>Garnier_p2__coassemble_964_pt1 | contig 50846 bp, 24 predicted proteins | sample Garnier_p2__metabat2_high_PE_037 | metagenome-assembled genome bin Garnier_p2 | reverse complement strand
GCTTGCGCTCTTACCTAAGGTTGATGCTGAAGCATTTGTTGCTGCACTATCCCAGGCTTCCTGGGCAGCTGCTTCATCAGGAGATGCTGCCATTGCTGCGGCAGCTGCACCTACTGCACCCGCCCCAACAGCTGCTTTTTTAGCGGCTGCTACCGGGGCTGCGCTGGGCATAACGATTTCATCGTGGAAGTCCTCACCGCCTCCTGCGTGTGAGCTTTCACCGTCGAAACCGCCAAAGCCGCCGTCCATTGGACCGTTATCCATCATTGGACCATCATCAATTGGTGCAGGCTCTGGAGCCGCAGCACGCTTGTTAGCTGCTGAAGATGATGCTTGAGCGCCCTTCTTACTTGCAGCTTCCTCCATGATTGGAGTTGAGGCGAGTAATGATGAGATTTCCATATCATCATCATCAATGAAGCCGCCATCGTCATCATCGAAGGTTGATACTAAATCATGCTGCTTACGTGCACGTGACTTGAAGATAAACAGGCCGATTGATAAGAGCAGAGCCATTACACCAGCGACAAGTAAAATCCAGATAACTGGACCTGACTCAAATGCTGAGTGACCTGAGGCTACTGGTGCACTATCGACAGCAGTTACAGGCTGAGTGCCTACACGGCGGTCGAGCATAGCAACAGAATCAGCAGTTTCCATCTGGATACCACGAATCTGTTCAACTTGCTTGTTGATCTTAGATAAAGATGAACGTAAGTCGTTGTTAGACTGCTGCAGTTCAGAGATAACTTGCTCGTAGTGGTTGATTAACTCACCAACTTCTTCTTTAGCAGTAACAGTTGCAGTGTCCTTAGCAACCTGAGCAGAACGCTTGATGTTCTCATCTAAGCGACGATAAACGTCCTTCTGAGCAGTTTGAATGTTGCGCTCGGTTCTATCAAGCAGGCTTTCGATTGCCTTTAAGTCTAAAGAGCTGCGGCTAATCTCAGGTACGGTCTCCTGAGTACGCTTTGCATTGTCAGCAGCTAATTGCTCATCAGTGAGGATTTCCTTATCAGGATTGTCAGTACCCTCATTTTCATAAGTTAACTTAGGATCGATGTCGCGTAACATGGTCTCACGTGCAACAAAGCTAGGCACGTTTATGTCGTTAGCTGATCCAATTGGAGATGAGGCATTCTGAGCGGTAACAGAGCCAGGAGCTGCATTGTTCTGGGCAGTCATCTGGGTAGGAGCTGCATTAAGCGGAGGTAAGGTGGTAGTACCATTGCTAAGCAGATCAGAACCAGTTTGGGTCTGCTCTAAAGCCATTTGAGAGGCAGCAGGAATATTAAGTACAGAGCCACGACGGATCTGATTTACATTGCCATTCTCAAATGAGTTTTGATTATTACGATAGATGGATGCAACAGCCTGGAACTCATTTACATTGTTGTAAGGAGCTGAGTAGCGGTGTGCAATTGACCAAATAGACTCACGAGCGCCAACAGTATGCTGTGCCTGATAAGGCTCTGCTCCCACTGGTGCGCCCACTGGAGCGGTGGCAGTTACAGGTGCTGCCGGAGCTGCAGTTTGAGTAGCTGCTGGGGCCTGTGTCTGTAAAGGAGCAGGAGCAACTGCAACTGGCTGAGCAGGACGAACAGGACGGACCTGTCGAGGAGCAGGTGCTGGAGCAGCTTCCTCTTCTGGACCTGTAATACTGATAGAAAACTCTTCTTCAGCATAAACATGGGAAGTAACCGCTAACGTAAGCGCGGCCACCAATGTTAATAAATGCTTATAAAAGCTCATATATACCACCAAAATTCGCATTAAAGTGATGAGTTGCCAATTAACTGACAAGCAAAACTCTCATTACTCTTGCAAATATCGTGCAAACTATACGCGATCCTTTACAGGACAATAGTTTGCGCGGTTACTTAATTGCTAACAGCATATACAAATACTACCGCTTAGCACTTGTATATGCTGTTGTTGAAAACACTTAAAGAAAAGCAAAACCAAGCAAAAACTTAGTTTGTGATCAATAAGAGACTGCCAAACCATCTAAAGATACAGAGTACCTTACAAAGCTGGTTTAAGAACAACAAAGTTCTTAACTATGTGCAAGATGCTGACAGTTAGAAGAAAGGTGGCATAAGTTGATACACGTACTTTACGGGCCTCAATTATGAACTTAACTCTCTCCTAGCGACGGCACCTGCCGCTGATAGTAATAGACGTACTTTCATCTAAAGACAAAAATACCCTTCACTATCTTGCTGCAATGCAGCAATTAAGACTAGTCCAATTGAAAGTCACAGGATAACTTAACGTTATTGAATGTAACCGCCAACAGGCGCTAATCCATACTGCACAGGCTTTGATTATACATTTGTAACATGTGCAGTTTTCTATTCTATATGTTTTGCCTTAACTTAGGGCCAATTTGGTTGATATTAGTGATCCTAACGTGACTAAGCCCAAAGTATTTGCAATAAGTGCACTATAGGTGCATCAGTAATTTTGGCTACTTAAAGGCGACTATTTACAGCAAATCCGCCTATTTATCGCATTTATTTGCACATGCATGTCAATGCAAACAAAATGTATCTAGCTGCATTGGCTTATATGCTATGTCTTTGACCCCATGTGCTAACAAAGCTCTATATACTCAACATAATCTAGCTACTTAATATCAATAAGCTGAGCTAGCTTCTATCATGGCAACTGATGGGCACATGGATTTTAAAACTGCTGTACATAAGCATGTATATGCTAAGTACATTGTCATGTGCAGCAGTGTATTAATTGCCTTTGATGTAAATAAGCCGTTTTAAGCAAGCATCTTAAGGATATCTAAAGCTGCAGCGGCCTCGCCTACTGCAGTGTTATCCATAACTGCAGTAAAGTCGAATGAAGCGCGACCTTGCTTACGCACGCGTGAAATATAGACTGCTTTATCAAGCTCTGCACAAGATACTGGAGTTACTAGAGTCTTCTCTTCCATATCCTCTTCTAAGACTAAGTCAGGAGCTTTACGCAGCGCCTCTTTGAACTCATCTACAGAACCATCATACTCAAGCTCAACATGTACCGATAAAGTATGACCGTAGAATGTTGGTACCTGAATGCAGGTAAGTGACATGCCGTCTTTAAAAGGGTCAATCACCTCAAAGACTTCCTTCTTCACTTCATCTTCAAGTAAGCTTGAACCTTCTTCATTAATATCGCCTACACGAGTGTGGAGATTGAAAGCAAGTTGTGCAGGAAAATCGGTTACGTCAACAGACATACCGTTTAAAAGACGTGTTGTCTCAGAGGCTAGAGTTTGAGTACCAAGCTCACCATGCTCTGATACTGAAACTAATGCAGTAATCGCAGCCTTACGCACACCAAACTCGTCGTGCAGTGGATTTAGAGCTAATACAATCTGAGAGGTAAGGGCAAGAGGAACAGTTGCAAGCTTCTTAGCTCTAACTTCAACAATCTTCTCTGGATTGATGTCCTTAACGATTGAAGGTATGCCCTTAGCACCAGAGAATAGATGGCTGTTATCAATTACCACACAATTAGCAGCTTGGGCTTTTGGAATAAGTCGCTCTGACTCATCCTTGGTGGATAAAAACAGCACTGCATCCGCTTTAGAAAAATCAAATTCGTCGACGCACTCAATCTTGTAATTCTTACCAGACAGAGGCACAGCATCGTACTCTGCAGACAGCGGGCTTAGCGGAAAGAATTCTTCGATAACGATTTTGCCTTGCTCGAGTTCTTCTAAAACTAACTTACCGACAATAGTATCGTAACCGTAAACAGCTAACTTCATATAATTTCCCTAAACTGTCCTTATCAACTTGGTAAATAAGCATAAGGATTAAGTATGTGACACAAATCTCTAGTATATACCCACTGTCAAGCACCATACTCATGTATGCAATCTAAAACCTAAAAGGCCATAGTATAGAGGTTTTAGGCTTATGTAGATGAATGTGAGTTAAGTGCTGCACTCTACCATCATGCTGAACAGAGTTTGTATTCGTTTGAGTGGCTATAAAAATAAAGGGCCCAGATGACAAAAGTCAGCTGAGCCCTTTAGATTATGGAGTATTTTAAAACGGTTAATGCTTTGCGCTGCCTACATCACCAACGGAGTGACGAGTTACGTCGAGGTCTTTTGGATCGATGCGTTTTTCATCTAAGTGGAAGAACTGCAGCTCATTTAACAGGGACTGGATTAAGGATACACAGTAAGATGAAACGTCGGCTGCATTACCAGATACATCCACAGACTGCTGAGCCATCTCAGAGATGTGTTGTAAGTTGCCTGAAATTTCAGCAGTTGCCTGAGTTTGCTGGCTTGCAGCATCCGCAATTTCGATAATCTGATTGTTTACATCACGTACAGAATCAGCAATCTCGCCTAAGGTAGACTCAAGCTCACCTGCATTGCTGGCCATAAGTTCAATCTGGTCAACAGAGTTATGCATGGAGTCAGTAGCTGCCTGAGAGTCGTTCTGAATCGACAGCACCATGGCTGAAATTTCTTTGGTGGACTCAGAGGTACGAGATGCAAGAGCACGAACTTCATCAGCAACCACGGCAAAGCCACGACCAGCCTCGCCAGCACGAGCAGCCTCAATAGCAGCGTTGAGTGCCAGTAAGTTGGTTTGAGCAGCAATGTCATCAATGGTGCTAACAATGGAACCAATCTTCTGAGACTGGTCGGCAAGACGGTTAACCTTATCAGCATCGTTACGAGTGAAAGAAGCCATCTCTTTAATATGATTTACAGTTGCACGAACCTTTTCCATACCAGTAACGGTAATTTTGCTTGCGTCAGTGGAGGTCTCTTGTGCACGTAAACAGTTCTTAGCAATGTTACCAGTGGTAGATACTAACTCATCAGCTGCAGCTGCAATCGCAATAGATTGGGACTCTGCTGAAGATGCGCCAGTGTTAATTGCAGATGAGGATTCATTTAAGAGATCTGACTGACTCTCCAGGTGCTTTGAAACTGCAATAGTTCTTGCAACGATATGGTTTAAGGTACCAGCCATCTTGTCAAATGACTTGATGATGCGACCAATTTCGTCGTTGTGAACCTTATTTACATCAACATTAAGTCTAAAGTCACCATTCTCAAGCAGGTTTGCGATACGAACAATTTCCGCAGTGCTGTTGGAGATGTACAGGTAAATAGAGCTAGCAATCGCAATGGAGCTTATTACCACTAAGAGGGTAATGATAGAAGTTATATAAATCAGATGGTCTAAATCAAGCTCAGCAAGCTGAGTTGCAATGTACTTAGTGTAGGATACTACCAGTGCTGCGACGTTAGCGTTGGCTGCAGATGAGTAAGGCAGAATATCAGACAGGAAAGTTACTTGAGCCTCTTCATACTGACCGGCAAGGAGCTGTCTTTCGAACTTAGAGTTTTCTAATGCGCCAACTAAGGCCTCCATGCTTCTAAGAGTCTTAGCTGCCAACTCTGGCTCAATATCTAAACAAAGATGAGGATTTGCCTCTTTGAGCTCTTTAACAGCTCTGATACCGTCATTGACGATTTGAGGATTAGACTCAACCTGCAGTTTGTGCAGCCAGCTGTGTACAGCATTGTACTTCTTATAAACTTCATAAGTACCTGCCATACCATCATTAACCATATGGAAAACTTCTTTCTCCTGGTTTGTAGTCTTGATCATTGCGTACAGAGCAATAACTGCAATAACCACCGATAACAGGATTACTAAAGAGAATCCTATGTATAGCTTTCCTTTAAGACTTAAATCTTTCAGCATGAACGTATCCTGTCTTACACACTAACAGAGTAAAACTCCATCAGAATGTATGAGTTAAGACCCCAGATAATGTGAAGTTTCATCGTACTCTACTTAGGAAAAGTACAACTACGCCTCTTCTCCCCGTCGTAGGCGCTCTTCAGATTAGAGCCTGAAGATCATAGGTAGCCACGACCTACTATACCTTCATGTGATAGTCATCCTGGATTGTCTCCACACTCGAGGATGAACTAAAGACCTAAGCATTCAGCTGCAATTAAAAAATACTAAGGTCATCTTCACGTTTGACAGACCATGAAGTACACAATCAGGTTTCCTATTAGCACATAATAAAGCGCAACTTCACAGCAGCAACTAAAACTCAACCATAGTTGATATGTACTTTAATAGAAAAATGTTTGATTGATGCAAGGTGCCTTATGTAGACAACAAAGCTTGAAAGAATCAAAGTACGACTTATTAAATCATCGTATCTTCTTTCATGGCAAAACATCGATAACGTTATGGTTATCAACGCCTACACGCAAATCCTATCACGATTTCTAATAAATTTTTCTTGCGTTTTGTTGCATTTTGCATATCAAACAGTGCCATTAATATCTAAATAACCCACTAAGATGACTGCAAAATTTTGATAACAAATAATCAACACTTTAACTAAAAGCTTGTACTGCCCGCATTTTTTCGGGATCGGAGTGGCTTGCTCATTTTTAAGTTAAAGATTTTGATTGTCTAACTAAGACAAGTTTGAGTGGCTTTATTTTTTGGTGTGAGTTCCATCAAAGTTTTTGATAAATTTACGCAGCGCACATTAAATGTGCATATACAAGAAAACTTTCAGAGCTTACAGCACGATATACAAACCTAGATACAACTTTTGCTTCTTGGTAACTTAGTTAAAAGTTAATGTTCACCATGCATATTTGATCGAGCAGTTGATCTCTAGATAAGCATTGACATTCTTCACTTTCTTGCCGACTAGTAAACTAGTAGACACCATCCCGCCACATATTATTAAACATAATTAAGCACACCCAACTGTCAATACTGTATAAATGAGTGCTGCTTTCAACACCCAATGTTTGTGTACATTGCCACCTTTATACTTCTTAAGAATGATAAGCAGCCTCATACAATGTTGGCTTTATATCTACCTGCCCATTACAGATTAATGGAGTCTGCATGCATATCCTTTGATGGAGTTCACTTTCATTTGTGCATTTATGTGTCTTAGCTGTCCACCGTCTATGTGCGAACCATCTTTATAAACATCTAAATATCAGGGCAGCCTACATTGCACTAACAAAATAGCTAAATAGAGCTGAACTTAGTGAACTAATCATCGAGCAGCCAAATAAGTGGCTTGAATTTTTTGTCTTGTATAAAAGCAAAAGGCCTTCCAAACTTGCATCTGGAAGGCCTTTTAATAATCTAACTTGCTTTATCAGGCTGAGGAGCTAGGAACATAGCTGTTGCTATGCCTTGCCTGATTTAAAGTTTATGCGTTAGTTAAGTTTTCTAAGTTCTCTTGAGCGTGGGCTGCAGACTTTTCAATCGCCTTGGCAACGTCAGCATCAATACGCTTGAAGTTTAAGTCACGCTTGTCAATCTGAGACTCGTCAATAGTGAAGAAGTTGAGCTCATCAAGCAGGCCATTAATGAGGTTGGTACAGTAATCAGCAACGTTAGCTGCATTAGAAGCAACGTCTACAGACTGCTGAGCCATCTCAGAGATACCCTGCATGTTGTTAGAGATTTCGCTAGTAGCGTTAATCTGCTCTTCAGCTGCAGTAGAAATCTGAATAATCTGATCGTTTGCGTTATTAACAGCATCACGAATGTTAGACAGAGTGTTCTCTAAGTCAGAAGCTTCCTCAGCAACAGAGTTCATCTGCTCAACAGACTCATTCATAGATGAGGTAGCCTGCTCGGAGTCAGCCTTAACACCAGCAACCATTGCAATAATTTCTTTAGTTGATGCAGCGGTACGAGATGCTAGTGCACGAACTTCATCCGCAACCACGGCAAAGCCACGACCTGCCTCACCAGCACGAGCAGCCTCAATAGCAGCGTTCAGTGCAAGTAAGTTAGTCTGCGCTGCAATATCCTCAATGGTACCAACGATAGAACCAATCTTCTGTGACTGCTCTGCAAGGCGAATAACCTTAGAAGCGTCCTCACGAGAGGTCTCTGCCTGCTCCTTAATACGGATAACAGTTGCTCTAACCTTATCTACACCATTGTTAGTCTCAACACGCGCAACCTCTGAAGTGCTCTGAGCGTTGTGACAGTTCTTAGCAATATCAGCAGTAGTTGATACCATCTCATCAGATGCAGCTGCAACAGTAAGAGCACGAGTCTCAGCTTCCTTAGCACCAGAGATAACGGCTACAGAAGCAGTATTTAAGGTCTGTGAACTAGTTCTTAAAGCATCAGAAATAGCAATGGTACGTGCAATAGCGCGGTTTAAAGTGAAAGCGGTCTCTTTAAATGTAGTAAAGATGTCACCGATTTCATCTTTGTGTAACTTGCTCTCGTCGAACTTGATCTTGAAATTACCGCTCTTAATACGCTCTGCAGCGTCTTTAATGCCTAAAGTGCTTTCAACAATGTAGCTGTACAGTACATAGGCAATGAACAGAGCCAGAATGGTACCGCCAATTGCAACTACGAGAGTGATGTACAAATACTCAGTCATATCAAGCTCGACTACCATGTGGTTTACATCATTGGTATAGCTGTAGATGAGCTTAGAAAGATTGGTATTAGAAGCTGACAGTGAAGGTAAAACTTCAACTAAGAAGACTTTATCGGCCTCTTTATATTGGCCCTCCATTACTAAAGTCTTGAAACGGCTGTTTTGCAGCACATCAACTAAAGTACGTAATGACTGACGAGTATCGTTAGTCAGATCAACATACTTGTGGGTTGGCAGAGTATCAATAACGCGCTCGAGGCTCTTAACATAATCAAAACCTTCAGAAACCATCTTGGCATCTGGGTTAGCCTGTAAAATGTGTAACCAGCGGTGAACGGAATTGTATGACTTATGCACCTCGAAGATAGCGGCGATGTCTTTAGTTACTAAGACACGAACGTCGTTACCTACTCTAGAAGCACTCATAATTGAGAAAACAGCAATGCTAGCCACGGTTAACGCAATCAAAATCACAAAGCCGAATCCCGATAGCATCTTACCTTTTATGCTCAGGTTCTTGAACATAAGAAAAGCTCCTCAAAGAACGAAAAATACTGAATCTAAAAAAGAAACAGCACCCGTTTGATACTTATGTCTGTTACAAACTAATAGCACGAGACAATAATCTCATGCATTCAAATAACCATATATGGCATATCTAAATATCAAGCAATATATAAATCATCTACACTTGGATGTTTAAATATTTGGACACAATAGACTTTATCATCGCATAGTATGGTTGTAAAAACTCTCATACACTTCACGTAATAGCTAAAAAGCTACGGATAACGGTTACCTTGGATAATACCTATCAAGCTTTGTATTACTCAACTTAATGTACCATTGCATGGATAAATCATGAGTAAAGGCAAAACTGCAACTTCAGGCATAAGCATGTAGGAACGTTTTACCTAAACTTACATTTATACCAACAATGGATGTTTAGTGTACAACAGTAAGCGCATATTCTGCCAGTTATAATGACTGACTAGGGTATGGATTTTAGCGAACTTTAGTAACTTATAATACAAGCTACATCACAACTTCAATCTAGTTTACACGTCAAACATCGCAATATAGCTCTTGATACAACGTAACCTAATCAACCTAATGAACAAATTTGCAGCCTTTCCACCTTAGTAATAAGCTTGCTCTATGTCTCAAAATAAGTATATCCATATGAGTCAAAAAGTAGCTTAAACAAGCATAGCAATTAGTCCTTTACCTTGGATCCTAACAAACAGCAAGACTCAACAAACTGCTAAAAACATTATTGAATTTGTTGAGTCAACACTACACTATGCTCTTAACTAGAAAAAGTGTAAAGTTCATTGTATATTTTGTATCTACAAAATCACTGACTATTCAATACCGCCATCATTTTGCACCACATATGTGCAAAATAGCTTTAAAGGCATGGACAATCATAGTTGCTAGCTAAGTCAAACGTGCTCCATATTAGATCGTTTTAACGATCACTAGATACGCTCTTGCTAGTAACTGAGTGAATGGCAAAACAAGGCCTTCTCTGTTGATTTGCAGCTTATTATGCCAAAAGAATACCCAAATAATGATTATGAGTGAGTTACAGATCACAAGATCACACTAATTTATACCTGTCTATACCATGCGATCACAAGATCACCACCGTTGTTTGCAGAGCCATCTACTAAAACTAAGAGAAAAACGCTCAGCAGCGGCGCTCTTGCTTAAACAGGCTCAAAAGCTCAGCTGATACTAGCAGCATATAAGGCACAAAGAACACAGCCTAAAGTTAATATAAGAACAAGTGACGTCCTAAGATCATAGGCATATAGGTTCTTAAGATCACAGCCATCACAACGACCAATACTTGTTGGCACTTGCGGCAATAAATGTAGAGTAAATTGCAAATGTCAGGCTTCTACGGCCTAGGCTAGTTTGTCTGAACACTTGCTTAGATGCTGTTTGTGTAAGGTCTTTCTAAAGACACTACTGACTACCCCAAAAATCTCAAAGTTTGGCCTTCCATCATCAAAGTAGCTAACGTAGTTATTCAACCCCTGTTCATGCTTAAGCAATGCATCTTCAAAAAAGGCAAACTTACGCAAGGAAAACTTGCCATTCACCTTCACCGCTACTATTTGTCCAGGCTCAGCAATAATGTCTCGACGGATCACCAGAAAGTCGCCTTTAAAGATACCCTCATCTTTAAAGGAATCTGATCCCATCCGAAAGACAAAACTGTACGGAGCATTAAGATCAAGTACTTCGTTAAGGTCAATTCCCTTAACCTCGCTATCTCCATTAATAGGATCGTCTTTGTGCTCTTGGTATAACATGTGTCCCAATCTAGATCTCCTGATTAATGGGTCTCTTTAGACGACAAACGTTAAGTAGTGCAGCGTAACGCTTCTAATAAAAGCTAACTGGCCTAAACAACCATCCTGAGTAAATCTCATTTAGATGCGATTTTTGAGGCTGTTTTTGCACAGTTTAGTTTGTATTGTTCTCTTGCATGGTACAATATAAAGTTAAATCCAATTACTTGTGCCTTCATAGCCAAGTCTTGAACTTTTGCGCCAACTTAATTGTATTGTACAAGCAGTTATGTGTTGTAGCTAACAACTTAACGACCATAACTTGCTTTGTTTACTGTAAGTAACTACATATTACTTATACATGCCAAATAAATGAGCACTCTCTTACTTATGTTTGTGTTCACATGCTCTAGTGCTTATCGCTCTAGAAATGGCGCAGGCTAGTCTTTCGTAGTTTCATTTAGGACTCAAGATGCAACAATTTACCTATACCATCAAAGATCGTGACGGCATTCATGCACGTCCAGCTGGTGCACTGATTAAAGAAGCCAAGTCCTTCAAGAGCAAGATCACCATCGACGCCCATGGCAAGACTGCCGATTTAAAGGGCGGTATCTTTGCGCTCATGGGCTTAGGTATTCGTTGCGGCTGGGAAGTTACCGTCACCATCGAAGGTGAGGATGAGGAAGTTGCAGCAGCTAAGCTTCAAGAGCTCTTTGCCTCCACCATCTAACTAAAAGACGCTCTCTTAGCGCACCATGTCATCTCACATGCGCACTCTTTTTTAGGTCACTCTTAACTTGCTTAAGAGTGGCCCTAGCCTTTCTTACAAGCTCCCCATATCTGCAAAGTTTACTTTTGCCATCTCTCTTTGCTTTCATCCCCATCATGGCTTGCCATTCATCTGTTCATCGATTTTTGTATGGAACTAAGTACAAACGTCTAGCATTCTTTTAGCTCATCTACCGCATCTCTCATTGAATAAGCAGCATCTTGTTCAAAGATCTCTTATGTGCATGAGGCTCTGTGATCTTTGTAAATGAATGTCGATGGTCACACTTTTGATAATTTTTAAGCAAATGTCGGATTTTTGTGTGCTTTCTAAGTTTTCCCTAAGCTAGTTAAGAAATAATAAGTTCACACAGGGCGACGAAGCCTTTTTCCTGTTTCGATACTTCGTCGCTATTTGGTTTAAGTATCACCACGCATACGGAGTGACTATGAGCGACCTTTTCGGCAAGTTAAAAGATACCGTTGGTAAGAATATTCCATCAAATATCCCATCAGGTGCTGGCATGCTTGGCGCTGCAGGCGTAGGCGGCTTAGTAGGCGCTCTGTTTGGTGGTTCAAAGGGTGTTAAAAAAGCCGCTAAGAATGTTGCCGTTGTTGGTGGTTCAGCAGCTTTAGCAGCCCTTGCTTACAAGATGTACGATAACTGGTCTAATAGCCGCAAGGCCCAAGATCAGGCTGCCCATGTACCTCAGGGTGGCTATGGAGCCCCTCAAGGTGGTTATGGCGCTCCACAAGGAACTTACGGTGCCCCTCAAGGCGGTTATGGCGCTCCACAAGGTGGCTATGGTGCTCAAGGCGGTTATGGTCAGAGCGCTCCATCTGATGATCCTTTTGCCGCTTACAATGCTGCACAGCAAAACCAGCCATTAGCTCTGCCAAATGATGATGCCGGCAAGCTCATTTTACAGGCCATGATCTTTGCTGCTCGTGCTGATGGTCATATCGATCGTCAAGAGCAGGAGATGATCTTAAAGACTGCTCAAACCGTAAGCCCTGATTCAAACTTCAATGCCACTATCAGCCAGTTCTTAAATGCACCGCTTGATCCTAAGGCATTAGCTTCCAAGGTTTCAAATCAGCAGCAGGCACTTGATATTTACAAACTTTCAGCTACTGCCATTGTTGCTGATAACGACATGGAACGTCGTTACTTAAGTGACTTAGCTGCAGCTTTAAACCTCGATTCCATGACAATTGCCCAGCTTGATAATGACGCCAATCAGCTGCGTCTGCAATTATCTCAAAGTTAACAAGACCTCTATCGCCAAGCACTTGCTGCTTGGACAATAATCATTAAAAAGGCCTGCAGTACACAACTGACAGGCCTTTTTTATATCAACTTTCACCATCAGCCTTCGTTTTGCATTAGCGCAGCATTTGCTACGCTAACAAGTGCTGATGGTGATCATGGTTATTTAGCTGTTTAGCTCTTTTGGTAGCTTAGGTCTACCTCTGGGCTTAAGTCTAGCTGTGGACTTAGCTACCTTGGGCTTAGGTCTAGCTGTGGACTTAGGTCTACCTTTTGTCATAGGTCTAGCTGTGGACTTAGGTCTACCTTTTGTCATAGGTCTAGCGGTGGACTTAGTCTGCATCTGGGCTTAAGTCTAGTTGTCGGCTTAGTCTAGCTTTGGCTATTTGTGCGGCGGGTATTCCTTTTGAATGCGCTGCAACTCGGTGTAGATACGCTTATCGGAAATTGGGCCGATAACACCAAGATGCTGAGCAAAGTAAGAAACACGGAGCTCCTCAATCATCCAACGTACATCCTTAAGCGGAGGTGGCAGCAAGTCAGTATGGTATGACTTAACTACTTTCTCATAATCGTCCTCTAAGTTCTCGAGAGTACGCATGTACATCTGATCGCGCACCACATCGCGATTGAGTCTTTGAACACGCTCTAAGGCAGCCTGTAAGTAACGAGGCATTTCCTTTAAGTGCTCAGGACCGCAATCAGATATAAACCCCTTGTAAATAAGGCTATCAAGCTGATGGTTAAGGTCTGCATAAGATCTTGCCAAGTCAAAAGAGATATTACCCTTTAATAGGCGCTTTAACTCATGAGCCTTAACTAAGCTTTGTTCTACTACATTGGCAACAGCTAAAGCCTCATCATTAAGCTCACCGCGAACGATCTCACGAATGCGGTTAAAGTTATCCTCATCCCAAGGCACACCACCATTGCGCTCCATGATGTTGCTAATCGCACACAACATCAAATCAAAGATCAGTTCCTTGATAGAGCCAAGCGGCTGATAGTACATGGAGAGCTTGGCTCTATTAGGCAGATGAGTCTCAAGATATGAAGTTGGGGTCTTTAAGCTTAAAGCAATCAGCTTAACCGCACCTGCTCTCATCGCACGCTCTTGACGCTGTGGATTATCATAGAGCTCTAAAGTTACACCATCGCCGTGATCTGTTAGCGCCGGATATGCTGTAATACGCAGTGATCCTTGCTTAGTAACTTGCTCACGCTTAATGGTGCCATACTCCCATGAGGTAGCTGGAGGAGCAACCTGATGAGTCTTAACTACCTTATGTAAGACCTCACGAGCCTTGCCTTGAAGTCTTGATGAAAGCGCGGCAAAGTCCTTACCAAAAGCCATCTCTTTACCATCGACACCTTCAACTGAGAAGTTGACGAATAAGTAAGGTTCAATCAGGCTCTTATCAAAATCCTCAGCAGTAACAATCTCACCACCCATGCGAGTAAGCTCTTGAGCCACTGCAACAAAGAGGTTTTCAGAAACCACACGCTTGTTCTTGCCTTTAGCACTGTTAGAGGAGTTGTTAGCTAAGCCACCTTGAGCCGCTGCAGCGCCCGCACCTAAGTTAGTGGATGCATGCATAGAGTTGTTCACTGAGGCTGCAGAAATGCCTGAGGCATCAGTCTCAATAAAGCTCATAAAGTATGGACGTAAGCTATCTTCTAATGCCTTAGCATACTCAGGTGCTGGAATGAGGTTACGACGTAATCTCTTTGGCAGTGAACGAATCAGAGAGGCAAAAAGCTCCTGACGTAAGCCGTCAATTTGCCATAAGAAGGCATCAGCTTTGACCTGATTTAATACAGTAATTGGGATATGTACTGTAACACCGTCACGATCAGAGCCAATATCAAAGACGTAGCTTAACTTAAAGCGCATGGAGCCTTGAGACCAGAACTCAGGATAGAGCTTGTCTTCAATGCTCATGATGTCAGTACGTGAGATAGTATCGTAGCTAAAGTCTAAGAAGTGTGGATCTTCTTTTGCCTTAGTGCGCCACCACTTGTCAAAGTCACGAATATTGCAAATATCGCTTGGGATGCGCTCTGCATAGAACTGCTCTAATGAGGAGGCATCTACTAAGAGATCACGACGTCTAACCTTGTCCTCAAGGTACTCTACATCGTCAATCAGCGATAGGTTGTGCTTATAGAAGCGATGGTTGCAATCGATATTGCCCTCAACAAAACCATCTCGAATCATCAGCTCATGACAAAGTTTTGGATCAATATCCTGATACTGTACTAAACGCTTTTGCACAATTGGCAGACCGTAGATACTACGGGTCAGATAGGCCATCACACAGCCATTCTTCTTAGACCAATGTGGCTCGTTATAGCTATTCTTAATTAAATGCGGAGCTGCAGCTTCGGCATAGCCTGGATCAATAGCCGCAACTGTTCGAGCAAACAGACGAGTAGTCTCAGCAAGCTCAGCAGCGCAAAGCCACTTTGGTGGCTTCTTGGCAATTGGAGAGCCTGGGAAGATTAAGAACTTAGTACCACGCGCACCGATATAGTTATTGCCATTAGGCTCAACCATACCAATGTGGCTTAATAAACCAGCAATCAGCGATCTATGAATGGCTTCATACTCAGCTTTCTCGTCATTAAAGTTAAGGCCTAGCATTTGGGCTGATGCTCTTAACTGACGGTGTACATCTAACCACTCACGGACACGTAAGAATGAGATGAACTCTTGCTTGAGTTGACGGCGCATGGCAGAGTTGCTAAGCGAACCTTGTAACTCACGAATATACTCGTAAAGCTTGAGGTAAGAGAGGAAGTCAGACTTTTCATCAAAGAAGCGCTTGTGATACTGAGTTGCTGCCTCTTTCTTGTCAATTGGATACTCGCGTGGATCCATGACCGCAAGAGCTGAGACAATAACTAACACCTCAGAGAGAGCACGATATTTAGATGCCTCAATAATCATACGACCTAAGCGTGGATCGCATGGCAGTCTTGATAAGGTACGGCCAACTTGTGTGAGCTGTAAATGCTCACCATCTGGACCAAAATTACCCTTGCCAATCACAGTAGCACCAAGTTCATCAAGCAGACGTAAACCGTCGCTTACCTGACGTTGCTGTGGGGCATCAATAAATGGGAAGCTCTCTACTCTACCTAAGCGTAAAGAGGCCATCTGCAGCAATACCGAAGCTAAATTGGTACGTAGAATTTCAGGATCAGTAAACTGTGGACGGCTATCAAAATCATCCTTTGAGTACAGACGTACACAGATACCATCACTCACACGACCGCAGCGACCCTTACGCTGATTAGCACTTGCTTGAGAGACACGCTCAATTGGCAAACGCTGTACTTTAGTACGTGAGGAGTAACGTGAGATACGAGCTAAGCCTGGATCAATAACGTATTTGATACCAGGTACGGTTAAAGAGGTTTCAGCTACGTTAGTAGAAAGAACAATACGTACACCAGTGTGCTCAGTAAAGATCTTGTTTTGCTCTGATGCAGCTAAACGAGCATACAAAGGAACAATCTCGGTATCTTTTAGTCCTGCTTTACGTAAGAACTGTGAGATCTCTAAAATATCACGCTCACCAGGTAAGAAGACCAAGATATCGCCTCTACCGCGAGCCATGAGGTAATGAACTGCCTGCAAGATACCCTGTCTAATATCTAAGGTATCTGGAATATCTTGCTCATCGCCATCATTACGTACATTACGTAAAGCTGTAGATGAACTCTTTAGTGCAGCGCTCTTAGTACCTGCAGTAAGTGAAGTGCTCTTAGCACCTGAAGTATTTGCCCCAGCAGCTTTGATGCTGTTTGATGACTTTAAGCTATTGGCAGCCATACGCAATTGAGCCATGGCACCACCAGCATGCTGATAGTCAGACCATGCACCTGGACCGTTGTCAGCTAGCATGGCATCAATCTGAGCATTGCGCTCGTCTGATCCTGTCTCAAAGCCATTGTCTGAGTAATCACGCTCATAATGACCAGTGCCATCATGATGCTCAATATATACGCCCTTGTGATCTTCCATTAAAGGCATATACACAACTTCTACAGGATAAGTACGGCCTGAAACCTCGATAATTGGAGCACCTCCAAAGTGTTCAGAGAAACGCTCCACATCAATAGTTGCAGAAGTGATGATGAGCTTAAGCTCAGGACGACGAATAAGCAGTGTCTTTAAATAACCCAGTAAGAAATCGATGTTGAGCGATCTTTCGTGGGCTTCGTCGATGATGATGACATCATAGCTTAGTAACTGACGATCAGAGGCTAGCTCAGAGAGCAAGATACCGTCGGTCATTAACTTGATATAGGCCTCAGGTGAACTAATGTCAGTAAAACGAACCTTGTATGAGACGCTCTTACCTAATTGCTCATGCAACTCTTCGGCAATACGTGAGGCCACAGCACGGGCTGCTAAGCGACGAGGCTGAGTATGGCCAATTAAGCCCTTGATACCAAAGCCAGCATCTAAACACATCTTAGGAATCTGCGTGGTCTTACCAGAACCAGTTTCACCGGCGATGATAACTACCTGATTTTCCTTAATGGCCTTCACGATCTCTTCACGACGCTGAGATACTGGTAAGGACTCTGGATACTCAAGCTTTGGAACATTGTCACCACGGGCCTTTAGTGACGCAACCTCACTTTCAACCCACTCCTTAAGCTCCTCACGCTTAAGGACAATCTCCTCACTTGCAAGTACATCCTTAAGCAGCTCACGCTTATCTACACCCACGGCAACAGAACCAACAGCAGCACCAGCATCAGCGCCATCAGCTGCATTAGCTGTAGCTATATCAGCACTATTGGTAACTGAAGTATTGGCAGTTGCTTGAGCAGCAGAGGATGACGCAGGGTCATGAGTAACTGCAGCTGTGGCGCTTGGCACTGCACCAGTGGATGCATCATCAAACAAAGACTGCATTAAAGCTAAGATGGCCTGGTCTAAATCAGTAAGTTTGCGATAGGCAAGACGACGAGATTGGTAGGACATATTGTCCTGATGCTCTCGAACTAATTTGAGAGCCTCAAGATCAAAGTACTTACCTTCTAAAAGTGGAGCTTTTTTAGCGCCTTTCTTTTCTTTTGCAGACTTGGCATTACGCTCACGCTTGATCTTTGACTCGTGATCCTGACGAGGGCGATTGTGATCTTTGCGCTCTTCATGGTTGCTGCGTGATCTTTGCTGAGCTTGGTTTTTATTGGAGGCCTTGCGATCTTTACTATCGCGCTCAGACTTGTCAGCAACCTTGCGCTCCTGATCTTTTTGAGCATGCTCGTTTAAGTCCATAGCTTTACGCTGCAGACGGTTTAAAGCACGATCTAAACGCTGTTGCTCTGTCTCGTTTTTATTACGATCATTAGAACGATTACGATTCTTGCTGCCATCATTACGCTCACGACGATTTGAGCCACGCTCAGCGCGATTAGTACGCTCACCTTGTTCATCGTGATTAGTACGCTCACCTCGCTCGTTGCGATTAGTTCGCTCACCTCGCTCGTTGCGATTGCCATCATTAGAGCGCTCAGCACGATCAGCACTCTTTAAACGCTCACGGCGATCTTGTTTTTGAGTATGGGCGTTAGTGCCGCGAGCATTATCGTTGTCGCTTGCGGCTAAAACTGAATGGTTGTCACTTTGAGCCTCTAAAGCTTTTGCCTTAAGGGCGTTTTCAGCAGCTGAGGTGAACTTAGCTAGACTTGCTGCTTTTTGCTTGAGCTTGTTAGTAGACTCCTGACCATCTTTCACAATGATGGCATCAGCCTTAGCTTGTGCTAAGTCTGCATTTTGTCTACGCAGTTGCGCTTGTAAATCCTTTAGATCTGAAAAAGAGCTAAATGAATTTGAGGATGAAGATCTACTGCTCATTGCAATGCCCTGTTAATTAGATGCCTCTCGGCATTTGTCAAAAGCATGCTCAACCAAAGGACTAAAACCATTAGCCTCATGGTGAACTTTGCTCTAAAAAGCGCTCCATTATACCGCACCAATATGCAAACGGCCATTTTGTGGGAAAACAAGACCATGAGCGCCATTAGAAACAAAAAGCGTAGCGCTAAAAGCAGCGAAGGGCACTCAATCTTTATTCTAGGCCAACGGAGTGTAGCTTAAGCTTTGTCGTGTGTTCTGCCGCTTTGCCATCATCGTTATTCTGCTTATTAACTAAGCTTGTCTTATGGCTTATGAAACGAAAAAGCCACTTAGTTAGAGCCTATGTCTAGCTAAGTGGCTTGATGTAGCTGTGAAAGCCTAGTTTAGATTTGAATGTGTGCTCGCGACCTTTTGAATGGGCCGCTCGCGTGTTGCCATGCTGCTTGCTGTTGCCAGCTTTTAACTGCAGCTTGTTGCTGGCAGCATTTGATTAGCTTGCTTTGAACAGTGCTGTGAGCTTGGCTACAAGCAAGGCTATTACACTCTTAGTATTGGAAACGAGTATTTCCACGAGTGTACTTTTGCAGCATGCTGGAATCGGCCAGCTCGTCGAGAGCTTCCTCGGTGAGCAGCTTGGAGGTCTGTACAGTCTCCATACGCATGATCTTAACGCTATGCGCTGCCACCATGTTTTCAAGACCAGACTCATTAGAGTATCTACGTGGCTCGCCATCAACTTCCGATGAGTCGATCACTGCAGACCAGTAGCGGTCATGGAAAATACTTGGCAAACGGAACATTAAGTCCTTATCTTCGTTGTTAACGATGAGACACCAACGTTCGCCCTTGTTATTGCGATCACCCACATACAGGCAGAAGTGGTTAATCTCAGTTGAGTGCCAATCGGCATCAGTCAACAGCGTACCGTTGGACTTTCTCCACTTAGCAATATAGTCATTCTCAAACTTGTAGAAGAAGTCATCAAAGAGGTTAATTTCTTTGAGCACACGAGAGGTATTAAGCACTCGCATCAGCTTGCACAAGTAATCGAGGAAGTAACGTTGCTCTTGTGAGATATTCCAATGATAGTAGTTTAAGTCATTGTCTTGGCAATAAGAGTTGTTATTACCAAGCTGAGTACGGCTCAGCTCATCACCGCCTAAGAAGTGAGGAATACCTTGAGAGATGATGAGAGTAGCCATGAGGTTACGCTTCATCTGCCAACGACGCTTAATCACCTCAGGATCACGGCTTACACCCTCTTCGCCACAGTTGTAAGAGTAGTTTTCGTTAGTACCGTCTGAATTATTGTCTTGATTGAGCTCATTGTGCTTGAAGTTATAGGACACTAAGTCTTCAAGCGTGAAGCCATCATGGTAAGTAATGTAGTTTACTGAGGCATTGATTGAGCGTTGGCCCTTAGCAAAGACATCACGCGAGCCTAAGATGCGAGTGGCAAGCTCACCAAGTAAGCCGCGATCACCACGCCAGAACTTACGAACTGCATCTCTATAGCGATCGTTTTGCTCTGACCAGCCACGAGGGAAGCCGCCTAAGTGATAGCCGCCTAAGCCTGGATCCCAAGGCTCAGCCACCATGAGAGCATGCTGAATTTCTTCATTAGCAAAGCATGCCTTAAAGAAGCCGCAGTTTGAATCAAAGGCATAGTATGAGCCGGCATGCGACTCACGACAGATGGTTACCGCAAGATCAAAGCGGAAGCCATCAACGCGCATCTCATTGAGCCAATACTTAAGGCTATCAATGATAAGACGAGTTGAGACCATGCTGTCGGCATTAAATGAGTTACCGCAACCTGTAGCATTGATATAGTTTGCATAATCTAATGAGCGATCTTGCTTTGGCTCATAGGCATAGTAGCTACGAGCATCTAAGCCCTTGTAGCTAAGCACCGGACCATCAATACCTGCCTCTGCAGTATGGTTAAACACCACATCCAAAATCACGGCAATACCGTTTTTGTGGAAGGTCTTAACCATGGTCTTAAACTCGTTGATCGCATTGAGCGGATCACAAGCATAGTCTGGATTTGGAGCCATGAAGCAGACTGGATTGTAGCCCCAGTAATTCTTTAAGCCGCGTTTAACTAAGAATGGCTCACTCATAGAGGCAGCGACAGGCATTAACTGCACAGTAGTAATGCCTAAACGCTTTAAGTGCTCAATCACGCTCTCATGGCACATACCTAAGTAAGTGCCTCTGTGATTAAGCGGAACTTCTTCTTTGAGCTTAGTCATGCCCCTGACGTGAGCTTCATACAAGATTACGTCAGCACGATCACGGAAGACTTTCTTAACACCTTCCCAGTTAAAGTCATCGTTACCAACAATCACTGCCTTTGGAATAAATTCCTCGGAGTGATTGAGATACATATCCTCATCGTAGTTAAACGGCTTAGTGAGCAACTTAGCATATGGGTCGACTAAATAACGGCCCTCTTTAAAGTAAAAGCCCTGATTAGGATCATTTGTGCCTCTAGTTTCCAAGGCATAGCAATCTCCGGCCTTAGCACCTTTGATAAAGCCATACCAAACACCGCCTTTCTGTTGACCTAGCGGAAAAGATCCAAGCTTTACTTCTTTTTTGCTGTATAAGTGAACTACAACTTCAGCTGCATCAGGTGCCCAGATACTAAAGTAGCAACCATCATCATATAAAGTTGCTCCTAGTCCAGTTTGACGCATTCGATCTTCAGATACAAACTCGAGCATTCATCGCTCCTTATGAAAGCACTTACAGAGCTATCTAATAACCTACCAATCCCCATAGCATAAATGAGCATGCCAAGGCGCATCCATGTACTAAAGTTAAGGTGCTCATACTTTCACTACTTATCTTAAAGCTACACAACTCGCTTTGTAGCAACAAGATATACCCATCAAGTGGGCTGACAGATCAAAACATGAAACTTAACTTGGGAAAAAGTAGAACTTGTCCTCTATAAGTTTTTCAACAATGGCACTTGAGCTTTGTTACCACAGTAAGTTTTAGTGCTGCGTTAAAGGAACGCATCTTAAACACTACCTCCATGGTTTTAAGTGGTGCGAGGCACCTAAAGCCACCAAGTATTAAAACATACCAAATCCTTGTTAGTATTATGCTGCAATGACGCGCCATCGGCTCATCAACAATGCAAACTGGTGATACATAATCGATATAGATCACATAGATAAATGAATTTGACGGCCTCATAAGCTGCCTACGCGCCAAATGTGTACACAACCAAGCTAGCAAAGCTGCACATTAAGTAACAATCTCTTGCATCCAAAGCCACAAAAGCAAACCACTCCCAAACACATTTGTAAAAGCCAAAAGAGTCCCCGCCTGCCAAACAACAAAGGTATTAAGAGGCAAACAAAAGAGCAATTACAGACAAATAACAAGAGCAATTAACAGGCAAACAACAAAAGCCCCTGTATCTTAATAATTTGCTGCCGACCAAAATGACAAAGCCCAGCGCTAGGCTGGGCTCTTTTACAGCTTATTAAGCTGCATTATCCATCACTAAAAGCGATGAGATGTGCTAGATCTGATTAATCACCAACACGCTTGATGAAGACAGTAGCTAAAGGTGGCAGATCAAGCACTAAGGAGTGGTACTGACCTTGCCATGAGATATTGGAAGCTACCATGCTCTCTGGGCCTGTTGAGTAGCCTGAACCCCAGTACTTCTTGTCATCAGTGTTAAATACCACCTTGTAAGTACCAGGACGTGGTACACCAAGACGATAAGCAACATATGGAACTGGAGTGAAGTTGGAGACCATCATGATCTCATCCTTCACATTACCGCTCTTAGCAGCGTTGCCACCCTTTTCAGGCAGAGTACGCAGCATTGCAAATACAGAGTGCTCAGCATCAGATACGTCGAGCCAGCGGAAGCAGTCAGGATCGTAATCGTTAGCCCACAGTACTTCGTTTTGCTGATAGAAGTGGTTTAAGTCCTTAACTAAGGCCTGTACACCCTTATGCTTGTCGTACTGGAGTAACCACCAATCTAATCCGGCATCATGGTTCCACTCGTTACCCTGGGCAATTTCAGTACCCATGAAGTTGAGAATCTTGCCTGGATGACCGTACTGGTAGGCTAAGAATGAGCGCAGATTTGCTGCCTGCTGCCACTCGTCACCTGGCATCTTGTAGAGCATAGAGTGCTTACCATGAGTTACCTCATCGTGAGAAATAGAGAGGATGAAGTTCTCGTTGTAAGCGTAGATCATGGAGAATGACATTTCGCCATGGTGGTACTTTCTAAAGTATGGATCCTGCGCCATGTACTCAAGGCTATCGTGCATCCAACCCATGTTCCACTTAAAGCCGAAACCTAAGCCGCCAGTGTAAGTAGGACGGGAAACGCCGGTAAAGGCGGTGGACTCTTCAGCGATGGTAACTGCACCTGGATACTTAGCGTAAACAGTCTCGTTAAACCACTTTAAGAAAGAAACTGCTTCGTAGTTGATGTTGCCGCCGTTAACGTTAGGAATCCACTCACCATCCTTACGTGAGTAATCCCAGTAAAGCATAGAAGCAACAGCGTCTACACGCAGACCGTCAACGTGGTAGTAATCAAGCCAAATTAAGGCAGAGGCTACTAAGAAGTTGCGTACAGTATCACGGCCAAAGTCGTAGATTAAGGAGTTCCAATCTGGGTGCCAGCCACGACGTGGGTCTTCGTACTCATAAACTGGAGTGCCGTCAAAGCGAGCTAAACCGTGAGCATCAGTTGGGAAGTGAGCAGGAACCCAATCTAAAATCACACCGATATTGTTACGGTGGCAGGTGTCAACGAAGAACTTAAAGTCATCGATGCCGCCAAAGCGTGAGGTTGGAGCAAACAGACCAGTTGGCTGATAACCCCATGAGCCAGAGAATGGATATTCCATTACAGGCAGCAGCTCAATATGGGTATAGCCCATTTCCTTACAGTAATCTACAAGCTCCTTGGCAAGCTCACGGTAATTTAAAGAAGAACCGTCAGCCTTACGCTTCCAAGATGCTAAGTGCACCTCGTAGATGGACATTGGGCGAGTGAGTTTGTCACACTGCTGAGCCTTTTGCCACTCCTGATCATGCCACTCGTAAGTAGTCTGATCGGAAATGATAGAAGCAAAGGATGGATACTGCTCGTGGTAGAAACCAACAGGGTCAGCCTTGTGCGGCAGACGATTGCCATTATTATCCTTGATTTCAAACTTATAGCGCTGGCCTGCACCTAAATCAGGTACGAATAATACCCAGTGGCCAAGTAAGGAGCGAGCCATTGGGTGACGACGGCCATCCCAGAAGTTGAAGTCGCCGATTACGGCTACAGAAGTTGCAGAAGGTGCATAAACGGCAAACTTAGTACCCTTTACCTTGACGCCATCAACTTCTAACTCAATTAACTGAGCGCCTAAAGTCTTATAGATGTTCTCAGGGCTTTCGTACATGGTGTTAAGACCGTAGAAAGCCTCATCGCGGAACTGATATGGGTCTACAATTTCGATCTTAGAGTCGTTGTAGACTACTTCAAATACATAGTGGAAAGGAGCCTTGACATCTTCCATGACCTTCTCAAACAGGCCATCTGGATTGATGACATTGAGTACACAGATTTCCTCCTTGCCCCTTAAAGTTAAAGCACGGCAAGACTTTGCACCTGGCAACCAAGCTCTGAGAACAAAGCCGTTACCATTAGGGTTTGGTTGCAAGCCTAATACTTCAAAAGGCTTGGCAAGACGTGCACTGTTGAGTTCATCAATAAGCATTCTCAAGCTCCTTAACATTGCGATAGGTTAGAAAAACTTGTCTCAATCTCGTAACAGCTAGGCTAAAGATACCTATCTACCTAACCACTAGAAACTAAAAGCCCAAGGTACCTTTAAAACCATACTTTTAGCTACAGTAGTTTTGAGCAAGTTTATAGAGCGCAAACTAAGCTGCGCAACAAACCTATCTGCAGTATCTGACCTTAACACGTATACAGGTCAGAACAATCAGCGCCTTATTCTCTTAACAACAAGCCCAGTGGCGTAAAATCAATGCTAAGCTCTTGATGGAGCTTACGTGTCCACGCCCAACCGTGAAGTATGCAATTGCCTCTAAGGTAGAGAGTTCTCTTATTGTCAATGTACTAAGGCAAAATGTCGCCAAGAACTTTATGTAAGCTCTAAGCAACAAATGGTGTGCTCGTTATAGCACAGTCATATGAAATCGGTTTTAAGATGAATCTAAGCAAGTAATAAACGCTAATGAGGCCACATAGCCGCTCAAGCTACGCCTTAGCGTAGCAGTGCTACCTTTGCTTCGATATCACATCACAATAGTCACCAAGCTAAATGCATCAAAGGATATGCATAACTACAATGACACTTTTGCATGTCTAATATACTTATAGAATGTCTTTGACGCCATATAATCCACTTTTAGCCTTAAAACAGTGCAAAAGTGATAAATATACAGTGCAAAGAACACGATAGATACTACATAGCTCAAAGTATATTTTGACCTGTTATAACTATAGTACAGACCAATGTACAGTGCGCTAAGACTTGCTCGGTTACGTGGCCAAGCTCGCAATATTTACGCAGCAAATTTTCAAAAGTGTTAGCAAGGTAGCGTATTAGCAATGTTTTCAATGCCATTGCTGCTCTAGTATTGAGCACACTAACAACCTCTTTTCGCTTTATGTGGGGTGTTGGTTTTACTTCATTCAAAACTTTTAGAGCCCACAAAACAAAAGAGACCAGTACAAAAATGCACTAGTCTCTTTAGTATCAACTTCTAGTTACGCATCTTGCCAAGCTTAGGATATGCATTTGTTATCTCTATCCTAGATGACACAGGCGCTTAGACATTATTTAGTAGAGGTGATGAGGTCTTTCATTGCGAGCTTCAGTCATGGCATTAGTTAAGTAGCGGACAAAGCTATCTTTTTCGATGTCCTCAATGTTAACTGTGAGCTTACGACGCCAGTTTGGATACTCGCGGAAAGTGCCTGGAACGTTAACTGGCTTTAAGACACCAATCCAGTCCTCGATCTGGGATGAGAACATGGCGCATGAACCACGACACATATGCTTTTCTAAAGCCACGATTAAGGCCTCAGTCATCTCATCGATTTCATGGGCACGGCGAGGTACGTCATCACCTGCTGAACCTAAGCCATGGAGGCTGTCGAGAATACGCTGTTTTGCCTCCATACGATCTTGCGAAATACGCTGTGCAATCTCATCAGTGAAGATGCCAAGCTTATTGCTAAGCTCAATATCATAATGAGACCACCAACCAACTAAGGTTGCCATGTCGTGAGTGGTTAATGCAGATAAGGCTTGAGGCTCATAATCTTGAGGAGCAATAAAGCCACCATCAGCGGCACGCTCGCCAAAGAAGAGCTTATAAGAGTATGCACCAACTTCTTTAAGAGCTACGCGTAACTCCATAGGAATGGTGCCTAAGTCCTCGGCAATGATGAGGCACTTATTACGCTGAGACTCTAAAGCTAAGATACCTAACCAATCGTGCATATTGTTATAAACATAAGCACCATCAGTTGGCTTGTGATCTTGTGCTACCCACCAGAAGCGATAGAGGCCTGCTGCATGGTCAATACGCAGTGCGCCACATGACTTCATATTGGCTTGATATAAAGAAATGAGCTGACGATAGCGGCTACGACGCAGTGCATGCGGCTCCATTGGAGCAAGACCCCATGACTGGCCTAATGGGCCTAATGGATCAGGTGGAGCACCGACCTCAGCAGCGCCACGATAGATATTGTCAGTATCAGCCCAAACGTCACATGAGCCTTCAGATACGCCTACAGCTAAATCGCGGTAAGTACCTAAGATCATGCCTGACTCTTTGGCTGAGGCATAAGCCTCTTCAAGCTGCTCAGCGGCAATGAACTGTAAGTAGCAGTAGAAGTAAACTTGCTCTTGATGCTTTTCACGCCATAAAGAGACAAAGGTGGAATTGCAGTCTTGATACTCTTTAGGGAATTTTCTCCAGCCCCAAGCATTTTCACCTTGTGAATAAAGCTCACGCTGCAGTGCATCGTAAGTAGCCATATTCAAAAGTGACTCGCCGCCTTGCTCCATGAAGTCAACAAACTTCTTACCGCGTGAAGTGCGTTTATCAAGCATACGAGATGAATCAAAGATCATCTCTAAGACCTTAAGCTTTAACTCAAGTACCGCACGATAATCAACGAACTCGCGATCACGTAAAGCTTGCAGCTTCTTGGCAAAGGCTGGGGATTCAACTAAATCACGGGCTGCCTTATTGTTGATGTACTCAGGAATATCATTAACAGCAATATAAATGATATTGAGCCAGCGACGTGAAGATGGAGAGTAAGGGCTGACCATATCAGGATCAGGATTAGCTGGATAGCCTGCATGCAGTGGGTTTAAGCCCACAAAGTGACCACCGCGATCATGAACCATCTTAAGTACGCTCTTAAGATCATGGAAATCACCCACGCCCCAGTTATGACGAGAGCGAATGGAGTACAGCTGAATAGAGGCACCCCACAGCTTTTTACCTGACTTCATCTCATCAGGTACATAGCAACGCAGTGGAGTTGCAATTAAAGACTGCTTGATGGAGTCCTTAACAGTTACACCATCTTTAATCTGTACAGAGAAGGTGTGATAGCCCCAAGGCAGAGTTAGCTTGCGTGGCAGTACATCAGGCAAGATGATACGACGAATGTCGTAAGTACGATCTTGCACTGTAATGTAATCAGCAATCTCAATTTCCTCTAAAGGCACAGTGTCGCAATACTCTGTACCGTCTTCGAGGACTAAATTCCAAGTAAGTTGTGCAGCCTCAGAGAGATTTTCTGGAGTGCGCATATAAATGAAAGGACGCTCGCCTTCACGAATCACGCATACAGGATCTAAGATCTCCTGATATGGCAAGAGCTCCTCTTTAAGAGCTCGCTCTTCAAGAGCTGCATTGTCGCTCAGATCATAGCCCATGGCCTGCAGAGTAGCCATACGAGCATCTGATGAGATTATTGTAGGCTTGCCTGTGCAATCGACATAATCACGGGCAATGCCCATTCGGTCTGCAAAGTTTTCTAAATCAATCATCTAAAAACACCACGGCTTAGCCATCTTGCAAAAGACAACCCTTAGACAGTCTTTTGCTAGAGGCCTAATGCCTCTAAAACAAGTGGATTGAGCATCCTCATCATCAGGCAAAACCTTAAATGCAAAAACACAATAGCTAAGCAGCGATGATGAGTATAGACACTTAAGCTACATGCTAACGCATCGACAAACTTTCCGCATTGCATTGCATCAAACTTTTCATCATCTACACGCACAAAATCCGAAATTTGCACCGCAACACAGCAAATAAAGTCAGAAAAACCAACAAACCAGTCAAGCAAACTGCCAAAACCCAAATACAAAGAGCCATATCTCACCATATAAATAGGAATCTAGATAGGAAACTAGATAGGACATGAGGCCCAAACTAAGAAACAACTAAATGGATAAAACAAAACAGATCTCTACATAAACTATCTGGTGGAATGGCGTGGCAAATCAGCGCTCTAAAGTTTCCGCTACTTACTAAAGAGATAGATAGAGAACTATAGCTGCAACTCAATATAGCGCTATTGAATATAAGCATCTTCATTTACTACTAATGAGCTAATGGCACTTTTTCATGCTTATACAGGTGCAAATTTGCATCTACTTTGGTGCAAGAGGGTATTGATGACAATTAATTGCGGTAAACAAGCAAAAATATGGCAAATTTGCGATCTACCACAAAGTCTTAGCAAAGAGTTGAGTCAACGGCAAAAGTTGGCATTTATATGCGCATTTGAATGGAGACTAATACAAAGTCCGATACAGGGCCGATGCGTTAAAGAAAGTCTATGGTTTTGCTCATATCAATGAAAATTGCTAAACGACTGCAAAATTTTGCAGTCTTAAACCGCAAAATGAGTGCAAAACCAGGCCTGGATTATTACAAAATTTGTAAAAGTGGCTCATTTACATCAAATCACGGCATACGGTCGTCGTACAAGATTAAGATACTAACTAATAGTATCTAGTCTCGCTGCCACTCACAGCCATTGTAATAAAGCTCATATATATCCCCCTTTTAGCTGCTTAAAAAAGTTGGATTTATGAAAATTGCAAAGATGTATTGACAAGATCAAGCTCTATTGAAAATTCTTTGCATCTTGAAAATCTTAAAAAGCAGCGTATATTAGTAATCACATTTTCTAGTAACCACACAGATTTAGGTGACTAACAATGATTAAAGTTGGTATTAACGGTTTTGGCCGTATCGGTCGTTTCGTTTTCCGTGCTTCCATCTACCGCCCAGAGCTCGGTATCCAGGTTGTAGGTATTAACGACTTACTCCCACCTGAGTACATGGCTTACATGCTCAAGTACGACACCATGCACGGCGCTTTCAAGGGCACCGTTGACGTACAGGACGGCCACTTAGTTGTTAACGGCAACGTAGTTCGTGTTACCGCTGAGCGTGACCCTGCACAGTTAAAGTGGGGCGATATCGGCGCTGAGTACGTTGTTGAGTCAACTGGCTTATTCTTAACCGACGAGAAGGCACGTAAGCACATCGAAGCCGGCGCTAAGCGCGTTGTTATGTCAGCTCCTTCCAAGGACTCAACCCCAATGTTCGTTGTTGGCGTAAACGACAAGGATTACGCTGGCCAGGACATCGTTTCCAACGCTTCTTGCACCACCAACTGCTTAGCTCCTTTAGCTAAGGTTATCAACGATAACTTCGGTATCGATTTAGGCTTAATGACCACCGTTCACTCAACTACCGCTACCCAGCGTACTGTTGACGGCCCATCCTTAAAGGATTGGCGCGGCGGCCGTGGTGCTTCTCAGAACATCATCCCATCCTCAACCGGTGCTGCTAAGGCTGTAGGTAAGGTTATCCCAGAGTTATCTGGCAAGTTAACCGGCATGGCTTTCCGTGTTCCTACCGCTGACGTTTCCGTAGTTGACTTAACCGTTACCTTAAAGAAGGGCGCTAAGTACTCCGAGATCTGCGAGTGCTTAAAGGAAGCTTCTGAGACCTCCATGAAGGGTGTATTAGCTTACACCGCTGATGAAGTTGTTTCTTCAGACTTCTTAGGCAACACCCACACCTCTATCTTCGACGAGAAGGCTGGTATTGCTTTAACCGACAACTTCGTTAAGTTAGTATCTTGGTACGACAACGAAATCGGTTACTCCAACAAGGTTCTTGAGTTAATCCGTTCTATCGCTGACTCAGGCAAGTAATCGTTTGTAACTTGCATTAGCAAGTAAACAAATAAAAGGAAGGGGAGCTCGTTCTCCCCTTTCTTTTTTGCTTTTTGGAAAGCACAAAATTAAAACTGCAGCTCATGCAGTGCTTACTAAAAAGCAACTCTTTCAGGCAAAGTAAGATTACCTTTAGTCATGATCCACTGTATATCATGATCCGCTGTACGTTAGATGTACTGATCGTCACAATCTACTGCACTTAGCAGCAGCGCAAGAGATCATCTGACTTGCTTAAGTAGCTTACTTATAGGCCTCAAGTTTCACTAGGCAGCTGTCACAGCAACCCCAGCCTAGATTTGCAGACTCATAAGTTCAACAAAAGCTAAGATGTTAAATCTAGCTTCTGACATGCTCTTTAGTCTGCTTGCTCAAGTACGAAACGACTCAGCCGTTTTCTGTTGAGCACAATCTCATATGCACTTAACCCATGATGTTATTTGCATGATGAAAAGGTTTCGAGGCATTGCCTCCCAACTTCAACAAGTTACCAAAGCATCTTCTGTGCTTTTGTTTCTTGTTACCAATTAATCTGTGTGTTTTGCGCCCTTTTCAGGGCGCGCTTTGACACGCTAGAAATCTCCCCACTATTCCCTACTCTTTTATACTTCCCATTCTTCCTGTTAATTGCTCTTCGCTTTTAAGCAGCAGCCTAATCTCACTGTATGCTCGCCATCAATCAACTCGCACCGATACCCTGAATAGCATCTTGAACTCGCTATCTGGCAGATCCCTAACTTAGGTCTTTTCATACATGACGAGTTTGCAAAACAGATGAAAGGTGTTCGTGTGGCTACTTGATTGCTACAGACAAAGGTTTGGTGGAGTTCGTGTGGATACTTGATTAGCGCTGGGCAGATTTGCTGGAGTTTGTGAGGATGTTTGATTGGTACAGAGGCCAGAGCATGCTTATTGACTGATTGCATGTCTTGCATCTGTATATTGAGTGCATACCAATAGATGGGCGCTTAGAGTTTTTCTCTAAGGCAAATGGTGAGCATGTGTGGCGAGGATTATCGCTAAGAGGCTTTAAAAAAGGCCGCATACCACTACGGCCTTAAAACTAAGGTTATCCTGCTAGGCAGGATTCGTATATCATACGCTCAATTGAGAAAATTTTCTCAAAAACCCAACGAAAATCCCTATTTATTCACTAAACCGCTTATTTCTTGATGCCTGCGGCTATTTGCGGAGCAATTTGCTTGATAGCGCGATATGGAATCTTCTGATTTTCAAGGTAAACCATGGCATTTAAGTATGGCAGCATGGTTTCAAAGAGCTGCTTATAGCCCTCACAGAAGTAAGTCTTTGAAACACCAGCGACATTTACTATGCGGTGTTTGATGCAGCCACCATTGCAGTAGCTTAAGTACTTACACTCCTTACAATCAGCGCTTAACTTTAGCTTATGGGCACTTAAGCGGCTAGCTTTGAGATCCTTAAGTGAGCAAGTTGCAGTTGCTGCAGTAGGATCGGCACCATCGACCTGACAACGAATAGCAGGCATGGCATCAGCCTTCTCAATATCTAAGATATTAGCTAAACGATACTTTGGATAAACTGCCTGATCGCACTCGTAGATATCGCCATTAGCCTCAAGTACGAAGTTATCTGGACAACGATTTTCAAAGACGCAGGAGAGGTGACCTAAACCTAAGACGTTAGAGATTAAGGACTCGAACTGACGAATATTGATCTTATCGATATCGTTATGTACCCACTCTAGGAATATAGCGCTCATAAACTCGCCATAGCCCTTAGCTGGCAATGAAAATGGCTTAGGTTCAAAACTCTGAGGGATATTGTCAAAGTCGGTATTCTCAGGATTGGTCTCAATAACCTCAGAGAACTGCATGAAGGTTGAGCCAATATCCTTTAAGAACTTATACACCTCTAAAGGATGGCGATAGTTGCTTTCGTTGATACAGGTAAGTGTATTGAACTCAACGCCATGCTTTTTGAGAAGCTCAATGCCCTGCATGACCTCGCTATGAGAGCCACCGCCGTTCTTAGAGTGGCGATACTTATCGTGCAGCTCAGCTGGACCATCAATAGAGACACCAAGCAGAATCTTGTGCTTTAAGAAGAGCTCACACCACTTGTCATCAATCAAGGTAGCGTTGGTCTGAATTGCGTTTTCAATCACCTTGCCATTGGCATATTGGCTTTGCAGAGCAAAAGCCTTTTCAAAAAACTTACGGCCAGCAAGTAATGGCTCACCGCCTTGCCAAGTAAAGAGGACGTGATCGGATGGGCACTCTTGAATGTAACGTGGGATAAAAGCCTCTAAGACCTCATCTGACATGATGCCCTTGTGCAGCATGCCCTGCTCTTCACCTTTTGGCAGATAGAAACAGTAGTCGCATTCAAGATTACAGGTGAATGAAACTGGCTTAATAGTGAAGTGCATGACGATCCTGCCTTATTCGGGAAAAAACAGCATCCCTAGAACAGCTCCCTTGATGCACTGCACTAGAGTGTCAATCAAAACCTATGTTTAGCCATGCTATAGCGGCGCATAAACACTTATCTTTGATTGAAAGTAATGATAATTACAGATGCCAACACCAATGATATAGCTGCTGTTAATACCAGCGCTTAATCTCTGAGACAAAGCTGTTGGCTATGAAATCTGAGTTGAGCATTGTTAAAACTTAAAAGCCAGACCCTAATAGCTAAGATCTGGCTTTTTTTAGTTTACAAGATACCAGCACTAAGTGCTGATATCTTGCTGTGCTTAAGTTGAAGAGATGATTACTTGTTTAAAGCATCAACAATCTTCTGGTACTTAGGCTGGTTGATTGGCATGATAGGTGGCTTGGACTCAGAAAGCTGCTTCTTAGCAATCTTCTTGAGCTGCTCAACAACCTGAGGCTTCTCCATGGTCAGATCGTTCTTCATCTGCAGATCACGCAGATCGTACAGACGCAGAGCATTGTCCTCAGCAGTGTAAATCAGCTGATACTCGTTGGTACGTACGGTGTAAGTGAACTCAGATAAGTTCTCAGTGTTAGGGTTGTGTGGATAGTAGTCAGACTCGTAACGAACATACTTGTGGTAGTTATCCCAGAATGGAATGTTACGGGTATCGAACCAGTGTGAGAATGAGGTCAGCCATACGAGGTGATCGTGTGGGTTGCCCTTCTTCTCGCCGTTAATGTAAGGTAACAGTGAAACACCGTCTAAGGTGCCCTTGAGCTCCTCAGGAATAGGAATACCAGCAGCATCTAAAGCAGTTGGGTAGAAGTCCATTGCAGATACGAGCTTGTCGTACTTGCCGGTCTTTAACTTGCCCTTCCAGTAAGCAAACATTGGGGTATGAGTACCGCCTGGATAGGTTAAGCTCTTGTAACCTGCCTGTGCGCCGTTGAGTGGTAATGGACCGTCGATAACAGCACCGTTGTCGGAGGTGAAGAAGATGAGGGTGTTATCAAGCTGACCATTCTTCTCGAGCTGCTCGAGTAAGCGCTTAACGCCCTGGTCTACAGAGTATACAGATGCGTAGTAGTTATCTGCAGTCTGTGAACCGGTGTTGAAGCGTGACTGATATACATCAGGAGCGGCAACGTCGTTTGGAAGGTGTGGTGCGCTGTAAGCAAGGTAAAGCATGAATGGAGCATCGATTGCATCAGCACGATTTACAGCCTTAATAGCTGCATCGGTGAGCTGATCAGAGATGTAACCCTCTGCCTTTACATGCTCACGGTTTTCAAACAGAGCTGGTGAGTTGTAGTATGCAGTGCCAGCTGGGTGGAAACCGAAGAAGTAAGAGAAGCCGCGATTTTGTGGCTGACCTGGCTCATCACCGAAGGTGACGAAGTTGTCGTGGTAGTCACGGGTCTGCTGATCTTCTGGTACTGGGATGTTGGTGATCTTAGATAAGTGCCACTTACCTACGCAAGCAGTGTAGTAGCCGTAGTTTTGGAAGAGTTCTGGTAAGAATGTCTCAGAAGCTGGAATACCATCTTGTGAGTCGGTATTACCGTATACACCATAGCGGGATGGTGAACGAGCAGTCATGATAGCTGCACGAGAAGGGCCTGACATAGCGTGAGCTACGTAACCCTGGGTTAAACGTACGCCATCATCCATGAGAGCACGTAAAGTTGGAGTAGAGTTACGAGCTGCCTCAATAGCCTTGTCTACATCGATCTTAAAGGTGGCAACCTGTTCACGGTTTTCCATGGTCTTAGGATCGAAAGAGCTCTCATCATATGGAAGCTGACCATAGCCTAAATCGTCCATGGTGATAACGATTACATTAGGCTTGTCCTTAGTGGTGTATTCAACTGGGGTAAAGTCAGCAAAAGCAACGTTAGTTGCAGTAGCCTTACCATTGTCAGCTGCAAATGCAGCACCGGCACCGAAAGCAGAGATGGCTGCACCTACTGCAATAGCAGTGGCGCTCAGTTTTAAATTCTTCACAGACTGAATATCCTCATACTAGTTATCAGGATGTTCGCATGAAGCTGTACATGCCTCTATCTAATTACAGTTGAAGCTAAGCAAAGTTATAAACTAAGAGCCTGTATAAACTCTTTGTTAAATAACTCCTTATGAACCTAACTTTAATCGTTTAGACAATTTGGCTAATACGACTAGATAGCAAAACTCAACTTCACCACACGCAATCAAATGACAACGCTACATTAGTTGAGTGAGCTAATTCCATGTGAACTCATACATGATAGATCTGATTTATTTTATCAACTGACTGAATGTTCCTTTTTGTGAATAGTATCTCGTAAAAAAGTACATTATTTGTGCAATTAATGTAAATAGCACAATACAACTTACATTAAAAATGTTTCAAACCCGCATTATATCTAGTAGTTTTGCCATAACAATTATTGTCAAGACAAAGTCAAAACATTTGACTAGGATCCAAGGATCCCATACATAAAGCAATTAACAACTATTCTAGGTATGGTTAATTGCTCTTATCTCAACTCAACCAAACAGCACTACATCCTGCCGCTTTACGAGGCATACTCTTAAAAGCAAAAATACCCCTAACCATGAACTTGAGATGTTTTTATGCCTTTTGTCTATCGCATCAAAATAAAAGCTCAAATCTTTTGCCTAACACCAAAAATAAAAGGCAGAGCGCCGAAACGATCTGCCTTTGATTTTGATTGACGAAATTAGTTTAGACACCTAGCTAAACGTTGCTAGGTTTAAGCATTGGTCTAATTAACGGCCACGAGCACGCAGAGCAGCAATACGCTTCTCAAGTGGAGGGTGGCTCATGAATAACTCAGATACGGATACACCGCCGTTGATGCACAGAGCACTGAACTGACCTTCCTTTTGTACATTAAGGTCTTTCATTCTCTGCAGAGCCTGCAGTGCACTAATCATGCGATCAGTACCTTCTAAATCAGCAGAACCCGCATCAGCACGATATTCACGGTAGCGGGAGAACCACATGGAAATAATAGTAGCTAAGATACCGAAGAGCATCTGCAGTAAGCTGTTAACCATGTAGAAGACAAAGAAGTTACCGCCACCAGAGCTATTCTCATCAGAGCTGCGGTTTAAGAAGCCTGACAGAGCCTGAGCAATGATGTAGGAGAAGAAGTACACGAAGGTATTGAGCACGCCTTGCAGTAAGGTCATAGTCACCATGTCGCCGTTGGAGATATGGCTAATCTCATGGCCTAAAACACCACGTACTTCATCGGCGTTCATGTTGTTTAACAGACCACTTGAAACAGCCACTAAAGCAGCGTCCTTAGATGCGCCAGTTGCAAATGCATTTGGCTCAGCTGAGTAGTAAATACCTACCTCAGGCATAGCAATGCCGGCTCTTTGAGCCATGGAGGATACTTCTTTTAAAAGGAAAGCTTCAGCATTGTTGCGTGGCTGAGTAATTACCTCAACACCATAGGCTCTCTTACACATGGATTTAGACATGAATAAAGAGACGATGGAGCCAACTGAACCAAAGATGGCGCACATTACAAACAGGCCAGCATAGTTACCAGGTGACAGACGAATGCCTAATAAAGACATCAAAATAGAGCCGACCACGCCGACCACTACAAGCACCGCTGCTTGCATAAGAATAAACAGCAGAACGCGCATAAAGACTTTTCCTCGAAAAATGAAATAGGATTGGTACTAAACAAATACCATGGTGCATATTCTAACTTGTCTTACTTAGGCAAAAGATAGATTCTTCCTACTTTTTCTCACTTTGCTCACAAGAAATCACAACGACCCTACTTTTACTTATCCCAGCTCAATTTTGCTCAGCCAAGACGTAGTAAATTTCTTTCATGTTGATTGAAATTTTATCTAGACCTGCTTTCGAGCCACATCCTATGCTCAGAGCAATTAACAGCAAATGCAGCCCCTCAATGGCCATGAGTATTACAGCTAGGCTAAAGAACTTTAGCTTTACTTTTGCTTGTTTATGGTTAGTGATTGGCAATTTGGCCGTATACAAACAAATGAATATGACTATGCTCACGGCTAAAAGAGGCAAAGCAAGCCATTTTATTAGCGCGTGCTATAATGCCCGCTGTTCTTTAGGAGGTAGTATGCAGGGAACAGTTATAGCGATTAATCGCGACAAGTCTTATTGTGATGTCTATGTTCATGGTACAGCTAGCACTTACCGTGCTCCGCTTAACGACTTTGCCTCTGATGAAAAGCTGGTCATTGGCGCTGATTGTGAGTTTGAAGACATCTCTAAGCCATCCATGTTTTCATTTGGTAAGGCTGAAATTAAGTCCCTCAAATCCATTTCTTTAGGCAACGACAAAGTAGCCGCTACTCCTGAGACTAGCTATCCAGAGCACAAGCTTATAGCTGATAATCGTAAGTTTTTAATTGCTGCTGAAGGTGGTCATGAGCGTGAGTGCCATGCCGCTTTACTTGAAAAAGCAATTGAGTGCAAAGCCAACGCTTTGTTAGATTTAAAGCTTGAGGTAGTAGTACGTCCTGGTGTTAAGCAGCACCTTTTCCGCTACACCGCACGCCCTGCCATTATCGATGGACCTAAGTACAAGCAAGAACCAGGTATTGGTTTAGCCATTCCCGAGAAAGTAGCTCGTCGTAATAGCCCGAATGAGGCTATGGTGCGCTACTGCCGTGTACTGTTAATTTGCTCTTTATTCATCATCATCCCATCCATCATGAGTCTGACTGCTCGTGGCGTGATTCCATCACAGATGATGGGTCAGGTGATCACCGCTGGTCTCATCGTTCTGACCATGGTGCTGTTCATGTTTATGGGCTTTAAGAAGCGCCAAGGATTTATCCTCACGCTCAAAGGAATCCACGATAACTAAACATTTTAGATATCAAAGATAAGAGCAGCTATTGCCAATATGCATGTGGTGCTCAAAAAAAAATCAGCCTAAAAGCGCAAGGGCCATAGCAACTAATCATTGCTATGGCCCTTGTTGTATTTACTACCTTTAGTCTAGTAAAGCTTGATAGGCTCAACCTCATCACCTGCTGCAGGTGATGGAGCTGGCGGTGCACTCTGCACTGGTGGCTGCGCAGGTGGTTGCCCTGCTCCCTGATGCTGCGCTGCCGGTTGCGCAGCGCCCTGTGGCTCAGCTTGCATCGGAGACACATCATTGCTCTGAGGATTAATTGGTGCTAAGGCATCCCCGCTGCCGCGCTTTGTTACAGGTGCTGCATGCTCTTCAGGCAGTGCTAGAGCTTTGTTCTCAGAATTTAAGTTACCCTCAACAAGGGATGGCAGATTCTTCTGAGCCTCCTTAGCAGCTTTAATTTCAGCTTTAAGAGCCTCTTCTTGAGCCTTAAGCTCTTCTTTTTGTTGCTTTAACGCCTTTTGCTCTTCCTCATAGAGCATATCGTCATTAGATACTAAGTTAGTAACCGGAATGTCGTTAAGCGATAAAGACGTACCATGCAGCTTAAGTGCGGTGGTATAGCGCTCGCCGTCATCAGAAATTTGTCCTGCCCAAATTGCCTGATCAAGTGGCTTTTGATAATCAGTTCCGGCAATTTCACGTACTAAAGACTTGTCTGCAGTGATCTTATAGTCTGAGTCAAAGCGTGCGAGTTTTGGCTTAGCACTGTGCTCATCAAATGACAAATCAGTTCTGCCTTGTACGCTAAAGCTTTGATTGTTATGGGTATAGCCAAACTGCTCGATGGTAATACCAATCACATCAGTAAAGCCTTTCATAACCTCTTTGAAGACCTTGCTAGTATCAAACTTCTCATCAGCGCCTTTCACAATAGCCTTAGATGCATCGTAAAGCTTTGGAATTGAGATACGCTCAAGAGAGGCAGCAAACTTAAAGTCGTTTAATTCATAGTAAGGTTGCTCTACACCATAGCGAATTAATGGGAAAGCAAAGCCATAGTTACCAGAGTTATCAAATGATAGCTTTGACATACCTTCAGCATCAGGCTGAGTCAAAGTAATCATGGTAGAGACGTTGTTAAAGGAAATACCATCTTGCAGTGATGGATCTCTTACCTCATCCTCTGGAGTAAAACCAATGGCATACAAAGTTGAGAACTTAAAATCTAACTTCTCAAAGTTAACAATCAAGCTCTCAAAGTGAGGCTTCTTGTCGATGATACGAGGCAGAAGAGAAAGCTCTACACCAAGAAGATCTAAGCGATAATTTGGTGAATTGTTATAGCGCTCCGCACCTTCACAAACGACACCAGCACTTCTTAGCGCTACATCCACATCCTCAGTTGAAGTTGCTGAGAAGTTGAATGCGTTCTGACCAAATTTACAAATACCTGTGCTAGTTGGGATTAAGAATGAGTCAGTCTTAATGGTGGCACGGATGGATGGAGTAATAGCAGTAACCTTAAAGGCACCGGTGAAGCTAATTGGGTCGATATTGAACTTAGCTAAGATATCGTCAATATTGCCACTACCTGGAACGCTATCAATGCCGCCTGATAAACGCAGTGGGCCAAAAAGTAACGTAGTGTCAACAGCACCAGTAATTGCGCTTTCGCCTAAGGTATTGCCTTTTTTAAGTGGCAAGGTGAAATGCAGTCTACCTTTACGCTCGGTAAAGGACTCACCTGTAGATTCATACTGCAGCTTTAAGCCTGGAATCTTACGCTCGACCTTAGCTAAGGCATAATAGATTTTGGCATCAAAGATATAAGTCGCAATCTTGATTTGAGCAACTAATAGCAGTGAACACACTGCCAGCAAAATCAGAGTCCAGTAAAGTAGTTTCTTCAGTATTCCCAGGCGCAGCATGGAACCATCCTAAAGAGCAGGTAGAGCGCACATAATGATCTTTTTAGCTAAATCTTCAACTACGGTGAGCATCATTACAGCGCAGGTTAGAAAACTTGAGTATATGCATGCAAAGACATCAATCTACTCGCATTTGAAATCTTGAGTATATGCAAGCAAAGACAGCAGCCTACTCGGGCTAAAAGTGTCAATCAGAGAGCCTCAACGAACAGCCACTAAGACTAAAGTGATACCTTGCATTGTCGGCTGTCTGATGACAAGACACATCTAGAAATAATACCACAGCCATAGCAATGATATGAAAACCAATCGCCGCCTAATGTCTGTTTTGACCGCGTACTGTGCACATTACCAATCTTGCTATACATGCAAATCACAAAGCATTTGCACAAACTAAGCAAATCTATCACTAGGCCTTGGCATGGCTATTTGTCGGCAGCAAAGGTGTCCTGAACTAAAGCTAGGATGCGTCCGCTTTCTTTTAAGAAGCTATCGGCATAAGAGCCAAAGAAATTAGTGGTGGACTTAAACTCATCGATAAAGGCCTCACGGTCTTTATGCTTGAGGATTTGTAAGCATCGAGAGGCACAGTCAATGTACTGCCCAATAAGCTCAAGGTTCTTATCTGAGGCACTAATGATGTCGCAGTACAGCTCTGGGTTTTGAGCAAACAGACGTCCCACCATTAAAAGTTCTAAGTGATAGATAGGCGAACACATATCTATCAGGCGAGCCACGAATGGAGAGTCTGAGTTTGGTGAGGCCCTACCCTCTGATTCTGATTTGCTATCAAGCTCGTTAGCTAAGCTGCTTGGACTTAGATCACTTGTACTTACGGCATTACCTGTATCAGCTGCGTCTGTTCCAAAGCGCTCGCGTAGGAAGTTACCATAAGCAATGGTAGTAAAGTGGCGCAGTGCCTGAATCACACGCATGGCATTATCATGCTCATCGGCACTGCAAGTTACAACGTGAGCTCCAAAGAGTCTCATTTGCTTGGCAATAAATGCGCACTTGTCATCTTCACGACCATTTACAACCACTACTACCTGTTTTACGAACGATACTGTATCTGGACCAAACATTGGGTGTAAACCAACTACCGGGCCAGAGTGGTATTTAAGCATAGTCTGCAGTGGCTCACCTTTAATGGAGGTAAGATCAGAGAGAATACAGTCCTTTCTAATCAAGCTAGCTACTTGCTTAATGACATCATTCGTCTTATCAATTGGTACCGAGATAATGCACCAGTTAGCGCTAGCAAGACGAGATGCAGCAATTGACTTATGAATGTCATCAACCGCACTTCCATAATGATCCATTTTGTAATCATGAGGCTCAACCACACTTACCTCATATCCAGCAGCGCTTAAGTAGCGTACAAAGTATGAGCCCATACCGCCGGCACCACCGACTATACAAACCTTACAGCGCTCGGATGCTGATTTATTAGCTTCAGATTGCTCATGGGCACTTGCGTACTTATCTGAGCCCTTTTCAATATATGACTGTCTTAAGATACGACGCTGTAAATCCTGCATCAGTGATGGAGCCAGGCCATACTTTTGCTCCAGCTGAGCACCATGGAAAAGAATCTTTTCTTCTCTAATACCGCTTACTACGCCCTCGCCTGATTGCGACTTAAGGCGAGCAGCTGATCTTACTAATGAAGTTCGCACTCTAAGCAGTGCCGCAATGGCCTCATCAGCCGCATCAATCTCTTCTCTAAGGCGCTTAAGCTCAGCAGCAGTTTCAGCATTAGCTGCTGCACTCTGACTTAGCGGATCTGCATTGCCTACTGCACTTGAGCTAACATTCTCTGCATTGCTTGCTGAGCTTGAGCAGATATTCGCTGCATTGCTTGCTGAGCTTAGGATTACCTTCTTAGCATTGTTCTGATAAGGAGCGTCTACGGCCTTAGCTTGAGTGGTACTGCATGCGTCTAAAGCGCTTGCATTGACGCATGATGATGAAGCTTGAGAGGTCTTAGTCGGCATACTCATAGACAAAAGGCTTGGAAGATTCAGATAACTGAGCTTAAGCCTTACTCCTTTTCAAATCGGTGAATACTTGTACGAATGTATGCCTATGGTTGAGAGCACGTTTTCATCTGCTACCAAGCATCTTTAGGCAGAAGCAGTCTCATTGCTCATTTAGGCACAGGAGTATTATGCCGTAAAAGATAGCAAAACAGCATGATGGCCTATAGCGGATCTTAGTTTCATCAAATCAGGGCAGAGCAGCTTGGCATTGCACGGTACGCTTAGGTCGAACTAGCGATCTTATGTGCTTGGGCCGATTTTTAGTGGTGCTCCACTAAGCCTGATTTTAGTGGTGCTCCACTAAGCCTGATTTTAGTGGTGCTCCACTTGGTCAGGATTTTGTGGCGTTGTGCTTGGGATGGATTGTTAGCGTGTGCGCTTATGAGGGGTGATGATTTTGCCTTTGCCTTTAGGCACAAAAGGCCGCTAAGCGGCCTTTTCATGAGGCCTGTTGCGTGGGCAAACAGGCTCTGTCGTTTGGGGTATTAATTTGCCTTAGCCGTCGATTTCGTCGAGGAGCTCATCGTCAAAATCGTCAGTATCGGTAACTTCACCTTCTTGAATTGGATTGACCTTGTTCTCGTCGTACATGAGGTAAGCATCGCGAGTGAAGATATATGGATCGATACTGTTATCTAAGACAGGCTCTTGATCAATGAGCTGAGCGCGATTGTGAATACCGCGAATTACAAACTTTGCTGTAGTAATTGGCCAAGAGACGGCATACCAAGGCAGACCATCAATAATGTCACCATGCAGGTCACGAGCAGTGGTTGGACCATAGGCTGGGATCATCATGAACGGGCCCTGTTCAACCTTGCCTTTACCAAGCACTGTGGCCATATTCATTGGGGTATGCTTGATACCAATATAAGAGGCTACATCAAAGAAACCTAAGATACCAATGGTGCTATTGATGGCAAGACGAACTAAAGAGGTACCTGAGGAGGCAAACTCACCGACTAAGAGATTATTTGGTACGTTGTTAATTTCGTCGAGATTATTAAAGAAGTTGCCTACAGAGTTTTGTACACCTTGTGGTAAGTAAGCATAGCCATGGGATACTGGTCTTAAGATATACTTATCTAAGATGTCATAGTTGAGGTACCACATATAGCGGTTTGGCCCCTCAAGGGTATCAATAGCATGACCTGAGAGCACACTATAGCCGTATGTATAGTCGGCGCTAGCAGCTTTCTCACTGAGCTGTCTTGGCATCATTGGGTTGTAAGCACCATGAGCTGCCTGAGCCTCTGTAGTGAGGCCAACAGTAGATAGCATCAAGGCGGCACACAGCATAGAGCTGCCAAAAACTTGCTTAACATGACGCTTGAGATTGAACATAACGACCCCCATGGCCCTAAGCATACTCACAGCATAAAGCTTGAGTACTTGCCTAATACAGCGATGCATAGCTCATGGAGCAAACTATCCCATGGCCTGCACATCGAAAACACAACTAAATATGGCCTTAGCAATAAATTCTATTTGCCATCCTAGGCCTAATTCTAATGATATGCATAGTTAATACAACTATGAACCAAAAAAGAGCAGACGGTGATTCTAACACCGTCAGAATGCATCAGTGCTATCACTTGCACTTAAGTGTCTGTTAGATGAGTGATTTTCTATATAGCACCGCGTAAATTCTTGTGCGATGAACTTTCAGACCTACTTTGCCTTAGCAAGATGAGATGTCTAAAGACACAAAGAGCGACTGACCACTAGTATTAAGGTCGTCGCCCTTTGCTAAAGCTAAGCATAAGCTTAACTGTTAGTAGATGTCTTCTTCCTCATCTTCAATAACTAATAAGTCCTCAAGAGAAATCTCATACTGAGGCTCCTCTTCTTCCTCTTGCTTCTTAGAGCGAGACTTCTGCTTAGTGTTACTGCCAAGATCGGAGTTTAAGATGAACTCTTCTTGTCCATCATCTAAGCTCTCTTGAGTCTCTTCACTTGGTACATCAGCATCAGCCTCAGATGAGCTCTCCTCACTATCAGCTGGGAAACTACTCATCAAGAAGTCGAGCTTGGAGAGAGCCTCTTCAGTACGCTGCTGCTTTTGCTTTTGATGCTCTTCTTGAACCTTACGAGTGTATTCCTCAATCGAGAAGTAAGATCCATCTTCATCCTTTAGCTGCAGCTCCTTAGCAATCTGCTCGCGCTCTTGTCGATTACGCTCCTCCTCTAAAGCCTTAGCCTCGGCCTCTTGGCCCTGGGTTTCATCTTTAGAGTCACTCTCATCGTTAGCTGTAGCATCTGCCTTGGCCTCTGCTGCGGCGTTTGCTGCTACCACATCTGCATCGCTATCGGCACCGGCTATTGTGTTAGCTGCTGCAGCGTTTTGGCTAACCTCTGAGCTTGTGGTGTCGCTATCGGTGCCGTTGCTGCTTGCTGCTTCAGCAGCTGCAGGTGCTGCTTCATCTGCAGCTGCAGGTGCTGGAGCATCTGGAGTGGTTGCTACCTTTTGGGTACGAGCTTTGGCTGTAGCATCTGATGGTGCGCCTTGAGCGGTGACACGAGGGCCGGCAAACTTGTCTTGCTCAGAGATAATGCGCTCATCAAGCTTATCGTAAAGCTCACTTGCCTTATCGATAGCGAGCTTGGCTACAGCATCACCGCGAGCAGCTGCTTTTTCGGTAAGCACTGGAGCTCTAGTCATGTGCTCCTTGAGTTTACGCTTAAGGATGTAGTCAAGCAGACCATAGTTAAGCACAGTAGACTCATGGCTTTCTTCATCACGATAGACGAAGGCCACATGTCTTACATACTTCTCGATGATATCGAGTTTCTGCATTGGGGTAGCAACTAACAGCTGCAGATTGAACTTGCTAAACAGAGTAAGCGCATAATCAACCGACTGTGGAGAACCACGACCGAATGCCTCGTCAATAATTACGAAGCGGAATGAACGGTCATGATAAGACACAGGTGAGTGACCTGTAGCTACGCCATTTGGAGCCTCGGCATTAGCACTTTGCTCTGAATTATCTGCAGTATTGGCCTGATTTGTCCCATGTGCGCTCTTGCTTGGATCGTTAAAGCTAATGCCCTTGTTACGAGCATTGGACTGATACTGATAGGCAAGAGATGAGGCAAGCACTGTGTAAGCAAGCTTTTCTTTCTGACCACCAGACTTACCGCCTGAATCCTCGTAGTAATCAACCTGGCTATCATCCTGACGAGTATGCTCAGATGCGGAGAACTCATACCACATCTTTACGTCAGTTACCTTGTTACGCCAACGACGGTCAATATCACCTTCATTGACTAAGCCCTTGAAGCGGTCAATTAAGGCCTTAACCTGATGGAAGCGCTCATCAGCTGCCTCTAAGGTCTTATCCTCCTCAGGCAGAGCCGATGTACAGGTCTTTAAGTCAGCTCTAAACTGCTTGATTTCAACGTCGGCAGATTCTGTAGCCACCATTTGAATGTAGTGATCTGGATTGAAGTCCACATCCTTCATGATGCTATTGATATCTGCAATACGCTCTTTGATCTTGCGGCTTTGAGCAAGCAAGGCAGCGTTTAAGGTACCTAACTGATCGATAGTTTCACGATTGAGCTTGTCCTTAAAGGCCTCCACAAAGCGTGGTAAATCGTCTTGCTGTAACTTATCAAAGAAGTTCTTAAAGTCTTCCCATGCATCAGCACGTGAAGCATCAAGGTTACGTGCTGCAACCTCGAAAGTCTGAGTAAAGCGGCTTTGCAGTGCCACGATCTGCTGACTTAAGCCAGACTTCTTATTTTGCAGAGCATTGATGTCTTGCTGCAGGCGTGAGACTACCTCGTTATTGATAACATCAATACGATCGTGAGTTAACTCGCCTAAGTGCAGTCTAGCTAAGGCATCAGAGGTTAAACGCTCAATCGCGCCGGCTAAGTGCTCTTCGATCATGTGGTAGTTCATGCACAGATCATTACTTTGCAGTAATTGATTCTCTAAATGAACATTACGTGATGATACTGAGCCTTGCTCCTTTAACCATGAATCACGACGAGTCTCGTGGTTACGCTTATCCTCAAAGAGCTCTTCTTTGCGCTTATTGAGAGTACGCATAATGTCAGAGGAGCTCTTGAGCTCATTTAACTCAGCGTATAAGCCCTCAAGCACCTTATCGTGAGCGCCATAGTCAATCTCAGAGAAACGAGTGATGTAGTTTAAGCGACCAATCACGTTCTGCTGTTGGCTAGTAAGCGACATACCCTGCATGAGAGTTCTTCTTTGAGACTCGATGGTGTCGATTACCTGATTGATACGGATACGCTCTTGAGAGAGGATGGCGATCTTATCTTCGTTGGTCCAACCTAAGATATAGTCATTACCGTTACGGCTTCTACGGTCGTCCTTTTCGTTACGACCACCAGCCTTGAACAGGCCTGATGGCATCAGGGCGTACTTCTCACGGCGGAACTCATCTTGATCTTCAGTACATACGTAGTTGAAGGTTCTCTCAAGATGCTGACGTACATAAGAGTGGAACACAGGATCGTTCTTAATGTCGATCTTGCGTGGCAGTGAGTTAGCACTGATACGTGGACGATCAAAGCCACCGCCTAAAGCAGCGCCTAAAGTGGTATTGATGCGATTATTGTTGTTGTTAGCAATGTCATTCTCGCTAATGCGGAAGAACACTAAACGCATCGATAAGTTGTTGCTATTAACGTAATTAACTACGTCTTTGTAGTACTGCTCAGGTACTAACATGGAAAGACCAAAGGAGCGCAGCAGCTTTTCTACTGCATATTCCCACTTAGCCTTTTCCTCGCTACGTACCTGCATGAGCTCACCGGCGAAAGGTAAGTCTTGATCAGTACAGCCAATAGCATGAGCAATTTCGTTACGTGTATCGATGTACTTCTTAGGCAGATTGTTCTTACGATTTCTTAAAGAATCGAGTTCATCGGCAACTTCTGCAAGACGATCTTGTTCAGTCTTGAGCTCAATATTACGCTGCGCAATGTTCTCTTCGTAGTTCTTGATCTTTGAAGAATTGAGCTTCTTCATCTCTTCAAGCTTAACTAAAGAAGCTTGGAAGTCTTTCTCGCTCTTAACCTCAGGCAATGAGATATTGCTCATTAAGGTACGATGATCTTCAAAGGCCTTGTAGATACGGTCACGCTCACGACGCTCCGAGGCAATAGATTGCTCTAAGAGCTGCTGACGATTACCGCCGCGCTGATTGATCTCGTTTTGAACATTCTGAATCTGAGTGTTGATACGCTCTAAGTCTTGACGGCTACGCTCAAGATCGTGGTTGATATCTTCTAAGCGCTGCTTGTTAGCTTCAATTTCAACACTTAACAGATCGCTCTTTTTCTTAAAGAGATATGGTGAGGTATAGACCTTACAACGCTCTAAGAACTCAACCTGAGTTGCTACAGTGCTGTACTCTTCACCCTTGATACAGATAGGCTCTAAAGCCTCTACCTGCTTTTTGGCCTCTTCTACAGAACGATAAGATGCATCTAAGTCGTTAAAACGATCGACCATCTCTTCAACTAACTCATCGCCGTTGAAGTCTTCAAGCATTTGCTTTCTTACGAAGTCTGAAATATTAGAAATAGACTTCATAGAAATGGTCTTGTAGAACAGATCAAGCACCTTGGTACCTTCGATACCAAAAAGGCGCTGCATCATGGAGTAGTACTCAGAGAAGCCGTCGTAACGAGTGCAACCAAGCGAACGTAATTTAGCGCCGAGCTCCTTAATGTCCTTAACTGGCAGCACATCATGCTGCAGGTTAAAGTCCTGATTACCAATGAAGTAATAGCGGTTTAAAGTGCCCTTGCTCTTGGTATGTACCATAGCCTGTAGCAGTACTACATACTCATTGAGCGCTTCATTAAAGAAGGTAGCACTAATAACACTTAAAACAGCGCTTTGACCAGAACGCAGACCGTGCTCAGTTTTTACACCTGAGGAGTTGTCATTCTTATAGAGACCTAAAACATAGGAGTTAAGGCTACGCTCGCCCTTTTCTGCACCAGCGGCCTGGTTAAAGGTGACCTTACGTACGTCATAAAGCAGTACGGTCATGGCGTCAATTAAAGATGACTTACCGGCACCGTTATCACCAGTCATCAGCACATTTTGACCGCCAAAGTACACGGACTTAACGTTGTTATTGAATGATGACCAGTTATAGATGTCCACACGCTGCAGTCTAAAGCCCTCACGGTTGACTGTCATTTGTGGATAACGGAGCAGATCCTCTTCAGTCAAAGACATAGGATCTTGGCCATCAGCAATCTCAAGTAAGCTTCCTGAGCCTACCTCAACTTCCTCAACCTTTACCTCGGAAGTGGCCGCATTATCAGCTAAGACTGCATCAGAGCCCTGAGCCTCAGCAGCATTATCAGCTAAGGCTGCATCGTCAGTGGCTGCTGCGGTGGCATTAGCCGCTGCGGTAGCATCAGCGGTAGGCTCAGTTGATGGGCTTGTTGTTGATACAGCATCTGACGAGTTAGTCTCGTTACCAGCACTGACTTGCTGTTGCTGTTCAAGATCGTCGTTGTTTAATAAATCTTGCATTGCTTTTCCCTTAAGTCAGGCTTAATCAGCGGTATCAAGCATGGCATCATCGTCGGCATTTAAGGTGTTCTTAGCACGTCCACCTTCCTTGATGTGCTTTAAGTAAGAGGCAAGAATTTCATCTGCCTGCTTTAAGATTTCAGGTGTCACGATTACACCAATAATTCGTTTTACTTCAATGCGCTCAGCATCTTTTTCAGCCTTGGTTCTGCTCTTAAGGACTGGACCAATACGGCCAAGTAAACCTAAGGTTCTTAAGTGCTCAATGGACTTATCTAAGTTATCCTCAAGGCGCTTGTCGTTATTGACGTTATGCACGAAGCTCTTAACCATAGTGACGATCTCAGCACGATCGAGCACTAAGCGGCCAAACTGACCAGAGAGATCAAACTCAAGTAAGCGCTGACGCAGTAAGATGAGCAGTAAGCTGTCATAAAACGGCATCGCACGGCGGTTGAGCAATAGTGGTGGACGCTGACCTGAATCAACCGGCATCTCTTCTTCAGATAAAGAACGCACATAAGCAAAGCCAGAGTCATGGTCGATAACTAAGCGTAAGAACATACGACGACAGAACTCTTCAACCTCACGCTCTTGACGCACGAGCGATTCAAAGATGGTCTTGTCATCTTCTCTATCAATATAGTTCTTTAAGAGGAATACCACTAAAGCACCAGGAGAGATGAGCTTTGCTCGGCTTCTTGAGCTTGCTTGCTCCTCGTTTTGCTCATCAGATGGATCCTCAGCATTAACGTCAGCATCGGTGCCAACATCAGCCTGAGTGTAATCATCAGTTCCATAGTCAGGTGCTGTGCCCTCAAGACGGCTTAAGCGGTCCATTACAGACTCGGTGCTGCCTGAGTTCGCACCCTGATTAAAGAGCGCGTTAAAAGCTGCTGTATTACGCGATTGATCATCGCGATTTTCGTCATTAGAAGACATACATGCTCCAAAAGTAATTTTGTTGCACAGGCTTATGGGCAAGACCTCGGTCTTATCTATAAGCCTGAAGCTTAGGCGGCACCTAGAGGCGCTTTAAAGTAATGTGTTTTAGTTTAGCAACACGCATTACGGTGTTACCGTCGGCATCCATTGACTCCCAGCGGTAAAGATCTTCACGAGTGGCGTCTTCTTCAATCTTGTAGTCAGACATGGCGATCTTTACGTAGTAAGTCAGCTCTGTAATACCATGCTCAAGTGGGTAGCGTTTAACGATGTCTACTAAATCCACCTCATCTTGAGTATTCATAAATTCTTCAATGCGATGGTAGAGCAATACAGGGTCAACCACGATCTGATCAAAGAGCTTGTGATCATCAGGTCTAAACTCATCGCCCTTCATCTCTGTACAAAACTCTAGTCGCTCATTAACCGTAGCTAGAGGACGATCAAAAGGCAGCGTGATATCGGCTCGTGGGATCTCTAAAGTAAAGAGAGAATCTGGCAGATTACTAATGCCATACTCTTTAGTTAAAGCTACTACATTTTGAGTAATCGACTTGATACGCTCTTTTAAGAAACGGTTTGAATCGAGGTTAGCTGGCTGTAAGAAACTCTTAATACGCTTAGTTGAAGAGCCCATGACGCGCTCAATATTCAATCTAAGCTGCAGCCATTGATCGTGGATGTTTAAGATACGAGGATCTATTGTTAAGCCCTTGATCTCCTCACGATTTAAGAGGTTATCAATACGCTTAACGATAAGTTCATCATCTGATGAGGATAAGAGCAGTCTTGAGAATGCCTTAACCGATCTGCCCTGATCGGTTTCTTCAATATAGGCATTCTTGTCAAAGTACTTATCTAACAGCTCGCCACGTGGACCAGTCCAGTTGATGATGTCCTGCATGATCTCTTTATCAAGATTGCCCAGGTTGTACTCCACCTGACGGAAGTCATCCACCATCTGAATAGCATCATGCTGGAACTGTAAGAAGCGCTCACGAATCTGAGATGGACTTAAAGTAGCGATCTCACCACGCTTAGCCTTTTCAATTTCTTTATCGATAGCATCGCGACGGGCATAGAGATCTTCAAGTACTAACTCGGCATTACCCTCGGTACTCATATGCACTTCTTTTAAGATCTCCAAAAGACCTTTAAAGCGCGACTCAGTAGGAACGAAGTTGTTGCTCTGCTCATTCATACCAACGATGAATGAATACGCCTTTTGCAGATCAGGGGTGATGTCGTAGCAAGGTTCGCTTCCTGATGCGCCCATGTATGAGCATCTAAAGAAACGGTTTTTCTCGCTGGACCAATAGCGCAGGTAATGCAGTGCATCCTCGCGCATATTCTTGCCACCTGCTGCTTGTGTAGCGCGATCATTGTCAGATGGTTGGCCATCAACTGCATCAGGATCTTCAACTGGAACTTTAGTGCCAGTAAAGTCCTCAAAAAATGAGGTCTCCTGCAGTGAGTCATACTCATAGGACATACGGCCGCCATTGATTCTAAAGATGATGTCTTTAAGAATCTCAACGAGTTCAGACTCAGGAGCTGAGGTACGGTTAAGCTTGATAAAGCCTTCATGAACCAAGGCCAAAATTACAGGCGCACGATTGGCGCACAGCAGATTCCACGCAGTGGAGCGTGCTCTCTGCGTCATGAAATATATGTAATCAATGTCCATCCAACGAACCTGAAATCGTGGCTAAACCTATCCAACACATCACTGCAACACAGCGATCATCACAATGGCAAGTTAAAGCAATTAAACTAACCAAAACCAATGAAATACAGCTTTGTAGGCACAACAGTGACATACAGCCTTAAAGACCAAGACAAGATCATAATGAATTTGCCTTAAGTGTCTTTAACTCTCGCATACGTAAATGCACAGGGATTTGGCAGATACTTGCCTAAGATGAGCTTCTAATGTGTTGCTGTTTAACTTGGTAGTGCCTAAAACATTTGTTAGGAAAACTACCTAAGTTACTTGCGCGGCCAAACCAAACTCGCGCATGTATAGCGCCATATATCAAGTTTTACAGCATGGCCTTAAAGACACAGGCTTGCAAAAACCACATATAAATACAGCACTACATCAGGCAACGGATACAAGCAAACGTATCAG
>Garnier_p2__coassemble_961_pt1 | contig 50951 bp, 23 predicted proteins | sample Garnier_p2__metabat2_high_PE_037 | metagenome-assembled genome bin Garnier_p2 | reverse complement strand
GCGGGACAGCACTACTGGCCAGTCTCTCAAGGCTCTTTCACAAAATTCAACTTGTAGAACCATGGTTCCGGCTTTAGTCCAATCTGCGCCGCCACTATAAATTGACTGGGTTGTATTTCCACCTAAAACAGTCTTTCCGCCGTATGTGGTTTGTGTTGCGATACGCTGCATTTCTGCTACTAAAGATGAAGCTTCTTTTGCCAATGCAGTACGGTCTTCGGCAGTGTTAGTGCCGTTTGCAGCTTGAACAGCTAAAGTGCGCACTTTCTGCAGCATTCCAGCGATCTCATCGATGCCTGACTCAATAGTTTGAGCGAGGGCAATACCGTCTGATGCGTTGCGATTTCCCTGATTTAATCCATTGATCTGGGATGTTAAGCGATCTGCGATCTGGAGTCCTGCAGCGTCATCTTTGGCGCTATTGATCCTCATGCCGCTTGAGAGACGCTGATAGGTCGTTGTGAGCTGGTTCTGGACGTTACCTAAATAGCGTTGCCCTTGAAGGGCTGAGTAATTTGTATTGACATAAACTGCCATGTGATTCTCCTCCGATTAACCTAATAAGCTCAGGCCAAGCTGAGGACGGGTGTTAGCCTGCATCAGCATAGACGCTGCAGCCTGCTGGATGATGGACTGCTGTGAAAGGTTAGCAGACTCTTCAGCAAAGTCTGCATCGCGAATACGGCTACGTGCATCAGCCTCATTAGCTGCAACATTTGACTGGTTACGGATAGAGCTCTCAAGACGATTCTGCAGAGCGCCAAGATCGGCACGCTTGCTGTCAACATTAGCAATCATGCTATCCAGTAAGTTAATAACGTTACCGATATAGTTCTTTTTAGTTGAATCAGCAAAGTCAGCCTTAGTAATATCTACAGTAATTTTACCAGTAGCTGCCTCGATCTTGAAAAACTTATCAGCATTGCCAATAAGCTCTCCATCAGTTCCTAATTTTGAGAAAATTACAGAATCTAAAGTAAATGAAATGGTATCGCCTTTATTAGACCCCACCTGCAGAGTCATAGTGCCGGTTTTGCCGGCAGGGTTATTACCGCCGCCGACACCACCACCGCCTTGAGCAGGATCGCCAAAGATAGAGCCTGCGATTTCTCCATTTAAGATAGTCTTGCCAGCAAAGGTCGTCTTAGTTGCAATACGAGTAACTTCGTTTGCTAGGGACTCCATTTCCTTGCCAAGAGCCTTACGGTCTTCAGCAGTGTTGGTGCCGTTTGCAGCTTGTACGGTTAAGGTACGCATCTTCTGGAGCATGCCAGAGATCTCGTCCATACCAGCTTCCATAGTCTGAGCAAGGGCGATACCATCGGATGCGTTACGGTTGCCCTGGTTGAGGCCGTTGATCTGGGAGGTTAAACGATCAGCTATCTGGAGGCCAGCAGCGTCATCTTTGGCGCTATTGATCCTCATACCGCTTGATAGGCGCTGGTATGTAGTTGTGAGCTGGTTCTGGACGTTACCTAAGTAGCGTTGTCCTTGAAGAGCTGAGTAATTTGTATTGACATATACTGCCATGTGATTCTCCTCCGATTAACCTAATAAGCTCAGGCCAAGCTGAGGACGGGTATTTGCCTGCATCAGCATGGAGGCTGCTGCCTGCTGAATAATGGACTGCTGAGATAAGTTAGCAGACTCTTCAGCAAAGTCAGCATCACGAATACGGCTACGTGCATCAGCTTCGTTAGCAGCAACGTTAGATTGGTTGCGGATGGAGCTCTCAAGTCTGTTCTGGATGGCACCTAAGTTGGCTCTTTGGCCGTCAACATCTGCAATCATCTTATCCATAAGATCAATTGCATCAGATGGATCAATTTTAGAGAACTGGAAGGTGATTGTGCCATTAGCATCTTTGTTGGCCAACTTATCGCCACCAAACTCAAAAGCCTTGTTTGCTCGACTAGTGATTTTTGAGAACTTCATATTCTCAATTTGGAAAGATATGGTATCTCCCTTGTTTGAGCCGACTTGTAGAGTCATTGTGCCAGCTTTTTCTTTATTATTTGTGGCAGCCTTAGAGAAGATAGTGTTAGTGTTCTCTTGCTGACCAACTAATACTTGTTTGCCGCCAAAAGTAGTCTGATTAGCAATTCTGTTGATCTCTGTAGCTAATGCAGATGCCTCTTTAGACAGAGCGGCCTTGTCTTCAGCAGTATTAGTGCCGTTAGAAGCCTGTACAGCTAAAGTACGGATCTTTTGGAGCATGCCTGAGATCTCATCCATGCCTGACTCAACTGTCTGAGCAAGGGCAATACCGTCTGAGGCGTTACGGTTACCCTGGTTGAGGCCGTTGATTTGGGAGGTCAGACGATCAGCGATCTGGAGGCCAGCAGCGTCATCTTTAGCGCTATTAATACGCATACCACTTGATAATCTTTGGTATGTAGTCGTGAGCTGGTTCTGGACGTTGCCTAAGTAGCGCTGGCCCTGAAGAGCTGAGTAATTGGTATTAACATATACTGCCATGTGACTATCCTCCGATTAACCTAATAAGCTCAGGCCAAGCTGAGGACGGGTGTTAGCCTGCATCAGCATGGAAGCAGCTGCTTGCTGGATAATAGACTGCTGGGAAAGGCTTGCAGACTCTTCAGCAAAGTCAGCATCACGAATACGGCTACGTGCATCAGCCTCATTAGCAGCAACGTTAGACTGATTACGGATGGAACTCTCAAGACGATTCTGGATGGCACCTAAGTTGGCACGCTGAGCATCTACCTTAGAAATAAGAGTATCCATGGACTCAATTAGCATCTGTGCAGCAGTTGCTGTTGAGAAAGCCACCAATGTACCTTTAGAGGCCTCTTTGATCTCATTTCCTTTGAAACCCTTTGAGGCACCGACAGCAAGTGCAGAGAAAGTAAAGTTTGCAACACTAAATGAGATGGTATCACCCTTATTGGAGCCGACCTGCAGGGTCATAATACCGCCCTTAGAACCGTTTGTAGCATCCTTAGTATAAATGGTGTCGTCGGTCTTAGCACCCTTGAGGATTGTCTTGCCAGCATATGTAGTCTGTTGAGAAATACGCTGCATTTCAGCAACTAATGAGGAAGCTTCTTTTGCTAAAGCGCCACGATCTTCTGCTGTGTTGGTGCCATTTGCGGCCTGAACAGCTAAAGTACGAACCTTCTGAAGCATGCCTGCGATCTCATCCATGCCAGCTTCCATGGTCTGAGCTAAGGCGATACCGTCGGATGCGTTGCGGTTACCCTGGTTGAGGCCGTTGATTTGGGAGGTCAGACGATCAGCGATCTGGAGGCCTGCAGCGTCATCTTTAGCGCTGTTAATACGCATACCACTTGATAATCTTTGGTATGTAGTAGTCAGGCTATTATTGACGTTAGAAAGGTATCTTTGTCCTTGGAGGGCGCTGTAATTGGTGTTTACATATACTGCCATGATCTTATCTCCTGATGTTTGTCGTCAAAGTGAGATCTTAAAAAGCTTTTGATCCATAGACGGCAAATAATCTTTTGTAGGCGTTGAGCCTATGTACTACCTTAGTTAACGGAAATAATTATCGTTACATATGACACTTCTGGTACGTTTATAAGTCATGGATTTATCCATTTCTAAAATGGCTTATATATGATGTTTGTAATGCAGTACAAGGAAAGGATATTGTGATCTTTTAAATTTGGCTTGATAGCTTGTTTGTCAATTGGTGGATTTATATAACATAACGGCCATAATTTTGGTGATCCTGCTGGATTAGACTCTTGGAAAAGTGCTTTTGACGTTGAGTTTTGAAGTGAGGTGGGTGGCTATTAGAGGCGGTGATCTTCAGATTTGAGGGTGTTTGAAACAACAAAGCCCGCGAAGCGGGCTTGTTGGATATCAAGGGGAAGACACTGCGATCTTGCAGATACTTGATATCAGTATTTAGCTTGTCTTGGTACTTAAGTCTTAGTTGGACATGATGTACTTGAAGAACTTGAGCTTGGTAGCGTCGTCAGCCTGGTTGTAGAGGTTGACTAACTGATTGTAGGTAGCCATGTTTGCATCGCCAGCCTGTACAGTTGGAGCCTGGTTAGAAACAGCAGCAGGAGCAGCAACTGCAGCACTTGCAGTCATGGCAGTAGCAGCAGGAGCCTGGTTAAAGTTACCAGCACGTGCCTGAACGGTCTGCACACCATTGTTAGTAACGCCTACGCGAGGAGAATTGCTACGCATCTGATCTAATACATTAGATGGAGCGTATAAACGATTGATAGAAGCTAAGTCCTCACGATAGTCACGTAAGATAGCAAAACCAGAAGTGGAGGTCAGGATGTAGTAAGAGGCCTGCTCTGCGTTTAAAGGTGCTTTGCTCTTAGAGTCAATCAGGTTAATTTTCTGAGATCTGGTGTATACGTCTGCCTCATTCTCATCACGAGGGTAGTCGTAAGTGAATGAGTACTCTGCATCAGCAGGCATATTAGGAATCTCTACCACGATAGGATTAGCTGCCTGGAACATACGAGAGCTTCGTGCATTACCGAAGTTGCCTTCAAACAGTAAAACGATCTGGTGACGGCCTTCAGATAAGTTAAGGGTTCTGTTGAAGCGGTTGTAGTCGTAATCAGAGTCCTGACCGTCAACAAGCTTGATAGAGTAGTTGACAGGGACAGTGAATGAAGCTGCCATCGCATTAGTAGTGAGCGCTAAAGCGCCTGCAATAGCACTAGCCTTCAGTAAAGCACCTAATTTGGACATGATTAAATTCTCTTGAAGTAAAGAATGACCTAATACAATGCAAATATTAGCTCAATCAGAAATAAATTTCAGCACCGAACGCAAATTTGTTCTCATTTAAGCCAAGATTCTTAGTCATATCGAGGCCGTAGAACTTGATTGCTTCACCGTCTAGATCAAACTGACCTTCTGCAAAGACAGTAAATGCAGGTGTAAATTTGTAAGCCACACCAACACCCAATTCAGAGACGATATCAATACCGTCATAGTGCTTAAGGCCGTAGCCTAAAGAGAGGCTCAGACCGTTATCAAAAGCATAGTTAAGGGCAGTATCTACAGTGTAGATATGGTGATTCATATAATCGTATTTAGTAGCGCCTGCGTATAAGGCTGCGTAAAGACCGCTGCCTAAAACACCGTAAGATAAAGATGCGCCGTATTCTGTTTTAGAGCCTACATGCTGTGCTTGTGACTTTTTAAGAGCATCCTCATAAGTTCTGCCATCCGCGCTGAGCATATGGGCAAAAAACTTTTCAGAGTTAGTTGGATCGCCACCAAAATCAAAATGGTAGTAGTCGATACCGTAGGCAAAAGTAACGTTTTTCCCAAACTTAGTGGATAAAGATGCTGCCATACCATGTTGAGCACGCAGTGGGGTATCACCAAGCTCATGGGTAGTCATCATGTAGGAGAGCTTTAAGTCCCAGCTTAAAGCACGAAGTGAGTACATGATTGATGCAGGCTTTTGATCACCAAGCAGATAGTAATCTGAGGCATGACCCTCCATCACGTTGAAAATATCAGTAACGCCAGCAACTGAGTAGTAAGCATTATCAGCTTTACCTAAAAGCAAGGTGCCGTACTGATATGCATCAAGGCCTGCATACATGTAGCGAGTATAGGCAAGATCGCCTGGAGAAGAACCATCTGCATTGGAGGTAGCTTCCCACATTGCCATCATAATGCCATCGAGACCGTGAGTAATGTTTGAGCGTCCAGAGATGCCTAATTCACCTGAGGCGTAGATGCTATTGCTATCGTTTTCTTGATGAGCAATGTCTTTGTACGTGTCGCTATCAACGTAGGCTGCTTGAATAGAACCAAAGATATCAAAGCTAACACCATCTTTGTTGTAGACCTGAGCAGAGTATGCACTAGGCAAGGCCAAAGTGGAAACTGCCATTAATGATGCGCATGAGATGCCTGCTAGCTTTTGAGCAGCAGGTGAAAATGCTTTACTACGCATACTATAACTTCTCATAAATTAACCCTGAACGAGCTACAGGACACGGTACTAACACAATGAGGCTGCCTACACTTAGGAGCATCAGACCAAAGGACAAGCAACAATACGCAAAGTACAAGAAAAAATGTGAGATATAGCACTCACTTTGAGCAAAAGAAGGCTAATAAATCGCCTTAAGCTAGCACTTTCAATCTTGATGTCAAGTCAGTTTGACTGTTGATATCAGTTTTCTTCCATGTACTAATGGCACAGCCATAAGAAATGATGTGTGCTGATAGAGCGTTTAAACGATGCTTGATGAGCACTAACTTATAGTTGCTTTTCTAAACCTAAGCTCTAAATGTGGCTTTTTGACAGTGTTATCTGGATAAACTAAAAGCAGATCATTGCGGCATTGAATAGACAAGATTTAATTTAGCAAGCACGAGTTTTGCCCATAAGCCGTTTTATGCTGAGGAACAAAATGACGATCGCTAGATTGGCTTACTTGAGTAAGTCTTATTGTCGCAATAATATGCAGTTGCATAGCACTATAGACTATTAGAGACTAAATATGTGTCTCATTGGCAAAATATTTAGTCTAGTTATTGGCAAATTTACCAAATCTGTAAAGATAATGATGCAAAAGCGTGCTTATTTGCTACTTATTAGTGCTAACCATTACGTGCAAAAGACGGTACTGACTAAGTAATTATGGCGGGTTTAGAGCCTCATCAGCTTTTTAAGCTGACGAGGCTAAAGATGCGGTATATCACGCTCAAGGCTACCGCATGAAGAGATTTGTTTGATTACTGTCGATGGCTACTTAGACGGCCATTTAGCAGTAATACTATGGATGATGACTACTTCTAGTCCTTAAGGCAGAGCTGACGGAGCTCATCAACACTGTTGAGGATGAAGTGGGCGTGCCATTCGTTTGGATTACCACACTCTTTAGGACCATAGCCCCACATGGCTACTGCAGAGTGCACTTTGGCACGGTTTGCGGCCATGATGTCGTTTAAGTGATCGCCCACATAAACAGCATCGTATGGGCCAATATTCAGATGCTCTAAGGTATGTAAAATTGGCTCTGGATGAGGCTTGTAGTTGCTTACGCTATCGCAGCCTAAGATAAGAGATAAGTTTTGGTAGAAGCTGTACTTTGAAAGAACCTTTTGCGCCATATCAAAGTACTTGTTGGTCACAATGGCCACTTTAATGCCGGCCTTTTCAAGATCAGTTAAGAGCTGCTCCATGCCCTCAAATGGCTTGGTGAACACATTGATGTTATCGGTGTAGTACTTGGCAAAGTAATCACGCATTTCACCTTCAATCATGTTCTGATCTTGCTTGTCTTGAGGGATGGCAAGGCGTAATAATTCACGCATACCAGCGGTGATCTTAGAGCGTGCTAACTCTTCATCGATATGGTCAAAACCATAGTGTTCTAAAGTTGCATTGCAAGCGGCGATGATGTCTGGAGCAGTATCTAAGAGGGTACCATCAAGGTCAAAGATAACAGCTTTGGGCTGAATGCATGGAATATGGTGCTTCATCTATTTTGATCTCTGTTCAGTGTGCAATGCTTACTCAATTGAGGCGCTATATCTTGCCAAACTAACTTGCTTTTTAGGCAAGTTACTGCACTGAGCTTACTCCTTGCTCAGGTAGTAGTAATGACTTGTTGGCGCTTAGTGCTTGATAGGCGCGAAGGAAGTTATCCTTTAGCCTAAAAAGCGCATGAAAGTGTACAAAATGGCAAGGCTAAAAACAACAAAGCCGCCCTCTAATGTTTAGAGAACGGCTTGTAAAAGGTTAGTGTTAGCTTGCGTTGCTAGTACTAGCGCTTGGATGCATGTAGGTAAAGCATGTCGGTTGCTAAGGTAGCTGCAGCTAAAGCAGTGATTTCAGCGTGGTCGTAAACAGGAGCAACCTCAACTACGTCATAGCCAACGATATTGAGTTTGGTGAGCTTACGAATGATCTTTAAGATCTTATCGGTAGAAAGACCGCCGCATACTGGAGTGCCGGTACCAGGAGCGTATGCTGGATCTAAGCAGTCAATATCGAAGGTGAGGTAGACTTTGTTGTCACCAACAGTCTTTTCAATTGAAGCGACGATCTCATCAACGCTTAAGTCATTGGCCATAGCGCCATGGATTACGTTAAAGCCTAAGGACTTGTCGTACTCAGTACGAATGCCAAGCTGTACAGAGCGGTTTGGATCAATGAGGCCTTCCATTGGAGCATGGTAGAACATGGTGCCATGGTCGGCATCAGAGCCATTAGAGTAAGTATCTGAGTGCGCATCGAAGTGCAGCAAGCTCAGCTTCTCACCGTTCTTGCAGAAATGCTTGTAGTGAGCGCGTAATAGTGGCAGGGTGATGAAGTGGTCACCACCAAAGGTAAGGCAGGTCTTGCCTGACTCTAAGAGCTTTAAGGTGTGAGCCTCTAAAGCTGCAGCCATAGACTTAGCATCACCAAAGGAATAAACGAGGTCACCGCAGTCCATGATCTTAAGCTTGTCTTTTAAGCAGAAGTCCCATGGGTAACGGCAGTGTTCCCAATCAAGCTGAGTGGAGATATTGCGGATAGCTTGAGGTCCAAAACGGGAACCAGAACGGCCTGAAGTGGCAATATCAAAAGGTACGCCAGTGATTGCTACATCAGCAGGCATATCGTAAGGATTGAACACTAAAGGAGTGCGTAAAAAGCCAAAAGCATTAGCCACTAAAGAAGTGTCTTCAACTTGGTTTAAGGTCTGAAAGCCGCACAGCTTATTTGGGTTGTTAACAACACAGGCGCTCATTAGATCTGATCCTCTTCTAAGTATGTATAACCGTACAGGCCAGTTTTAAAGTCATCAATCAGCTGACGTTGTAAGTGCTCTTCTAAGCCGCTATCGCGTACTTCACGAGTAAACTCATTTAAGAGCTTAGATGGGTCGAGCTGAACATACTGCAGCATATCTGCAACAGTATCGCCCTCATCGCTAAGACGCAGTCTTACCTTGCCGTCCTCATAAACATATACGTCTACAGCTTCGGTGTCGCCAAAGAGGTTGTGCATATTGCCTAAAATCTCTTGGTAAGCGCCAACCATGAAGAAGCCGATATATGGAGGGTTATCACTATCATACTCAGGAAATGGCATGGTAGTAGCCACGTCATCACCGTCCATGTAGTGATCGATAGCACCATCAGAGTCACAGGTGATATCAAGCAATACGGCTCTTCTGGTCATTGGTTCATTTAAGAACTCAAGTGGCATGACAGGGAAGAGCTGATCAATACCCCAAGCATCAGGCAGAGATTGGAATAATGAGAAGTTTACGTAGAGCTTATCTGCCATACGCTCTTCAAGCTCATCAATGAGGATGCGGTGAGACTTATTGAGCGGATCGAGCATCTTTTTGAGCTCATAGCAAATGCTTAAATACATCTGCTCGGCATAGGCACGATCTTGCAGAGTGTAATCACCAGTGATAAAGCCATGGTGGACATCACCAAGATCAAGCTGACTGTCATGCAGCCACTCACGTAATGAACGATGCTGCTCAGGCTCATGCATTAAAGTCCAGGTATTCCACATAGACTTGAGTGGACGAGGTGCATCAGGAGCTGGCTCATGCACATGGCGAATGTCAGCAACACGCTCAACACCAATGACGTTAGAGACTAAAACAGTGTGGTAGGCAGTAATCGCACGACCTGACTCAGTAATAACAGTTGGATGAGGCAGATTATTCTCTTTACAGGCATCGCCAATGGCCCAAATGATGTTATTGGCGTACTCACCGAGGCCATAGTTAACTGAGCCGTCGGATTGTGAACGAGTACCTTCATAATCAACGCCAAGGCCTCCACCCACGTCAAAGCACTGAATCTTGGCTCCAAGCTTAGCTAGCTCAACGTAAAAACGAGCAGACTCACGTACACCGTTGGCAATGTCACGGATATTAGACATCTGTGAGCCTAAGTGGAAGTGAATGAGCTGTAGTGAATCGAGCTTATCTTGAGACTTAAGTTGCTCAACTAAGTCGAGTACCTGAGTAGCTGAAAGACCAAACTTTGACTTTTCGCCACCTGAGGCTTGCCACTTGCCTGAGCCTTGAGAGGCTAGGCGAGCACGTACACCTAAACGAGGTGATACTTTAAGACGCTCTGCCTCCTCAAGAGCTAACTGCAGCTCAGAGAGCTTTTCAATGACGATATAGACCTTATGGCCCATCTTTTCGCCATTGAGTGCCATACGGATGTACTCACGGTCTTTATAGCCATTACATACGATGACAGAGCGGGTACGTCCTGCATGAGCAAGTACTACCATGAGCTCAGCTTTAGAACCTGCCTCAAGACCTAATGGCTCACCGCTTTGAGTTAAAGACTCAATAACGCGACGATGCTGATTGACCTTAATTGGGAAAACTAAGAAGTAGTCACCTTGGTAGCCATAGTTCTCACGAGCGTTCTTAAAAGCTTTGTTAATCGAACGTACGCGGTGTGGCAAAATTTGTGGGAAGCAAAAGAGAGCAGGGAGTCTTTGACCGCTCTTTTCACGTGAAGCTACTAACTCAGCTAAATCAACACGTGCCTCAGGAATATCAGGATCAGGGCAAACCTCGATGTGGCCTTTGTCATTTACATCAAAGTAGCCATTTCCCCACCAGTTAACGTTATAGGCGTTCATCAGCAAATATCCGTAGTCAGTCGCACACTCAAATTATCAGACCACCAGAAGTCAACCAAGACAAGACACTGCCCCATAAAAATTGACAGCATCAGCTAAACAACAGCACTCACGCTGTTTTACACATGAGTCACGCTTCATTGCTCTTAGAGTCAATCTAAAAGGTGATGTGCTTGGTCTTAAGTTGGTGGCTATTGATGTGTGCCCGGTACACGAAACTTCATAGCCATAAATAGACAAAAAGCTAGTCTCTGTCGCATCAAGCTATAAATCCCATCACTGTTAATAAGTGATTGTCCGATTGTGCCAAACTTACCGCCCCATAACAAGAATCTTTTTGGCGAGCATTAAGTTTTAAGAAATTACTATTGCACAAAAAGATTATCAAATTATAGATAAATCAGAATAATTAATATATGTTGTATCTTGATTGTACGTATGCAATGTAATGCAAACCATTGTATCTATAAAAAGTGATCTAGTTCTCAAACATTTTTACTAGTTTTATGCATTTACTTGGTGCAATGAAAATTTATGCTACATTCCGCTCGAAATGTGAAAAATTTTTCCATTCTATCCCAATTTTTTTCCGTTCGACACTGAGTAGGAACCTATGAAGAAGTCATACATTGCTACCCTTGCTGCGGCGTTCTTCCTTGCGCCATCTTTATCCCACGCTTTTGATGTTTTTAGTCCTAATGACTTGTATTCAGGCAAGGGCGTAACCATCTTTAAAGAGAAAGAGCTAACCAATCAGAATGGCTTCCGTATTCCAGCCATTGCTGCAGGCGGTGGCGTTCTGATTGCCGCATCCGATGCTAGATATGAGGGCGGTGCTGACATCGTTGCAGGAGACAAAGATAACCCTGGCCTATACAAAACTAAGGTGGTTACCAAAATCTCTTATGACGGTGGTTTAACTTGGTCTGATATCCAGATTCACAATGCCGATCCAAACGCTGGTGAAAGCGACTATATGTCTCTTTCTAGCGACCCAGCACTCGTCTACGATGAGAAGACTGGCACTGCGTTAATGTTTGCACTACGCAATAACGTAAACTTGTTCTCAGGTAAAATCGCTAAAGACAAGGATCAAATGGTAGACAATGAGATTATGGATAGACAACATACCTCATTGATCATGTATCGCTCTAAAGACGGTGGTAAGACTTGGGAGTCAAAAGACATCCACGATGATCTGTTAAAACAGGTTAATGTTGGCAATACTGGAAGCAAGAAGTTCTCAATTGTGTTCCAAGGCCCAGGTGGCGGCATGACCTACAAGGGCAAGATCTATGTACCTATCCAAGCTTGGGCCCACAAGATAAACGTTGGATCTCCTAATATTGCAAGTGGCAAAACTGGCTCAGCGGTTATGACCTCTGGCTTCATGGTGTCTGAGGATGGTGGTGAGACATGGACTGCCTCCTCCATGCTTATTCAAAATGTAGATAAGAAGTTAGACGGTACTGATAAGACCATCAATACATCTGAGAGCAATGTTTTCTACCACAAAGGTAAGATTCACATTGCAGTAAAAGATGAAAGCCAGATGAATAACAATAATCCTGGCAAGAGACGTTTAGCTTTCTCATATGATGAAGATACCCGTACCTGGACTCAGGTTGATGAGAGCTTTATTCCTGAAAACGTCTCACAGTGTGAATCAAGTACATATAGCTTGAATGAAGATGTGTATATAGTTGGCTATGTGGTAGGTGGTCGTGAAAATCCAACTATTGCAACTAACACTGGCGTTAAACTGCAGCTTGCTCAAGGTGGTAGCTTAGGTTATTCATCAATTACTTCTGATGACAACAACATCTATGTTCTTTACGAGGCAGTGACAGGCACTGAGATTGCGCTCAAGGCCATTGATTGGAAGCATCGTGATTATGCATCCTTAAACACTCAGATCCGTGATCGAGCCAATACTCTTAATTACATGCAAAGCAAGTTTGCATCTGAAAGTAACTACATGTCCGGTAGCTTTGGCAATGACTCAGCAGGTGCAGAGATCGTTGGTAGCGTCGGTATGTTTAAGGGCGGTTTCTTTGCAAGCAATCGTAGTGAAATTAACAAGGACAAGTACTCAGTTAGTGAATACGACACATACGATATTGCTTTCTTAGCCGGCTTTGATCATGAGCTGTTTTCAAAGGGCACTGGCAATCTGATGTTTGGCTACATGAACTCATCCATTGATTATGCCAATGGCTCTGAAAATGATGTCAACAGCTTGGTTGCAGGCTACAGCATTAACTATAAAGGTAATATGTTGGGCTATCGTTCAGGTATTAACTTTATTGTTTCAGATAACAGCATGGAGCGAAACCGTGGTGATGGCTTAGGAAAGAAAGCTGAGTTTGATAGCTCATCAATTTCTCTGACCAACGAGTTATACAAGGAGCTGTCATTAGATGAGTTCGGCTCTTTAGAGCTTGCTGGCGGCATGGTTAATACATTCTTCAAGCACGACGGTTTCCGTGAGAAGGGCGGTGAGGGTACTGACGAGTTTGGTCAGCAGGGTGCTAACAACGCAACCTTTAAGAGCAACTCCATGCAGTCTCATGAGCTTTATGTGAAGGCAGCTTGGGATAGCAAGCCAATTGCGCTGAGCGATTTTGCAAACTTATCCTTCAACTCAGATGTTAAGTACGCATTCGATCTTGCAGATAGTGATGATTGGAAAGAAGAGTATCACACCTTCTCTGTAGACCGTACTTACTCTGATATCGGTGAGCTCTACTCAGCTCGCGATGGCGGCTTCTTCACTGCATCTTTAGGCGCTGATGTTGAGATCTTAAAGAAGATCAACATTGGCATTAAGACTCAGGCAGATACCGCTGGTGATTTCAGAGCTAACCTTGAGGCCAAGGTAAGACTGTAAGCACGACATTTTCTTTTGCGAAAAACGCTTCAATGAGCGCAACTATCCTAAACTCAAAGAAGCATTATTATAAAGCCTCGCTTATGCGGGGCTTTTTTACGCCTTGAGCATATGAAGGCAGTTAACAAACTCATAGTAGCCCATCACCAAGTCCTTCTACTTATATATGCTCAGTACAAAAAGATTATGTTAGTTTGCAAAGCATGATTTACTGATTTATATCGGATTTTGCAGCGATGTGATCTATGGTCGTAAAGAAAGCGTAAGTAAAGGGTATAATATGCGCCGCTGCTTTCTTGCTCTAACTACAAGTACTGCTATGGATAAAGCACTGTCTTTATGTTCTTGAGGATATGGCTTTGCATGAGCTTTTGCCTTTTTTAAGGTCTAGCCTGTTTTGCATGAGCCTTTGACTTGAGTTGATAGTTGTGCTTTTTTAGCGTGCCTTGTGGTTACAAGAGATCTGATTGGTATTATTGATTTTGGTGAATTTCATGAACTTGTCTGAGACTATTGCAGATTACGACAACAAGGTCGAGTTTTTAAAGTCTACTATTACTAGCATTCAGGACTACCCAATTAAGGGTATCTTATTCCGTGACATTACCACCTTATGTGAGAACGGTAAGGCCTTTAAAATGGTCACTGACATGTTCTATGAAATCTTCAAAGATCAGAAGATTGACAAAGTGCTCTCCTCTGAGGCTCGTGGTTTTGTCTTCGGTGCACCTTTAGCTGAGCGTTTAGGCGCTGGTTTTGTTATGGTACGCAAGAAGGGCAAGTTACCTCGCGAGACTATTAAAGAAGAGTACGCTCTTGAGTATGGTACCGACGAGCTGCATATCCACACTAACTCTGTAAACAAGGGCGATCGTGTTTTATGCATAGACGATCTGTTAGCTACTGGTGGTACTATGATTGCCACTTGCAAATTAGCTCAAAAGTGTGGTGCTGAAGTAGTTAAGGCTGCATTCGTTATCAATTTGGTCGATTTAGGTGGCTATGATAAGATCAAACAAGAATGCGGTGTTGATTGTGTTAGCCTGATGGACTTCCCAGGTCACTAGGCTAGAGCATCAAGCAGGATAAGCTTTTAGCTCTTAGATTTTTATGCAGCGTTTAAGCTTGTCCATGAATTATCGACACAGCGCTAAGCGAGAGGGGCTTTTCTTTTTTTTTGAAAGGCAACTAGATCGCTATTGTGCAAAGATGGGCCGTATGGCCCGTTTTAATCATTGATTGCGTCTTTGTTAAGACAGTTTAAGGAATCATTATGGCTATCGACCTTGGCGGTGAGTATCTTGCTTTAGCCCGTAAGTATCGTCCTCAGGTGTTTGAGGATGTGGTCGGTCAGGAGCACGTTCTAAAAGCTGTCTCTCATTCTATCGATGCTGGACGCACTCACCATGCCTATTTACTTACTGGTACTCGCGGTATCGGTAAGACCACCATTGCACGTATCTTTGCTAAGGCTTTGCAATGCCGTGAGGGTGTAAGCTCTCATCCATGTGGTAAATGCGACGCGTGTGAAGGCATTACTGAGGGCAACTTCCCTGATGTTATCGAAATCGATGCTGCCTCTCAGACTAAGGTAGATGACACTCGTCAGCTCCTTGAAAATACTCATTACCCACCTATCAATGGTCGCTATAAGATCTACATCATCGACGAAGTGCACATGCTCACCACTTCAAGCTTTAACGCGCTGTTAAAGACTCTTGAAGAGCCTCCTGCATACGTTAAATTCATCTTAGCTACCACTGATCCGCATAAGATCCCAACAACAGTACTCTCACGTTGTCTACAGTTCCGTCTGCGTTCTTTGAACACAGATGAGATTATTGGACAGCTCACTAAGATCTGTACTAAAGAGAGCATTACATATGAAGCAGAGGCTTTAACTGCCCTGGCTCGTGCAGCCCGTGGCTCGATGCGTGATGCCTTATCTTTATGCGATCAAGCCATTGCTCTTGGTAATGGTTCATTAACTAGCCAGTCCGTACAGTCCATGTTAGGCACTGTCGGTGATGCTTTAATTCAGGAAATTTTTGAGCTCTTATCAGTCAAGTCTGATCCAAACGCTCAAACTCCAACTGCATTTGCTACTTTGCTAGAAAGCATTCGCTCCAAGGCTCCAAACTACAAGAGCCTGCTTGATGAGCTTGTGATCGCTTTCCACGATTTAGCTTTATTCCAGCTCATTGGTGACACTAAGCTTGAGGTATTCTCTTTTGGTACCTCAATGCTGCGTACTTATGCATCCCGTATGCGTCCTGAGCAGATTCAGCTGTACTATCAAATCGTACTTGAGGGTGTACAAGAGTATCAGTATGCAGCCGATGGTCGTTCTGCATTTGAGATGACCTTATTACGCCTGCTTGCCTTTACACCTGAAAAAAAAAACTCTTTAGAGGCGAGTCAAACAGCGTAAAGACTGACAAGCTCTCTTTACTTGTTGCCAAGATCTATCCAGAAGGCTTCTCCACAATAAGCGCCTCAACTGCCTCATTAGCAGGTGGCGCTAGTGCAGTTGCGTCTATTCAAAACTCAGATCCTGCCTTATCTGATCCTTTATCTGAGCTTGCAAATCTCTACTCACGCACCAAGAAGACTGATATTAGCGGTGCGCTCAATCAGCTTAAAAATCAAGCTGCAGCCATCAAAGCAGAGGCTGCATCCAATGTAGCCACTAGTGGCACTGCACAAGCTTCAGCATCTGCCGCGCCAGTACCATTTGTGCCTTTATTACGTGGCCTTGGCGAGGGCGATATCAAGCGCTTACTTGAGGCTGTAGAGTTTGGTGATAGTGCGGTACAAAATTGTGTTAACTCACTGTGCTCAGAGTTAGGTCTTAACGATGCTCAGTTAGCTGAGATTATGGCTTTAGCTCAGAAGCTTTCTGCATCTAAAAAGCAAGTTTCCGAGGCCAAAGAGCATCTGTTAAAGGTACAGCAGCGTACACTGCAAGAGCAGCAGAAGCTTGCTTCCATGCGTGCATCTTTGCCTGCTAGCCTAAACACTGCCTCACAGGACAATAGCCATACTCCAAACACTGATTTTGCCTATCCAAAAGAGAATACCTTTGAGGGCAAAGGACCAGATGGCGGTATGCGTGAAGGCTTTACTCTGCCAACTTCAGGTCAAAGAGCCGCTCTTGCTCTAGAGCAAAGTACTAAACAGCAAAATCAAGCTGCTTTAAATGGAGCTGACAGCGCATCAAACTTAGCCCAATCTGCACAAGCATCTAGTGGCATGGATGCAAGCCAAGCCGTGCAAAGCGGTGCAGCTAGTGCATCTGCTGTTGCATCTAACGGCATGGCCGAGGGTCATACTCAGCTTGGTACCTTTGATGGACGCAAGAAAGTGTCCACTGATGAGCGCTATGCATTCTCAAGCTCTGATCACACCATGGACGAGATCCGTAAGCAAGGCAGATCAAGTCTCTTATCTGAGCAGCTTGCTAGCCAGATTCCGACCTTTGATCCTGAGTCTGAGTGGTCAGCAATTCGATCTGATCGCGCCTTGTTCACCTCCTTAGTCCCACGTGTCCGAGATTACTTAAGATTCTTAGTGGCCAAAGAGGCAGAGATTTCTGCAGATAGCCATAAAGGTAATCAGCACGACACTAAGTATGAGCTCAATGCTTTAAATAATGTGATTGCTGGTATTCAAAGCTTCCAGCAAAGTAAGGCTAGTGGTGTGCCTGTTGATGCTGCTGCGTCTAATGATGATGCACTCAAGCTTAATGACAGCGCTAAGCCAAGCCCATCCATCATGCAAATGCTCATGGATAAGCTCTCACTACCTCAAGGTACGGAGTCATCTACAGCATCTGTCTCAACTGAGCAAAGCACTGCGCCAAATACTGATGATGCAGTTGAGGACTTTGCTTTTGTCCAGCAAGATGCGCATGGCTATGATGTAAATGATCCACGTCATTTAGGCGCTCAATTAGTATCATCGATCTCGCTTAGCAACAATGATAGCTCGATTGCTCCGGGCGGTAGCTTTGAAGCTCCTCCAGCTCCACCACAGCTGAGCTCCACTGATGCTAATGCCGCATCCACCAACGCTGCAGCTAATTTAGCCACTGCAAACGGTACCCCTGCAGCTACTAGCAGTGCTACAGATACAAATGTGGCTGCTGCAGATGCATCGCCATTTGCCACCATGGGCTCATCTAATGTGGCTGATAGTGCTAACGCTTCAGCGCAAAATCAAAGCGATGCTGCAAACGCAAATGCAAGCGCTACAACTAATCAGGGCCACACTCCAAGTCCTCTTGATAGCTTAGCGTCCGTAGCAGCCCAAGCAGCAGAGCAGGGCGCTGCTAGCGCATCTGATCCAAATACAGCTCAAAGTGCTGAGCAAGCATCTACTAACACAGCTGATCAAGCAGCTACTAACGCAGATGCACAGAGTGCAGAGCAAGCAACAGATGTGGCTGTGCAGGCAAGTGCCGATAGCACGGCAGTGCTTGATAGCGCATCCAACGATGGTGGCGATGAAGTTAAAAAGGTAAATGATGCTTCTGCTCAAGCAAGTTTATCTTTAGCGGCAGGTACAGAGGGAGTTGCCTTATCTAAGCAGGCTAATAACTCTTTAGCAGCTATGGTCTCATCTCTTGCTGAGGTTGAGGGGCATGGTGATGATCTAAGCATCGATGACATCATGGGTACTGACTTTATTCCAAACCATGGTGATCTCACTCCTGCTGCTCAGATCCTTTCTGGCAAGGCAGAGAGTAAAAAAGCTAGTGATGATCTGACTTTAAATGATAAGCAAGATGCCAATGTTGGCTCATTGCTCAGCTGGGCACTCTCAGCTGATGATAGTGCAGCTAATGTATCTCAAGATGGTACTGCACTTAGAGGTGGTGCAGCCACAGATAGTCTCATCAATGATGAAGATCTGCCACCTTGGGACTTAACTGAAGAGGAGATGAAGCGCTTTAGAAAGCTAAAAGGCTCTGATGCGCTACCTCAGGCTGCAGATTTGTCAAAGCAGGATAATGGCCCTGTAGTAAATGAGCATGCTCATATCTTCACTAACAGCTTATCTGGTGGCGTTACTAGTACTGATAACCATGGCAATAGCAAAGCCGTGGGAGATAAAGCTTTAGGCGGTGCTGTTTTATCGAACACTGCAACTGCTGTTGATAATGGCCTAGGCCTTAGCAATGTAAGCGCAACTAATGCAGCTGTTTCAGCAAATAATGGCAGCATTGCATCTTTAGACAAGATGGCCATGTCTTTAGCTAATGAGGCTGAAAGCGCTGTTGAAGGTGGAGCGGTTATTGCCTCAGAACAAGGTCATGCCGGCACTCTCAATGTCAATGCTACAGCTTTAAATACCAGCGATATAAGCAATGATGCCCAGGCTCAAGATAGCCAAAAGAAGATGCAGGCAGCTGCTTCTGACTTTGAAAAAGCTACTGCAGCTATCAAGTCAGCCCGTAGCGAGGATGAGCGAAAGGCCTTAGAGCAAAAGCAAGCAGCGTCAGCTTTAGATCTGCTTAACTCTTTTGGAGATAAGGTCGAAAGAGAAATTGAGCTTAGCGGCGTTAATCAACCATCCCCTTGGGACAATCTTGCCTCCGTAACAGTTATCAATGTTAATGGTACGGATATTAAGCTCAATCGTCCGCCAAAGACTGCTCTCATGCAATTAAGTGATAGCAACTTCCTTTTAGATAGTGATAAAGCCCATAGTGGCCGTAAAGCTCGTATCTTTAATGGTGAGATCAATCCTTTCTTCGGCGAAAAGCACGATTTTGCTCAAGAAAATGGCACTGTTGAGCAGTACTTAAGTGCGTGTGAGGCCGATGAAAGAAACCTCATGCAATTTGATCACGACATGGCTAAGGCTTGCTCAGAGCGTATCGAAGCACTCAAGGCTCAGGGTCAAGACTACACCAAGCCACACATTGATCTCTTGCGCTTATTAGCTCGTTCTAATAGTGCACTTGAGAGCACCTTACCAAAGGAAGTTGAACCATCCGCACCTCAAGGACAAGCTCCAAACCAAGAGCAAAGCAATGCTCCTGCACAGCAAGCTAACGTAGCTCCAGTGCAGCAGCCACCAATGCCAGGCCAGACTCCTGCCCAAATGCCAAACCAGGCTCCTGCTCAAATGCCAGGCCAAATGAACGGCCAAATGTCTAACCAGATGCCTGGCCAAATGGCTGGTCAGATGGCTCCAGGCAATGGACAAAACTTTGGCAATGGTCATGCACCTCAAGGCAATCAGTTGGTAAGTGGCCCACAAGGCATGCCTCCAATACAAGGTCAGATGGGGCAGGGTAATGTTCAAAACTTTGGTAATGGTCAAAACTATAACCAAAGCCAGGGACAGATGGGTCAAGGTCATGGTCAAGGTAATGGCCAAGGATATGGCAGTGGTCCACAGCAAGGTAATGGCAATTTCAATCAGGGGCATCAGGACAATTACGACTTTGGTCAGCGTCCTGATTATATTGCCGCTGATGATGACTTCTATGAGTCTAGTGCCTCCATTAACATGGCTGCAGTTGCTGCTGCTAGCAATATGGGCTCAGACGATGATTACTTTGATGATGCTACCTTTGGTGTAGATGGTGGCGGCGCATCCATGGATATGGGGCCAATGTTTGATGCAGCCGAAGCCGCTTTAGACTCATATGGTGCTGCACTAACCCCAACTGAGGTGGTAGGCAGTAATATGCCGGCTGTTCCTACTAAGGCCCATTCCTTTAAGATGCCAGGCAAGAGACTCATGGTCGAAGATGATTTCTTAGAGACTTTAGAGTCAAAGGATCCTTGGTATGCATTCTTAAAGAAGGTCTATCCTGAGGGCGGCCCATACTTCTCCATCTTAACTGGCGCTGAAAGACGTATTGATCCAAATGATGAGAACCATTGGTTCTTAGTTTTAGATGAGAAGTCTGACTGGGGATATATTGCCCACAACTTCTGGGATGATGCCCGTCAGCGCTTTGAGAGCGAGCTTGGTCATGCCATTGCACTTGATGTGGTAACCGAGCCACAAATACCTCGTGGTGCTCCAATCATTGAGGCACGTTTTGCGCTGCAAGAGGCTATCGCAAAAGAAAGACAAAATCTGACTAAGCTTGATGGTTTAAGCAAGCTCATGCGTATGATCGGCGAGGATATTGCCAATGCCTCCATCGAACTGTATGTCAGCGAGCCAAATGAAAGTCAGCTTGCTGCTAAGTAGTTAAGCTTTAGCTTATGCTCACTTATGTACCGCACTAAAAGCATGTTCTAAGTCATGCAGTAGCAACTGGGGCAAAAGTGCATATCGTGGCTCAAGCAGACTTGAGCAAAGTATTTTGCTAAGTAAAGATCATGAGATGAGGCTAATGGTAGCAATACCTTTAGCCTTATTTTTTTTGAGGCTTTTTTACAGAATAGTGGCTCTTACTTAAGCTTGTCATACAAGGAGTGCAAAATTAGTTTGCTTGTGATCATGCATGTAAAGCTATTGATCTTAAGGATTAAAGCACCTTTCATGAAAGTTTATTGTTTTGCAAACACTATGATGGGCGTATAATTCAGCGCTTCAATAAGGCGGTTAAGGAATTGCCATCGTTAATTAAAGATAATGCGTGATCCTTAGCCATGCAAGATTGCTAATTAAGTGCTGCACAATGCCTCAAGCTAAACCATAGCTTTTGTCGGCAAATGAGCGGCCTTTGCCTTATGTATGATGCATTGCCTAATACCATGCTGCATGCAACCATAACACTGTATGGCCTAAGTAATACCCTGCCATCTTTTTTGTATTTGCTGTGTACAAGTGCTTAGTTATATTTTCTTGATTGCTTCTAAGCTTGTCGGTTGCTGCACATTCATCGGTACATGGGGTTTGAGCCACTTAGTGGTTAAAAAGATTATTTGTACGCTAGTACTTGATAGATATTTGCTATTGCTGTGTTAAGCCTATCTGTAGTTGAGTACACTAGTGCGTATTAGAATTTGGATCTGTCAGATTACAAGCACTACATGCTAGTAAGACCAATTGATCTTAAAGGTCACATAGGCCTTTAAGCTAAATCATCAATAGACACATGGTTTAGTTTCACGGTTTAACTTTAGTTAAGTAGGCTTGAGTAGCATTTGCAAAAGAGGAAAAAGATGAGCTTTAACATCCCTGATGCTGAGAAACGACGCATTGTCGTAGTTGGCGGTGGTTTTGGTGGTCTTAAGTTATGTACCAGCCTGGCCAAGTACCCAGACTATCAGGTGGTTCTGATCGATCAGAATAACTTCCATCAGTTCCCTCCGCTCATTTATCAGATTGCTACTTCTGGTCTTCAGGTAAGCTCTATTGCTTTCCCTTTCCGTAAGATGTTTGCTGGAAGCAAGAATGTTTACTACCGCATGTGTGAACTGCGTGAAGTTTTCCCTGAAGAGCGTTATATCCAGACCTCTATTGGCAAGCTTGACTACGACTATTTAGTTATTGCTACTGGTACTACCACTAACTACTTTGGCAACACTAAGATTCAAGAAGAATCTATGCCAATGAAGACCATTGCCGAGTCTTTAGGTTTAAGAAACGCACTGTTAAACACCTTCGAGCGTGCCAATACTTGCGCCTCAGAGCAAGAGCGTGCTGAGCTGTTAAACGTCATCATCGTAGGCGGCGGTCCAACCGGTGTAGAAGTTGCCGGTGCTTTAGCTGAAATGCGTCAGCACGTACTGCCACGTGACTATCCAGATCTGGACACCTCATTATTTAAGATTCACTTAATTCAAGGTGGTAAGCGTCTTTTGCCTGCCATGAGTGAGAAGGCATCTGCCACCTCATTAAAGTACTTAACTAGCATGGGTGTTGATGTTCAGCTCAATGCAAAGGTAACTGATTACCAAGATCACGAAGTTAAGCTGCGTGATGGTCGTTCCTTTAAGTCACAGTCCATTATTTGGGTATGTGGTGTTACTGGCCGTCGTATTAAGGGTATTGCTGAGGATAAGTATGGTCCAGGCAACCGTTTAATTGTTGACGAGTTTAGCAAGGTACAAGGTTACGACAATATCTTCGCTTTAGGCGATATCGCTTTAATGCGTACTGAGGAGTATCCAAACGGTCACCCTCAGATGGCTCAGGCTGCTATTCAGCAAGGCCGTACCTTAGCTGCCAACTTTGTTCGCGAGCTGCGTAATGAAGAGAAGCAGCCTTTTGTTTACAAAGACTTAGGCTCAATGGCAACCATCGGCCGTAATAAGGCTGTTGCTGACATCTTTGGCTTAAAGCTCACTGGCTTTATTGCTTGGATGATTTGGATGTGGGTACACCTTATGTCCATCCTCGGTGTACGTAACAAGATTGCAACCTTAGTTGATTGGGCATGGTCATACTTCACTTACGATAAGTCCAACCGTACCATCATTGCAGTTAAGCATCCTAAGGTTATTCTGCAACGTAATTACGACATCTCCATGCGTCACTGGGGTGAGCGTTCTGAAGAAATTGCCATGGATGCAGCCCGTATCTACGCTAATAGAACCAAAACCTCAGCCGAGGCAGAAGATGATGGCGATTCCGTAGCCGAGGAGTTAGCACGTAATGCTCTTGCCAAGGCTGCAGCACGTTTAGATGCCATAAATAACCTCAGCATGGAAAAGGCAGCTGCTCAAAGCGCAAAGACCTCAACTAACGACGAGGCTAAGAGTACCGCAACCGAGAGAGCCGAGCCAAAGGCCGCCGATCCAGCCGCACAGCAGCAGGCTGCTGAGCCTGCCGCACAGAGTGGCGCAGCCGAGCCTGCAGCAGAGCCAAAGGCCGCTGACAAGGCTTAATACCAGTCCAAAATAATGTTTAGGCCATGCATGCTCTAAGACAGCAAGGCCTTAAAGGCGCAGTATATGATGATAGGTACTGCGCCTTTTGTCTATTTGGGGGCTAACACTGCAAATGCTAGACGCTTAGTGGCGGCCCCTTAAGGCAGCACCATGCATAGTCAGTTCTGAGCGGCGGTTGAGTTGGGGATTTGGCAAAATGCAGCTGCAAAGAGCTGCAAAGAGCTGCAATAAGTAGCGGGCAATTGCTGAAACAGCCAGCCTAAAAGACTCTTAGGAGACTCTATATCTAGACAAAGTTGTAATACAACATCAAGAGTAATGAATGTTTATGTGTGGCTAATGAGAACTAAAATGCTCTGTATGCCAAGTGAGAAGAGCTCTAATTATAAGTATCTATGCGATGTTAGGCGGCTTAGAGTTTATTCATTGCCTCTAGTGTCAAAGCATTATGTTTAGCTTATGGCTTAGATATTGCACATTCAAAATTGCATGGAAACAGCTTAAACAAACACTAAAGCACTACCAAGCTGACAATAGCATGTAGCTAAGGCTCTGGCTCTAGTGATAGATCTGTCAGATAAGATGCAGCCATGAAAGGCCAGCATTAGAACAGCTTTAGCATAAAGCTAATGCAGCTTGCATTAGTACGTAGTTTCATATCATCTTGTTGCATAAGCAAGTTGGCAATTATGCCGTTTTATCTAGTGCAATGATGGCTTTGCGTTGATATGAACATATGTACAGCTAGTTTGAGAGCAAGTGCTTGCTAATTGCCGTTTATGGCGGTGGATTAGCTGCAGTTTTGGTATTAACTTAGTGCGATTTTGCATTCTTGCTGTGCAAAAGCAAAGTGTGTAATTTTTTGCACGATATAGATTAAGTCTTTGTCATTAGCATACATAACCGCAGCGTATTGTTATGATGTGTATGACAATGTCTGTTTAGAACCTAGATACACACATGCATTACCTTGGGGATTTTTCACATTTAAGATTTTTCTTTGCTATACTCTATAGCTGTAATCATGTGTAACTTGTCTTCAAGCTGTACGTAGATGCATTTTGTGTCCTCAACTTTCTAGATATTAAAGTTGATGTCCATCTAATTAGACAGAGCATTTAGGTTAATCTTTACTGTTGTTTGTCTCACTTTTAGTGGTCTTTATGCATTATTGTTAGTTAGCGGTGTACAATGTCGCTAACACTCAACAAAAGATAGCGTAAGGCTACTGATATGTTGAAGCTGTTAAATGATTGCAAAAGTTTTCAGAAAAGCTCTGAAAACACTCATCACTGCAGATTTACTTAAGCACATACAGCTATGCTCTGCTATGTCGCGTTATAAAGAATTTGCTATGTGTTGATTCGGGGGATAGTTATAGACCTTTTAAGGCTTAACTATTCGTAGTACGGAGTTGGGATGTAGATGCATACCAACACTGAAGATGGCACTTAAAAGCACTTAGCTTAAGCGCTTTTTAAATCTTCAGATATCCCTAAGCAAATGCTTAGGTATGTGTGCATGGCTCATAAGAGTCTTGTATACACGCTACCAAACGATTCCTAAGATCGTTTTGGCAGTTGTATGTGAGTCCCAATCCAGGAGAGTTAGCGGTGTCTGATACCAACGAAGCTCAAGGCCAAGCGAAGCAGCAGCCGATAACTAGCATGCTGATGAGTACAGTTCCGTATTGGAACTCTCAAAGTCAGGCTTTTTATTACGAGCTCTCCTTTGTTACTAACGACCGAAAGACACGTATCACTCCTGAACACACAGCTGAGGTGTTAGGCCGTTACCTCGTGCAATCACAACTTGATAAGTACGTAGGTCCAAAAGCTGGTGTAGCTATCAATGTTCAGTTCACCTCGACCTTCATGGATTTCCGCCATGACATCAACTACTCACGTATGTTGGTGCGTCTGCCGTCGAATCAGCCAGTAACTCCTAGCCTTGTTCAACAGATGCGCGAAATGAGTAACTTCGGTATGTCATTTGCGACAGACTTAGAGACTCTCATTCGCGAGAAGTGGCTTGAACATATCCCTCGCTTTGATTACGTTGTGCTCGACATGCACTCACCAAATATCGCTAAAGATATTATTGCAGTGCAAAGTCTTAAGCAGATTCAGCCTCGTCTGAAAATGCTCGTATCCAACATTCAAAGCCAAAAGGAAATGCGTGTAGCATTCTCCTTAGGTGCCTCTATTGTCACCGGTAGTGGTATGTATAACCCACTGCCACCTTGCTTAATTAAGCCACCTTACAACGCCTCTACTAAAGAGCTCTTCTTAGAACAGCGTCAGCTGTGTCTTTTAATGAGCTTTATGTGCGCTCCTAAGCCAAATATTGAGCAAATCAATATGTTACTGCGCTCCTCATTCAAGATGTGGCAGTCCATTAACGTATTGGCCAAGAGTATTGATAAGAGCGTATTCTTCTCATTTAAGTCAATGGAAGATATCGTTAAGCACTTTGGCGGTCATGGTGCGCGTAACCTGATTTCTTTAGTAGTAGCCTCACTGCAGTACGATCTTTATAACCGTGCAACAAACTTGAACGGTGATCTGCTGCCTGACTACTTCAAGCGCCTGCTAACTAAGGCTATCTTCATTGAGTCAGTGTGCAAGCTGTATCCTTACTTTACTCCTTGCCGCGATATGATCTTTGAGTTCGTGATCTTCCATGGCCTCGATGCTATGGTTGTTCATCGTCCAGATAAGGTCTTTAGAATCACTCAAGATCTCATCAAGCCACGTTGCCGTTACTTACGTGTGCTCCAAGACCTCATCATTTTAGGTGATGCTCTTGAGTACATTAACTTCCGTAACATTCGTGGTGTAGCCCAGAAGTACAAGCTTAATGACCTGCGTCTTGTCTACTTACATGAGCAAGCCGCCATTAAAGCCATGGACTACATGATGACCATGAAGATCCTCCGCTAATAACAAAAGCAAACAAGCTTCGAGCCCCGGCCACGCACGCAATACTCAAAGCCAATGCAAAAGCCAACGCAAACGCCTGCGCAAAAGCCACAGCTCAACGCATCTACAATTCTCTAGGCCGACTTCTTGTCGGCCTAAACAAGCATTCCCAATCATTCGTACCATTATGCGTATCAAGGCCACAACCGCTGCAAGAGACGATTAGTGGCTCCAACTGCAGCAATTTGCATTGAACTCCTTGCATAGACTGACGCAAACTCAGGTATGAGTTATAAGCGCTGATCTCACATCCCGCATCATAGAAGGCAAGATCTCAATATCAAGGGCTATGTCCATGGCTCTGTGGCAAAGTCTCTCCAGCTGATGTAACTTATTGGTCATCTTATAAAAATTGTCATTATCAGCGCCCGCACACGAGACATCAACAAAGCTATTAAGCACTAGCAATGGAACAAAAGCCACGTTCCCAAAAAAGGCCATGAGTGTGATGGGTCACTAAATTTACAACCTATGTGTCATTTATTTGTTTCAAAATAGCTCAAAAAGTCTTGTTTAGCTATTGACTTTTCTTAAAATGAGTTAAGTGATGGTTTTAAGGCTATTTTTATAAAAATTTAAATGACCAATGTTAGTTGTATGATAAGTATAACTTTTACAACTGTTTCCTATAGCAAATAAATGACCCTTGTATTATAGGTCATTAACATACTAGGTTTAATAGAACAATAAATCTTAAATGACCAATGTAGATAAATGCCTTTTTATTATAAGACAAAAAAAGCCAAGAGATCTGAGTCGATCTCCTGGCTTTCATTTAATTGAGAGTAAGCTTGTTAGAGGCTATTCGCCTAGTGAATACTCAGGGTTGTTCTTATTAAACGTCTCAATCATAAAACTCTCACCGTCGAACTCGACAAGAAGAGCTTGAAGCATGACCTTCTCAATGATGCCTGCCTTATTGTCGTCCAGAGCCTCGTACTTGCGTACCCAATCGCTTGGTTGATAGACTGAAGTTATGCGCGGACAGTAGGCTGAGATATTTGTAGAGTTTCAGCAATGTCCTTCACTGAATGTCCATCTGCATGGAGCTCTCTAAGCTTTAATTGTTGCTTTTCACTAATCATAAACTATTAATGGCAAATGTAATAAGGGCCACTAAAATAAGAAAAAAAAAAGCTAAAAGGAAAGAAAAAACTTTAAAATGCGCCTAAAATTATGACAGTGCTCACAAAATTAGTCGAAAATTATCACTGTCACTGTGCAAGAAAAAAACATTGCCCACAACACCATGAGACCACGCAGCAAGCCAAAAGCAGCAGAATATAAAGCAATCTATGCGTAAAGTATCGCTATAGATAAGCACTAATGAACATGCATACAGCCCAAACAGCCATTAATGATGCGTAATGCCACAGACACGCCATCAATAGTGGCACGTATCAAAAGCAAGAAAAGGAAGTACAGAAGAATAGGCAGGTCGAATAAGAGATGGCTAGAAATAGCCTTAGAAAGGGAACAGGGATAAGAGTAGGCCTTGAGAAAGGAAATAGCATTAAAAAAGCGACCACAATTGATGTTCTATCCCATACATCAGTCATGGTCGCTTATTAAGATCACGCCAAAATTTTCAGCCTAAGATGCCATGGCGTGATCTTTAATTAGAGTTATTGCAGATGTTCTAATTAGAACATGTAACGGCACTGAGCGTTTACGCCGAATGCATCGGTGTTCTCAGAACCAGTGTAGTTGATGCCAAAGGAGGTACCAAATGCACCGTACTGAGCGCCTAAGCCTAAGGCTACACCGTAGGTAACTTCGTCCATAACCTCGGAGTTGAGGTCAATAGCACGAGCACCAGTGAAGGTGGTAGTGGACTTAGCCTCGGTGTCGCCAGAGTTGAAGGTTACGGTCAGATCAGCGTTAGGAGCTAATGACCAGCCGCCAGCAACAAAAGCCTTAGATAAGGTTACGCCAACTGGTACGGAGAATACGTTCTGAACGTCAAAGTCAGTAGTAGCGATAGTGCCTTTAGCTGAGTTCAGGTCGTATGACTCGGTGTCCAGACGAACGAAACGAGCACCTAAGTGTGGGGTTACGTCAACAGCTGGGGTAGCAAAGGTGTACTGGCCAGTTAAGCCCATGGTTACAGCCTTAGTGTCTGCCTTACCATGGAGGTCGAAGCCCTTAACGTCGTGTGAAATTACGGTTAAGGAAGCGTCACCAACTAAAGCAAAGTTGCCAAAGCCCATAGCTGAGTAAATGCCAAGGCCGTAGTAATCAAACTCGTCCTTTAAGCCGTTACCGTTGCCCTTGCCGTCTGCATCACCAGAACCGATGTTAAATACAGCACCAAAGCGCATGTTGCCGTTTACAGTATCGGTACCGAAAGCAACACCAGCTAAGTCAACTTCTGAACCGTAGGATGCACCCTGAGCATTGAAGCCATCAGCATCAACAGACTTGTACATTGGGGTTAACCATACACCGCCGTTAGCCTGTGAACCGGTAGCAGCGATAGAGGCAGCCTCAACACCAACTGCACCAACACGACCAAACATAGCATCAGCCATGGTGGTTACAGAGGCAACAGCAGCCTGCTGAGCACCAGCGTAGGTTGCAGCGTGAGCAGCAGCATCAGCCTTAACACCAGAAAGGTCAGTGCGATCGTTTGCTACAGAACTTAAGAACTGAGCACCAAGCTGAGCCTTGTCAAAGTTCTTAGCTTCAACAATACGATCCTTTAAGAGCTGACGTACTGGCTCTGAAACTGTGGTGAACATGCCAGCTAACTTGGTTTTATCTGGATCAATGCTTTTTACAGTACCATCAGTGCCAATCTTACCGCTTAAGATACCGTTAGCACTTACGAAGCTCACTTCGCCCTTAAGTGAAGCTGTGCCGTCCTTGCCTTTAAAAACTTTAACACCAGTATCGGCAGCATCAAAGTCGCCAGCAAATACAACCTTAGAACTACCGTCTACATCAACGTAGTTTGTAGTACCTTCGGCAATGGTAATTGCAGTGCCAGTGAGCTGACCGTCAGCACCACGAGCAAATACACCATCATCAATGATTAATGCTGCATTGTTTGCCATGATGAGTTTGTTACCGGATACGCCATTCTTTAGATCTGCATCTTTCTTAGAAGTGTCGATAAGAATACCGTTACCGTCGGTAACCTTAATTGGCTGGTTAAGAACTAAAGCACCCTTAACGTCTTCAGGGCCATTTAAGAACTTGCCATCTGACATCAGGCCTGACTCAGTTAAGAAAGCCTCTACAGCAGCACGGCTTTCGTAGCCAATACCAACGGCAGAGTTCATACCAACAGCAATCTTGCCGTCTACAATAGCATCACCATTTGTATCTGACTGAGAGAATGACTTAACTGCAGCAATAGCAGCCTTCTGCTGCATATCAGGATCAACTACTAAGGTACCACCACCTAACTTAAGGGTCTTTACTTCTAAAGTAGCAGATGACTTGGCAGTGTCTGTGTTCTGACCAACAAACAGAGAGCCGCTCTGATCCATAGTTAAAGCATCAACCTTAACTACAGCCTCATCAGCAATCTGGAATGAAGTATTAGTGCTGGACTTAGAGTTTAAGGTCAGAGACTTAGCGGTTAAGTTACCTGACAGATCAGCAGCACCAGTAGCTGCGTCTGCAGAGATAACTACGTCTTGATCCTTAGCAGTTAATGAGGTGCCCTTAGCTAAAGACAGGGACTGAGTCTGAAGCATAACAGGAGCATTATCAACACCAGGAGCGGCAGTCAGAACAACATTACCTGCATCAACCTTAACAGAGGCTACAGCATTCTTAGCACCAATAGACTTGGCCTTTACAGTGCCTGAAGCCTTTGCGTGACCAAATGCGATGGAGCCCTTGTTTGCTGTGCCAGCTTCGATAGCGCCAGCCTTACCATTACCAGCAAGAGTAAGGGTTGAGCCGTCGCCTAAAGATACGTCAGCGGTTCCATTGTTATTGGATACGAGATTGCCGCTAGCATCGGCCTTGTAAAGAACAGCGCTCTTATTGGCTGCAACCTCTACCTTACCGTCATCGGTGGTGACTTTAAGAGAGCCGATCATGACGTTCTTGCTGATAGTGCCATTTTTGCTGGTAGCAGCAATACCATCGTAAACGTCAGCATTCTCCTTAACATTATCAAGCTCAATAGTCTCGCCAAGGCCTTCAAGCTTAAAGTTATTGCCGAAGCTTACAAAGCCCTTTAATCCTGCATCACCTGAGGTAAACTGGCCTAACAATGAGTCTAACTGCTTTTCGTTGAGCTTGAAGCCTTCCTCAACCTTGAACTCAACGCTTGAAGTAGCGTCGGTCTTGATAGACTGTTTGTCTACAACTGAACCACTACCCTTTGAGTCAGCAGTTACGAGCTCAACAGTCTTCTCGTCCTTAACCTTAAAGAAATCTTTCTGATTTACCATAAGGGTAGAACCGCCAGCAATATCAAGAGTCTGCTTAGTTGCTGAGCCTGATTTGAGAGTAAGCTTGCTAACGCCAGTTGCATCTAGAGTAGATGCTTCTCGCACCTTAATAAGAGTATTCTCATCGGTGGTGGTTAAGTCACCGTTAACTACTAATGTAGAACCACCATAAATATCCGCTGTACCCTTAGATAAGATCAGTGATCCTACAGACCAAGTACCGCCACCAGCAACATCTAACTTTGCTTTTTCCTTTGAATTGGAGTCTGCAAGCTTAATTTCCTTAGCAGCTATGGTGTGCTCAGGACCTGCACCATTAAGCTTCAGAGTAGCAGTATCAATGGTAAGAACGCCGTCTTTAGCTCCACCATTTACCTCTAAGCCATTAGTAATCTCTACAACGCTTGAGCTCGATAATTTTGCAGCATTGCCTGTACCTAATGACAGATCGCCAAATTCGCCTGAAATCTTCAGTTCAGCATGCTTATCATACTTAGCGGCAGCTGCTTTGATGCCGCCAAAAGTAGCGGTTTTAAGGCCAACTTTATTTGTATCTAACGCACCATCGTTCAGAATAGTGTCAAGATCGATTTGACTTTTACCCTGAATATCTAAATAAAGCTTAGATGTATCTGCGCCTCCAGCAGTAACTTTTCCTTTGAATACTTCGTTATATTGATCTGCTGATAATTTTAAGGTAGCTTTTTTAGTGCCAGCAAGAGTGCCAAAATCAATAGTGCCAGCATTGCTTACAGTAACATTGCCAAGATCTAATAAAACGTCCTCTGTAGCATGAGTTACAGTAAACTTACCTTTATCTTTAATATCTAAGGTACCACCTTCGCCTTCAAAAATAACGTTTGCTTTGACTGTAAGTGAAGTATTATTTGTACCGTCAGTGCCTACAGTAATGGAGCCGCCTTTTGAGGTGATTGCGCTCTCCACAGTGCCATTGCCTTGATCAACTACAGAAATAGTACCGCCATTCAAAGTAATGCCTTTGGTTGCGCTTACTTTTGAGTGTTCTGTAGTAGCTGCCTGTAAGAACTTAATCTCACCTTTGTCGTATACAGTCAGATCGCCACTAGAAACAAGAGCGCCACTTTGACCAATAGTAAAGGTAGCGGTTGCAGCTGCAGCAGCCTTTGCTGATGCATCAGGAGTCTCGCTTAAGGCTGGCTTGGTGCCAATAACAATAGTATCTGCAGTTAATGAAGATGCGCCAGCGGTAGCACCACCAACGTGAGCGGTGCCATTCTTAACATTGACTTCGGTAACCTTAACAGTAGCAGCATTTTGCTTGCCTTTACCAATGATAAGTTCACCGCCATCAATATTTAAATAGCCTGTCTTTTTATCATTTAGGATGTAGTTGCCAGCACCAGTGCCGTTACCACCAAGAATTAATTTACCACCTTGTTTGATAGTTAAATCAAAGTCATTGGCTTTCTTATCACCGTTGTCTTCAATGTCTTTTTCTTCAGTTAAGGCAGTTCCAGCGTTTAAACCAGTCCAATAAGTACCGTCTACAGCAGCCTGAGCTTGACCTGCAGCTAAAGCGGCAGCAGCCATAGCGGCTACCATTGCGATATTGGCGTTCTTGAAGATCGCGCGGTATTGAGCCATTAAGAACTTAATGGCGTTGTTAGTTTGCTTCATTCTTTGCAAAGATTTTTAACGAATAACACGGGTACGATTTGCTTATCTTTTACATGTCACTGTATTGAGGAGCGCTTGCTTAAGCGTTCACAGTGCATGGGCAAATCGAATAAATGGTTCTATCGAGACTATGGCTAAGCATCTATAGGCCGATTTGTAGGATTTGGCGCAGGTAAGCGTAATTTTAATTGAGTAGAACAAAGCTAATTTCAGAGCACACTCAATCTTTCCATGGCATTGAATGCTTATGGACTAAAGATCAAAAAAGATAGTTAGTTACAAGAATGGGTGATGATATAAGTTGCGGATGGGGCCACAACGCACGTAAAGCTCGGGTCTAACCTGACCAGCTAATCAAGCAGTTCTAGTTCGTTTAGAACTAAACAATAGAAGCTAAGACAATAGATTTGATAGAAACTTTGGGTAAAGTTCAATCAAAGTAAATTTGTTTTTACACACTTCCACGATGTATTAACTTAGTATACGTAAGGCTTTATGCTCAGCATATATATCAAATTTATCAACTATTATGTAATATATATTGTGCTGGATTTGGTGATTATTAATTAGCTATTGTGTAAAGTTTGTTGAGTATCTTTACTGTGCTCAGAAAACGCTGGTAATGCTTGCCTTAACACGGTTAATTAGTGCTTATGGTCTTTGTCTTATACAGGTGGGTGCAGGTTAGCGATGCTTGTTAAGCAAAAACTGAGGCTATGCGGGCATGCGTAGATGATGCGGTTGCCTTGCTTACTTTGCTTGCTAAGCATGCGGGCGCTGTATGCTTGCTTAAGAGGGCTTTTGTAGAGACTTAGGCTGCGAGTCTTAAATGGCTTGGGCGCAGTGCCTTGGCAAGATAGTATCTGCTTGGGTCGGATAAACAAAAGGCCTTGTAAAAGTAGTTTGGAGCTACTTACAAGGCCTTGTGTGCGTGTATAGCCATGCTTTTGTGGCCATACAGTTTGATGCATTAGGTTGGGATTAACTATTCCCAGCCAGTGCCTTCTTCTTCTGAATCCTTAGTAGAATTGAGCTTCATGGCATTCCATACCTGATTGTGCACCTTGCTTTGACGTGCAGTTGGTGCCTCAGGGAAGTAGGCTGTCTTTAAAGTCTCTTCAGAAAGATTTACTGATGGATTGGACTTGAGTGCTTCATCAAGATTATCCATAGCCTTAGTTACAGGCAGGATGTAGCGAATCTCATTAGAAACTGAAGCTGCAACATCAGGACGCATGAGGTAGTCAATCCACTTGTGGCCGTTAGCAAGCTGTGGAGCGCCCTTAGGTACTACCCAGCAGTCGAACCATAATAAAGAGCCTTCCTTAGGGAATACGTACTCAATAGTATAGTCACGCTTAGCAGCTGCAGCTCTATCCTTAGCTTGAAGGATATCACCTGAATAGCCGATAGCCATGCAGATATCGCCAGAGGCTAAGTCATTGATGTAGCGGCTTGAGTGGAAGTAGGCTACGTTCTTAGCAAGATTAGTTAAAAGCTCTTGAGCCTCAGCATAGTCACTGCGTCTTTGACCTTTTGGATCTTTCTTCAGATAGTGCTGTACAGTAGAGATTACCTCTACAGGAGAGTCTAAAACAGCAATACCGCATTGCTTGAGCTTAGCGGAGTTTTCTGGCTTAAAGAGCACATCCCAGCTATCTACCTTAAAGTCCTCACCGAAGATTTCCTTAATCTTCTTGGTGTTGTAGCCAATACCAAGAGAAATCTCAGTGTATGGAATAGCATATGTATTGCCCTCATCGAGCTTAGCTAAGAGCTCCATACGCTTTGGATCTAAACCTTTGTAGTTAGTCAGCAGGCTCTTGTCGAGTTTTTCCAGGGCACCGGCCGCGGCAAGACGAGGAACATAGTATGAGGTCATCATGATGGCATCAAAACCGGTATTGCCAGAGAGCATACGGGCTTCAACCAGTTCGTTTGAGTCAAACATGACGTAATTGCTCTTAAGACCTGAGTCTTTCTCGAAGTTACTTACAGTATCTTCAGCAATATAGTCACTCCAGTTCCAGATGTTGACCTTATTGGCCTCATCGGCTTGAGCAGAAGTGCTCAGCATAGCTGCGCAAAGGATGCCGCTGCAGCAGGCAGCAATTTGTTTGAAACGCACTACCGTTTCCCCCAAATGTGGTTTTAAGAAAAAATGGTTTGACGCATTGCCGCAAACAGATAAGCTTAATTAAGCCAAGAGTATTACACTCAATTTCCGTCGCAACTCAAAACCAATAGAGTTTAGGCAAAACGTCTCCCACTGCAAAGAAAAGCGACTGTAGTCAGACAAAAATGTACGATAACAATGAGCCTGAAAAAGTCAGCGCCATTGTAACAGCGATGAGGTGTATAAGCCACAATATTTGATGCGTGCACTCAATTAACAAATATCACCCATCAAGAGTGTACATCGTGCATCGAAAATGACCACATATGAACCATATTGAGCACCAAAGACTTGGGCACAAAGCTATAAGGTGTCACTGTCTCTACGCTAGTCTTAGCCTTAAGTAATTAAGATCATTTATAGTTTGTCAAAAGCTATATCGCTTTTTCTAATGGTGGATAGAGGCTTGAGAGCCCCACATATTCTTGTCCGCAGTAACAATTGCCATTTGAATTTTGGCAAAAGGCAGTAGTGGCCACTGTATTAATGGCCATCTTAATTTTGGCAAAAGGCAGTGGTGTCCGCTGTGGCAATAGCCTTTTAAATTCGGGCAAATGGCAGTAGTGGCCACTGTAATAATGGCCATCTCTTTTGCTCAAAAGGCAGTGGCGGCAACTGCAGCAATGACCATTTCAATTTGGCACAAGGCAGTGGTGGCCGCTGTGGCAATGGCCATTTTAGTTGTGGCAGAGGTTGAATGGCTTGGATGCGCGGGCGCTTGGGTAGGGCTTGGTAGGTGTTATCGCTTGCAAGGGCTGAGATGGTTGCAAGTGGGTACTTTTAAAAACAAAACAGCCTGCAGTGGCTTGATGATCTCTAAGCTTGGTGCAGGCTGCTTGAGGCCGTACTTTTTTGGTGGTACGGCGTTTAGGTAATTTGTATGTGCTTTGTGCTTTTTTAGTCTGAGATGGCTAAAGCAGGGATCTCTTGGTGGAGATCGTTAGCTACGATTTCATCGATGATGTTCTTGAACACGTCAATCAGAGCAGGGTTGAAGACACCGCACTGATTAGAGCAAATCATCTCAATGGCTGTCTCATGGCTAAAGGCTTTCTTATAGCAACGCTCTTGAGTTAAAGCATCGTATACGTCAGCAAGGCCTACTACCTGAGACCAAATGCTCAGCTCATCGCCCTTAAGGCCCTCAGGATAGCCACGACCATCATAACGCTCATGGTGATGCAGACAGATGTCGTATGCATACTTAAGTACGCTAGAGGTGTTAATACCAATCTTCTTAATCAGTTCAGCACCGCGTACGGTGTGGGTCTTGATGATGTCAAACTCTTCAGGAGTGAGACGACCTGGCTTATTTAAGATGGCATCTGGAATAGCAATCTTACCGATGTCATGCAAGATGGAGGCATAAGCGATATTGTTAATATCTTCATCGCTTAAGAAGGCGCACTCACCAAACTTAATCTCACGCAGCTTGTGCAGCAGCGCATAAGAGATATTACGGATGGAGAGAACGTGCTTACCAGTTTCACCAGAACGGAACTCAATGGATAAAGCCAGCGTAGAGATAACCTTAACGTTAAGCTCGGAGAACTCTTTGTTCTTACGGGCAATCTCACGCTCTTGCAGAAGATTCTTGTACTCTAAGGAGCGATGAATCTTAAATAACTCAATTTGAGAAGTTACACGCTTTAATAAGAAAGCAGGGGTGAATGGCTTCTCAATAATGTCAGAAATCTGGTATTCAAAAGCGGCTAACTGTTGATCGCGATCTTCTGCAGTAATGAGGAAGATAGGCACGCCATTTAACAGATTGTGCTCACGGATCTTCTCAAGATAGCCGTAACCATCCATAACAGGCATAGTGATATCGAGCAGTACTGCCACGATCTCATCGGCGTGATCTTTCGTGTATAAGAATGCATCTAGACCATTGTCAAACTGCGGGGTCTTGAAATCCTTGTTGAAAATGCAATCGAGAATCTCTCGATTCATCTCGATGTCATCCACGATAAGAATAGTGTTCTGATCTTGAATGTCCATCAAACCTCCGAAAGATCTAAAAGTCACTAAGTACTTTGCTAAGCTCATTTAGCAAGCAAAATCTTAGTGATTTAGGTTGTTGATTCATATGAGCGTGTGTCTACAAGCATGTGCTCATATGCCCATATGAATGTTTACTTATACTCTGTCACAATTTGCAGCAACATAACTTTGCCTGTCTTAAAGCTAAGAGCTGTTTAGCTTTGGCAAAGAAGCTACTGCATTAAAGAAATCTGTGCAAGGGCCACTATTGTTAGCTTATGCATCTACATATAAACATCTAGAAGCTATTGTATAGCAATAAACAACAATGCATAAATGACATAGTCCACAACTAGAGCAAGTTTTGAAAAGTATTGAGCTTTTAGCGCGTAACTATCTGCTAAATTAGCAGCTAACTTAAATCACTCTAGATACATCAAAAGTATGTGCGTTTTCCTAAGAAAATGCTTGTTGTGAAACCTTATCTTCTTATGCTTTGGCATAAACATCAGCTTGCTGTGGCTAATGCGCCTCGATTTAGAGGCTTGTCTTGCTATAGCTATTGTAAGCTATTTCATAAGGATAGAAAAACACCTAATGATAAATAATGACGGATTGGCTTTCACTTTTGCAGCTTAAGATGGAGAAAAACTCCATTTTTAAGAGCATTTTAGATGGTCTGATAGCTCATAAAATATGGCAATTATCTTGGCGCAAGTACAATTACACCTTAGATCTAGCAAGACCTCTTTGAGTAAAAACAACAATTTGACATGATAGCTTTAAGTGAATCAGGGGCTTGTTACCTGAAATTTTGTCTGTGCAATAAATGTTTAAAGTGAGATCTAGGCACACATCGAGCTTGTATGACAAGATATGACAAAAACGGCATGTCTATGATGATTGTTAGCCCTCTTAAGACTCTTGCAAACATCAAGGATGTCAGTGCTTAAGGAGCTAAACCAGCCATTTAGCTATAAGCCCATGGAGTTAACTTCTAAGCATAGCCGCTGCTATTAGCTAAGCATGTGCAAAGCAATTGAGCATAAGAAAATGCATAGCCCTTAGATAACATTAAGTCGCATCAAGCTATCTAGTTGCTTTGTTAGCCTCATCTGGCACTGAACAAACTAAAGTGCTTCTGGCGCTTAAGCAATGCCTCTAAGAACAAAGGAGCTCTCTAGTACACAGCACAGACATGCATTGTGTATCTTGCACACAACTAGCTGTTAAACACTTGATTTTAAAGCAATTGCCCGTGAGTGCTACATAGAGAGCTGTTAGTTTGAATAAGCATGCTGTAGTTAGACGTTGGTCTTAGCTCTGGACAAAGATTAGTCGAGCTGAGCGATAGCGTCACAGACCTTTTGTACCTCTGGCTCGGCCTCAGCGCACAGCTTTAAGGCTAAGTCATTGTCGCCAGCGCGTACAGCCTGAACTACCTTATTGAACATGTCGAATAAGGTGGTAAAGCCTAAGTTGCCACAAATACCCTTAAGGGTGTGGGCCTGAGTCTCGATGCCCTTAAAGTCCTGAGCAGCGATAGCTTCTTTTAAAGCAGCGTAGGTTGGCTCAGTTAAGAATCTCTTGAGGTACTTGATGTACATTGGCTCAAAGTTAGAAAAACGCTCGAGTGAGCCCTTAACATCGATGTCGACAACAGTACCGAGTTCTTGTAAATTCATTTTTAAACCTTCGTCAAACTTGAGTAGGAGCAATGTTGCGTTTTTAGCAACAACTTGCTCGTAAATGAAATTAACTTCTCTTGTAGCTAAAGCATAGGCAGTGCACACGCCTAGCGTAAAGCACTTAAACACCCTGCTCTTTTAGATATCTCGTAGCGAGCAAAAATCTATTTAAGCATCGAACACAGTGCTCAATGCATCAAGCGCACTATATAGTCTACGCCTAAAATACATAGCCTCACCTTAGCATGCGGATAAATCTTAACAGCCTAGGCTGCATGGGCTTTTCTACATCCAAGCCTACTAACACAACCGTACGCTGAGCTAAGGAGGCAAGCAGAGCCAAGTTAGCAAGATAGCAAAGTTAGCAAACTCACAAAGCACTTGTGTGTATGAAGCTAAGAAGCCTTAAAGCTCTTGTGCCAGGCTAAAAGCAATTGTTAGCAAGCAAGCTAAGCTTAGCCATAAAGCTAAGATTAGCTAGCAAGCAAAGTTTAGCTAGCAACAAGCATCGAGCATAAACAGTAGGCAAAAAGCTTTTGATCAAATGCCATCAAATGCATGCTCACTGCCATGAGCTTACAAGCTTTGTTAGATGCAAGTGAGCGCCTTGGATAGATCTTGCACGAGCATAAATTACTCGTGCAGGATGCAAGGCTGCGCCTAATTAGCTAAAGTCGTCGTTATCGTCGTTTCTAGTTAGCTGAGAGCGCAGACTTACGGTGGTCTTAGAAGACTTTTCGTGAGCAATCTTTGGTGGTGGTGCTTTTCTCTCTGGCACCATGTGCTCATCTTGGCTGTAGTTAACAGCCTTTGATATATCTTTCTTGTCAACTTCTTGTGGCTGCGGCTGTGGCTTTACGCTTGCCTTTTTAAACTTTAAGAGATTAATAAAGGTATTGTGCTGCGTTGAGTCGTGATCGCTGCTGAGCTGATTGGACTTATCGCTATTAGTCTCAGGCTTATTAATCTCAGGCTTATTAATCTTAAAGGAGCTTGAGAGCTTATCCACAGGGATTAAGCTTGGCGTTGCATCTTCATTGGATGCCTTGATCTCAATCTCATAGTATTTAGCATTTGAGACCGACTTCTTAACTGGATCATCGAGGTCATGGCTACGATGAGTAGCATCTAAAATAGGCTCGTTAGATTTTGCGCTAACTAATGCTTCATTCTTGTTAATAATCTCTTCATTGCTAGCAGCATCATGTGTCATGCTCTTGGCATCTTTCATAGCATTTACTGTAGCGCTTCGGTTGATGCTATCTAAGTCAGCAAGTTTCTTAATAGCCTCATTAACCACAACGGTATCAGCACTAGTAGCCTGAGACTTCTGCTCGCTTGCGTGATCCTCTTGTGGCTCTGAGAGTGTCTTAACAATGCTACTTTCTGAGTCTTGCTCGTTTGCAGCGCCCTTAGCTTGTCCTAAAGATGCCTCGTTAGGAGCAGCACTCTTAGTGTCTACATTAGCAACTGCAGCACTCTGAGCCGTATCAGCACTAGTATCAAGCTCATCGCTCTTAGCATCACTCTTGCTATTATCATCCTGATTTGCAGCACTATCAGCAGAGCTAGAATCAGTAAGCTTGTGCTCGTGGGATGTTACTGTCTCGTTTATATTAGCAGTCTTGTCACTTGTGTCTTCGTGAGCGTCGCTATCATTTGCTAGATCTGCAGCAACAACATCGGCTGTATCGGCATCAGCATGATCAGCAACAGCTGCATTGTCAGCAGCATTGCCTGCAGCACCTGCCGCATTTGCCATCGCTGAGCTCTTGTTATCAGCATCAGTAGCACTTAAGCTCTTGCTGACATCTACAGCAGCTGCAACATAGCTCTCGTTTGCACTATGGCTATTAGCAAGATCAGTATCTAAGTCATGATCTGCAGTAGCTACACTCTCAGGGGCGCTAGTTACTTCAACACTCTCTTGAGCATCATCATGCTCAGATGCTGCAGCGGCGATTCTAGTAGAGCTATCTTGGCTGTGGCTTGTATCATCTGCAGTCTCTGCATTGCTTCCTGAAGGAGCACGCAGGGCCTGCATAACATCAAGATCTCTACGTGTAGCTACGAGCTTTTGCAGTACACGCTCTAAGACAGTAAAGTCTAAAGGCTTGGAGACGTGGGCATTCATGCCTGCGTTTTGAGTAGCAGTAATATCCTCTGTAAAGGCATTAGCAGTACATGCAATGATTGGTACGGTCAGAGAGTCAGCTCGTCCTAAAGCACGAATAGCAGCTGATGCCTCGCAGCCATTCATATTTGGCATGCGCATATCCATTAAGATGGCATCAAAGGTGTACTCATCGGCCTCTTTGAAGACCTTAACGGCCTCAGCACCATCCCAAGCGCAACTTACCTTAACACCCTTCATCTGCAGAATGTCGCAGGCAATCTCCATGTTGAGTTCATTATCTTCAACCACGAGAATATGCAGACCTTCAAGCTTGAAGTTAGCGGCCGCATCAGTGCTATTACGGGCAGTGTTATCAGCACTATTAGCTTCAGCAGTGGCTTGTTCATTAGTGCTTATCTCGCTGAGCTGTTCTTTTTCGGCGTTATCACTTTGGTTAACGCTAGGTAGCAGGGCAGCTTGCTCTAATGCGGCATTAACGCCATTGCTAAAGTCAGCCGCACCACTGCTAGCAATTTGACGAATCTTATTTGCAGTATCGTCATCAGCTAGGCGGAATGGAATGTTGATGGTAAAGGTAGTACCAACATCCACCGCAGACTTAACCTTAATGTCACCACCCATGATGGTCACTACGTTCTTAACAATGGACATACCAAGGCCAGTACCCTGTACAGAGTTAAGACGGTGCTCACGAGAGTAGGCATCAAAGAGCTTAGAGAGGAACTTACGTTCCATACCGATACCGGTATCTGACACTTCGATCATGAAGGATGGCTTGTGCAGATGCAGTACTTCGCGAATCGATACGTTGACCACGCAGCCCTTGTTTGAGTACTTAAGTGAGTTGGAGACTAAGTTATTTAAGATCTGACGGAGCTTTGCCGCATCACCAATAACTACATTGTGCTTAATATCGAAACTAAGATTAACTACCTTGCCTTGCTGAGCAGCATTGACCTTGAATACATCAATGTTTTCCTCCACAGCCTTGATAATGTCAAAAGGCTCGAGGTTTTGGCGGTTCTCCATTTGCGGACGAGCCACCTCAAGAATGTCATCCACTAAGGCTAACAGCTGCTTTGAGGCTGTAGTCATCTTGCGGAAGATGTCAGGTAAGGAGTCAGTATCATTCATATTCATATGATTGATACCAATCTGACATAAGCCGATGATGCCGTTTAAAGGAGTACGCATGTCGTGAGACATGTTGGCAAAGAAGACGTTCTTAGACTCTTCGTTTTGCTTGGCGTTCTCTAAAGCGTCAGCTAAGAGCTTGTGCTCTTCAATCTCGGTGATCTTTTCTTCATCAATGAGCTTAAAGCACAAGATTGACTCATCGAGATCTAAAGACTCGTCAAAGAGAATACGGGCATTGAACCACTTGTAGCGATCGTCATTATCAAGCTTAAGCTGATAGTCATGACCAAAGTCGCGAATGGACAGTGAGGCTAAGTTACGTAAGTGGTTAATGGAGAAAGTCTTGTAAAAATTATTCCAACTCTCTGGGAGCACCATATCTGACAGGGCAGATAAGAGATCATCATAGCTATTGCGAGTAACTAAGCGCAGACGCATTTGATCTGGTGCTTTCAAGGTCGTGAAAGTACCCATCTTGAAGTTAACACGCAAGATGATTTGATAAGAGTTGCCTAATACCTTGAGGGCCTCATTTGAGGTCTCAATTTGTGAGGAGAGGTGATACTCGCGCCATACCATCCATACTTCAATAATGATAAATACCACTACTAAAAGTAAGAAGAGGTTTGAGATGGTGTGATAACTAAAGAGCACGTCCGAGTACAAGCTCGTTGTGATGGTATACCAGCCCGTGATCGGGTTAAACGAGGTAAAGACGTTACGTTTAGCGCCCGTAGGATCGATGATAGGCTCGTGGTTTTCCTCAGCATGATTTTTTACATGACTGTCAAAGAAACTATAGACAAAATCCTGCACGGCAAAATAGTCAGAAGCATCATCGTCATAGTAGAGGATCACAGTGCCGGCTGAATCGACTAAATAGAAGCTAAAGTTCTCCGGCACCATATTGGCAAAGGAGTGGGCCTGAGCTGACTTTTCTAAATATAAGTCGATGGCAATAACGTCCTTGGTATTGCCAATACGTGCTGCAATAGTGGTGATAACAGTGTTAGTGAAGATATCGACATATGGATCAAGGACGGTGGCGTGACCAATTTCAGCCTTCATGGCCTCTTGATACCATGGACGGGCCTCAGGAATTAAGAAAGGATCGCCATCCCAATAGGTTGGGGCAACGATTTGGCCGTTGATAGAGGAGTAGATATCGATAATGAAGTCACGCTGTCTTTCTTGCAGCTCATCTTTGGTTTTCTTAAGCCACAGCTCAAAGGCACGTTTACCGCCATCAGCATCAGAACGGTGGCTTTTTAAGAAGACATCAGCATAGTGGGCAATAAATTCTATGAACTGCTTTTCTTTAACAAATTCGTACTTTAAGGCTACATCTAAACGCTGCGCAGTTTCATTACCAGCAGAGTTAGAGCTAGCAATGATGTTCTCGCGCATCATGTATAAAGATGCCACTAAGAAGATAGAGAAGACGAAGAATAAAATGGTGCCATAAGACAAAAAGATCTTCTTTGCTTTGCGGGTACGACTGCGAAATAAAGAATATGCTTCGGATCGAGATTGGAAATTGAACATGGTAGTACCTGCCCAAACAAAGAATCTTTCGTCAACGCCATAGTGCAGATTCAAACAACAAAAGTGCCGCCATCTGCCAATGGATAGCAGTTAAGAGCTAAGAGCAAGCTCTACACTGCCTACCTAAATTTACTTAGATAAGTTCAACGCCTTAAGCCAACAGCCAAGCCCACAAGCTCTTAAAGCCCGAAGTCATGCCTAATAAGTTCTAAAAGCCTAAGGCCTTGTCTCATAAGCTCTTAAAGTCCAACAAAGCAATGCTCAATAAGCTCTTATCGCATGAGGCTACTAAGCTATCGCTACATATGCACATCTACACGCTTAACGATGAGAAGGCCATTTAAACGCTGGATATCACCAAATAAGAACTATATCTAAGTAACAATCTGTGCATCAAACTGACTGTAGCTACACATAAAAGCATGTTATGAGCAAAGGATGTAATACAAGCAAAAGGGCAAATGTACCAATGAGTGTACATTACGAATAACAAGCGCACCTGAGCAACTATTTGCTTTGTACCTCTTATGCTCTCTTGATAAAAACAGCAAAGGTATGCAGCTAAATGGCTTTTGCAAAGATTGTGTTGAGACGTATCCCAAGATACATCGAGAGTTGATGACTAAACCTTAACAAAGCTTGAATTATATCATTAGGCAGCGTCTGCAAGAACATAAACTAGGCTGCAATTGTGAAAAGGTTGTATCTAGATTGCTAAATTTGAGAACTACCCCAGATTTTTCTGACAAATATCGTCTTTGAGCATACTATCTTCACCCGCACGCCACTTGTCATCAAACAAAACCGCACGCAACCACCCTCAAGTGCAGACCACCACAGGCATACCATCACGGCACACCCCAAAAGCGCCACCCATGTACTGCCAAAAATAAAGAGCCGCCCAGCACTGCCAAACAATAAAGCGCAGGCGATTGGCGGCTAAAGCAGAGTCCCACCAACTATCGATGAATCGCTATAAACGCTCAGCCTACGACAAGGCACAAGCACTTACTCTGATCTTTCATAAAGCTAGGCCTAAGGAGCACCCAAAAGCACTACATCCCCATAGCGCCAATGACAGAATTTAGGCGCAAGTACATACAACATCAGTAATAAGGCTCAGCTCCTTGATCTGAGCTGCTCCAAGACGAATGTTGTGCGGCGCAAAGGCGATAAATAAAGCGTTTATGCATGCTCAATATAAGCGTCAGAAGGATGGCACCATCATGTGGCATGAATCGGGCATAAGCATTACTTTGTGAGCGGTTCCTAGATTAGCTGTTAAGTAAGTTCAACTTTTGTACAATTGCTAATACAATGAACCTTAGCTCCTAAGTACAAGTTCTTGTACTAACAACGTTGCTAGCTGTGCGTATTAATGCGTATAGCTAAAGTCTTTTTCACTACCAAAGCACAATGCAAGCTTGCATGCTATGGCCTCAATAGGCACTAGGCTTTTGGTAGCAAAGACGATTCAGACTTCAAAAGGAAGCCAAGCTTAGTAGCTTTTAACCGCTCTTATGGTTAATATAAGCTAACAGGCAATGATGCTTGGTGTGTCCGTTAAAGTAGGTTATACCTGAAAGTACATAACTAAAAGACAGGCGCATGTGCAAGGCAAAACAGTATTGGCAGTACATGCACAGTGCAAGCTGATTTGCAGTCTTTAGCGTGCTTTTAGGCTTTTTGTTTCAATCTTGCGATGTGGTGCTATCGCTAAGGCATAGATATGCGCTCAGAATGTATAGTTCTATCTGTTGCCAATCACAAGGGCGGTGTGGGTAAAACCTCAACTGCGATTAACCTTGCGTGTGCCTTTGCTGGTACGCGTCGTCGCGTCTTGCTTATCGATCTCGATCCTCAGGGCTCTGCTACTGTATCGATTTTGCGTAAGCGTCCAACTGGACTTATCTCATCTGGCAATGCCCTGATGAGTGAGGCATCCTTAGTCCCATGCATCAAGCCGTATAACTTAGCTAAGTTTGATTTAGTGCCAGCTAATGATGACTTAACTGCCTTTTGCGTCTCATGCATTAATGAAGAGGGCAAAGAGTTTAGGCTCAAAAACGCCTTAAGCTCCTTACGCCTTATCTACGACCTCATCATCATTGATTGCCCACCAGCACTCAACTTACTCACCATTAATGCCCTGTGTGCCTCGATGATCTCATCATCCCAACTACTTGTGATTACTTTGCGGTAGATGGCTTAAGCTCACTGCTGCGTCTCTTTGAAAAGCTCAAGACCGATGGCATGAGTAATGTGCGTCTTATGGGTATTGTAAGAACGCTCTATAGCTTAGGCGAGCCACTTGCCAAGAAGATTTCCGAGGACTTAAAGTCCAATCTTGGCACCTTGCTCTTTAACACCATCATCCCATACACCTCGCTCATCTCAGAGGCTCCATCCATGGGCCGCCCAGTCATCTTATATGACCGCAGCTGCCTAGGCTCCCGCGCTTATCTTTCCCTTGCTGGCGAAATACTCAAGCGCATGGAGCAAAACCGCCTCACCCAAGCACCAGCAGCTCAAGAGCCCGATGCAAACTCCGCTCAAGCCGCCCCTGCAGCTCAAGAGCCCGATGCAAATCAGGCCACAGTGGCCCATCAAGCCCCAGCGCCCGCACCAGAGCAATCATCTGCAGCAGAAAGTGATGATGACTACCTAAGCGACGATGACCTGCCAGACTATGCAGAGCCGCGCACTAACAGCTTAATTGGCAACCGTCCACAAAAAGCAGCCATAGCCGCGCCACAGGATGCAGCTAGCGCCATCCCAACCGATGCGCCAACTGCACCGCCGCCAGCTGATGTAGCTGCTGCCACCGAAGCTGTTGCCAATAACAACCTTCCACAATAAAGTGCAGCAATTCACAAAGCTGCACTAAACGCCTGCACTCCACCAAGCGCCCAGCTTATGAGAAGGGTCAGTCCTGTCTTGCCTAAAACAAGCTATTTGGTCAAAAAGTGTTGTTGCTTAAGAATATTGTTGAGCTTAGCAATAATGCACTTTTTATCATCAAGTTTATGGGGATTGTAGTATACAATCTAATAATTATGGTATTCCCATAAATTGTCATGGATATAGTGTAAGCCAGGAATACGTATGACTGATCTGCTAAAAATCCAAGAAGTTAATTTTGAAAGCGCTTTGATTGAACAGCTACAAGAATTAGGCTACGAAACTTTATTCGGACCTGATATTGATAGGCAAAGTGAGGATTATCGAGATGTTTTCATTATCGAACGCTTGGAAAATGCTCTACGTCGTATAAATCCTGGGATAACGCCTAAAGCAGTTAATCTTATTATTCAAAAGATCAGCGATACTTCTGCTTTATTTGAGCTTGTTGATCGTAATAAAGAGTTCTTGAAGTTTATTCAGCACGGTGTTCGTATCTCTTTCTTTGATGGTAAAGAGCAACATACGGAACTCTACAAGCTAATTGATTTCGAAAATCCTGAGCTGAATGATTTTCTAGCCGTAAATCAGTGGACAGTTCATGATATTGAAACAAGGCGTCCTGATTTGGTGTTGTTCATCAATGGCATGCCTCTAGTCGTTTTCGAACTGAAGTCACCTAGCCGTGAAGAGGCCGACATATCAGATGCATATCTGCAGATCCGCAACTATCTTCAGGATATTCCTAGTTTCTTTGTACCAAACGTATTTTGTGTATTAAGTGATCTTGCCGATACCCGTGTCGGTACTATTACATCTCCTGAAACACGTTTTGTGCAATGGAAGAGTGCTGATGGATCTTATGACAATACAAAGTGGGCTGATTACCGTGTCATGCTAGAAGGCATGTGCAAGAAAGAACGCCTGCTAGACATTATCCAAAATTTCACCTGCTTTAATGTAGGAGATCCTACATTTAAGATCATTGCAGGATACCATCAGTATTTTGCTGTAAAGAAGGCTGTGGAGCGTGCTTTAGAGGCGACTAAAACTAACGGTAAGATTGGTGTTTTCTGGCATACGCAAGGAAGTGGCAAATCACTGTCAATGGTTTTCTTTGTCCACCTGCTGCTGCAGTATTTGAAGACCGCAACTATTATTGTTATTACCGATCGTAACGACCTTGATAGCCAGCTGTTTGGGCAATTCTCTCGTTGCAGTGAATTTTTGATGCAAGAGCCTCAACAAGCTAATTCTCGTGCTGACCTAGCTAAACTGTTACGTGGTCGCGAAACTCGCGGAATTTTCTTTACTACCATGCAAAAGTTCACAGAGGAAGGTGAACCATTCTCTGACCGCCACGACATTATTGTTATGGCTGACGAGGCACATAGAAGCCAGTATGAAATAACTTTGCGTGAGCGCAAGGATGGAAAGATCACGATGGGCTTAGCTGGTTTAGTGCGTGAGGCACTACCAAACGCATCGTTTATTGGTTTTACTGGTACTCCAATCTCAAGCTCAGACAAAAATACACAAGAAATTTTCGGCACATATATCGACGTCTATGACATGACTCAAGCTGTTGAAGACGGTGCTACTTTACCTGTGTATTACGAAAGCCGTGCTATGGCTTTAAAACTAGATGAGGATGCTTTAAAAGAGCTTGATAAGCTATTTGCAGTAGCAGAGGAGGAACATAATTCTGTAGCTGTCGATAAAGCAAAACACAATTTCGGTAGCCTTGATGCACTATTAGGAACCCCAGAAACCATCTATTCTCTTTGTGGCGATATCATTCAACACTACGAAAATAATCGAGCCAATCTGTTAACTGGCAAAGCTATGATCGTTGCATATAGTCGTAGCATTGCCATAAAAATGTACCACTGTATTCTTAGTATGCGTCCAAATTGGCAAGATAAGATTGCAGTGGTGATGACAGGAAGTAACCAAGATCCTGAAGAATGGAAATCTATAGTTGGCACTGACCAAACGCGCGCTGATACTGGTAGAAAGTTTAAAGATGACAATAATCCTTTAAAAATTGTCATTGTTGTGGATATGTGGCTAACTGGCTTTGACCTCCCGTCACTTGCGACCATGTACGTCTTTAAGCCAATGTATGGCCATAACCTCATGCAGGCTATTGCTCGAGTAAACCGCGTCTATAAAGGTAAGGAAGGTGGTCTCATCGTTGACTATATCGGTATAGGCAATGCTTTGAGAAGTGCCATGGCTGACTATACCATGCGAGACCGTGGTAACTATGGCAACATGGATGTTGCACAAACAGCTTACCCGCAGTTCTTGAATTACTTGAGCGTTCTTAAAGATTTACTAAAGGATCACTATCCTTCGCCAGCTGAGCTTTCTGAGTACACTCCAAAACAAACCATGGATGCTATTCTTGATAGTGCAGATTGGCTCATGGAGCCAGTTCGTGAGAAGCAAAGAGACGATTTTGCACGTGAGGCTCTATGTATGGATAAAGCAATGAGCCTTTGCAAGAGCCTTGTGAAGAAAGAAGAACAGTATCTTGCTGCTTTCTTCAGAGCTGTTCGTAGCATTGTTGTAAAACGCTTGGTACGTGGTGATGGTGGTTCAAGGCCAAGTATTTCTCTTGATGAGTTAAATAAACGAGTTGCCGCTATCATGAATGATAGTGTCCATAGTGAAGGTGTACTCAACCTCATTGCTGAGAATCAAGTTGAAATATCACTCTTTGATGCGGCTTTCTTGGAAGAGATTCAAAAGTTTAAGCACAAAAACTTAGCAGTAGAGATGCTAAAACGACTATTAGAAGGTCAGGTGAAGGCTTATCAAAAGAAAAGTGTTGTTAAAGCAGAACTCTTTTCTGAAATGCTCCAGAAGACGCTCAACGGATATATTAATAGTCAAAAATCTAGTGCTGAAATCATTGCTGAATTGATCGAGATGGCTAAGGAGATCATGAAAGAGCGTGACGAAGCAAAGGCTCTTAACTTATCCGATGAAGAAATGGCTTTCTACGATGCTATTACTCAGCCTAGAGCAGTTAAAGACTTTTATCAAAATGATGAATTGGTTGCCTTAACTAGAGATCTTGTTGGTACACTACGTGAAAATCGCACGATTGATTGGCAAAGAAAAGAATCAGCTCGTGCCCAAATGCGTCGTATGATTAAACGACTTTTGAAACGCTACAGATATCCGCCAGAAGAAGCTCCTGAAGCAACAGAAGTCATCTTGAAGCAATGCATCCTTTGGACAGACAACACACTTTAATGGATTTGGAAAATGGCACGCGCTAAAAAAATCGCAACCAAAGAAAACACAGCAAACCTTGGTTTTGAAGAACATTTATGGACTGCCGCAGATAAATTGCGCGGCAATATGGATCCAGCTGAGTATAAGCACGTCATTCTCGGCCTTATTTTTTTGAAGTACGTATCCGACAAATTCAATGAGCGATATAACGAGTTAGTAAATGAAGGAGAAGGCTTCGAAGAAGATAAAGACGAGTACATCAGTGAAAACATCTTTTGGGTTCCGGCAGAGGCACGTTGGACAAAGATCGCTGAGGCTAGTGGCACTGAAAGCATTGGTTTAGCTATTGACAAAGCCATGCGGGCCATTGAGGATGAGAATAAGAAACTTAAAGGCATTCTGCCTAAAAATTTTGCACGTCCTGAGCTAAATCAATTGCGTCTTGGTGAAATTGTTGATTTATTTAGCAACATTGCTATGGCTGAGAAAGGTGATTCACGCGATATTCTTGGTCGTGCTTATGAATATTGCCTGTCTAACTTTTCCGCCAAAGAAGGTAAGAATGCAGGCGAGTTCTATACACCAGCTTGTATTGTAAAAACTCTTGTTGAAATCCTTGAGCCTACAAAAGGACGCGTCTATGACCCATGCTGTGGCTCTGGCGGTATGTTCGTCCAGTCGGCACGCTTTGTTAAGAGCCATGCAGGCAATCTTCAAGATATTTCTGTCTATGGTCAAGAGTCCAATCCTACGACTTGGAAAATGGCGGCAATGAACCTCGCCATTCGTGGAATTGATGTAAACCTAGGCCCTAAACCAGATGACACTTTAGCTAACGACCTCTTTTCCACTCTGCGTTTTGACTATATCTTGGCTAATCCTCCTTTCAATCAAAGCGATTGGGGCGGAGAAAAGCTTAAAGATGATCTACGTTGGGACTATGGCATTCCGCCTGAGTCAAATGGAAACTTCGCCTGGTTACAGCACATGATTCACCATCTCTCGGTAAATGGAAAAATGGGAGTTGTTTTAGCAAATGGCGCGTTATCCTCTGAACAAAGTGGTGAAGATACTATTCGTAAGAATATTATTGATGCTGATTTAGTTGATGGCATTGTTGCATTGCCTACTAAGCTCTTTTTCAATACACAAATACCAGTCTCACTTTGGATCATTTCCAAAAATAAAGAGCAACCTAATAAAACCCTATTTATCGATGCTCGTAACCTTGGAACAATGGTTACGAGAACACTACGTGAGCTCACAGAGCAAGATATTAGCAAAATTTCTACAACTTTCGATGCATTTCATGCGGGCACATTAAATAATGAAAAAGGGTTCTGTTCGGTTGTCGATTTAGATGCAATCAAGGCTAAAAATTACATCTTGACCCCTGGGCGTTATGTCGGATTTGAAGAGTTAGAGTGCGACGCTGAACCGTTTGAGGAAAAGATAGCAAGATTATCAAAAGAGCTAAAAGTCATGTTTGATGAGTCAGAGGCTCTTAAGTCAGAAATTCTTCAGACAATTTCTAAATACTTGAAGTAGCTAAGATGTTCGTACAGAGAGCTTGGTTGAAGGTCTATATACGCTAATTTTTAATCCTTTCGACCAAGCCCTATACTATCATACTAATACCAACTCAATATAATTCCCAACAAAACCTCAAATATATAAGCTTTTACATGAAATATATTTTAAATTAAACCTTGATATATTTGTAAGTTTGCTGTATGCTTATATGGTAGATTTCGACCATGTGATTTTGGGGTATTATATGGGGT
>Garnier_p2__coassemble_956_pt1 | contig 52489 bp, 32 predicted proteins | sample Garnier_p2__metabat2_high_PE_037 | metagenome-assembled genome bin Garnier_p2 | reverse complement strand
AGGCGAGTGTCTACAGGCAGACAATCGCCTTCTTGTTAGGAGGCAAGCATGACAATGGGCATGCTTGACTGTGAGTTGGTGGCTACCAAATTTGTTAAGCCTGGGGCTTAGTTGGTAGCCTCAGGCGCTAGGATGCGCCTGAGTGCGCTTTAGCGCCACAACGATTTAGCGGTTGGTAGCGTATGCGCGATTAGTGGCCAACAGCCTGAGTTGCGGCCTCAGCAGCTGCAGCACCGGCCTGCTTGAGAGCAGAACCAACTTCATCAGCGTGAGTGATGTTGCCAGACTCAATGATGCCAGACTCGATCATCATCTGAGTCATTTCTGGCAGGATGAACCAAGTGCCAAGCAGACCAACTATGGTAAGAACGATGGTGTATGGGAGTGCCATGAACATCATCTTTAAGTAGTTTAAGCGGATGAGCGGAGATAAAGCTGAGGTTAATAAGAATAAGAATGCAGCCTGACCATTAGGAGTTGCAACAGATGGTAAGTTGGTACCAGCGTTAATAGCAATAGCTAAGTGGTCAAAGTGCGCGCCAGTGATAACACCGTTGAGCATTGCCTTGTAAACTTCCTGGATGTAAATGGTAGCAACGAACACGTTGTCAGATACAGAAGACAGGACACCATTGGCAATATAGAAGATTGGCAGCTGCTGATCGATTGGTGCGGCTAATACCCACTCGATGAGTGGAGTGAAGAGCTGCTGCTCAGCGATAACAGTAACAACGGTGAAGAATACGCATAACAGAGCGCAGAATGGTAATGACTCAGTGAAGGACTTGCCGATTTCTTCTTCAGAAGTTACACCGCAGAAGCCGGTAGCTAAGATGATGATGGATAAACCAATCAGACCTACTGCAGCTAAGTGCAGAGCAAGACCGATAACTAACCAAACACAGCAGATAGCCTGAATGATAAGACGGAGCTTGTCACGCTTGGTGAGGTTCTCCATGGTAGTCTTATCCTGTTCAACTAACATCTTGTGAACAGACTCAGGCATAGTCTTACCAAAACCAAATAGCTTGGTCTTTTCAAGAAGGAAGCAGGTTAAGAAACCACACAGAACTACAGGAATAGAAACTGGGGATACGCGAACAGCAAACTCAACGAAGTTCCAGCCAGCGATGTTACCGATAATGATGTTCTGTGGCTCACCAACGATGGTACATACACCACCAAGAGCGGTACCTACAGCAGCGTGCATTAAGATAGAGCGTAAGAAAGCACGGAACTGCTCAAGATCATCCTTGAACTCGTCCTGTACGTAATCGTCATTGTTAACACGAGCAGCGGGATTGTTGCCAGAAATGAGATCGTGGTAGTAACGGTATACGCCCATGCAGATGGTGATAACTACAGCTAAAACGGTCAGAGCGTCTAAGAATGCTGATAAGAAAGCACCGAGGAAGCAGAAAATTAATGCCAGTGAGGTGTGGGAGCGTACTTTAACTAAAAGCTTGGTAAATATGAATAAAAGCACATCACGTACGAAGTGAATACCGGCAACCATGAACATCAGAAGTAAGATAACTTCTAAATTTGCACCGATTTCGTGGCGCACGTGTTCCATGTCGCAAAGGCCAATGAAAGCTGCCTCAATCGCAAGGAAACCACCTGGAATCAGAGGGTAACAGTTTAAGGCCATCGCCAGAGTAAAGATGAATTCTCCAACTAAAACCCAGCCAGCGAGTACTGGAGATATGAAGGCCAGAATTGGGTTAATAACCAAGCAGGCCAGGATAAACAGTTTGTACCAGACAGGCGCTGTACCCATGAAGTTCAGGGCAAATGCCTTTGTATACGTGATGGTTGGCATAGCAATAAACTCAACTTAAAACAATGACAGCTACATCCTTATGCACCATACCCCACATAGACGATACTAGCTTTGACAGAAGTACTAACTATGCATAGACTCAAAAAGTCACTTACCACATCTCTCTTTAAGATAGCTGGCCATCTTTAAGAGCGTATGCAATAAGAAAGATACGGATTTAAGGATCTAGAATTTGCAAATGTTCAGAGTTCCCATCAACGCTTGAGTTTCTTGAAGACGGTTACCTCAGAACAAGTCCCGAAAGCTCTATCACTTAATTTCAGCACACACCACACTATGCAATGCAAACGCATCACTACATAGCGCAATCCGCTAAAGAAACATGATCATCAGCTGCCTTCAACCTACTCTTATAAGCTCAGTTCGACAGCTAGACATTGCAACTAAAGATGCTCAAATTATGCAATCTTGCAGTTTATGCTATGCATGAACCCAATGAAGCGAACTCGATGTTGCACTAGGATTGAGCAAACAAAGCATTAACAGCTTGCTAAGAGTAATTATAGACAAGTTGCAGTTTGTAACTGTGATGACGTGCAAGAATATGAGAATGCCTCAAAAGCCTTACAAAAAGATGATGTTTTAGCCACTTGCGCACATGTCTGGTCACTTAAGATATTCCCTTTTTCACGGGATTCTTAGCAAGATATGACAAACATTCACTTTGCTTTAATTGCACCTAAATGGTAAATATTATCTCTTACGCAATCTATGCACAAATTACCAACTCAGTGCAACTATCGCATAAATATCAGCTTTATCAGCTTTGTATACTAGATACAGCCCTAGATACAAGTTCTAGCATTACTCTCTTGCTATCAAAATACCTATACTCTTCAACCTTATCTCTATACATCTCTTGCGCTACAACAGGAAAAACTAGAGGTGTAAGAAAAGTCACACCATTTAGCTAACAAAGACAAACCACATGAGGGTAAAGGCCATTTTGCGAGCACAAAAAAGCCCGCTAGTTTTGGCCAGCGGGCAAATTGCAAAGCTTGTCTTTAGTTTAGGAAATGTGGCACAAAGAGTGTGCCTGATTGTGCCAAATTTTTCCCATACCCCTATTGAAAAGCGCAGGGGATTGCTCCCCTACGCGGTTCTATCGAGGGTTCGACAGATTCGGTAGGTTAGCAACTCTCGGGAGGATGCTTTTCTTTAAAAGACTGACTTACTAAAGTAGATCAGGGCTTTGATCATATTTGGCAGTATCAGTCGGATTTAAGCTTTTACCGCTGCTTTTAAAGCGGCATTTAGGACAGATAAACTTCTGTTACTTTCTGTTGGAAGTTTTGCCTATCCGTCCTTTAAAGTGAACGCCATGGCTCATGCCTAATGAATTGTGACTTGATACCCTGGCGTTCTTTATAGGCCACTAAAAAGCAGCCCATGATTTTAATTGTGTGTCTATGTACTTATCGCTTAGAACATTGGGGCTACAACGAAGCCTAATGCTACAGAGATGAAGATACACAGTATGCAAGGCAATAACATTGAGTGGTTGAAGATGAACTTACCAATCTTAGTAGTACCAGTGTCGTCCATCTGCACAGCACCTAACAGAGTTGGGTAAGTTGGCAGAATGAAGAGGCCTGATACAGCAGCGAATGAAGCAACTAAGATGTAAGCGAGATCTGGGTTAGTCTCAATGTTTAAAGCTACGATAATTACAGGAATCAGAGCCTTAGCAGTAGCAGCCTGTGAGTAGAGTAATGCTGAGATGAAGAACAGCACAACTGACAGAACTGCTGGATACTCGGCAACGATATCCTTTGAGAAGTCCTGAAGCTGAGCAGAGTAGCCAGCAACGAAGGTGTTACCAAGCCATGCTACACCAAGTACGCAGATACATGCTGTCATACCTGACTTGAAGGTTGGGGTATCAGCAAGTTCGCCAGTGTTCAGTTTGCACTTGATAACAATGAATGTTGCAATCAAGAGCATGAATGACATGATAGCGCCGTCACGAGCTAACTTCAGAGGCTCAAGCACGGTTAACAGAGCAGCAGAGATTGCAGAACCACCGTCAGCAACGTTAGCCTGTAAATACTGAGTGAATGGTACACGGATAACGTCAGAGATGAAGGTTGCATACAGAACTACGCACAGCACGCCAGTTAAGAAGATCATAACTGCAGACTTAGCAGAAGCTGGGAGCTCTGGCTTTTCGTGAGAAACTGGAGCAATTAAGCCTTTATTAACACGCTCAAGGTACTCAGGATCCTCATCAAGCTTACCCTTGTTAAAGAAGGTAGACATGATGAAAGCTGCAATCATACAGCCTAAGTAGGTGGTTACTAACCAAACACCTAACAGAGCTGGGTAAGACCAGCCAAATGGCTCAAGCACGCCAGTCATATAAACTACAGCTGCAGATACAGGGGATGCAGTAATAGCAACCTGACCTGATACAACTGCCATTGACAGAGGGCCAGCTGGCTTAACATTCTGCTCCTTAGCAACTTCTACGATAACTGGGATCATTGCAAAAGCAGTGTGACCAGTACCAGCTAAGATGGTTAATACGTAAGTAACAGTTGGAGCTAAGTAGTTAATGTGCTTAGGATTGTTTCTTAATATCTTTTCAGCAATACGAACCATGTAATCGAGACCACCTGCCTTTTGCAGAGCAGTAATAGCAGCGATTACGGACATGATGATGAGAATAACGTCGGTTGGGATGGCACCAGCGCTCATGCCTAAGAATACGGTCAGAACGATAACACCAAGACCACCGGTATAGCCGATAGCCATACCACCGAGGCGGATACCCATAAAGATCACGCCAAAGAGCACCAAGAGGCGCAGTATAAGCATAATATCCATTGTATCTCCTTATGCCCCAAAGGGCAGAGCCTCTATCAATTATGTAGCCTAGCAAAGACAACAAAACCCCTACCCCAGTTTTCTCAAACTTAGGCTCGGTTAATTAAGTGTTTAGCTTGGTAGAAACTTTAGTTACTTCACACCACTGACATGCTGCCAATAAAACCTGTACAGCACATTTGTGTAACTAAGTTTTCCTCTTACAAGAGCATGTCTTAAAGAGAAATCAATAGAAGCAATTTAGGATAAGTAACCATTCTGGTTACAAGATGAACAAGTCACAATAACTTAATACACAACAATTGCCAAAAGCCTAATGCAAGATACATGTATATATTTGTCTTTTGCAAACAGCAAACTGCACCTTTCTCAAGGTGCAGCACTCCCTAGACCCTTGACCCTGTTGCAAAAGCAACAGGGCAAGAGGGCAAATGCCAGTGGTGAGTGAGATTATTCTTTTGGCAAAGGCTGTCACATTAAATAAAGTTATGATTGTGACAGCGAAGGCTCTTACTTCTTAGCGAAGTGAGCACGGCTCTCTGCTGAGAGGTTTGACTTAAGCATGTTAGAAGGAGTTAAGAGCTCATCTAACTGCTCTTCAGTCAGTAAGTTGCGCTCTAAAGCAACTTCACGTACACGCTTGCCAGTTAATAAAGCTTCCTTAGCGATAGAAGCGGAGTTCTCGTAGCCGATGTATGGGTTTAATGCGGTAACGATACCGATTGAGCCTAAAACAAAGTCTAAGCACTGCTTCTCGTTAGCGGTAATGCCATCGACGCACTTCTCAGCTAAGGTACGGCAAGCCTTATCTAACATCTTGATAGACTTGAATACTTCGTAAGCAATAGCTGGCTCCATTACGTTGAGCTGTAACTGACCTGCCTCAGCGGCGAAGTTAACAGCAACGTCAGCACCGATTACGTGGTAGCAAACCTGGTTAACAACCTCAGGGATAACTGGGTTTACCTTACCTGGCATAATGGATGAGCCTGGCTGCATCTTAGGTAAGTTGATCTCATTGAGACCGCAGCGTGGGCCTGAGCCTAATAAACGCAGGTCGTTACAGGTCTTGGAGAGCTTAACAGCCATACGCTTTAAGGTGCCCATTACGTGTACGTAACCAGAGCAATCTGGAGTAGCAGCAACTAAGTCAGCGCAGGACTTGAAGTCGTCGCCAGTGATCTCACGTAAGTGCTTTACAACAACCTTAGGGAAATCTGGGTGAGCGTTAATACCAGTACCGATAGCAGTACCACCGAGGTTAACCTCGAGCATTAACTTACGGGCTTCCTCAAGACGCTCTAAGTCTTCGTCGAGCATGGTTACAAAAGCGTGGAATTCCTGACCTAAGGTCATTGGAACAGCGTCTTGTAACTGGGTACGACCCATCTTGATTACGTCCTTGAACTCTTCTGCCTTCTTAGCAAAGGAGTCACGCAGAAGCTTGATAGACTCGAACAGGGTGCCGATGTCGTCGTAAGTAGCAATCTTAATTGCTGATGGATAAGAGTCGTTGGTTGACTGTGAGAGGTTGACGTGATCGTTTGGATGTAAGAACTTGTACTCGCCCTTCTGGTGACCCATCATGGTCAGACCAACGTTAGCAATAACTTCGTTGGTGTTCATGTTGGTGGAAGTACCAGCGCCGCCCTGGAGCATGTCAACTACGAACTGGTCGTTGTACTTACCAGTTAAGATCTCGTCACAAGCCTTAACGATGTAATCGCACTTCTCTTGATCAAGAAGCTTTAACTCGCAGTTTGCTAAAGCACAAGCCTTCTTTACCTTAGCGTAACCGTAGATGAATGAAGGATAGTCACAAAGATGTTCACCAGTGATGTCAAAGTTCTGCTTTGCACGGAAAGTCTGAACACCGTAGAAAACGTCGTCAGCAATTTCTAACTCACCGATGAAATCGTGCTCTAAACGCATTTTAAAACCCCCAATAGCAAATTGATCTCTGCTAAGTTGCAACAGCTAAAAGTCATTGAGCTCCTCTTTTGAGGTTGCTTAATGAAAGCGCAAACAAATCAATTTGAGTCCAAGATGAACTCATAAACTTTGCAGAGCCGCTCCACCTTCTGTTTTAAAGCAAAGTTACAATCACATGGTGATTGGCCAGATAGGTAAAGCTGATACAAACCGTCCACATCTCAATGACTTACAACCTTAAACACTTAAGATTAAAGTCATCTTTAAGTTCTAACTACACTACATACTTAACAGTTGCTAAATACATTTAAGTTGATGCAAAGCATCTGGTCACTTAAGTAGCAAGTCATCGCTTGTGAAGACATTTACATGGTAATCACTTTGCTGGTGCATTTTGCCAAAATCGATCAAAAGTGTGAAACAAAGACCAAATTTCAGCCACTAAACCTAATACAGATCACAAATCTGATAGAAAAACACCACTTCCTACAAAAATAATTTGCCCTAACTATACTTTTATGCATATAGCAAATTACTAATCAAAACATGGCTAACAAGTCCGATAGATATAGGGTTTGCACTATTATGATGCTACACTTTCCACAATTTGATGATTCATATTCAACATCATTTTTTGATGCAATAATCTTTCTTTAAGACAACTTGGGTTTACTTGCCATCACGAAGCAATTTTTGCGATCTCAACAAAGCCAGCTAAATCAAATCCTAGCGGCCTTAACTAAATTACGTGTCTATTACGACGACCATCTTAAGAAAATGTAAGATCTGTAGTTTTTGATAAATCGTTATCGACTACACCACTTTTAAGTGTTCTATTTTGGTGCAAAAACTTCATAAATCGCTTATATATACACTTGTATACTTGTCCAACAAGTTAAGCACGAGATCACCACTTAAGTAGCTAATAGAACACATTTTTTAAAAGATCAGAGTCCCCTATCTTTTCAAAGATCACACGCTAAGATCATAGGCTCTGATCCTGGCATCAAACCTAGGAGGTTAAGCCACTTTCTATAGACCACTAGCAACTCCATATCTTGCTCACGGCATAACATGAATGCTGTTCTACTTGTAATTAGCATTCATGCACACTGATGTTCATACTCATGTTTCAGATTTTTTTCTTTACTCTTTGTTCTTTGCTCTTTGTAAGACTCGCCTCATCGCTACTACCTTAGCTGTTCAAGGAACCTGCTTTCTGTAGCCTGTTCTAATCAATGGTGCTATTAAGCTTCGCTCTGCTAGTGTCGATCCATTCTTTTCTGCCAATTCTTTTATCTTGCAAAAGTGTGTAATCTTATCTTTTTAAAGCTTTGCTATTTTTAAGATCACCGATGTTAGTGCTCACTCGTATTATTGCAGCTACACTGTTTTGACTTTATTTAGTTACTCTTGTGCTAGTGAAGCTGTAGACGCAACTATTCATTTTTAAGATTAGAAACCATGCTGCAGTTGTTTGATATGTATGAAGATCATGAGCTCGCTCTGAGCTCAGCATAAGAGTTTGGTGGCTTTTGATCTTATTAATTATGACTTTGGCAAACTTTGGCAATCTGTACTAAGAGCAATTAAGAAGACGGCTGCAAGTCTATTTAGTTGCATGAGTCTATCTTGAGCTAATAGACCGCTCCTCGGTCAATTTTGGTCTGCTTGGTATTTAGTTGTTAGTGGCGGGATTGGATACAAGCTGTTTTGCTGTTGATTGTGTTTTAGTTTGAACTGATGGTTTTAATTGAAATTTATGACTTGAACGAAATCAGATACTGTACGTTAGCTGCATGCAACTTTGTGAAGTCTAACAAGCTTTGGCAACTCATTTTATTTGAGGCGCTCAATGAGCTTTTATTCTCACAAGAATTAAAGTACATTAGATAGAGTGTGCTTTAAGTACTCTTGCTTAAGGTACCAACTTAGCTAGCTTTATCTTGCGGACAGACACTATGGGATTCATTCACCTGATCCAATCGCTCACGCGGCATCGTTTAGTTTGGATTTTGCTGTTTTTACTGGGAGTTGTATTAGAAGGCTGCGGCCTGTACTTTCAGTATGGCTTACGCATGGACCCTTGTGTTTATTGTGTCTATGAAAGAGCTTTCTACATGAGCTTCATCATTGCAGGCTTAGTAGGATTTCTCTATCCAAACTTCTTCTTGTTCCGACAGCTAGCCACCTTAACTTTCCTCACAGGCTCTGCAGGTGGTCTGTACGTGGCTTTTGAACACCTTACCTCTGTATACCAAACTGGATTTGGTGCTACTTGCAAGCTTAAGGCAAGCTACCCATCCTTTATGCCACTTGATGAGTGGCTGCCGTGGATGTTTTCTCCAACCGCGAGCTGCTCACCTCTTGGTTGGGAGCTCTTTGGCTTTAGTATGCCTGAGTGGATCTTTGTATCCTTTGCTACTGGTTTAGTGGTTGCCTCACTCTTCTTACTCTCAGAGTTCTTTAAACGCAAGCGCAACAACTACACCAACTTCTACAGATAGAGAACACATAGTTAAGCTTTTCCTAAGCTATAGTTCTAAGTCATATTTCTGCATGACGCGGCTCCTTTAGGAGCCGTTGTCGTTTTTAGACTATGCATGCGGGATATAAGCCATATGCTATGCATGCGTGATATATGTTCTCAGCTATGCATGCTGGATCTAAGCTCTATGCTTTGCGCTATTAAATTGAGTGAATGGAGTGTGGTGTAGGTAAGGTGGATGTCATATGAGCCAGCATGACGGCATGCTTGAGTAACAAACTGCAGCAAAGCTATTTTTGTATGGAACTTTCGGACTAATTTTGCGTCTATTTCTTCGTTAACCTTAGCTAAGGCTTATAATCAGAGGCCTGCTATGCTAACATGTATACCTACTTTTGCTTGTATGCATACAGTGCTCAAAAGTACGTAGCAACGCAATTAAGCACAGCTTTTGCGTGAGTGTTTTTTGGTAGTGTGGTTTACGAAGGTAGTGCTTTGTAAAATGCTGCAAAGATAAGCTGTTTCATGCTTGCAGAACTTATCTTATAGCGTGGCTTTAAGAGCTTAGCTATACATATGAAGCTGCAGCAATTAGTTTTTTAAGGACGGAAGTTTTAGGTATGAGTGACTCAGTTGACTATGAGTTTATCGATGATCAAGACTCGCTTTTAGATGTCTGTGATCTTATCGACTCACTAGAGGAAGATGAGTACATTGGCCTAGATACTGAGTTCATGCGTATTACATGCTACTACCCAGATTTCTCCTTAATGCAGCTGTCCATTCGCGGACAAAACTACCTCATTGACGTATGGATGCTTGAGGGCAATGTTCAGCCTATCATCGAGTCTTTATGTCACACCAAGGCTGTAGTTTTAGCCTTCTCCTGCTCAGAAGACATTGAGCTTTTAGCTCATGAAGCCCGCCGTATTAATTGCGATGTCATCCTGCCTAAGCGTATTTATGACATTCAGCTTTTAATGTCCTTTGCCGGACACTCTTATGGTCGTGGTTTAAACTTTGCGCTACAGCAATTTTTGGGCATAACCTTAGCTAAAGATTGCACCCGCTCTGACTGGAACCGCCGTCCTTTAACTAGTGGACAGCTTATCTACTCAGCTTTAGACGTTGAATACTTAGAAGAGCTCTTCCATGAAGTATGCAAGATTACTCCAAAGGAGAATTTTGAGTATTTCAAGGCTGAGATGGACTACATTCGTCAGTCCACCATTGACGAGCCAACTGAGGATGAAGCTTACTTATCCATTCCTGGTGCCGGCATGCTCAATGACAATGAGCTTAATGTTCTGTACCATCTAGCTAAAGAGCGTCAGCTCACTGCACAGATGGATAACGAGGCTTTAAATCGCGTTATTACCACTAAATCTATGTGGCAGTTAGCCCGCTACTTACCTCGCTCCAAGGTTGAACTTGAAAATCGTGGCGTTAAGTACGGCACTATTAGACAGTACGGCGATAACATCTTAAAGTGGTTAAACTTTGCACGCAAAGCCCCGCGCTACGAGCATTTAACTATTCCTTACGATTACTACTCACATCGTAAGAGCATGCAAGAGAATCTTGATTGCCTTAAAAAGGCAGTAGCTGATGCAGTAGAACGTAATGGTCTGTGCCCACAGGTGCTCATTAAAAAGCAGCTGCTGAACGACTACTTTAGAGCTAAAGCCTTAGGCTATACACCACTGTTGCAACAGTCATGGCGCTTAGAGATTCTAGGTAAGATCGATATTCCACTCGAGCCAATGAGCAAGATTGACGATGACAATGGCTATGGCGATATGCCATCCCCTCGTTACGTTACTGACTACATCAAGCTTAACGATGTCAAATCGCAAGATCATGCGGAAATGAACTCTCCGCAAAGCTAAAGTGATACTAAAAAGGCCAGCAAATGCTGGCCTTTTTAGTCTGTGCTCAATGCGAGAGCCTCATACTATCTCTTTAATGCTATGCGCCACTTGCTAGCGCCTTTGATAGCAAGCTTCAATTCACCCTGCCATACCTTTGATAGCAAGTACCATTTGCCCTACTTGCCATGCCTTTTATAGCACGCTTACATTAGCCTTGCTTGCCATACCTTTGATAGCAAGCTTCCATTCACCATTATTGCCGTACATTTGATGGTGCTAATCACTATGCCTGGTGGTTAGCGGCAGTGGGCTAGTTTCTTGAGAGCAATTAACAGGATGTGATTGTTCTTTTGTGAGTTACTGCTTTTCGACCAGGATTTCGAGCTTGGCACTACCTGTTTCTGCATCTGCGAGTACATTGTAGAGTTCGTCTACTACACCTTCTAAAGCATCGTAGAGCTTAAATGGATAGTTAACGATGAGCATACCGCTACCGCACATGCCAAAGTCTTCTTTTTGCTCGCTGACACAAAGCTCAACTTGCAGCAATGGACGGTTTAAGCGACGCATGGCGTGCACTAAGTTCTTAGAGTGATCATTCATGCGAGCTAAGACTGGATACCACACGGCATAGATGCCCTGCTCGAATCTGCCTAAACCTTTCTTCACGGCCTCAACAGTCTGACGATACTCTTGCTCTTTTTCGTATGGCGGGTCAATTAAGATTAAGCCACGGCGCTTAATTGGTGGTAGCAGCGCATTGATAGTATCTAAGCACTGACGCAGCTCTACACGCACATTACGCTTACGCTTAAAGATCTGCAAAAGACGCTCAAACTCACTTGGATGAGTATCATTTAAGAAGATGCTATCTGAGCTTCTTGAAAGAGCATACTCAAAGTATGGAGAGCCTGGGTACATATGACCCTTGTTAACATCTACCTCTTCTTGAGCCTTAGCTACTACTTCATAAAACTCAGGTACTAGCTTTTGAAGACGCTCATTGTCTTTAATCAATTCCCAGCCAGTGTTGTACTCATTGTTCTTGCGGGCAAAACCTGAGTTTAGATCATAAAGGCCTGAACCTGCGTGGGTATCTACCACGGTAAATGGCTTGTCCTTCTCAAGTAAGGAACGCATGATGAGACAAACAGTCATGTGCTTAAGCACATCTGCGTGATTGCCAGCGTGAAAGCCGTGACGATAACTGAGCATCTAAATCTCCCAAATCAACCATACTGTGCTTACTTATCTATGCCAAAGATAGTGCAATGTTGCACCACACCTTGAGATCGCAAAAAAGAGTCACCATATATAAAAACAAGCGACTTGCTAAAGATTAGCATGAGACAGCAAACAAGCGGTGCATAGTTTAACAAACTATGGCTTACAAAAGCCATTTAACCGCAAGGTTCTTTTGTTTAGCTAGACCTTTTCCACTAAAGTGTAAGCTTAATTTAGTTAATGGCCTAAGCTAAAGCTAAGTTTTATTCGCTAAACTCACAAACAAGTCGATAGCACTACTCGATGTAGTTGATTGAACGAGACTGCTAGCTAACAGCTAAGTTGCTTAACAAAGTACTTAAGAAAATGAGTTAGTTAAGCCCTCTTTAAAGATAAGAGCTTTTCGTTAAAGACTATCGCAAGAATTCAAGACCTCCAAGGAGACCATAATGAAGTTTTCCAAGCCGTCTTTTAAGTCAGTTCTCGGTGGTACCGTTGCTGCCTATTGTTTATGCCTCTTAAGCACCACTGCTGTTCAGGCTGCTACTCAGTATGATGACAAGAGCGCCGCATTAAATCACCACGCTCGCAATACCGTGGTTAACAGCGTTAGCTTAGATGCCAATGCCAAGGCCCCACTTACTCTTAAGGCCACCCCAACTATCAAAGGCCCAGAGGCTCTAGTAGATGAGGCTTCTTTAACCGAGGCTCAGTCAGCACAGGATGCTAGCCGCAACTACCTTCAGGGCTTGATGAGCAATGACGTTGCTGCTGTCTACAACAACAGCCTGCTGCGCCTTGAGTCTGATGCAAAGAACAAAGAAGTGTTTAGCGATGTGCTTGACGCTAATGAGGCTTTCTTAAACTACGCTGATCGTAATAGCGGCTTTAAGAGCTTTGACTACTTAGGTTCTGGCAGCATCTCAGGTCGTGATTTAGATAAGGCTAACAAGACCACTCACGAGCTTTCAGGCGACATTAGCTTAAATGACGAAGTTGAGATGGTGATGTTCCAGGTTGAGTTTATCAACAACGCCAAGGCCTATGTGGTAGTGCCATGCCGTGAAGCCTCAGAAATTGGCTCAGATAAGGTTTCCTTTGGTGCTGATTCTGCAGTGATTTTCACACCAAAAGATCACGCCGAAAACTTCTTAAATAATGATCTTATTACCTCTGCTTTTGACGATGGCTTCTTAGAGCTGCAGTTCAACCCAGCTTACTAAGAAATCGCAACATAGCGCCCGCACCACAAGCATGATTGCTCAAGCAAGGCGCTATCTTATCTTAGGCTTTGGTAATCCAAGCATGAAAAAAGCGGCTTAATTGCCGCTTTTTTCATGTCTCAATGCCACCTTGCTCTTGCCTTGCGCTCTAGCCTTAGCTTCAGGCACTGATCTTTGCGCTTTAGCTTTGTGCTTTCGCTGTGGCTTAGAACTATTGAGCTTGGGCTGCCTCAAGCTCATCATTGAGCTCCAGCCAACGCTCCTCGCACTCTTCTTTCTCGCTAGTGAGCTTAGCACGCTCTAAGATCAGAGCTTCAAGTTCTTCTTTGCCACTCTCATATAAAGATGAATCAGCCATACGCTCATCAATCTCTGCTAAGCGCTCATCAATGGCTGCCATCTGCTTTTCTTCTTTTTCAATCTTGAGCTTGATTGGACGCAGTGCAGCACGCTTTTGCGCCTCAAGCTGCTTTTGCTCTTTACTCTTGTAAGAGCTAGTAGAACTTGAGCTGCTATTAGTGCTAGTACCCTGAGCATTTGAGCTTTTGGCTGCAGAAGTATTTTTACCATTAGCCTCAGCAGCTGCAGCTTGTTGTTGTTCTCTAAACTCACGGGCACGACGCAGCAAGAACTCTTGATAATCATTAAGATCACCTAAAAACTCGCTCACCTTACCAGAATCTACTAACCACAGCTTGTCCGCAATTGCCTCGACTAAGTGGCGATCGTGGGATACTAAGACTAATGCACCTGAGTATGAGGCTAAAGCAACAGACAATGCCTCACGCATTTCAAGATCTAAGTGGTTGGTAGGCTCGTCAAGTAAGAGTAAGTTTGGCTTTTGATAAGCAATTAAAGCTAAAGCTAAACGAGCTTGTTCACCACCTGACATGGTGCCAACCTTATCAAAAACCTTATCGCCCTTAAAAGCAAATGAGCCTAAGAAGGTGCGTAAGTCTTTTTCCTTAGCATCAGGATCAACACGCCATAAATGCCACAGAGCATTTTGATCTTCGTTTAATGACTCGAGCTCATGCTGAGCAAAGTAACCAATCTTAATGCCCTTACCGATGAGTACCTCACCGCTTACAGGCTTAAGATCGCCCACTAAGGTCTTAATGAGAGTGGATTTACCTTGACCATTCTTACCTAACAGCGCAATACGATCGCCGCTTAAGAGCTCAAGATTAACCTTGTGTAAGATGACATTGTTCTCTTGAATAATCTCATGCTTAAACGGTGCATCCATCTCGTCTGCATCGTTCTCAAGCATGACTACGCTATCGCCATCTGTACTTGCCTGAGCTGACGCAGCGGCATTGACCTTATCAGACTGTGCTGCTGCAGCTTTTAACGCTGCTATCTGTGCTGCATCAATATGATAGCCTGCATCAAGCTCTTTTAAGGAGGCAATCACTTGTGGGGTACGCTCAGGCTCAGGGAATGAGAAGGAGAATGGAGACTCTTCTTGAGTAACAGCAGTAAGCTGCATTCTATCCATTGCCTTAATGAGAGACTGAGCTTGCTTTGCCTTACTTGCTTTATAGCGGAAGCGATCAACAAACTTCTGCATATTGGCTAAGATCGCCTCTTCACGACGACGAGCTGATTTTTGTGCACGAATCTTTTCAGCACGCAGACGCTCGTAATCAGAGTAGTTACCGGTATACAGTACTACCTTACCCTCTTCAAAATGCAGAATATGATCAGCAAAGGAGTCTAAGAAATCACGATCGTGGGAGATACATAAGAGTGTGCCTTCATAGCTACGCAAGTAGTTTTGTAAGAACAGCACAGTATCTAAATCAAGGTGGTTAGTTGGCTCGTCAAGTAAGAGTAAGTCAGACTTATAAATCAGCGCTTGAGCTAGGTTTAAACGCATACGCCAACCGCCTGAAAACTCTTTAACTGGTTTATCCAGCTCATCAGGGCTAAAACCTAAGCCAAGCAGTAACGATCCAGTTCGTGCCTTTAAAGTCCAATAGCCTGCAATGCCAAGCTCATCTTCAACTAAGGCAATCTTTTCACCCAAGTTAGAGGCATAGGCAGCCTCACGACGCTTTAAGAGCTCTTGTACAGTCTTATCACCCTGCATGACATAGTCCATAGCAGAGATACTTAAGGCTGGAGTCTTCTGTGCTACTGCAGCGATCTTTAAGTTCTTAGGCACGCTAATAGAACCAAGCTCAGGGGCAAGCTCACCTTGAATAGCAGCAAACAAGGTAGACTTACCGCAGCCGTTGCGTCCGATAATACCGACCTTTTGGCCAGCTAAAACTGTAGCACTAGCTCCTTCGATAAGAACCTTGGAGCCACGCATAATCGTTAAATCTTGTAATGAAATCATAATTTTCTTACTTCACGCAACGCTAATAACTGCAACCTAAAAGTAGCCGCAAGATCCTATCACATAAGGCCTAAAACATCACCGTTTTAGCAACCTTATACAATAATCCTCCACATAAACCCAAAGATCATTATGGCTCCCAAGAAGCTACACTTCTCATAAATCGATCGTTAGCTTAGCCATGCCCTTTGCCCTCATAACCGACATCCGCCGATAAGCAAGCAAGAAGGCAAGGCATACATGAAAACTATCGACAAGCAGGCAACTAAGCTAAGGCCGCTACGCTAGAGTCAACTTTGAGATTCATATTGCCCTTGCTATGGAAAGATTAGCTTAAGTATTAGGCTGGAGGGATTTTGCAAAATGGTAGCTAGTACTCACCTGCCATGGCTTGGTATGGGATATAGCTCAATGGGCTATTTATAAGCTTGGCAAAGTACTGAAAATCAAAAGTTCAGTTGCAAAAGACTTAGCTATACGCCTAGCTAATGTGATGGGAAAATCTAGCTATGAGGTCTGGCTTATGTACTCATGTCCATAGGCATTTGCCTGCGCCTATGAACTTGAGGAGGCATTTGCTAAGGAAGTGCTGCAGCTTGACAGAACAGATGACGCTGCAAATGAGGATGCAGCTGATGGCGCTGCGTGGGGAGTTTGGTGCAGCGCTGATTATGGATTGCTACCTACTCGCTTAAGCGACGGAAGGTCTGGCTTAAAGTAATGCCATCTTCAGTGCGGATAATACGTAAAGTTAAAGCTGCCTTACCACCAGTCTTCTTAATTTGGGAGACGACTAAGTATGGAATTGAGGAAGCTCGGCACTGATGAATGAGGTTTGGCAAAATGGTAGCTGAGCCGATGTTCTGTGAAATGATGTTGCTTAAGTTAGTGGTTGCAGGCACTACAGTAAAAGTCTGTGAATCAGCTAAGCCATCTTCAATGGAGTAGCTCAAATCACGAATGCAGTCTTGATACTCTCTATCTACGATAGTTGGAGCTACGTACATATTGCCACTTTCAGCACGTAAACGAGCAGAGAGCTCCTTAATAAGAGCACGAGCAAGACCAGTGGCCTCAGCATTTAAGGAAGTGGAGCAAGAGCTGTTAGTTGAGAGCTCATCAACGGCAACATATGGACGGTTGTTTTGCTGTTGCTGCTGCTGATACATGCCGTTTTGGCTTGGATTCATGCCATTTTGGCTTGGGCTCATGCCATTTTGGCTTGGGTTCATGCCCTGCTGTTGATTTTGAGCAAGCATGCCTTGATTGCCTTGCTGCATTGCAGCGCCGGATATACCATCAATTTGCTGAGAAGGCATCTGATCGTAGCCAGTAAGTAAGGTCTCGCCACCTTCAACAGTACCTTGTACCTCGCTTACTGAGCTGTATGGATCAGCTGAACCTAACATGGCATTGTTTGAAAAGGAGGCATCCTCTAAACGATCGCTTAGAGCTACATTTTTACGCACGGCATTTGGATTAGTCTCCATGGTGACTGGACCGTAAGCATCAGGAGACAGGCCTAACATCTCGGCATTAGCCATATCAGGAGCATTTTCATAGCCATCAGCTTGCTTCTTCTCTTGCTCGCTTACTGCAGCTTCTGCCTTTGGCGCAGGATCATTCTTATTAGCACCAGAGAGCATGTCATCAATACTGTTACAGCCACTGAGGCTTGAGACGAGTAATGCTAGAGCAGAGAGAACAACAACCTTCTTCATAAAAACACAACCTGATAGAACAGCCCGAAATTCAAAACTTAGGCACACGTGTTTGCTTAATTAGCTATCAACTAGGAAAGTGCCATCAAGAGATTAGCCAAGTGCTAACCAATAAACATAAGAAACTATGCACCCAAGCTCGGGCACATTACCCATAATGATAGCGTCAAAATCATAGTTTGCCCTTAGTAGCTTAAGAGCGGCTCATTATGGGTTTTAGGCAATGGTTACGCATGATAAACCATTGCCTCAATTAATTTTAAAGCAAATACTCTTACTTCTGTGGGAAGCCTAAACCACCGAGCTTACCGCCAGCTAAGAGGTGCATGTGGATGTGAGGCACTTCCTGACCGCCATCTGGACCGCAGTTAACGATTAAGCGGTAGCCTGACTTGTCTACGCCTAAATCAGTAGCGATCTTCTTAGCGATGATAAAGAGGTGACCTAACATCTGTTCATCCTCTGCCTCAACGTCTGAAACAGTTGGGATTGGCTTGTTAGTAACGATTAAGATGTGGTGGTCAGCCTTAGGAGCAATGTCCTTAAAAGCAGTTACGAGATCGTCGTGGTAAATGATCTCTGATGGAATGTCGCCGTTAATGATCTTTGTAAAAATGGTTTCTTCGGCCATGATCTGCCCACCTTAATCTGTTTTAATTACCCAGTGCCAGCACAGCAAACTATGAACAACATAACGCGCAATCAAGCGCCACACTGTCATTGCCTGGCTTTGCTAAAGGTAATGCTAAGTTACAAAAATAATTTAGGTCATAACAACCCGCCTCTATTATAGCAAAGCAACCTCATCTAATTGCCCTGCTGCTACATTATGCAGCATGAGCTCACATAAGTTCGTTTTCATGGCCTGATATATACACCAGCTATCAGTGTGATCCACGTTTTGAACATAGGCCATAGCAATACCGCAAGTAGCTTTGTATTGACTAAGCGGTACTGGATAACACAGCTACTATGCAAACACGCTATGAGCGTTCTGAGATAATAATCTGCTGCTTATGATGCTTGTGGTGGTGAGCTACAGCCCTTCCACGCCTGTAAGATCGTGGCAATAAGGATCATATTCCAAACATATTTGCTAAAGATCACGACAGACAAACTTCCATTGCTCTAAAGCCATGAGCCACAAATAGCGCACAAACACGATATTTATCAGCTTTAACAAAAAGCAAGATCGAAATTAACTAAATATTTTTTACCTAGTGTAAAGCTGATGCATTAGGGCTTTCAAAATACAAACGCCGTATCTTTGGGGCTTTGCGTCATTGGACTTTTGGCTAGCCATTTTGCTACTATTTGTTGCAATCTTTTCTCAACAAGATTAGATCAGTAACTTACAAATGGCTTAAATATGCGTTTTGTATTTTAAGCCCCATAAGTTCACCAGGCAGCTAGTATGCAATAAAGCTCATGTTTGGAGCTTAAGAGAGTGCATCAGAGCTGCTCTTTAGTTTAGTTGTATACAAGGACATGCTAATGGTCACCAGACTAAAAGCCGTTAATGGTGTTGTAGGCGAAGGCGTTAAGTTTGATCGCATTCGTCGTGTAACCGGTTACCTCGTAGGTACCTTAGATCGTTTCAACGATGGTAAGCGTGCTGAGGTTAATGAGCGCGTTAAGCACACTTTTGATAAGTTCACTAAGACCGACAACTAAACGCTTCATTTTTGAAGATCAGCGCCTAGCTGTCACACGACAATTCATTGTAATAAAGGGCCCGTTAAGGGCCTTTTTACTTTCTACAACACGCATCTACTCGCAAGCAATCTACCCTTCACACCATCTAGCCATTACACAGCGCCCGCCCCATCAATTTATTCATTGATCCAAATTTTTTACCGTACTCTTTTGTAAGATCGCGACTAGTAACCCCAAAGATCAATATCTTGATACCAGGTTCATAACCACTCTTGGCTAGTTCTTGAGCAGTTTACTAAGCTGCTGCGCCCCCAAAAATACAAAACATATCCACTAAAATTGATCGCGACATACTAAAGGCTGCACTAGCGTGCTCTCAATAATGCCCTTAAGCTGGCGGCGGGAGTGTCCAGTCTTTTGCTTGTTTAGTTACGCTATAGCTGAGCATTGAGCTTTTGGTGTTTGTGCTGTCTTTGCTGTCTGGGATCGAGCTTGTATCGTGCTGTTAAGACTACTGCAAGGGCTACACATGGATTTGATGAAGCGATGAGGTGATGGGATTTTGCCTGGGGTTTGACTTGAATGGAGCTGCTGAGGTGGGATTTTAAAAACGAACAGGCGCAAGTGCCTGTTCGTTGGTTTAAGCAAAGTGATTAAGTGAGCTTTCGGTTTGCTTAAAACTTAAGTTGAGTCGTTAACTACTGCTTGTTGCGCATCATGTTCATGCCCATACCGCAGGCACGACCAGCAACAGCAACACCGCCAACCTTAGCAGCTAAGCCTAAGATTTCCTTGGCAACAGTAGCCTTGTCACCGTTCTTAACGTCGGTATTCATGTAGCGATATGCAGCATAGCCAGCTACAAAGCCAACCGCAACACCGGCAAGAAAGGTCTTGTTAGAAAGCAAGGTGAACATTGATAGTTCCTTTGTTGATTTAACTTAGATTCAAAAGATAAGGTCTAGCCTGTTCTTCTGAGCATCTTAATTTAGCTAAAGCTTACTTAGCTTCAGCCTGAGCAGTAGCAGCCTCCATCTGAGCCTTCTGCTCAGCGATTAAGTCCTCAAGACGCTCTTTTTGAGCCTCAAGCTCTTCAAGAGTCATGGAACTGCAAGCGCTGCTCTCTTGGCAAGAGCCAGTGTCTTTGCTCTGATCTTGTGGGCAAATGCCAAGGTTCTTTAAACGCGAGTCAATAGACTCCTTGTTTTGCTCATAGATCTTGTAACCTACGACACCAGCAACAATACCTGCTGCCAGGCCGATGAAAATGTTTCGATCGATCATGTATATCCCCTGTGCCTACAGCTAAGTAAAGAGATCTTGCTGTAGACGGTTAGAACTGCCACTAACATGACAGCAAATGGCGGACTTGCGTCCAAAAGTAGCTACTGCAAAGCAGTAGACTAACTATTCTGTTGCATACACCACCTAGCTAAGAGGCCTATGGCTTGCTATGCCATTTTGCTCTGTCTTAGGCTTTAGCTTGCAATGCCTTTTACTTGCTGTGTCTTAGGCTTTAGCTAGGCCTTAGGCTTTAGCTTGCGATGGCGGTGATGCATGGCGCGGCGCTTTATGATGCTGCTATGCATCATGGTTTTACTCAATGATGCTGCTAGCAGCATGGTGTTACTCACGGGTCTTTTGTTTGCGCAAGAGACGGGTGGAGTTGAGCACTACGCCTAAGGTTGAGGCGTTATGAATAATGGATGAGAACAATGGGTTGATAAAACCTAAAGCACCCATGGTCATCGCAGCAGTATTGATGGCTACGGTGGCTGCAAAGTTCTGCTGCACAATACGCATGGTGCGTTTGCCAAGAGAGATGAACTCTGGCAGCTTTAATGGATCTTCACTATTGATAGTGACGTCCGCTGTTTCCATAGCAGTATCGGTACAGCCTGAACCCATAGCTACACCTACATCGGCATAAGCAAGTGCTGGCGCATCGTTGACGCCATCGCCTACCATTAATACCGAAGAGCGACGCTGCGCATCGGTGACAAAACCAGCCTTATCCTCTGGCATAACCTCAGCCTCATAACGATCTAGGCCCAGTGACTTTGCGATCTGGCTGGCTGTGGTCTTGTTATCACCGGTGAGCATAACGATCTCATCTACGCCTGAGTAGCGCAGACGGTTAATAGCACGCTTAAAGTCAGGACGAATTGGATCAGATGACTCAATTACACCGATAAGCTCGCCATTAGCAGCTACATAGATAAATGAGCTTGCAGCGCTACTACGCTTTTCTTCAAACTCAGCTACACCACTAATGTCCTTTTCAACCATGAAGCGACGGGAGCCGACGATAACCTCACCACCAGGGAAGGAGCCGTAACTCTCAATATCTGCCTCAATACCACGTGCAATCACATTGCGGGTTTCAAGATTACGTGGAGAGACCAGATTGCGCTCTTTAGCCGCCTCAAGTACTGCAATGGCCATTGGGTGTGATGAATATGCCTCTACAGCTGCAGCTAAAGCTAAGACGGTCTTTTCGTCATACTTAGATGTAACGGCGATGTGGTTGATCTCTGGGCGGCCTTTGGTGATGGTGCCAGTCTTATCTAACACCACAGTATCCACAGAAGCAGCCTGTTCAATGAAGCTACCGCCCTTAACTAAAATGCCATCGCTAGCTAAACGTGAAATAGCAGCTGACATGGCAGTAGCAGTAGAGAGCTTGAGACCGCATGAGAAGTCAATAAAGAGCATGTTTAACACACGCTGCAGATCTCTAGTGGCCAGATACACTACGGCTGCTGCAATAAAGGACACCGGTACTAAAGATGCGGCCATGCGGTTTGCATAGTTTTGAATTGGAGCACGACGTGAGTGCGCATCCTCAACCATATGCACGATACGAGCAAGCGAGGTGTCATCACCTACTTTCTCGACTCTGACCTTGATATCGCCTAGACGAATATTGGTACCAGCAAAAACCTTATCGCCCACTTGCTTGGACACTGGAGCAGATTCACCGGTGATGGCTGCCTGATCTACAGCAGCTGCGCCGTGGATAATCTCACCGTCAACACAGATTTTTTCACCATTGTGAATACATACGGTCATGCCTGGGCTGATGGAGTCTACTGACACCTTACGCTCAAAGCCATCTGCATCAGGTAGCCATACCTCTTGAGTGTCTAGTGACACTAAATCGGAGATGTTCTTACGGGCACGCTTAGCAGCTAAAGTGGTTAAGCCCTCAGCAAAGTGCGAAATAGCTAATAAGCTTAAAGATGACTCAGGCTTACCTGCAGCAATAGAGGCTGCAATCGCGGTCACGGTTAAGGTCTCTGCATTAGGACGCTTTTGAGCAAAGGCCTCTTTAATACCGGAATTCAACAGATCGCGTGACATCCATAAGATAAGACCCGAGCGCAGCCATGAGGTGGCGGTATATAAAGTCGGATTAACGCGACGGACAAGCTCAAAAGCACCTAAGCAGAGCAATGAGCTAATGGCACCGCGCTTGTGCTCTTCGTACTCACGTGAAATCTCATCGCCCTTGCTCTCAGAGGAGTTATTGCCAACTACAGCACTAACCAATGAGGAGAGTAGTCCACGCTTTACTTGTGGGGCAGCGCTTGAAGTATGGCCAGTTACTGCAAATGCATCACCTGCCACCGCAATAGCACTACCTGCCTTGCCAATTAAATCTTTGATGATGTTGGAGTAGAGCGCCTTTTGAATGGCTAGACGTGAAACCCCATCAGACAGTTGTACCTTAACTATGGAGTCAGCCTTTGAGTAAAAGGCTGATTTAACACCATCTAAGGCACGGAGTTTTGCCTCCAACCGAGCAGCATCTAAAGAGTGCTCTAAAGTTGGAACCTTATAAGCGACAACTTGCATATTTGCCTCTACAAACTCCCGCAGCAATAAAAACCGTAGCAGCGAGATTTGGATACATAAGAACCAAATGACAGCTGCTGTTGCGTAACTTACGAGTACCTTCAAGGCGACAGCCATGAAGGCTTGTATCAGATAGTACTCGTAGAGCCTACGCATCATTACTATCTCTTATCAAAGACACACTTTGCTCATCAAAGCTTTTGCCTTTGCCTTAGCCTTGGCTATGCGTTGACATTAGCATTGGCACTGGCCTTTTGCTAAGGCTACGGCAGTGATTCGGACATTGCCTTAGGCATTGGCTTGGGACTAGAGCTAGTCAGCTGCGCTCCTAGCAATGGCGCTCATGCGACTTTGCAGCTTTGCTGAGTGTATGAAGCGCTGTTGCTTGGTGACATAACTTAGTTTCACAGCAATTGTGGTAGCTAGCCACCCTAGGCATAAATTGGGGAAGCCTAGAGGGCCTTTCCATGGCTTCTAGCCCTTAGCTTTTGGCCTTGGCTTTTGGCTTTAGGCTTTTTTTGCCTAAGGCCGGCACGGCAGCTGTTCTTTGCTAATGGCAAAAGATTTGGCCCTTTTGAAATTAGTAAGGAGCAATGCTGTTGGTGCTACCCTCTTTTTGGGGGAAGAGCGGTGAAACTGCTGTCTTTGTTTTGGTTTTGAAGTAATGATCTTGTGTCGGGAGAAAATCTTAAGTGCGATTAGTCTTGCTTGTTTTCTGTTGCCACATCACGGTGGGATTGACGTAATAACAGTCCCATACCCCAGAACAAGACTTGAGTGGCTGATGGACGATCGCCACTAATTACGATGCGGTAAACACCGTAGCCGATAAAGGCCATACCAATGACGCGGCTAAAGAAGAGCGGTTCAGTGTGGTTTAAGAACTGCTTTAAATTGTCGATAGCTGCGCGAGCTTCATCATTGATGCGGTTAGAAGCACCAATCATGGAGCTTGGAATTAAACTCTTTTCGTGCTGAGCATGCTCACCAGTTAAGTAGTGAGAGAGGCTTTCAAAGAAGTCACGGGCCTCACTCTCCGAGCAAGTATAAGTTGCGGTAAGCGATCCAGTAATTGGATTGACCTTACATGAGGTGATGTACTCAACAGCACTAATGGCCTCTTCTACGCTCTTGCAACCTTCAGCACCTAAGTTTTTTAAGGCTTTAGAGGTGTAGCGACGGCGGCCTACAATGGAGTGAGCGATGATAAGACCATTGCCCTCACCACCAAATAACGCTCCAACGATTCTTCGAATAGATGAACCGGCCTTAATGCCTAGTACGATTCCTAAATCTGACATGCTATGCCCTCGCCTTGTGTAATTTTTCGTGAGCAAGCAAGAGAAGCTCTGTTAAAAACTTATCTTTGCTTACCTTTTCAGTTTCGTAATGTATCAGGACTGATCCTGTGATGTCGTTAATCTTGTATGACGAAATGGCACCAACGCTTTGAAGCTGCTCTTCAACTTGACGTCTTAAATCAGCATCCGTCTTGAGAGCCTTGCAGATAACTCGCAAGCGCCCTGGAATAAGCGAAGCTACCTCGACCTGACTTACGATATAGTTGGCCTTGGTCTTCGCTGGAATCAGTGATTTGAGTAAGCTCATGGAACCTCAAATAATCTTATTGCCTACATTAAGCTGTAGGTACTAGTTCTGCTTACTAACTAGATACAGAACTTTTTATCCTATATTAAAGTATAAACTATTTTTTACTAAAGGTTATCTATAACTAACTATGGTTGCACTAGATTAACACAAAAGACCCTTGGCTACCTATTACCGACAAAACTAAACTACCTGTCAGCGAATACTATTATGACTTACTGATAAGTATCGCATTTGGCAATTTAAGCATAGCGCACATTTAGATATTTTAATTACCATTCATAAGACAATTTTGCGCAAGTACCCCAAAAACTCTGCACTAAAACTAAGCTCTTAAGCTAATTATAGTATGCAATAATTTGCAAGCAATGCGGCTATACTGCCTTCAAAGCACCACTAAATTCGATCACAAAATACGCAATGCAACTAATCCCCATCTTAGTGACGAGTATTGGCCTTGGTCTTCGATGCTTAGCCGCTAACATGCCCACTCTCATCCGCCGCACTTGCGATAACCTCGCTTTGCAAGAGGTTCTATCCTTACTCATGCGCTGCTTAGCTTATCTGCTACTAGACAAAGCTATGCTGCGGCAAAGGAATATACCTAGTCTTTATGCTGATTTTGCGGCAAACGATCTTAAGTAAGCCCCGTGCGCTATAATATGCGCCTATTGCTAAGCGGCGCTGCTTGATGAGCAGACTTGACACGCTTGTGTCTTAGCTAATTTGACGCCCCCGCGTCTTAGCTGATTGGACGCACTTGTGTTTTGCTGATTTGACGCCATCGCGTCGCAGCTGATTTGATGCGATTGTGCTTTAGCTAATTGGACGCACTTGTGTCTTTGCTGATTGGACGCGCTTGACTCTTAGAGCTCGCTTGCCTTGATGGTTGACTGTGTTATGGGCAGCCTATTGAGGCGTTGATGATGTAGCTTGCGCTGAACGTGAGTTTTTTGTTTGCCGAGGTTTAAATGCCATTTCTTGTTGATTCGCACTGCCACCTTGCATCACTAACCTTTGAGGGCTCTAAAGGCCCAAAGAGTTTAGCTGAGGCACTGACTCGCGCACGCGCTTGCGGTGTTACCCACATGCTCTCTGTGGCTTGTACTATTGAAGATTACGAGCACATGATGAATGTCATCAAACCATTTGATGGCATTTACAATTCATGCGGCATTCACCCGCTTAATCTTGAAGAAGCGCCAAACTGGACTGAAGAAGAGCTTAAAAAGTGTTTAACTGATGACAAGTGCATTGCCTTAGGCGAGACCGGCCTTGATTACTTCTATGCTGAGAATACTCGCGACATGCAGCTTGATAGCTTTGCAAGACAAATTGATCTTGCTAACGATGTTAAGAAGCCGCTTATCATTCACGCCCGTGCAGCGCATCATGACACTGTCTCTTTAATGCGTGAGCATAATGCTCGTGAGTGCGGTGGTGTAATGCATTGTTTTTGCGATGAAGTTGAGATGGCCCGTGAGTGCCTCGATTTAGGCTTCTATATTTCTTTCTCCGGAATTGCCACCTTTAAGGCTGCAGACAATGTCCGTGAAGTTATCAAATATGTACCACTTGATCGCATTATGGTTGAGACTGACTGCCCATACTTAGCTCCAGTTCCAGTACGCGGTGTGGAAAATGAGCCAGCTTTCGTACGCTATACCTTAGAGTTTATTGCTGACTTTAAGGGTGTCTCTCCTCTTGAGCTAGCTAAGACTACCTCACAAAACTTCCAAGACTGCTTTAAAGTTCAACTTAGCGAGCCATCCACTGCCGGTCTAATGGATAAAGACGTCTCTACCTACAAGATCGACTCTATCTACAACAAGGGTTGGCCATACTAAGTAGCACGATTGGCAATACAAAATGCCCAGAGCATCTAAGCGCAATGACCTCGATCCTCCGCGCATGCATACATGCCTGCGAGCCTGCATGAGCAAGTGATTGTGCGCATGCGTAAGTACTCAAATGCATGCGTGCGTTAGTGCTTTTTAATGCTTAAGGTGCATCTGATTAGACAAAAGCCCAGCTAATGCTGGGCTTTTTGGTTTTGGTCTAAGCATGGCAGGTAGCTATGCTGCTTATGATTTTGCTTGGGCCTTATGGTCAATTTTTTCAGACTCGATAGACTTATCAAGCTGCTCGCGCGTAATGGCATGTTTACGCAGGTGCGCACTGTGATGCTTCATCTTGTGGATGTTTGGTGTCTCAGTGGCAGCATGCACGCCGTTATCGCCATGTGAAGACAAGAGCTGCTCGAGTGCTAAAGCGCCCGCACTCTTCTTTTGAGTATTAGCAAGCTCTACTGCATCTTCTGTGGCTACAGCAATTTGCTCATCCTCAGTTACTGGCAGTACATGCTTATCATGTTTTAGACCTGTAGCTGCAGCAGCATGCATAACACCGTTTTGCTGATCGCATGCGGCCTTATACTCACTATAGCTAGTCTCTTGCTTGTCAGCATGGCTTGCACTAACTGCAAAACCAGTAATGGATGCAGCAGCTTGATGCGTACTTAAGAGCGCATTGTTGGAACTACCACCACTCTTAGCGGCTCTAAGAGTTGGAGCAGCACCAAAATTCTCCTCTTTAAGCTCATAGCTTGGGTAGGCGTTTTTCTCTTGTCCTGCCACATTATCTTGCATGCTGTGGTATGGACGTGGCTTTACATAGCCAGATACGGCTGCAGCGGTCTTAGTTGACCAGCCACTAACACGCTTAGCTATGTCCTGAGCAGACTTGGCGTACTCTTGAGCATCAATAGCCTCCTCACCATAGGCTGCAGCTGCAGCTTGTGCAGCCTCGCGCTCACGCAGCACATTATTGGCCTTGTTAATGACATTAGTGGCAATAGCCATGTCAGGATGAGGAGCTTTACCGGCCATAATGGCTGCAAGCTGTTGCTCAGCAGTAAGCGGATTAGCACCTTCCATATCACGCAGCTTGCGACGCAGTACTTTGCCAAGTGGTGATTTTGGCAGAGTATCTACAAACTGAATAATACGTGGCACTTTGTAAGGAGTTAAGTAAGCTCGGCAGTATTGCTTAACCTCAGCTGCAGTTAAGCTTGGATCAGCCTTAACTACAAAGAGCTTCACCGCCTCACCGCTAGAGTCTGATGGAATACCAATTACGGCGCACTCTAAGACACGACCAAAACGGCTGACTACATCCTCAATTTCATTTGGGAAGACATTAAAGCCAGAAACTAAAATCATGTCCTTTAAGCGGTCAATAAGCTTGATATAACCACCAGGCATCCACTTAGCGATATCACCAGTGCGCACATAGCCATCATCAAAGATGTAGTCATTGTGCTTATCGCACTTGTAATAGCCATGCATTACCTGCGGGCCTTTAATCTCAAGCTCGCCTTCTTGCTCGGTATCTCTAATCTCATTGCCTTCTGAGTTCACAATACGTGCAATGGTTGAAGGTGCAATTAAACCAATCGAACCAGTGTAGTGATCGACGTTATATGGACATACTGCAACTAATGGCGAGCACTCTGTAAGACCATAGCCCTCTAAGATATGGAAGCCGGTCTTTTCAAAGAAGCGCTGCTCTACACCTGATTGCACTGCAGCACCACCGCCAATGACTAAATGGAGATTTTGCCACTTGATATCAGCAAACTCTTCATGAGAGATAATGAGGTTAAATAAGGTGTTTACACCAGTAAGCGCGGTGATCTCAGGATGCTTACGAATTTCTTTGGCAAAGGCCTTGATATTGCGCGGATCGGTAATTAAGAGATTTTGGCCACCAAGATACAAGAATAAAATGATGTTCACGGTCAGCGCAAAGATATGGTAGATAGGAATGACAGTTAAAATTGTCTCTTTACCCTCACGCAAGACCGGGCCATACATACCATTAGCCTGAGCAATATTAGCAATGAGGTTACCATGCGAAAGCATGGCACCTTTTGATCTACCTGTGGTGCCGCCGGTGTATTGCAAGAGCGCAATATCATCATAGTTAATCTGCACTGGCATGAAGTGCTTGAGCTTTTCTTTGCCAATCTTCATGGCATTGTCAAAGCTAATGGACATAGCAAAGTGCGACTTATCGGTTTTAGGCACCATGCCCTTAAGGCGTACTGCATAGTTAATCAGGCGCTTTTTAAGGCCAAAGAAACCATCTAAAGCATCACCAACCTCAGTGATAATCACATTATGCACTGTGGTTTCATGAATGATTTGCTCTAAGACATTGGCATAGTTAGCCACTACCACAATGGTGGTAGCATCGCAGTTTTCCAGCTGATTTTTAAGCTCTCGTGGAGTGTAGAGCGGATTGATGTTGCTAACGGTCAAGCCAGCCTTTAATGCACCAAAGAAAGCTACAGGAAACTGCATTAAGTTAGGCATCATGATGGCTATCTTATCGCCCTTGCCCAAACCTAGCTCTTGTTGTAAATAAGCTGCGAAAGTATCAACCTTAGCCCCAAGCTCTTTATATGTCATGGATGAACCCATGTTGAGATAGGCAATGTTATCGCCATACTTCTCAACAGAGTTCTCTAAGAGCTCGACAAGGTTTTCGAACATGTGAGTATCGACAAACTCAGGCACATCCTCTGGATAACTCTCAAGCCAAGGCTTGTAGTAATCTTGCGTATCATCGATTTTTTGAGCCTCACCTGCTTTAGAGGCGCGACCGTAAAATGAGGTCTCAATGAGCTCGTCTGTATGTACTTGTCCTGATGACACAGCTGCACTTACTGCAGCTTCATGATAAGTAGCAGTATCTTTGTAATGCTCGTGGCGGAGATCTTGATTTTTGCAGTGCTCTAAGATCTTATCAGCCATTTGATCATGACGATCTTTAACAGCACTACGCTCTGGGTCGAGTGACTTTTCGTACGCGGCCATCTTCTTGATGACCTTAATACCGATCTCACAGCTTATAGCGTGGTCACATTTGGCCTTACAAATATCATTGTTATTTGGACAACGTAGCTCGTCATCATCAAAACCAACGCCTAAGCAGCCATCAGAGCAGTGTGAATTATCATGCCCCTCGTAAGCATGGTCATCTGCAGCTAAGCTTTTATTCACAGTGCTATCAGCATTAGCTATAGCATTAGATTCTTCTTTACTTGAGACACTATCAGAGGTCGCATTTAGGACTTTACTATCAGTGTTCGCAAATTGCGGAGCGTCGTCGCGCTTGTCACCGTCGTTGTGAGTCTTGTCCATTTGACACCTCTTTAGCCATATCCTGCAATGGCATCTCCCTAGCCTTAAGCTAGCTTTAATCTAAAGTTATATTTAACTACCTCAAGCATCCACATATCTATAAAGTTGCAAGAAAAATTAATAGATCTACTTGAGGACAATACAAAACTTTGTCTTACTACCACACAATCACGGGCCTAGATTGTATCTAAGACACCATAACGCATTGTAACAAGCTTTGCCAAGTCGTGCTGCGATTGAGCTTAATACATAGTAAAAATTGTGATCACCGCTTAAGAGAAACTAAAATCCATTAAAGTTACAGATATTTGCCCCAAAAGTGGATCTAAAACGCAAAATTAAGCTTTAAAAGCCTTCACAAGCGCATTCTCAGCTAATCATACAGCCACGACCAAGCATCGATGAGCGCCGCAAAGTGCCTTTGTACAATCCTAAAAACAACAAAGGCCTATCCTTATACAGAATAGACCTTTGCTGAGCCTAAAGATATGAGCCACTACACTTAGAGTGCTGCGTGGCCTTATGGCCAAGCTTTAGCATGCATAGTAGCTTATAGCCATGTCTTAGCATGCACAGTGGCTTATGGCCAAGCTTTAGTATGCTCAGTAGCTTATAGCCATGTATTAGCATGGTGCGGCGTGCTTAGGAATGAGCCTCAGCAAATTCGCGCATGAACTTGTGCAGCTCTTCTACGCCCTTAAGCTCCATAGCGTTGTATAAGGATGCACGCATGCCGCCTAATACCTTGTGACCCTTCAGGCCAATGAGGTGACGCTCTTTAGCCTGAGCTAAGAACTCAGCGTTGAGGTCTTCATTTAATAAGTTAAAGACTACGTTTACACGGCTGCGATCCTTTGGAGCAACCTGAGTACGATAGAAGCCACTCTCGTCGATATAGTCATAAATCAAGGAGCTCTTCTTAATATTGCGCTCTTCCATACCCTTGGTGCCGCCGTTAGCCTCAATCCAATCAAAAGCTAAACCAGCCATGTACCATGCAAAAGAGTTTGGAGTATTGAACATGGACTCGTACTTATCTAATACAGTCCAGTCTAATACTGATGGAGTGTACTTACGGGCTCTGCCAAGTAAGTCTTTACGTACGATGGTAACGGTAAGACCAGCTGGAGCAATGTTCTTTTGTGCACCAAAAACTAAAGCACCAAACTTACGTACATCAATTGGACGAGTCAGTACGTTTGAGCTTAAGTCAGCAATTAAAGGTACATCGCCAGTATCAGGCAGATCAAAGAGCTCTACGCCGTTAACAGTCTCGTTTAAGCACAGGTATGCATAGGTAGCACCCTTAGTTACCTGCATCTTAGACATATCTACTTCGTAGTAGCCGTCTTTATTGGTAAAGACACACTCATGCAGACGTGCATCACCAAAACGCTCAGCACACTCTTTATAAGCGCTACGTGACCAGTGACCAGTTACAAAGTAGTCGGCAAAACCGTCCTCTGGCAGCAAGTTTAATGGAATAGCTGCAAACTGACCGCGACCACCGCCTTGCTCAAATAAAACGGTGTAGTCATCTGGGATCTCCATGAGCTGACGGAGCTTAGCCTCAGCAGCCTCAGCTACCTTTAAGTACTCCGGGGAGCGATGGGACATCTCGACAATACCCAGACCTAAACCCTGATAATCGAGAAACTCAGCTTGAGCTTTCTCCATAACTGAATCAGGAATGGTGCTTGGACCAGGATTGAAATTCCATACTCTCATGGGATCACCTCAAAAACGTAGATACTACTCAGCAATCCAAAGCTTACTGAGCTCATTAAGCAGCAGTTGTTATTTAACTGCTGTCGCTATTGATAAGAGTATGCATGATACTCTATCTAAACCACAGGCCTCGTTTTGCCACAATTAAGGGCATAAACTCCACCTAGCTAACTATTATAGTGCGTTTGCCTATCCAAAGCACCCCCATAACGATTTGACTACAGTAGCCACAAGCAAACCAGCCACGATTGAGTGCGCATCAATGGAGAGCTATGACGTGCGCAAAATAGCATTGACCTGGCCAATGCGGCTATGCCTTACATAGCAAGCCATAGCTTGGTGTGGCGGCTATAGCTTGGTAAATGTGCTCTAGCTTGGCTATGGCGGCTATGGCTTGGCAGATGTGCAGTAGCTTGGGTGAGGGCTGCGCTTTGAAATGGAGCTTTGCTACTTGGTGCTGGCGTAGAGAATAAACTCGTTGTCTACATTGTTCTTACGGCAGTAGAACTTATACTCAGGTACTAATTCCTTAATGTATAAAGGCAGTTCCCACATATCCTTGGTGTTGTGATAGAGGCAGACAGTAAGCTTTGGCTTGTACTTAACGATGGACTTAGCAGCACCCTTGAGTGCACCTAATTCAAAGCCCTCGATATCGAGCTTTAAGAACGTTGGCTTAATCTTATTTTGCTCAAAGAAGTCATCTAAAGTTACGCACTCAACTTCAATATTGCCTTTGTCAGTGGCGTAACTTGCACCAGCCATACCTGGAGCTGCAGCAAATGGGATCTTAGAGTGGCTATCGCCTACTGCCATATTGAGGCATTTGTTAACATCGTGCTCGTTAGCAGCGATATTGTTCTTGAGCACCTCAAAGTTAAATGGGCTTGGCTCAAAGCTATAGACCTCTTTAGCGCCATTTTTGTAGGCCCATAATGCGGTATCACCAAAGCAAGCACCACAGTCGATAAAGACTTCACCCTTTTGTACATTAACCTTGTCTTCATAGCGATACTGCTCGCACAGGAAGGTAGTCACCAGCATGTTGATTAAATATTGGCGCTCTTTCTCAGAACAAGCCATCTTGGGGCAGCGATCGGATTTAACAAACTCAGGCCACTTATCGGCAACGGCTTTCCAATCTTCTTTAGTAAAAGGTGAAACTTGTTTGGCTAAATCAGGATTAACCTTACGCAGCATCAAAAAGCTTAGCTCACCTTCATAGGCAACCTTGCTTTGCTCGTCGCTTAAGAATGATAAGCAACGTTCGATCTTATGCTTGTTAACGATAAACTCAGATACAGATGAGTTAAAAGCTGAGGTAAGTGTCAGCTCAGCAAAGCCAACAGCGTCCATGAAAGCCATAAAATTCCAACCTATGTGATTTGTTACGAATGAGCAAAATCTAGTGCACTTAAGCACTACCAACAACCATTATAAGCCCACAGCCTATAAGTTAAGCACCCATGAGACTTTTGCACCGTCTGCAAGCTGATGTTTGGGCAATGACGAATTTGCTCTTTGCAATTTTTCTCTTAGCTATTTGCTAGTGCCTAATTCTTTAGCAGCACTGACGGTGCGCATTCTATCCTTATGCTTTGGCGGCACTGATGGTGCGCATCTCACTTATGCTTGGGCAGCACCGATGGTTACATTTGGCCGCTCTTTACAGATAGGATCAAGTTGTAAGCGAAGATTAGATGAAGGGTGTGTTTTTAGACCTGATATAACTCTGAAAGCTAGTGGCGCGGCAGCATGATGCGCTAAGTGATGCGCTTAGTTATGGTAGCTAGCCTCGCTAAGTGAGGCTAGTCTACGTTAGTCAAGCTAGTCCTCAACGATGGTGATCAAGGCGTCGAGCTTATGCAGAGCACCGATGAGTTCACGGTATTTAGTCCACTGACCACGATACTTTTCTTGAGCATAAGTGTGCACTAGCATCTTCTCTGGCAGAGCAGCCTCGCTCTCAAGCATCATAGTGAGCTTGTCGATAAGCACGTATTCAAGCCACTCATGAAACTCAATAGTGTCTAAACAAAATGGTGATTGTGAGTTTAAAGCTTTCTCACTTGGACGCTTTTGCTCACCGCCCCACAGCTCCATTTGTCTAAGCACTTGTTCGAGGTTTAACAACGCTGCTTTGATAGCATCACGATCATGTGTTTTTGCAGTTGCCATGTATTCCTACTTGTTTTGTGGTGGATAAAAAAATAGGCAGCTAAACACTTAAGGAATCGCTGCCTATTAACTACTATGAACATTATCTTGTTTTAGCGTTCTAGAACGCTATGTAAATTCGTTCACTAGATGCCAAAGTTTTGGCCCCATGGACTAGATGCTTGATTCGGGATCCTTTTTCTAGTTGCATGGGGTACTTTGAGCATTACTAGATGTCAGAGTTGTTCTGAGCGTCAGTTGCGTCAGATGCGCCATTGTCATCATTGCTATCTACTGCAGTGTCGATAGCCTGAGCATTGGTCTCATCTTGGGCAGTGGCATTAGCAAGTGGGTCGGTTACGACAGCATCTTCGCCATTTTCAACACGACGCTTTTCAGCAGCACGAGCCTCAGCAGACTCATTGATTTCGGCAACCACTGCTGGAGGAATCTCCTGCATGCCTACAATGAGCTCACCTTCAGTGCAGCGCTTGAGCTTGAGGTAACCGGCGCTACGTGAGCGTACAGTTAAGTCAGAGACGCGTGAGCGCAGAACTGAGCCAGTGTTGGAGAAGATTAAGTAATCTGAGCTCTCATCAGCGGTAATTACACCCACAACGCGCTCAGAGCGAGCTGCAGCAGAGCATACCCAGTTACCCATACCACCACGGCGTACCTTGCCAGGGAGTGAGATGAGACGGCCACGCTTACCAATACCGCTTTCGGTAATGATGAGGTAGTTGAGCTTCTCATCTTCAATGCGCTCAACAGGAACTACGATCATGGCAGCTAGCTTAGCGCCGTCCATGAGCTTAATACCCTTGTTAGTACCAGAGGCACGACCACGAGGACGAACACCGCCACCGCTCTTACGTACTGGCAGATAACGTGCTAAGACCTCACGCTCACGAGCAATACGCTCTGCATCGGAGATATTGTCATCATCACCTGACTCATCAGCATCGTCTGAGGCAATTGCAGTATCTTGTGTCAGAGCATCGTTATCAGTGGAGTTATCATCTGCGGCATTATCATCTGATGAGCTATCTGCACCTGCAACATCAACGTATTCGCAGAAACGCATCATACGGCCGTTGTTCGCAAAGAGCAGAATGTCATCTTCACCGTGAGTAATTTCAACAGAGACAAGCTCATCATCACCAGTGAGGTTGATAGCCTTAATACCAGTTGAATTGCAACGGTTTAAGTGATTCTTAAACTGACTTAATGCAATACGCTTTACGCCGCCATTGGCAGTAGCAAAGACGATGAAAATTTGCTCGGAGGCAGCATTGCCAGCCTTGAGCATTGCGATTTGATCTTCGGTAATTGGCAGAATACGACGCACGGACTCGCCTTCTGGAAGATCAAAGAGATTTTGTACTGGACGACCACGCCAGCTCTTATTGTTAGAGGTTGGCAGATCGTAAACCTTGGTAATAAAGCAGCGACCAAGATTAGTAAAGCACATAACGCTGTCATGGCTATTACATACAGTAGAGGTAACAATAAAGTCCTCTTCTTTAAGCTTTGCTGCGCTATTGCCCATAGTACCGCGATTCATGGCCTCATATAAGGACAGATCTTGGTACTTAATGTAACCCTCTTGTGACAGAGTAATGAGTACAGCCTGACGGTTGATAAGATCAGCCTTAGAGAACATGCCATCGACAATAATGAAGTCAGAGCGGCGTGGATCACGATAAGTGTTGCGAACCTCTAAGAGCTCTTCACGAATAACTTCATTCATGCGTGCAGTGGAGTTTAAGATCTCAAGGTAACCCTTGATGTTCTCCTTTAACTGCTGATAATCCTTTTGAATCTCTTCAGTAGCTAAGTGAGTTAAACGGTGTAACTGCAGCGATAAGATGGCCTTGGCCTGATCTTCAGATAAGTGGTAACGGCCATCGATAAGACCGCGATTATCCTCAATACCAATCGGCAGACAGATGTTTACGCCGTTTTCATCGTACTCCATCACTGAAGAAACTAAGGCACCATCCCATGTCTCGCTCATGAGCTTGTTACGGGCATCCTCAGCGTTAGCAGCAGAGGTTACGATGTCGATAATGCGCTGAATATTGCTCTTAGCGACGATGAGACCTTCATCTAAGAAAGCCTTACGACGATCTTGACGTAAGAGGTAAACAGTACGACGAGTTACCACCTCACGGCGGAACTTGATGAACTCTTTTAAGATCTCAATTAAGGACAGCTGCTTTGGACGATTGTCAACTAAAGCAATGACGTTAAATGAGAATGAAGACTGCATGGAGGTGTGCTGGAAGAGATTATTAAGCACAGCCTCTTCATAGGCATCACGCTTTAAGTCGATGGCAATGCGTACGAGATTGTCCTTATCAGACAGATCGTTAACTTCTGCAATGCCCTCGATCTTCTTGTCACGCACTAACTCAGCAATTTCCTTAACGATGGTGCTCTTATTGACCATGTAAGGAATTTCATCGACGTAAATAGTGGTGCGACCTTGCTTATCAGTCTCAGTATGAGTACGAGAACGAATTAAGCAGCGACCACGACCAGTCTCATAGGCACGTCTAATCTCAGGTGAGCGGATGATAAGACCACCAGTTGGGAAGTCTGGACCTGGGATGTAGTCCATGAGCTCATCTAAGGTAATCTCAGGATTGTCGAGCATGGCAACAGTACCGTCGATAATCTCAGCAAGATTATGTGGCGGAATGTTAGTAGCCATACCTACAGCAATACCGGAAGAACCGTTAACCAATAAGTTTGGATAACGAGTTGGCAGTACCTCAGGAATCATCTCGTTACCATCATAGTTAGGGTAACGGTTTACAGTTTCCTTATCGATATCGGCCAGCATCTGCTCGGCGATCTTGGTCATACGCACTTCGGTGTAACGCATCGCAGCAGCGCCGTCACCATCTAAGTTACCAAAGTTACCCTGACCAAAGATTAAAGGAGCACGCATGGAGAACCACTGTGCCATACGCACGATGGTCTCGTATACAGCAGCGTCGCCATGAGGGTGGAAACGACCGATTACGTCACCAACCACACGGGCTGACTTTTTAGTAGGTCCGTTATGCCAGATCTTAAGATCGTACATATCGTAAAGCACACGGCGGTGTACTGGCTTGAGGCCGTCACGTACATCAGGCAGCGCACGATCTACGATTACGCTCATGGCGTAGTCGATAAAAGACTGCTTTAACTCATCCTCAAGCTTTACAGTAGGCCCATCTGAGACAACAGCGGAGCTTTGGTAATCACCATTGCCCATATCGCCTTTGTCAGTGTCCGCACTGCTCTGAGCGCCATCTAAGGTCTCTTGTGAGGCCTCTTGCTGCTCTTGCTCATTAAGCTTATCAGCAGTTAACTGCTCATCATCGTGGTTCTTATCAACCATGAACTACACCTTGTTTAGATCCGATAATCTTTCAACTCTTTAACTATGCGCCCAACGAGGTTTAACTAACTAATGCCTCATTTAGCTGAGCACTTGCAACGCACATAAACTTTTGCGTGCTTTAGCGTGCTTGTTAAAGAATGCCATCATGATAGCGCGATGCTAAGGCTAATGCTCATAGCGTGCAAAACGATAACTCACATGGCATATATAGGCCATTTTTGGCCTAGTTGAGTGTTCTAAGCATAATACCCATCACTGAGCTTACGCAAAACAGTTGGGAGCACAAAACTCTCTACCTGGCTTGCGTAAGCATCGTAATGAGCAAGCAAAGGATCATCATCTTTTAACATTTCAGCCACTATCGTAGAACGGATACTGACACAGATGCTTAAAGGTCAGAACATGGTCTAGTAGAGCTACTGCTCGTGCTGTGTTCTAAGATGATGATCCTTTGCTTTCTTCTGAGAAAACAAAAGGCCACTAAGGCCTTATGTAAACTTATGCTGCAAGGCTTGTGGCTTTAGCTACAAAAGCTCAATAAAAAGAGCACAATTTTGTCTTAACCACAGCACCTTAAGCAACAGCTAATTATAGCACGCGCCCCCTGATTAATCAAAGCTTTGACCTATAAGCGAGGCTCTACATGCTAGGTACTTTAGCTCGTGATTGCTTTGACCATCTCACAAGTCAATCACTCCACAAAACCCATGGTTATAGAGATAAGTTTTTGAGCGCCAAGCTACATATGGTCATATGTGTGGTAAGTAACTTCAGTTCCTGTCATTGCGCTGTGCTTTAAAGCCATACTCTCTTATTGCGCTGAGCATGCTAATGAGAGGATTTGCTTGTGCAAAGATAGTATGAGGTCGAAAAAGAGTTGATTGTATCAAGCTTATGGCATTTATAAATGGCTTATATATGCTCTTTTGATGGCAATTTGCGTCAAGATGTGCAAATTGAAAGTAATTGGGCTAAACTGACAAGCCGAATCTTACGGCTCATGTGCAGCCGTAAGAAAACTTATTTTAGCTGTTGATTAGGTAAGTGCCATGCCATTTAAAAGCGTTCGACTGTATTGTGTTGCTCTAGACGATAAGCTCAAGAGCATTTTTAGCAATGAAAGTGAGCTTGATAAGCTGATTGCTGATGAGAAGTTTAGACCTGCAGGTCAAATGGAAATCTCCTCATGTGGTTTTGCGCCGGTATTTGGTCGTAATACTGAGGCCTTCTCTTTTTCATATGATGGCAACCACTACTTCCGTTTTGTAGAGGAAAACAAGTTACTGCCTACCTCAGTTGTTAATCAGGCCCTGCTCGACGAGATCGACGCCAAAGAAGAAGAGCTTGGTCGCCCGCTCAAGAAGGCTGAAAAGACTACCTTAAAGACAGCTCTGACCAACAAGATGTTAGCTCAGGCATTCTCAAGCCGTCGCGAGATGATGGTGTGGGTTAACTCACGCTATGGCTTTGTAGGCGTATCTGTAACCTCAGCTAAGCGTGCAGAAAATGCCATTACCTACTTACGTAAGGCTTTAGGCGGCTCTTTCCCTGCTAAGGCTTTCTCTCCACGCTGTGTTATTGAAGATCGTTTAACCTCTTTTGTGTCACGCAATGAGCTACCAGAGGGCTTTAAGCTCGGATACGATTGCGTATTAAAGAGCAATGATGACACTGGCGCTACTGTACGTGCCTCTAAAGAAGACTTAACTTGCGGTGAAATCCAATCTCATATCAAGGCCGGCAAACAGATTACCGATCTGCAGCTTAACTTAAACGATAGCGTCTCCTTTGTGCTCAACAACGAGCTCACCATCAAGCGCATCGCTATTGATGACACTTTCTTATCCCAAAACCTGCCTCAATCAGTTGAGGACAAGACTCAGGATATGCAAAGCTACTTTATCGTCGAAGCAAGCGTGCTTACCGATATGGTAGATCGTGTCACTAAGGCTTTTGACTGCGATCGCTAAGCCATACACAACAAAATAACATCCTGCAAAAGAGCGCCTGCCACTAAGTAAGCTAATCCCCTTCTTGGTCAGGCGCTTTTTTCATTGCCAAACTGTTAGATGCCCGCCTTTGCCCATAATTGCATTTAGAGCTTTACCAATGGCTGCATTTAGAGCTTTGCTCATGCCACACAGCTTGGTGTGTACTCTTGCTTAGTACATAGAACTTGGTATTAACCATTTTTTTGCAGATGCCTATTTTTACATGCTGCTGTTTTCAAAAAGACTATGAGGCTTAAGAGTCAGGCTATTTTCTTTCTGGCGTTCCTACGCCCATTCTTGTATGCGTGCTAGCGTCCATATTTGTATGTTAAAGCCACTTGCGTGCGTGCTGGCTGCATTCAAGGTGTGCTTAGGTGTTTAGGGATTTTTTTGTAGCTTTTGGGGCTATACTGTGCGGCACAATGATCTATACTTTTGCGAAAAATAAGCGACGCATTTAAGTTAAATGCGTATACAATGACGCGTCATTTTTCATTCTCAAGCTTTGGAGCGGTGCTAACGCATATGTTTAAGTTCAGAACCAATACTCATCACTTTGCTACTACTGCCATGTCCTCATGCGGTTGCGGTAACAACTCTTGCGGTTGTGGCGGCGATGATAACAATGCTGAAGCCTCATACCTTGAGGCAGCCCAGTCAGGTTGTGAGTTATCTAAGGGCGGCATCATTGTTAAAAAGCCTGAGATTTTAGCCCCAGCAGGTAGCCTTGAGCACCTTTACATGGCTGTAGACTACGGTGCTGATGCTGTGTATGCAGGTATTCCTCGCTGGTCACTGCGTGTACGTGGTAATGGCTTTACTCGTAATGACTTTGAGGCAGGTATCAACTACGCTCACTCAAAGGGCCGTAAGTTCTTTGCTGTGCTCAACGTTATTCCACACGTACGCAGAACTGCAGCTTTCACCCCAGCTTTAGATGAAGTTGCTGCCTTAAAGCCAGATGCATTTATTATGGCTGACCCTGGCCTTATCGATCAGGCCTTAGAGCGTCACCCTGAGATCCCAGTGCACTTATCAGTACAGGCAAATACTGTAAATCCAGGTACGGTTAAGTTTTGGCAAAAGCTTGGCGTACAGCGTGTGATTTTAGCCCGTGAGCTCTCCTTAAACGAAATTGAGATGATTCGTAACGAGTGTCCTGATATGGAGATTGAGGTCTTCATCCACGGCGCTCTGTGCATTGCAGTTTCAGGCCGTTGCCTCATCTCTGGAATGCTGGCTCGTCGTGACGCTAATACTGGTACTTGCAACAATGCTTGCCGCTGGAACTATCGTGTTAAAGATCTGCACCTTGAGGATGCTGCCACCTGCGAAACCATTATGGATGGCAAGATCCCAATGCGCTCTATCAATCCATTAGACGAGCGCGATACCCCTGCTCTGCGTGCTGAGATCGAAGAGACCTCACGTCGTGAGGGCGAGTGGATGCCAATGGAGGAAGATGAGCACGGCTCCTACCTCATGAACTCCAAGGACTTATGTGCTTTAAGCGTAGTTAAGCGCTTAATGGAAATTGGTGTAGACAGCCTGAAGATTGAAGGTCGTTCACGCTCCCCATTCTACTCAGGTGGTATTGCCAGAGCCTATCGCTTAGCTGTTGATGCTATTGCACAGGGTCAGGAAATCCCAGATGAGTCATGGCGTATTGTTAACTCCATTCCTGCTCGTGGTTACACCACTGCTATGCTCGATCCAAACAATGCTTTAGACGAGATGCAGGACTACGAGACCAATGCTCCATCTCCAGGTGAGTGGCAGATCGTCGGTAAGATTGAGTCACAAGAAAACGGCCGCATCAATATTCGCGTAAAGAATAAGTTTGAAGCTACTTCAAAGCTCATGATCTACACTCCAAATGGCCCAGTTACTGTCGACGGCTCCACTATGCTTGATAAGCATGGCAAGCCATGTGATGTAGCTAAGGGTGATGGCTACTTCGTATCCTTAGCCTTCGAGCAGCCTTTAGATCTACGCACTGCTGTGCTGCTGCGTGATGACAGCAAGTAATCTTGAAAAAAAAACTGCTGCACCCCTAGCTTAACCAATTAGTTTAAGCAACTAAGCGCCATACAGCAGCGTTAAACGGCTGCAGCTTGTGCTTTAAAAAAGGCCGGTCAAATCAACTTTGATCGGCCTTTTTTCATTAATGCATAAGCTTTATGCCAGACATCGTTTAGTCTGCAAGCTCAATGAGTTGCTCGTGCATGTAAGCTACCTTAAGCTAGCTACCTTAAGTGACTAACATTTATAGAATACACTTAGTCTTGTTGCTGCTTTTGTTTCTGATCTTAATGCTCGCGAGGTATCCACTGTTTGCACACAATAGGCGTAAACTACTAGCAAGCAAAGCTTAGATTGACTTAAGTCTTAGGCTTATTCAAAAATAGCCAGGTGTATTGCCCAATGCCCCCTCATCAAGGGCAAGGTACTTTCAATTGTGCGTCCTAATCAATGCAGGATACATTTGAGTACGCGTCCTTCTGATGGGCAAGATGCACTCTATTCTTAGCCTTTCTTAAGGGCATGGTGTAATGGATTATGGGACATAGACTAATTACCAAAGGATCATTTCATCCTTTTGAAGATCTCATCGATGGCGATTTTGTATATGTTGATAAGACTGCCCTAGCCTGTGACCTTGCCAAAGAGCACAATGCTTATTTGCTAACGCGACCAAGACGTATGGGCAAGTCTACTTTCTTATCCACACTTAAGCATCTGTTCATGAATGGAACGCAAGGATGTGAAGGATTAGACTGCTTTAAAAAATGGAGTGACCCATGGCGCTACTTTGTATTTAACTTTTCTTGGAATAACTTGAATCCATCTAGCGCAGAAGACTTACGCTCCTCTATTGTATCCTCATTGACAAGCTATACTGACTACTTTGGCATCACTTTGCCTGCAGATCGAAAGTTTGGCGATATCTTGAAGTTCTTTTTTAGAGAGTGCGTAAATAAGCTTTGCGACGATAACTTTTTAAAACAGCATCGCGAGCTGAGCGATGGTGATAGACCTTTTAACCCCCAAAAAATTGTATTACTCATCGATGAGTATGATGCTCCTCTAACTAACCACTTGGGCAATCCTTTAGTTTTTGAAGAACTAAGACAAGTATATACCGAGCTATTTTCGACTATCGAAGATCTTAACTTTAGATTTGTCTTTATTACTGGCATCACCTCGTATGCTCAAAGTTCAATTTTCTCAAGCGCCAATCAGTTTATTAATCTTTCCTTAGACCCACGCTTTGCAACATGCTGCGGTTATACGCTCTCAGAGATTGAGAACTATTTTGTCCCTGAGCTTCATCATGCTTGCAAAGTCTTAAACATATCCCATAAGTCTTTAATTAGGCAGCTTCGTTTTCATTATGCGGGTTATTTGTTTAGTGATGAGGCAAATGAAGATCATGCTCATAAGAGAGTCTTTAGTCCGGTCAGTGTATCGATGTTTCTTAGTGTGCCACAAAGAAAATTTAGGCCTTATTGGAGCATAACCGGCTCTGCCTCTGCACTTTTGTTCCACATGCTTAGCTTATGTTCAAGCAAGATTACTAAGCTTCTAATAGATAAAGTTTTTGATATTGAGAATATGCAAGCTCAAGAACATCATGAGCTTGAAGAGCATCAGGTGCTTGAAGCGTATCTTGACTCACGTTTTCCTTTCTTTTGCTTAGATATTGGTGAGTCTGAACATGTTAATGATGGCACAGAGCATCTATTAGAACTTAATATTAGCGACCTATCTTTGAACATCAGCAGCGTTGAGTCCATTAATGCGTACAACGCAATCTTGTTTTTACTTCAATCAGGCTATTTGAGCATCAAAAAAGTTAAAGGATGCACAGCCTACTTAGTAATCACTAATTACGAGGTGGCTTATACCCTTGCCTATCTTCTTACCCAAACATTCGATGAGGATACTAAGACTAAGAATTGTCATGCTGAGCGTTTTATTAAAGCGTTCAATCAAGATGATAGTGTCTTTAGCGTGCTCCACCGTGGTGGTATGGATTTAGTCAAATTCATTGATAGTTGGCTTAGCGATGCACCATGGGAGTTTTTCTTATCCACTGCTCAGGACAATCAAATTACGTGTCTTTTCTACCTAGAATTGCTCAATCTACGAGTGCCTACGCAGCGTAAAGTGTACTTAGCTAAAGACCGTGCAGCTATTGTCATCTATAAAGAAGTTGATGATAAGAATGTGATAGATACTGTCATCGAGTTTCAGATTGCCAAGCAAGAAGATAGCATACTAGATAAGCTTCAAGATGGCGCTGTACAGCTCATTGAGCGCAGGTATGACCTTAATGTATCCACCACCGATACAAATCGATATTGTGTTGTAATCAGCACTGAGCTAAGACAAGTGGGCGCTTTAGCCAAGATCGATAGTAATGATAAGCACATAATTGTCTATCAATCCCCTTTGTTCAAAGGCGATTGATCACGGACAAACTCTAAGAAAAGGAGCGGCGATAATCTCTATGCTATCGAGCGCGGATATGCTCTATGACTATCGAGCGGCGATAAGCTCTATGCTATCGAGCGAATAAGCTCTATGACTATCGAGCGGCGATAAGCTCTATGGCTATCGGGCGGGGATAAGCTCTAAGTTGATTTGCTTGGCAAGGGATTGATGGACTTGATGGTAGACAAGTATTAATGAAAAAGGCCGCGCCTATCGTCCTGCTAAATTGAAACTGCAGGAGATGGCGCGGCCTCTTGCTGTGATGAGTAGGCACAGCTTTAAGTTGTATGGCTTAGTAAGGCTTAATTACTTCTTAGCTCGCTTTTCTAAGAAAGCAACGCCTAAATCTGGGAAGTCAGTGAAGACACCATCAGCATCAGCGTCAATTAAGATAGCCTTGAAGAGCTCATCTACGTTGCTTGCGTACTCAGGCAGAGCATCAGCACGTACGGTATATGGGTGAACCATCATGCCGTTTAAGTGAGCGTTCTTTACAAAATCGTTAACTACGATATTGCCCTTCTTGGTCTTCTCTAAATCAAAGAGCATAGCGTAGGTTGGGCCTAAGCCAGTGGCGTACTTAGAAACCTCAGGGAAGTTCTTAGGATCAAGTAAGTAGTTAAAATCAAATGGAACCCACTTGCCATCCTTGAGCTCGTAAGTCTCATTCCAATCGTTGTAGCCAAGGAGCATTACGGTCTTGAGCTTCATGCCCATCTTAGGCATGAGGGTATCAACCACGTACTTGAGATCTGGGTAGTCGAAGGTCTGGAAGATTACATTGCTATCCTTAGTGGTGTAGCCGTACTTCTTGAGCACTTCTAAGGTAGCCTTAGAGATGTCCTTACCCTCTTGCTTGTGGAACCAAGGAGCCTTGGTCTCTACGTACAGACCGATATCACGACCCATGGTCTTATTGAGGCCCTGAATGAACTCAATTTCCTCTTCTAAGGTGTGAATCTTAAATACGGAGGTGAACATTGGGAAACGGTTAGGATAGCCCTGCACGCGCTTGCCATCCTTAATCTCGAAGCCTTCAGTGAAGTTTAAGGTCTTGATCTCATCTAAAGTGAAGTCAATTACGTAGTAGCGACCATCTTTACGGGCACGATTTGGGAACTTCTCGGCTACATCGGTAACACGATCGAGGAAGTGATCGTGAACTACAACTAAGCGATCATCCTTAGTCATAGCCAGATCTTGCTCTATATACTTAACACCCATGGTGTAGGCTAAAGCCTTAGACTCTAAGGTGTGCTCTGGCAGGTAGGCTGAAGCACCACGGTGAGCTACGATCACCTTATCCTGAACATCAGCTGCATAAGCAGCATTGACAGCTGCACTAACGGAAAAAACAGATGCAGTCATTAAAGCTGCGGCTAAAACGGACTTAGTAAACTTCATAAATAGCAACCAAAATACTATGAGGCTTGCTCAGAAAACTTATTACGTTTTCTTGATGGCCAATTTAATTGGCATGCTCATGTCCACACACAGTAAAAATTTGGCATGAGAGTTTTATGTTCTTATGGATACATACAACCATCGCGGCCAAGCAAAAGACAAAGCATCAAGCAAACGTAAGATTTTGAAAAATTGAGCAAATTTTCAGTGAAAAATGCCAATTTTTTGCCAAAATCTAAGCAAAACACTCAAAAAACGGATAAAACTGTGAAGTGCTTTTAGTCTATATAGTCTTGATTAAGGCTGTATCAGATGCATGTAAAACTTAGTTGCAGATCACACAATGACAAGCTCAACTAATTTTAGGCCCACTATTAGCTTGTCAGCCCCCTGCATAAGAGCTCTCAAGGCACCTTTTTTCTCACTGCCGCAGTCTCTTATCTATCTAATCAGCACACAACAAACATCATCACGCCAATGCGATAAAAGTGCTTATATATCAAATTTACTAGCAGCAACAGCAGCAGTACTAAAGCAACAGTACACTCACCATTGGCCCTTACTCTCATATCAATTGCTACCTTAGCTTATAGCGCGGGCATATATAAAAATGTGTCTGTTTTCACTCAACAAGATATGCCTACAGCCATAGCAAAACGCTTAGCTTGTATGACAAGATTACGCTATAACACCCCTCTTTAGAGTATTAACTCAAGCCTTTGGGAGCACAGATTCAAGTAAGGCTCATGCTATTGAAAGTATGCTTTGCCTATGTTCATTGTCTGTTGCTTATAGATAGCCATGAGGATTGATTTACGACCAAGCTTAATGCACTGCATCAATAAACTTTTTGCACATCCATCTGCAGCTTCGCTCTTAGCATTACGTTTTAGTGCACAAGAATAAAGCTACACACTAGGATAAGCGTGCACTCATGTGTATGATCTTGCGCAAATGCTTTGTCTTTGAAACATGGAGAGTTTATGGATCACGTCAAATTAGAACTTGCACGTCCTTGCTTGCTAAACAAAAGCGAGTACTTAAAGCTTGCAAAAGCTAATATCAATATCCATAACCAAACCATAGTCTCAAGTAATTGCTATTTCAATGAGCCTACCTTGGTATACGGTAGCTGCTATCTATACCGTATTAAGATGGATAGTTACTCATACATCAACTACAGCTCTGATGTGCAAAACAGCTCTATAGGCCGCTACTGCTGTATTGGATCTAATTGCAATATTGGCATGCCTTTTCACAACTACAAAGCATTCTCATCATCTAATGTTTGCAACAGTCAATCAGGCTTTTTACGCTTCTCAGGCCCAATTGACTATATGCCGCAGTGGCTAGATGAGCGCAATTACATCATGAGCTCACAAGTGCATATTGGACATGATGTCTGGATTGGATCTCATGTGCGCATCCCTGCTGATGTCAGCATTGGTCATGGAGCTGTGGTTGGTACAGGCGCGGTCATCAAAAAAGACGTGCCACCATATGCCATCATCGATCATCGTGGAGATCATGTAAAAAACCGCTTTTCTGATGAGATCATTGCAGACCTCTTAGAGCTTAATTGGTGGGATTACGATCTGCCACGCATGATCTCTAAAAAGATGATCGATCCAAGCTTCCAAGAAAGCCCTCAAGGCATCATTGAGCTCATGCGCTCACAAGATACTTCTTCGTGGCTACGCATTGAACAAAAGTGGCGTGCCCTCTTAGTTTTCTCTGCAGATAAGAGTGCGCTTATCGATATTGACCCACAAACCGATCAGAACTTCTCTTCTGTCAATTTGCCTGCTGATATGCACAAACAAATTTTTGGCAAGAGATAAGGCTCAGCTCACGATCAGCAGCGAGCTGTTGGCTATGAGCAATGCTCTGTTCATAATTAGATAAGTGCTGTTGGCTATAAGCAGTGCTCTGTTCATAATAAGATAAGTGCTGTTGGCTATGAGAAGCGTGCTTTACGCATCTGCAAACTTATGTTCTACAATGCGCTCCATGCTTTTAATTTATAGAGCTGTACACAGCTTTTGTCTTTGTTTAGAGTGTTAGTCCAAACGTTTTAGTGCACCGACGCTCTCTTATATTGCAAAGGTAGAAAGGGATCTTAATGAAATCTATAGCAATTGAAACCGTGACTGAGCTTGATGAGCAGACTAGAGACAAGCTTACCGATAAGCATTTGTTCTTGGGTGAAAATGTAGAAGTCGCCCGTAATTGCTACTTCAATAAGCCCAATTTGGTGTACTTCAATTGCTCTATCTTCAAAGTGAAGATGGATGCCTATTCATATATTCATCACGACTCAACAGTTATCAATACTGAAATTGGTCGCTACTGCTCATTAGGTCATGCTTTAGATATAGGCATGGGCCATCACAATTACAAAGCATCCTTTACCTCACCTTGCTTTTACTCGAGCTCAATGTTTCTACCATTCTCAGGTGATATCGACTATAGGCCTGAGTGGCTCGAAGCACGCCATGGTGAACAAACTAACCACGTTAAGATTGAGCATGATGTGTGGGTTGGTGGCCATGTGATGATTCCTAACGACGTTACGATTGGCACTGGCGCAGTCATTGGCGCGGGTGCTGTGGTAACTAAGGATGTGCCTCCTTATGCAATTATCAATGCTCGTGGAGAGCACGTTAAAAATCGCTTTGCTGATGAAATCATTGCTGACTTACTCGAGTCTCAATGGTGGGAATATGATCTACCAAAACTGATCGCCAGCAAGCTCGTCGATCCTCGTATTCAAGAGCACCCAAGCATTTTGCTGCAGGCAATGAAAGATGCAGATTTAAGTACTTGGCCGCGTATTGCACAAGACTGGCATGCACTTTTAGTCTTTGCCAAAGACAAAGTACTCTTTACGCCTATTGATCCAAATACCGATCAAAACTTCACCTCAGTGAACTTGCCAGATTCAATCGTCGACTCGCTCTTTGGCGATAATTAAACAGTATAGCTAAAGTACCGACATTGATCGCGTGCTCAACAGCATAGTGCAATGCTCAAAGATCAAGGTTTAAAGCGCAAGGCTTAAAGTCTTATGCGCTACATCAATATGCGATCACACTATCCGTCGCTCATATCTTGCTCAGGGGATTAATATGAAAGTCGTTGTTGCGCTTGATTCATTCAAAGGCAGCTGCACTGCCCATAATGCCTGCGAAGCTGTTGCAACAGGGTTTAAGAAGGCTCTGCACGATAGCGAGATTCTGTGCTGCCCTATCTCGGATGGTGGTGAGGGACTTATTGACAGCCTGTATGCTGTACTGCAAGAACAAGGCTTTGTTAAGCACCATCACACTGTACTTGGCCCATACCAAGGACAGGTAAAAGCAAGCTTCTTATATAACGAGCAACAAGGTGAGGCTATTGTAGAAATGGCCCAATGTAGCGGTATTGAGCTTAATTTAAACCACCCACGTGAGGGCGAAAAAGCCACTACCTATGGTCTTGGTCAGCTCATTGGACATATCTTAAGCTTAAAAAAGTGCCGCACGATTAAGATTGGGCTTGGTGGCAGTGCTACAAATGATGCCGGTGCAGGCTTTGCTCAGGCACTAGGCGCAAAGTTTTATGACTTGCATGACCAGCTCATTACTGAGCCACTATGCGGATCTATGCTTAGCAAGATTGCCCGTGTAGACACGACTGATTTAGACGCTGCATTAAAAGACGTGGAGATTTTTGGCACCTGTGATGTAACAAATCCACTTACTGGCAGCAATGGCGCAACTTATACTTTTGGACCGCAAAAAGGCATCAAGGTGCAAAATCTAGCTACTCTCGATGAGGCTATGCAATCCTTTGCCACTCTCATGAATGCTCACTATAAGCGCAGTGTAGATACTGTTGCAGGTGCGGGCGCTGCAGGTGGCATGGGTGCAGCCTTACTCTGGTTTGCCCACGGCACTTTAGAGCGCGGCATTGATATTGTCATGCGCATCCTTAAACTTGAAGAGAAGATCAAGGATAGCTCCCTCGTTATTGTTGGCGAGGGGCGTATCGATGGCCAAAGCCTGCAAGGTAAAGCCCCGCTTGGCGTAGCTAAGCTTGCCAAAGAGCATAAGGTTCCAGTAATTGCCCTGTGCGGTTCTATCGGTGCAAATGCAGAGGCCCTTTACGAGCACGGCATTAACGCCATCTATTCTTTATGCACCGGCCCCATGACCTTAGACGAGGCCATGTCTAACGCCGAAGAGCTAATAGAAAAACTAAGCTACAACATCGCACGCACCGTCTCATTATCCTTAAACTAATTTAGACGATACATAATTAGAAACTAAAGCATTTGAGTGAACATAAGGTTTTAAACTTATCATTTAGTTCTTTGAAGTTCTCGAAGTGGCCAAATAACTTACTCTTAAGAGTATCTAAAGACTCAAAGTATCGATAGTGCGTCATCTCACGGCGTGTGATTCACCAGCACTATGGTACTCCATCTGTTAATTGCTCTTCACTTTTAGATTTGCCTTTTGACGGCTGTGCCTGTGCTCTAGTGAGCGATAAGTTTAACTTTTCTTTTATAGGACGTTGGCACTGTCTAGTGCTAAGGCTAACATTGAACTGCTTATTGATGAAATCAGCAACGCTTTTTCCATCCCAAAGGGCATAATTATGCGTCTCTGGTGGAGATAGCATGGCATCACGAACTGCATCGAGCTGACTTTCGCTAAGTCGTCTTGGTCGACCAGGCGGAGCAGATAGTTTTAGGGCTTGAAATCCTTGTTCATCAGCAAGCTTAACCCAAAGGTTGATTGTTGCTGGACTCTCACCACAAGCCTCTGATAATGACTTAGTGGAAATACCGTTAAGGTACATGTTGACGATTGTGGCTCTGTAAATCATCTTCGTCTCAGCACTTTGCCGAACAAAGCTTGAGCCAGCTTCTTTTAGCTTTTCAATATCAGTTTTATAGCTACGTACTTTCATTTAAAAGACCATCTTAGGCTATACCTAATGGTAGCTTATCATGAATGTAGTGCTAAGTTTTCTTATTACCTAATTATTTATGTCGTTTACTATAAAACACTTGCAGCCTAGCTTTAACGCCAATCAAAAAAGGCAGAGGCAGCAAAGTAATACTACCTTACTGCCTAAAGTAATACTACCTAACTGCCTCAGTCCATTTTCTTTTAAATGTGCATCTTTAAAGCAAGTTCTGTCTTGATAGCTAGCCTATTTGCGCAAAATAATGATGAGCCATCCAATTAACGAACGATAATGATGGAGCCGCCCTCATCGGCTAATGGCAGCTTATTAATTCGACCATGCTTGGCCTCAAACTCTGCGATTACCTCTTTGACGCCTTTGATAGAGGCGTGGTTGTAATCGTGCAAGAAAAGGTAACCACCAGGCAAAGTACGCTCGTAGAAGAACTCTAAAGCTGTAGCCATTGGTTGTTTGAGGTCCATGTCTAAAGAAACAAAGACAAACTTAAGATCTTTAACCTCACGACAGGTCTTTTCGATCATGCCTTTATGAAAAACGGCTTTGTCTGCATGAGGCAACACGGCTTTAACTGCCTCGATGGAAGTGGAGTTAAAAGTCTGCTCATCACGGAAGAAGGTGGAGATTAAGCCCTTTTCAATGTCGTGATCTACTTGCTTCATATCGAAGCCTTCAAAAGTATCGAACAAATGCAAAGTACGGTTAGCAAAGGCAGCATTAATCATGCAAGAAAAACCGCCTTTCCATACACCAGCCTCAGCTACACATGCATCGGATTTTGCAAGCTCTTCATTAGAGGCAATCATCTCAGCACATAGCTGCATAGTGCGCCAGCGAGTGTAGTCATGGTGCTCAACGCTATCGATAAGTGGGCTTTGCACCTGATCGTAGGTCATTGGAGACGTAATGATTTTGTTGCTATTCTTAAGCACATCGTAGAAAACGCCCATCAGCGCCTTGAAGTTATCGGCATTGAAGCTAAACATATTTTTCCTAAACTTGTGTATCTAACATCGTGAGAGTAGAACAAAGCGCTCTTTAAGCTTGTCTGTTAATCTAAGCGCTCTTTCAGCTTGTTTTAAGCTAAGCGGTATTTGAGGTTGGCTTATAACTAAGCGTGGTACATGTATTAATAACATGAGGCTATGAGTCTAGTCAGGATATGCAATTAAGACTAGATCTGTAGATGGACTACCAAGTGTTGAGCGACGGATGCAGAACTTATAGCCTAAGTTTAGATCTTCAAGATAAGACTTAAGCTCATAGAACTCAGGGGCATTGTGATAGATAGCTACTACTAGCAGCGGGCGCTGGCTCTTAATAGTATCGAGGGCTCCTTTGACGATCTCTACCTCAAAGCCTTCAACGTCAATCTTAATTACGCCCACTTCAAGCTGATGCTCTTTGACATAGCTATCAAAGGTAATTACTGGTACATCCTCATAGAACTCAGGGATATTGTAGTCAGCAGTTACGGATGCGGTAGCGTCTACCTTGCCTTGAAAGCCTGAGATACGTAAGGTATCACTCTTATCGCCCAAACCTGTCTTAACAGGGATAACACGGCCTGATGCAACATCTGCAGATAAGGTTTTGATCATGGACTCGTAGTTGCCGCTTTGAGGCTCAAAAGCATAGATCTTTGAGAGGCTATAGAGATCTCTAAACAGTATGACGGTATCGCCAATATAGCCACCAATATCAACCACAGCCTTACCATTGAAGCGGTCTTGGTAGTTAACCTCGACCATGCCCTCGCTATCGGCCTCTACCTTTAGATTGGCAGCAACCTCTTCATGCAGCTCACTCTTTTTGACCTTGCTAAGAAGCGGCAGCACATCATACATGCCGTATAAATTGGTGTAACTTGAGCTCCACTCGAGGTTAACTTGCTTTAAGAAAGCAGGCTCACCCTTAGCAACCCACTCATCATGGCGCTTAAACAGATAGCGATCAGTATCAGTCCAAAAAGCTTGTTGCTTGACTAGGCAATCATTAGCATTGATGACGTAGTGCACCATACGCTCATGATTTTTAACGTATTCTACAGATACCTCATCCATGCCATCTAGAAGCTTAGCTCTAACATCACGCATGACATGGGTGTCCATGTAATCAACAAAGCTTTGCTTGAAGATATAGTCGAGTGAGATATAGTTCGTCTTGATGTATGTGGCAAAACCATGAGCATCTAAGGCAACACTCTCACCGCTTGGTAAAGTGATGTGGCCAAAAATCTCTGTTTGATTATCTGCACCCATTGTATTGTCCTGTTACTTTTGTTCTGTTACTAGCTCTTAACGTTCTTAAGCAAGGGAGGCTAATCATCTATGCCCAGAATGTATCAATGCACGCGTCTAGATTTGCTAGCGTTAACTGCCTAAGCCTCACGATCTAGCCTTAGCTACGTTAGCCACAAAATCTACGAGATTAGGCTCTCTTAGCATCTAGCTTTGCGTGCTTGGGCTAGGCTTTCCTCTAAATCTAGCTTTGCGTGCTTGGGCTAGGCTTTCCTCTAAATCTAGCTTTGCGTGCTT
>Garnier_p2__coassemble_951_pt1 | contig 53727 bp, 35 predicted proteins | sample Garnier_p2__metabat2_high_PE_037 | metagenome-assembled genome bin Garnier_p2 | reverse complement strand
ATCGCCACCTAAACTCTTGAAGTTATAGGTGGAGAATTACGCCTATTTGTTAAAAAGATAGCTATTTCCATCAGCGTATAAGGCTCTTTTGCTCCTCAAGCAAGCTCTAATGCTATGTTTGAGATTAGTTAACTTGTACAAATTTGACTTACAAAACGCACAACGTTGAGAGGTTTTGCCTACTCAAGGTGAACTTGCTTAAGTTCAGTTTTTCTATTTTTAACAGTCATATGCGATACTATTGGATGCATTAGCCTGCTCAAAAAGCACAAAAGCACCATGTCTCCTAGATGACACCCTGATAAATAGACAGTTTGTAATCTATTTTAGGGGCATCTAAGCTGCATGATGCTTTTACCCTGACTTAAGGCAGAGTGCATTTTTATCCAGGCTCTATAAGTTCGATCAGAGAAACTGTTTCTTAAAAGTAGGACAAATTTATCTGTAGACTTGTACAAATTTGCCTATCAAATGAGCAAAATTTGTGTAGAACGCCTGGTTTGACCGTGATCCAATTATAACATTTTCTCAAGATACATACATACATGAATGTATGTTATAATTTCATCGCATTCAAATCACTGTCAGTGGCACTTTAGAGGTAAACATGTCCAAACGTACTCATGCTGAGGCTCTTCAGACAAAAAGAAGCATTCTTGATGCTGCAGCAAAGGTTTTTTCCGCTAACGGTTTTGCTAAAACCTCATTGTCTGACATCGCTCGCGATGCTGATGTAACTCGTGGTGCTATTTACTGGCACTTTGAGAATAAGACTGAGCTGCTTAGCGCTTTATTAGAGGATGAGGCTCAGAAGCTCAAGTTAGTTTCTACTTTAAGAGCAGCTGCAAACGAACAGCAGCGCGATCCTCTGGGCATTTTAAGACAGTGGAGCATGATGCACTTTTCTGAGGACTCACGTGTCTTCTTTAACTCTAGCATCATGTCTATTTTCGAAGGCATTATTCATAACAACTCACAAGTTGAAGCTCGTGAGCGTTTAGAAGAACTGTTAAAGACTCGTGCTGCCCTTATCGAAGAGGCTATTCGCAACGCAGTAGTTCATCGTCAGCTGCCTCCAGATACTGACATTGAGCTTGCAGCAACTTACTTACAGGCATCACTGCAGGGCCTTATTATGCAAATGCGTCAAGGCTATCGTAATCTGCCTGTTGAGCAGTATCAGCTCATTGTTGACACTATCTTTGCTCACATCGGCGAACTACGCCGCACTGCTGGCTAAATAATGCTAGTTTTCCAAACTCGATAGTGCCCTGATTCATATACCAAGTGCATTAAGGACACTTTGTCCTATTGAGCCTTGATTAAAAATAAAAAAGCCGTATCCCCTGTCAAAAGAGGATACGGCTTTTTTAATTTCATTAAGGACAGCAAAGAGAGCTTATTTGTGCTGCCTTTTGAGGTTGTTTTAGTTTGCAGAGCGGATTGAACCGTCTTCACATAAACCCACAGTGCCAGCATCAATGCCCTTTTGAGCAATAACATGGGCCTGTGGTGGCAGAGGGCGTGGACGACCTGCATCATCTACAGCTACATAAGTAAAGCTAGCCTTGGTAACAAGGTTACGCTGAGCAGCCTCTGACTCATAAATCTTCTTTACCCACAGCTCTAAGTTGATCTTTAATGAGGTGCGGCCAACCTTGATGCAGCGACCATAACAGCAGACAACATCACCTACCTCTACAGGACGGATGAAGCTCATGGCGTCAACAGCAACAGTAACGACGCGGCCATGGGCAATCTCACGAGCTAAAATCGCACCAGCAATATCAAGCTGAGACATGATCCAACCACCAAAGATGTCACCTGCAGGATTGGTATCCTTAGGCAGTGTCATGGTTCTGAGGAGGAGATTACCAATTGGTGGATGGACGGCATTAGAGTCGGTAGTGTTGTTATTTTGCTTTTCTTCAGACATGTTTCCTCCGAATCTACTTCGAGCATCAACAAAGTGCGCTAAATATTATGGTCAACTACAAAGCTCTGTAGTGTTGCCATCTTGGAACTATCTGATGACAATGCCTTACACATCTTGTCAAACAGCCCCACCATATATTCAAAGCAGGCTCATTTTTTTCAGTTGCATTATATGTGATTTTTCTTGATAGGGGGAAAGGAAAAAGCTGCTAGATGCTCAGATCAAAAAAGCCCGGCGTGAGCCGGGCTTTAGGTCAGTTGCAAAACCTAGAGGTGGCCTTGCAAATTTGGATGGTCTATATAGGAGAGTTACCCTATATACTTACGTAACCTTGTAATTTCACATACATAAGCTAAGCAATAGTTTATAAACACAAACAATATGGATTTAGTATCTGTACTTTGTACGTGGCAAAGCTCTTATCCATATCTTTGGTAACTGCTTAGCTTTAAGTAAAGGATTAGTAGAGGATTAAGTGTACTGAGGTTGAGCCGTGCACACCGAATACCGTAACAAGTTCAACGTCTGAAGTACGTGATGGACCTGCAATGAACAGAACGTTAGTTGGCAGGACATCGAACTCACTCTTAACCTTCTTGAGAGCCTCTGAAAGTGACTTAACTACGCGCTCTTTTTTCAAGAGAATAATGCACAGTGGTGTCACTAAGGAGAGCATACGTGGCTGATTCTCAGTAGAGGGAACACATGCAACACCATGAGAGGCTACGCCAGCAAAGGCATTAATAATAGAGAAGTCAGTGTGGAAGACCTGTTCACGGATATCCTCGATCTGACGATCAAAGCACAGCTGTGATGTGGCGGTGATCTTCTCTAAATCTAAACCTAAGTCCTTTGGATAGACCATGCTCTTAGCATTGCGGGAGGCAGTGATCTCATTGATGGTCTTGTACAGATCAGCTTCATTGACATCATGTACCACAAACTTGTTGTTGGTCATGTTCTCCTTGATGTTCTCGATCAGATCTTCTTTCATCACGATGTGAACAACAGGATCTTCAGTTTCCTTGCGGCAAAAAGCTGGATCTTGGTAACCAGCACGTACTTTCTTTAAGATCTCTTCACGGCTGCGCGAAGAGATGCTAGCAATTACATCATTCATACTTTACACCCTCGATAGCCTGAACCTTCTTGTAGAAATTGCCAGTTACATCAGGCAGTTTCTTAAATGCAGCCCACTCTTTTGCAACAGGGAGCATAGGACCGAAAGTTGTAACCAGAGAGTTCATGATGTGAGCCTTGGAGAATGAAGATCTCCACAGGTTGCCGCTAGTAGCCATCTTGGCAAACATGCTAAAGACCAATTGCTCAGAGGAGCTAGCCTTAACATTCTCAGAACCGGTGATGCTGCCCTCGCCTTGACCGACCTTGTAAGAGCGTAACTCACGGATGAGGTCAGCAAGAGGAATGCGCTCAGGGCAAACCTCAGAACAACGGCTACACTGTGAACAGAAAGTGAGCACGTCACCTGTCTTATCAAGACCGAATAAGTTTGGAGAGATAACCTCACCAATTGGGCCTGGATAAGTGGTACGGTAAGAGTGGCCACCGATCTTGTCATAAACAGGGCAGAAGTTCATGCAAGCACCGCAACGAATGCAGCGCAGCGCCTCATAGAAATGCTTGTGCTTGAGCATTGAGGTGCGGTTGTGATCGAAGATCACAATGTGCATCTGACGAGGACCGTCCTTGTCAGTTTCCTTACGAGGACCAGAGATGATGTTGTTGTAAGTTGGGATGAACTGACCAGTTGCAGATGGAGTTAACAGGTGCACTAAGGTAGCTGCATCATCAAAGGTCTCAACGATCTTCTCAATACCGCAAATGGCAACATGAATGTCAGGAGCGGTAGTACACATACGACCGTTACCTTCGTTCTCAATCAGCCAAATAGCGCCTTCTTTAGAGATAGCAAAGTTAACACCAGACAGACCCATCTTAAGAGTCTGGAACTGATTACGTAAGTGGCTACGTGCAATAGAGTTGAGCTTTTCAATATCTGACTCAACTGGTGCACCTAACTTATCGTGGAAGATCTGGCCTACTTCATAGCGGTTGCGGTGAATAGCTGGAACCACGATGTGCACAGGAGGCTCGTCGTTAAGCTGTAAAATGAGCTCACCTAAGTCAGACTCAACTGCTTTGAGGCCTTTCTCTTTTAAGTATGCATTGAGGCCAATTTCCTCAGATGCCATAGACTTACCTTTGAGAATCTTATCAACATTATTTTGCTTCATAATTTGATAGATGATCTCACAGGCATCTTTGTCAGAGGAGGCAAAGTGCACTTGAATGCCATTCTTAGTGGCGTTCTTCTCGAACTCTTCGATACGATCGGCAAGAGACATTAAGGCATTATTCTTTACCTGACGTGCTCTGTCACGTAAGCCTTGCCAATCTTCATATTTGTTCTCAATGAGGTGAAGACGGTTGCCCTGCAGGGTGTGCATGGCCTTAGTCAGGTTCTCTCGCATCTGAGAGTCATTGAGCTTATCGTGAACGATAGTCTTGTGAGGGATGTTAGCCAGTTCCATTACAACTTCTCCCCAGTCACACGCTTGTAGATAAAGTCATAGATGTTCATGACTTTGATATCAGTGATGCCCTGCTTTGCTAAAGCGCCGCTGATGTTGAGGATACAGCCGTTATCACCAGCTAAAACAATAGAGCAGCCAGTTTCACGGATGTGCTTGATCTTCTCAGAGACCATGGCGTTTGAAATCTCAGGCTCTTTAATAGAGAAAGTACCGCCAAAACCGCAGCACTCTTCTTCATATGGAACATCTACTAAGGTGACATTCTTGAGCTGACGAATGAGAGCTTTTTGAACTGGAATGCACTCTTGAATACGTAAGGAGTGGCAAGAGACGTGGAAAGTAACCTTGATAGGCTCGCCCTTATCCTCAAGCTGAGCATTTAAAACTTCAGTTAAGTACTCGGACTGATCATAAATACGGCTTGCAAAACGCTCTACGCTATCACGTACATCCTGTGAGTCCTCACGGAAGAGAAGACGGTAGTCGTGGCTCATCATGCCGGCGCAAGAGCCAGCAGGAATCACGATTGGGTAGTCGTTATCTGCAAATAAGGCCATGTTGTAAAAAGCAACTTCTTTTGCTTCTTTGAAATAGCCTGAATTGAAAGCAGGCTGTCCACAACAGGTCTGCTTCTTCTTAAAAGTGATCTTTGCGCCATACATCTGCATGAGCTTAATTGAGCTAATTACACTGTCTTGCAGTGCAGTAGAACCCATACAGGTAGCAAAGAAATTAACATTATGCTCCATACGTAAATACCATCCTGACGTTTGAGCGATTCAAAGTATTCATCTTGCTTAAAGTCGTAACTGGGCACAACAAAAATCTCCTCTGTGCCCTGATTAAGACCTTGGCAATAGATATAACTAATTATAGTACAAAGGATGGAGCTGACAGATCCTATCCTTGCAAAACGCACCATGTGTACGCATAAAAGCAAAATCCCGCAAGTACTTGCATAAAGGGTTGAAAACAAAAGAAAGGAAAAACCTAACTTATCCAAGCCTCTAGAGTAAGTGCGGGATAAAAGTTACAAATACACATAGTGGTATGTGCACAGATGCTAGTTGCAATGGGTATTAGCTTTTGGCCAATTGAGTTCGTTGCTGATTTAGCAGCTAGCAATGTGCAAGAAATCTTTTGAGGTGAGATAACAAGTCTTTTTAAGGCTTGTAATGCAAACTGGCAACTTAACAAGATAGCTAGTAAGTTGCCAGGTTTGCTTAATCTTAAGCTGCCCCTAGCTTCATAGTAGGGGCAACTTTTGATCACTAAACTCTAATTAGTGAGCAAGTGGTACAGACTCTGGAATCATCCATGGGAGGAAGAATGCAACACACAGAACCCAGGTTGCTACGAGGAGGATGAAGGCTACAGAGTACTTTAAGGTGAACTTGAACAGTTCAGACTCCTTGCCAACTAAGCCTACAGCTGCGCAAGCAATGGCGATGGACTGTGGAGAAATCATCTTACCTACTACACCACCTAAGGAGTTAGCGGCTAAGAACAGAGCCTCACCAATACCTAAGGTCTTAGCAGAAGCCTGCTGGAGAATACCGAAGAGCAGGTTAGAAGAAGTGTCAGAACCAGTGAGGAATACACCAATCCAACCGATGATTGGGGAGAAGAATGCAAAGGCGCTACCAGTGCTTGCAAATGCAAGACCTAAGGTGGTAGACATACCGGAGTTCTTAGCGATGAAGGCGAATGCTACAACCAGACCGATGGTGATGATTGGGATTGCCATCTCCTTTAAGGTGTCCCAGAAGCACTCCATGGCGTCGTCAGTCTTAATGCGCAGGAATGCGATGGTGAGCAGAGCTGCGATAAAGATAGCGGTACCAGCCTGGAAAGCGATGAGGTTCACAACCTGAGCAACCTTAACATCGTGCAGAATGGTTGAGTCTAATACGTCAGGTGACTTAATAGAACCAACAGTAGCGTTGAACTGTACGGTTACCTGAGTGAACTCAAGAGCAGAACCCTTACCAAAGAGGCTTAAGAACAGTGGGTTGGTCCAGATGATGATGAGAACGATCAGGAGTAAGAATGGAGTCCAAGCACGGAATACTGTCTTGAAGTCTAAAGAGCTCTCACTAGTGAAGTTGGTCTCACCGTCTAAACGGAAGATGTTCTTTGGCTGCCATGCTCTTAAGAAGAGAGTGGTACATACTAAAGCAACAACAGCAGAAGTAATATCAGGTAACTGAGGACCAATGTGGTTAGAGGTGAAGTACTGAGTAACTACGAAAGAGGTAGAAGTTACAAGTACTGCAGGGAAGGTCTCACGAACACCCTTGATGCCGTCCATTAAGAATACGATGAAGAATGGAACGGTGAATGAAAGAGGTACGAGTAAACGACCGGTCATTGCAGAAACAGAGTTTGCATCAACACCAACGAGGTCGGTCATAGCGGTGATTGGAATACCAACAGCACCGAAAGCTACAGGAGCGGTGTTAGCAATGAGGCACAGACCAGCTGCGTACATTGGCTTAAGGCCGAGGCCTACTAACAGAGCAGCAGTAATAGCAACAGGACCGCCGAAACCGATAGCACCCTCGAGGAAGGAACCAAAGCAGAAGCCGATGAGCAGAACCTGAATACGGTGATCAGGGGTAATGCTAATAACAGACTGCTTGATAACTTCGAAAGAGCCGGACTTAACAGACAGCTTGTATAAGAAGATAGCTGCGATAATAATCCAAGCGATTGGCCACATACCATTGGTGTAGCCTTGTACAAAGGATGCACCGATTAACTGTACTGGCATGCCATAGAAGAAGAATGCTACAGCAGCAGCTAATACAACGGTAATAAAACCAGCCTGATAGCCCTTAAGCTTAAAGACAACCAGACAGAGCAAGAAGCAAATGATAGGTAACGCTGCGACCAGAGCGGACAACCAGATGTTGCCGGCTGGATCGTAGTTTTGAATCCACATAGGTGACAATCTCCGTAAAAACAGGGAGCAACTGACTCGCGCTCAATACTAATAGAAAGCAAATGATCTTTAGTTGAAAGTATTTATCAATTGAAAAAGCTTTAAGGCCTTTTTCTCACTGTGTTTGTATACGGCACGCCAAAGTGTGAAGTAAGTCAATTTGAAAATCCCGTTTAAATCGGGGTTTTTATTTAAGTGCAAATAAATGAGATCCAAATCAAATAACGTGAATATTATCAACTTGCTAGGATGGCCTGGTGAGCGTTACACAAAAATGCCCCAAATGATCTCATTGACCAGCAAGAAATGCAAAGAGCAAACTTGTATACAAGCTTGACCTCATATGGAATATAGCTTATTGCTTGTATACAAGTTAGTAGTAATAGTATAAAAAGTACGCGTGTAAATACTGCCTAATTGACAACTAGGATCCTAGTCGCCAACTGTAAAGCTAGATTGCTTATTTAGGCCGTTTGCATGGTATAAATCACATTTATTCATAGCACTTTGCACATAATTGCACGATGGCATGAAATGGTCATATAATGATTGATACCTATGTCTGAAATTTGCGCACTAAGCTATTTCATGCATAGCTGTGTTGATCATCTTCTAAAGAAACTCTCTTAATGGCGGTGATCTTGTAAGTTGAGCTTTTGCCGCTGTACAAACTGTTGAGATTAAGCTTCTTGTAGACGCCAAGAATGCATCTTAGCTGCAGCCTCATCTACATCATATAGATGTTGCCTACATCGCTATTGCTTAGTTTCGTACACGATTAAGCTTAAGCCACTGCTAATGACGGGGGCTGTAGACATAAGATACATTGTCTATTTTCATCATGCAGAGCATGACTCAGTGTTAAAAACTTAATGCTTGCATGATTTAAGACAATGCTACATAAGCTTAGAGCGGCGAACGGTTAAATTGCTGTATGGACACGAAACCTCCTCCTTGTAAGCCTTTAAACCCATCTGAAGTAGTTATTAACAACGCTACTCAGGTCTCTTTTAGCGAAGAGCCAATGTCTACAGAGTCTCTGTATGACCACCTCAATAAGGTCTCTCGCTCTTTTGCCATTACTATTCCGCTGATGAGTGGTCCATTAAAGGACTGCGTAAGCCTTGCGTACTTGCTGTGCCGCATTGTCGATACAGTTGAGGATGATGCCAAGGCCAATACAGTAGATAAGATCACTTGGCTATCTGATATCTCTTTCCTTGCTGGCGACGACTTTGCCGATAAAGATGTGCTCTTTAGACTCAAAGAGAAAGCTTTAGAACTGTGCTCTGAGGGCTCTAATGCAGAGTATGTAGCTTTACTGCATGATATGGATAAAGCAGTTAATCTGCTTGAAACCTATGATGACGATATCAAAGAGATAGTGTGTCACGCGGTTGCTATCCTTGCACATGGTATGGCTAGCAATTTAAGAAAGACTTTAGACGAGGATGAGAAGGGCATTTGTAACCTCGATGATGTAGATAATTACTGCTACTTCGTTGCAGGCGTGATTGGTGAAATGCTCGCTGAGTTGTTTGCTCTGTACAATCGTGATGTTAATAAGAATGAGCTTATGGAGCTGGCGGTGTCTTTTGGCGAGGGGCTGCAGCTCATTAATATTCTGCGTGATCGTGCTAAAGATGCTCAGCGTGGTGCCTTATTCTTGCCAGTTAAAGATGAACAAGATGTCTTAGAGTACGTGGCGTTAACTCAAGGCCATTTAGATGACGCCATTAACTTCATCTGTGCTTTGCCAGTAAAAGACAGCTCCGGCAGCCGTATGTTCTGTCTGACTAATGTATGCATGGCCCTCTTGCTGCTGCGCCAGGTTTCACGTGATCCAATGAATCCTCAATGTGACTACCGCCTTACTCGAGCTAAGGTGAAGCGCATTTTCGTCTTATGTCGTTTAGCAGCCCACTCTAATACTTTAGTAAGAGCATTAAGCTTCATTCTTTCAGCAGGCATGCGCCGTCAACGTCGTAGCGTACGTCGTCTGCGCGACAAGGTCTCAATTTGGGATCACTCCTCAAATACTAACTAAGCGCAATATCCACGCTTACCACTTCTTTGGCATACCGCTCACGTCTTTTGATGGTATGCCACTACACCAACACGCTCAAAGCATACATTCAAAGGACGCAACTTCACCATCCACAGCAAGTCTTGTATGCATCAGTTATTTGCACATTTTAGTTAGAGCTTTGCTCTCTTTGCTATCACCAAGTTGCACCAGCCATTCTATACATGGTCTCTGTCACGAGCTATTCTCTAGATGGTTTCTTTCACGAGCTCAAAAGCAACGACAATAGCCGCATGAATACTTTGATAACTTCAAATATCTATGGAGGGTCTCTAGAATTGTCACTTGCAAACTTTCAATTATTGTCAGTTGCTCACATGAGTTAAGTGCATGCTACAATCAGCTTTTAACGAACTAGCGACGGCCTAAGTTGAGCTGTGTAGTGTGGTTTACTCACCTAGGCGACAGGGGCAATATTAGTTAGCCTGTACTGATGGTTAAAATGATTTGTACTAATACGTCGCTAAGCTTTGCATAGTAGTATGGCGCTATAAGTTTTGTGTCGTGCTCTGTACGATATTTCGGAGATCTTATGTTTAAGAAGTTATTAGCCATCGGTTTTGCAGCAGTAACTGCTATTTCTATCTTAAATACAGCTGTAGCCGCTGAAGCTAAGTACAAAGAGGGTGTTAACTATCAAGTTCGTGCTGAGAAGCTTACAGAGGTTAAAGAAATCAGAGAGTTCTTTTCTTTCTGGTGCGGCCACTGTTTCTCACTGCAAGAGACCTTTGACAACCTCGAAAAGGCTTATCCAAATGCAGAGTTTGTTCGTAATCCTGTAGCTATGCTCGGTGGTCCAATGGGCCCAGAGTCTCAAAGAGCCTTAGTAGTGGCTAAAAACTTAGGCATGGAAGATATCTTTGTTAAAGAGCTCTTCAAGAGCATGCATACTGACGGCAAGATTCCTATGAGTCACGCTGAAATGGCTGACTTCATGACAACTGTAGGCATTGCAAAGACTAAGTACGAAAAAGAGTACATTTCATTCCCAGTAATGGGTGCTGTTGCCAAGTTTGATAAGTGGGCTAAAGACATCAATATCGATGCAGTGCCTGAGATCCTCATCAATGGTAAGTATTTAGTTACCATGGAGTCTGTTCAAGACGAAAAGGATTTATTCAATCTCATTGGCTATCTGCTTGAAAAAGATGGCGTAAAAGATGCCAAGAGTGCCGTGGCTAAGTAGTTTTAGCTAAATTAAGCTGCACTCCAAGATACAAAAAAGGTCGCATTATGCGACCTTTTTTTATGCAAGCACAGACTAAAGCTAAGCCCTAGCCAATTAGAGCTTGCTCTCCTGATTATAGCTGCACTTGTCGATAGTATTTGCCTCTTTCTGTGAGCTTGTAGCGCTCGGTGCGCTATCAAAGACGCTGCTTAGCGCATTACATCTGTAGATTGTGTATCTACGTTTGTCTGTGAGGACTCTGAGCTTGGAGCAGCGCCTTCTAGGCTTACTGAGGCACTTTCTTGGCCAGTTGCTGCGCTATCTGGTCCTGCTGCGGCACTGTCTTGGCCTGTTGCTGCGCTATCAGGTCCTGCTGCGGCACTGTCTTGGCCAGTTGCTGCGACGATATCACGAGGCACATAATCAATGCCCTTAATGGCAGCGATGCTCTCATCCTTCTCTTGCCAAATAGAGCGGAGCTTAGTGTTAAAGTTGCGCTTAAATTGCTTATCGTTGAGGTAGTCGCCAATAAGATGCTCTTGGATCTCTTCTTTGCTAATTACTTCAACACGAGCTGCAAACTTGTGCAGACGACCACATAACAGCGACATGAAGATATTGGTACCTGGTTTGTTGTCAGGGTAAACCAAGGTGGTGTTTAAGATGCAGTCGATGTTATTGCCGATGATGCCTAAGGCAACAGCAAGAGAGGTAGCCTTTGGTGGCATCAGGTTTTGGTAAGGGGTCTTTTGTGCAACTGCCTTAGCCTCAGTAAAGCGAGTACCCTCTACAAAGTTAACTAAGCTTGATGGGTAATTAACTAAGCTCTTGCAGGCTTTACGGGTAGCATTGACATCTTTGTTCTTAAGCTTTGGATTCTTTAAGATCTTGGCACGGCTATAACGGCGTAAAAAAGGCATACCAACGGCGTAGCAAACCTGGCCAATCACAGGAATCCAGATTAAGGATTGCTTTAAGAAGAACTTGGTAATTGGGATACGACCACGGTATAAGTGGCATAACAGCACGATGTCAGCCCAAGTTACATGATTAGAGATAATGATGCATGAGCCGTTGATCTTAATATTCTCAAAGCCTTGTATATCCCAATCAGCTTTGTTGGTAAGACGAATTAAGAAAGCATTGTTCAGGCAAAAGCACTTGAACGCGAGCTGATTAACCACATCCACCACTTTGAGTACTGGACGAATTGGCAAAATGAGCTTAATAAATGCCATTAGCAGCACTGGAATGGATAGCAGTGTTGTACCAATTGATAACCAGACGAAGTTGATTACAAAGAGGATTGGTGCGGGTACAAAGTGAAGCATAACTAGTCCTAGGTATTGGGCTGTTAGTTGCGACCTCTACATAAAGAAAGTGGTCGTGCTATTAAGTGACGCAAGCATCTAGCTACATCCAAAGCCCCATAAGTAATGTACATTAACATTTAACTGTTATGGGGAGTGAGGATATCCTTGTGTTTAGATCAGCACAGAGCTCTAGAAAGATGCAATGCTTAGTGTCGAATTAAAAGATTTTATCATAGACAGCACAAGGCTTTTGTTGCGCACCTCTCAGGCTCAGTAGCTGAGCGTAGCAGTTGGCTACATAAAACAGGTTAAGGCATATGAGTGGGCATAACATCTGCACTGTGTGAGGCACAGGATAAAGGGCCTAATGTTTTCAGGTGCGTAAAAAGCCTATATACTTATGCTCACGATTTTTATGGAGTTTTCTATGAACAAGGTAAAAGCAAGTACATCAAGATTAAAGGTCTTAAGCTACATTAAAAGCGCCGTTGCCATCGTAGCGATATCATTTGCTTTTACTAGTGTGTCCCATGCTGCACCATCTCCATCAACCGTAACTATCGGCAATAGCTCAAGTGCTGCTTTAGGTAAGTTACTGCCTGGTTTTAGCATCCATCACACTAAGAAAGATCGTTTAGTCACTGTAGTTAAGAATGATGGTAGTGCTAAGGCCTTCATTCGTGTCATGCCTGCAGCAGCTCATCTAAGCACTACTAAGTCCTATGCACAAAATGTTATGGACTCTTACTCTGGCTGGGGACTTACCGCGCAGATTTCACGTCGAGGCTTTAGCTTTAACTATGTAGATAACGCACCTTGTGCCGGTTTAGTTACTTACTTTGATGGTGCCTCATATTTGATGTTTGGTGCCTGTGGCATGATCAGTAAGGATGAGTTATTTAAGGCCTACTCCGTTGCCAAAAAAGAATTAGGCCTTGATGAGGCACTCAACCGCTCCGCCATGCCATCGGTTTACTACTAAGTTATAGCATCAGCGATTTTCCACTGATGTTTTACAAAAGAAAAAGGACTCTTTCCACTAAAGGATTGAGTCCTTTTTTCTTTTGCAAAATGCTATGCCACCTTAAGGCTATCTCTTAACTAAGAGGCCTCCTATGTTGTTGGTGTTGATCCCTTATTTAGTTGCTGTGTTGAGCCATTATTTAGTTGCTGGGGCCTGGCCCATTATTTATGAGTAAATTAGCGCATGAGTAATTGTAAGCCAAGCTGAGGGCGCTGATTGGCCTGCATGAGCATGGTCATAGCTGCTTGTAAGATGATGTTTTGGCGAGTGAGGTTGGCAGCCTCTTCAGCAAAATCTGCATCACGAATGCGGCTACGAGCATCGGCCATGTTAGCTGATACATTGGATTGATTACGAACAGATGACTCCAGGCGGTTTGCCGTTGCACCAAGGCTAGCACGCTGTGAATCTACCTCATTAATCATACTGTCCATAATACTGATGACATCTGATGGATCGGCTTTAGAAAATTGGAAGGTAATATTGCCGTCCTTATCAATGGTCAATACTTTATCGTTGCCAACGTAATTTTTAGCAAAGTCCTTATCAGCTCTTACGCCAACAACAGAGAATTGCATGTTCTCTAGCTTAAAGCTGATAGTGTCTCCGGCATTTGCTCCTACTTGCAAAGTGATGTTTTGTGCATCGCCTGCGGTGCCATTACCTTGAGATACTAATGACTTATCGCCTTGAACGCCATTGAGAATAGTCTTACCGCCATAGCTAGTTTGTTTAGCAATACGACTGATCTCATTAGCTAGAGAGGCGGCCTCTTTTGATAAAGCAGCTCGATCCTCAGCGGTATTGGTACCATTGCTTGCTTGTACAGCTAAGGTACGGATTTTTTGCAGCATGGAGGCCATTTCATCCATGCTAGATTCAGCTGTTTGAGCCAGAGCAATACCATCAGAGGCATTGCGGTTACCTTGATTAAGTCCGTTTATCTGTGCAGTCAGTCGGTTTGCGATCTGTAGGCCAGCAGCATCATCTTTAGCGCTATTGATTCTAAGTCCTGACGAAAGCCTTTGATAGGTAGTATTAAGCTGATTTTGTAGGTTAGTGATGTTCCGTAGTGTCTTTAGTGATGTGACGTTAGTATTCACATAAACTGGCATAGGCGTCTCCAGAACGTACATTAATCTCTTTTTCAACCGACATGCATCATCATGTAATTCAGAAGATGGCAAGCGGTGCATATCTCTTATATATCATCGTTACACATGGCGCTACATAAAGATCACTCGGGCCAATAATGGATTGTCTTCTCAATGATAGTAGATGCTAACTAGTGCGGGAGCTGCAAAAGCAATCATGTCTGCGTGCTTATTGTAATATTGCGCTGACAGCAATACTTACAAGCTTGATGGAGAAGATGTCAAGGAGGCTAAGGATGTCTTTGCAATGGTAAGCTGCAAATAAAAAAGGTCCGACCCCGTAAGGAGTCGAACCTTTTTTAAGCTGTTAAAAGCTATTCTTATTTTGCTTTGAGTGCTAAAGCAAAGAACTTAGTTGCTTCCTCATGGCGACTCAGGCGCTCATTAAGCTCGGCTGCGAGTAAGTACAGATCGCGGCTCTTGGTATGCTCTAAAGCCTGCTTTAAGTGTGCCTTAGCTTCAGTAAGCTTATCAGACTTCATCTCGAGGTTAGCTAAAGCCTTGAGCAGTGGCACATTAGTAGAAGAACCAATTGTGTTAGAACCGCCTTGCTTAGTAAGCTCCTCTAAAACCTTAGGTGAAGCAGCGTCCCAAGTTGCAATTGACTCTAAGATAGCTGGGTCTAAGTTGCGGCGGATAATGTCCATGGTGTACTTGCTTGCCTGAGCAACATCACCAAGCTCGACGAGCTTAGAAACTACAGGAGCCATAATGCAAGCATTGTGACGCTCAGCGCGGTCAAGTGAGCCAATCATGACATTGACCTTGTCTAATGTGTCTGCAGTGCTTAGGAAGTGGCTAGTGCAGCGGGCAGTGATCTTAGCAGCCTCGTCATCATCAATAATGCGCTGCTTCTTTAAAGCAGGTAACAGGCTGTAAATCTTGTCGAACTTGCCTTCGTGCTCATAGCACTCGTATAAGAGCTTGGTAGTAACTGCGCCAGAGTAATTCTCTTTCTTAAGAGCCTCGAGGTTCTCAAGAGCAGCCTCGTTGTTACCAATCTTTAAGTTGAGCTTTGCTCTTAAGAGCTTGCAAGCAATGTCAGAACCATCAGAGGCATGCTCAGCACGATTTAAGAAAGCTCGGCACTTTTCTAAGTCGCCTAATTCAAAAGCTGATTTTGCGCCTAAGAACAGTACGTTGATTGGCAGTTCATCTTCAGAGCCAGACTTCTTAATTAAAGCTAAGGCACGAGCATAAGCGCCTTCTTCATAAGCTAAGAAAGCTTCGTTTTGTAAAGTCTGATGCTTGATGTTCTTGCGGTTTGAGAAGAAGCGAGCAGTAGACTGAGGAAGCTTTATAGAACGGCTGATGATGTTTACAACTACATGCAGCACAAAGAAAGCGACAAATAAAATAATGATAGCTGTAGTAAGAGAGCTTTCTACAATATAGCTATTAGTGGCAATATGTACAAAACCCTGAGAATCAGCTAGGCGCGGACCTACAAAGACCGCACCGCACAGTAACGCAACGGCGATGAGGATCTTAATCATAGATTACTTACCTCTGCCTAATAAGTGCTCACGTGCATAAGTTGAGAATGCACCAGCACTCTGTAACACATCAGGGGTCTGAATGGTGATTTCGCTCTTAGATAAGGTATCGAGCATCTCAATAGTATTCTTAACTACTAAGCTATCAGTGTCGAAGTAGGTGTTGATAAGGCCAACTGCCGCATTGAGGTTAGACTGCATGGATTCCTTATCGCCATGAGACAAGTCAGCCTTGGCAAGTAAGATACGGGTCTTGATATTCTCACGCAGATACAGATCCTGCTCTGGTGTTAAGAACTCAGTAGCAGCTTCGGCATTACGACGACGAATCTCAACAAAACGGGAAGCAAATTGATTAGCGGAGTTGAGTAAGTTCTCCTTCCAATCAGCGAGGTTTTCAGTAGTCTGCTCTGCCTTAACCATAGCAGCTTCACGAACCTTAGGATCTGAGTAGCCCTCAAGTACGAGCTTATCAACATTGTCATAAGCACGATCAAGGTCTAAACCTAAACCGCGCATATCAACCTGAGCAATATTCTTTAAGGTAGAGATATCCTCAGAGATGGTCTCACGCAGAGCAACAACCTTCTCATCCTCAATGCCAACGAGCAATTCATCAGCCTGAGTCAGCATCCAAACAGCTGCCTTGATGTCTTTTTCAAAGACAGCCTTGGCTTGGGCATTGTTTACTAAGAAGTAAGCCTCAGCAAGCTGCCAATCATATGGATTGCGGCTTTGGAAAGTATCAATCTTATCGGAAAGCTCACTGACGCTCTTGCCTTGAGCCTGTTGGGCAGAAATCAGGCTGTTAACAGTCTGAGCTAAGCTCTGATAATTCTGGGTTAAAGTGGTGGTGCTTTGCTGCAGGGCGGCATTGTTATGCTGTGCAGTCTCTAAAAGATTAGCGCTCTGCTCGATACGATTAATAGAATCGGTAATCTTGCTTTGAGCATTGGCGTAATCATTGTTGATAGCAGCAAGCTTCTGCTGGTTTTGGAAAGCGGTATAACCTGAAAAACCTGCGGCGCCTAAGGCGATTAAGGTAACGATCCAAAGGAGGCCAGTTTTTCCGCCTGAGGAGTTGGCAGCCTTAGTGCTAAGACGGTATTCGAGTTCTTTTAACTCTGCCTTGCTGACGTAAGACGGTTGTGAAGAGTTTGAATTATCCTGAGCAGCAGTCGAAGTGTTGGCCTCGACCTTCTGTAAGGTGCTTTCGGTTGTGGACGTTTCTTTTACCATTTTGATCCCTGCGTGGGTCTTGTTTAACAACTTCGGGCTAGAAAACGCGATGGATTTAAATTTAAAACCATCGTATTGCCAAGCTCATGTCAAAAGAGCACTTAATCGTGTCTCTTTGAGTCGGGCGCAAAGCCCGAAGAAAGACCTTATGGTCAGAGGCAGACATAGCTATGAAAGTACTGCTTATACAGGCATAAAGCTTAGCTTTGCCCTTGTAGGCAGACTTACAAGCCTGGCTAGCTAAGCTAACTTACAAAAGATAGCTTAGCTAGATTAGCTAATTTAAGCCGATGTCTTTCTTTAACCAAGCGCTCGTGCGCGGTCCAAATGTTGATTATCAACGTAATCTTTGCGCCTCAAGTTCTAAAGACTCATATTCAGCCTGTAGATCTTGTAGCTGCTTAGACATTTGAGATTCGAGTTTATCGTACTCATCAATCTCATCTGTCACTTGGGCACTCTTTAAGACCTTACTTTCACTAATAAGTTCATCAGCATGGTGCGTAATGTCGATCACTGTCATAAGAAATTTGATCTCTTAACGGTGTTTAATGGCTCTAAAGCAATTTTATAAACCATGGACATGAGTGCTATTTAAGTAATGTTGCTGCGTTGGCATCAGTTACAAAGGTACGCTCAAATCGAGGCTATAAGATGATAACTCACCTTGATTGAGCCCATTATTGCACAGCAAAGTGAAAGCAATTTTGAGCAATTGTAGAGGCCTAACGGCACGCAAACTAAACTCGAATTTTACCACCAATTGACCTGTTAAATCTGTGGCGGACAGTACAACTTGTCATATTAAGTGGAACTTTTGGGCAAAAGTGTGTGGTGAGTCATTGTGTTTAATTGCCTAAAGGGTGACGGTGCACTTGACTTATCTTGCTCACCCTTCGTTTTACGCAATCTTTTCTCGCTGTATAAAACTATGGTTAGCGTGCACAGTATAAGAACCAAAACTGTATGTCTCACAGGAGCAATTAACAGCACTGCAGTTGTGCGCCAAATACTTTGGCAAAATCTTTATGGCCAACATATCATCTATAGCATGGCCATAAGCTTGTCTAGGTTATAATACTAATCTGAGATCCTGATGCTCATACTATGAGTTTAAAGCTGCAACTAAGGCCATACATCAAGCCTATTGTTGAGTTTGATCTGTATATGAGGGCCGGATTGGTGATTGGCATTGTGGTGATGTTGAATGGTTTATATTCCAAAGCAACAGATATTGACGAGATTTAGGCGCTATAAAGCTCTTAATGAGACGCGTCTTGAGAGATCTTTGTCTTTAATGAACCATGACACGCGCTTTTGCCTCGCCATCGTTCCTGTACTGCTGCATTACAACCATGTCAATCTGCCTGGCTATCGTGATGGCTATATACCACATGGTATTGATCTTTTTACCCTCAATGATGTGCAGCGTCGCTATTTAGATGACACCATCTTACCTGGCACCCCACCGCTTCAAGAGCCAAAAGAACATGCCATCTTAGGTCTGTATGCTATGGGTTCGACCTCATCTTTAGGTCAGACCAAAAACTCAGACGTAGATATTTGGGTATGTGTCAAAGCCTCATTATCTGAGGCAGGCACCAAAGCGCTGCAGGATAAGTGTCGTTTCATTACTGATTACGTTAAAGCTCATAATGTTGAGCTCAATCTGTTTGTTACCCCAGAAGATCGTTTTACCAATTTCCAGCCAGACAGTCTTGATGAAGAGAACTGCGGTAGTGCGCAAAACCTCTTCTTGCTTGATGAGTTCTATCGCTCCTCTATACGTCTGTGTGGTCGTTATATTCTGTGGTACCTCATCTCGACTACTGAAGAAGAGCAGTCTTACCAAGCCTATGCCGACTTCTTAACTAAAGGCATCTCTGGTATGCCTGCATTTAAAGATGGACGCATAGCAAGGGATGATCCTTATGAGAGCAAAGTAAGATCGGCTCTTAGCAGTCAAGTCGATCTAATCAACAATGCTGATGTCTCAACTCCAGATGAAAGGTTGATTAGCAGCGTTACACCGCTCATTTCTGTCTGCCCAATTCTAGCTAATCAAACCCACTTTTTAGCCCAATCAGCTTTTGATGTGCACCCGTTCTCTAAGAGGACACGCAAGTATAATGATGCAGCATTTACTGATGCCCTTAATGGTTCTGCTAGCCATGCTTTATATGGTCCGCAAGGATCACTAGATCCTAATACCGTGACCTTTACCTCTAATGAACAAAAAGAAATTGGTTTAGGTTGTTCTTCAGATGGTCAAACTAGGCTAGAAAATGAATTCAGCGACATTGATTTTACTGCCCGTGCCTGCTTTGATTACCCATCGGCTAATCAAATGCCGCAAGCACACCCACATGTGATTCGTACTGTACCTAAGATTAACTTTGTATCTCTTGATGATAGCTCTCAAAGATCCACCATTAAGCGTAAGTACATGAGTCTCATTAATAATGAGGCCACTTCCACTCACAGTCTGAATAAAAATCACATCCAAAAGGGTTTGGGCAAGGCAGTAAGCAAGCTTGCATCCTACTATCAAAGCCGTATTGCATCTTCAACTAATCATCACGTCAAAGATTCTAATGACACTAGCGATCCGCAGCGATCTGAGATCGTTTCAGGAGCAACTAGTCAAGATGCGGCGTTTTTCGACGATTCATCTGCACACCATGGTTTGCCTAAAATAAAGTCACCACAAGTGGGATTGTCTACAGTCAATCTCTTTGAAGATCGCACCTTACAGAGTGATAAGTCTCGTGGCGAGAGTTCAGATGGGTCTTTAACCCACATGAATGTGCTCATGTCGGTTAAAGGTACTACCTCTAGTGGTGATCTCTTATCAAGCTTAGAGCTTAATCATATTGAATATGGGCCAAGTGACTCTAGCTCTGATAAATTTACCAATTATGCCAAAGGCGCGTTTTGTAGTATTGAGCTGCCCTCGCACACTGGCTCTTTTGTCGATTCACAAAATGATATGCGAATCGAGCTGAGTGCGCAGGTTTCTATTTCTAATAGCGGCAATTTAGATGCCTCATTAGATAATAAAGAAGATATTGATAACAGCGCATCATTACGCCATGAACAGTGGCAGCAAAGTGGCGATAACAATAGCTACGATGCTTTTCAAGGTCGTCATAGAGTTACTTATGACGGTCACGAGCATAATACTTGTGCAGTAGGATTTTCTGAAGGTGAATACTTAGGCACCGACTTTGTTAATAGCGCCGACCATTCAGTAATGGATCGCGTCCTTAACCTTAAAAGATCGGAGCACTTATTAAATGATCCTTCTAAGCAGCAAGCCCAAGATTCACACTCAACAGCAACTAAGCTTGCGCCTTCTACTCACAACGCTGCACTACATGTACATAACATAGAAGCTACAGCAACTGTATTGCCGGAGGACAATGCAGCAGATGCTGCCAAAGATCATGATGGAGTAGGCAGTAAAAATACTGCGGAGCATGCAGCTAGAGACGAGATCATTAGTGAGGCTTATAGCGTCAATGTCCTCACCGCTACTAGCGATGCTAAAGCCCATGACAATAGCTATGCGCATGATAATAGCAATGCTAATTCCCGTGATATTAGCTATGCGCATGAAAATAGCGATTCTCATAGCAATAGCGATGCGCATGACAATAGCGATGCTCATGCCAGCCATGACGAGTCAAATGAGACAAAGATAGGCCATGCTGCTAAAAATGAAATAAAGAGATACCATGCTGCAGCGATAGGCTCTGATGAGGTAAATAGTGCTAAGGTACTAGGATTTGACAGTATTTCAGATGCTGTTAATAGCTCTTTTATCTCGCGCAAAGAGTATTTGGTAAAGGGCCGTAGCCGTAATGTCTCTGCTGATGATGTCAAAGAGAATAATGGATCTAACCACAATACTTTAGAGGAGGGTACTGACGATAATGGAAGTAACTATAAGCCTCACCATAGTATTCGCGGCATTACTGTTACCGGAGAACTTTTAGCTGCCCCTCAAAGAGATCTTGAGCTTAATAAAAGCTCCTCAGAAAATGATGGTGCGCACACAGATCTTGATGGAAGTAAGGACCCTGACCTTAATGAGGGTAAGGACGCAGATCAGCACCCTCATCTTGATCAGAGCAAGCATGCCGATAGTGATCTTGAAGAAATCTATGAGGGCTATGAGCTAGGCGATGATCTTACGGAGGAGGTGGAGGATGATGCTATCTCCAAGCTCGAACGCGAGGCGGCAGTGCTTGCTCGTGCTAAGTCTATACGTAAGATGCGTGCTGCGCGGCGCAATGAGGCTGTAGCACGCGCTGGTGCCATGATGGCCAAGAAGATTTCTGGCGCGAGCGCCTTAAACAATCTCTTCTCCAAGCTCTTTCCTAATTCAGATGCGGCGCATGGCACTAAAGATCTCACTTTAGATGATGCATCTGTCTCATATGATGAGTCATTATCAAGCAACATATCCACTCAGCCTACTTACATTGCTGCTATAGACACCTTTTCACAAAAGGGTACTTATAAGCAAAGTCATGGTCATGCTGTAGTCAGTGCAACTACTGACTATGCATTAAATGATTGCTCTGAGCGCCAACACTATATACGCCAAACTCGTGATGAGGCTGTACATGGTTACCCAGGTTTTGATGCGGCTATTGAGCGAGATAGTAGATACCATGCAGTACTTAGCATGGAGCTTAACAAGAGTTTAAGTAAGCAAGGTCTTACATCTAATATCCAAGATGGCGCTGAGTTTTCAAGCCCAAGCGCCTTAAGGCGTGACTCAATAAAAGCCCGTCTCAATAGTGATTTATATAATGATGTAACTGCATCAGCACAAGCTAGAGATTATCTGTCTAACCATGCAGATCAGGCCTTTGCTCAGCTACATTCACACAATGACGCTATCAATAATTATGATGGCAGTTCAGATGCTTATATATATGGTCATCCTTCTTTTGGTCAAGAAGGTGAGTTTGCTAACGGTCCTTTATCATCCGATATTCCAATGGGAGAACATAAGGAAGCTAGCAACTTTAGCCCAAATATAGGCCTCCTTACCAATGCTCAGGCGCAGCAAGATCAAAATGATTTAGGCGGACTTTCTTATGAATATTCCGTTGCAGATATGTCTGAGCATAGCAGCAATGATGGTGATCTCGATAACTCACTAGTAGCACAAGCATCTGTGCTGCAAGAGACTGGCAATTCACTGCTCAAAGAACATAGCTTAGAGCCTTCACATCGTACCTCTGTGCACGGCTTAGCAAAGAGTGGATCATGGGCAAGCATAGCTTTGTCTAAGATGACCAAACGAAATATCTTAGATCGCGGTCCGTACAGTGCTAATAATCTTAGCCATAAAGGCACAATCGATGTTTCCAAGTCAGTATATTCCCATGGCCAGGAGAGCAAGGTTCAAGGACGTGCTTCTTTATTCAAAGGTGCCGCTTTTGCCGATCGTCGTGCTTTAAATAGAGGCAAGGTAAAGCCTGTTATCAAGCATGACAATGCCATGGATCATGAGGGATCAGACAATAGAGCCTCAGGACTAGAAAGACTAGCAGCAGCTATGGGCGTTACCCCAATGCCATTTTTGGGAGTTAACTTCCAAGGTATGCAAATGGACGCTTATGCCAATAGCGTGCTTGCAGATACGGATGGACTGCTTGATGATAATGGCTTAGAACTAGGCCGTAAAGAAGGTACATTGGCAAGGTTAAATCCAAGCTCGAATCAAAGCGTAGCGTCTGTGCAAATGTACGAGGCTTATCATGGTGATGCTAGCATGGCATCTGCCACTCCTTTATCGATATTCTCAAGTGACAATGCTGCCTCCTCAACCATTGGCAATATTAGTGCTCAGGCAACTAATGCAACTGAAGTGCGTGATCTCTTTGTAAGATCAAAAGCTAATGACAGTCTTTTAGGAAACTTAAAGGTTTCAGATCCAGCACATAAAGCCGCGCTTGGTTCATCATTGCGAGCTCAAAGATATGCGACTAGATTAGGCGGTTCTAAAGCTCATTTAAATAAAGATCATTTAAGAGGAATTACTACTTCTGCCTATAGCATCTCTAAAAAGCATGGCATTGGTGTTCATGCTGTTGATGTAGGCGCAAATGGTCGTGGTGGCGTCTTTAGTGAGGGTTCTCGCATGCGCGAGTATGTAACTCACGATCAGAGCTCTACAAGTTGGGTGCAGTCTAGCGCCAAGACAGGGGGCATTCAGACTGCCTATCCTGTTAGATCTTATGGTGCTGTCCTATCTTCAGATGAGAGTATTAAAGCTGCCGCTTTAGATGGCTTTAGAGAGTATGAGGCACCGCTTAATCCTGATGAGTGGTTTGACTTTGGATCTGTAGTCTTTAGTTCTCCAACTGAGTACTTTGGCTCAGGTCTGTGGCTTCTTTATAAGGCCATTGAGTCTCCGCTAAAAGTGGTGCTTAAGATCTTGCTCATGGAGGCATACTCATCAGACTATCCAAATACCAAGCTGTTATCGAGCGAGCTTAAGGATTATATGCTTTCGCATGATGGCTACAGTATTGATCTCGACTCTTATTATCTGATGTATCGCAGAGTCTCTGACTATTTGATCGCCTCAGGATCAGACAGCCGTCTGTCTTTAATGCGTAAGTGTTTCTATTTGAAGATCTTCGATGGTGTAGGCGCTTCTAATCATTCGCACCGTGATGATGGTACGCTAAAGCGTGAGCTGTTAACTAAGTTCGCCCGTCGCTGGGGATGGAATGATAGTTTTGTCTCTGATATTGAGCAATTCTCATCTTGGAAATTAGATGAAGTGCGTGGCTTTAACCGAGAGGTGTATACCACTCTGCTTGAGAGCTATTTAGCACTGCTGCGCTTCTCGATTCGTCACGGCATTGAATACGCGATTACATCTGATGATGCAGCGATCTTGTCACGCAAATTATATGCAGCTTTTGATCGCTACCCAGGTAAGATCTCAGTAATGCACACCTCCTTTAGTAAGAATCTTGAGGAGTTGCATCTTACTTTTATTACGCCATCTAAAGGTAGCATCTGTCGTCGTGGCTGGCATATGTATACCGCTGCAAGCGATGATGTAGCTTTATTAAACCTGAAGGTCGCATATATAGGATCTCGTTTAAGTGAGGTCGTTACATGGGCTTGCTTTAATGGCTTAATGACCTCTAGAACTACAGCATATATCTCAGGTGCGCCTACAGTAGTGACACCTCGTATGATTAAGCAGCTTGCCACCGATATCATGCGTGTAATTGGTAGCAAACGAGGTCGTGTAACCGAACGTAATTTGCAAAGTACCTCTAAGCTTGTAGCGTGCTTAGTTGTACTCAATCTTGAGCAAGACGAAACTGAGTTGTACAAGAATCAGATCTTAGATGCTGACTATGGCTCAACTTTATCTTGCGGTAGACAACGAGTGTGCCTTGTAGGCTCTATTGACTTAGTGCTTATCAACAGTTGGGGTGAGATTCGTTCGATTACTCTGCCAAGTGGTGAAGAGGGTGTAGTAGAGTTACTCGCTACTTTATTACGCATTTTGCGTAATACCACTGAAGTAGGCCAAGAAGATGAATCGGTAGCTGCTATGCTTGAGACCATCGAGGTGTGCTCATATGCAATAGCCTACCAAGATCTGATTAAGTACGATCTTGAGTCCGTGCTGCGTCAGGTATTTAACTGCTTAAGCTCAAATAGCTCTAGTGAATACACCTTTGATGTGGGCAGAAATACTTATGTTGCCCGTGAGCAAGGTGAGCGTGGCGTCATTATCAATAAGAAGAGCTCAATTGCCTCAGGTGAGTATGATATCAGTGTGCTATCACGCTATGGAATGCGCCCTGAGTTTGCTTTGCAGGTTCCTCCTATCATTGATCGTTACGCAACTGCGGGCATTATGCAGTACTTCTTTATTCCAGGAGTTAAAGATAGCGGCCACTGGGATATCTACATCGTCAATGAGCGTAATGAAGTTACGATTTATAACGATTACATTGGTTCGCGCGCTACTTTAGTAAATGCCATTAACCGCTTCTATACAGAGCAGTCACGTAATCTTTCTAATATCACTGCCCGCTTCAATCTGCCGCAGTACTTTGTCTTAAGTAAAGATCTTAAGGCCATTCATCCATTCACTATTCGCAGTAATCCAGACTAAAAGGTAAGCCATAGTGCAGCGCAGAACACGAGTAGCCGCAGCTTATCGCATTTTAAATCTAGCCTCCCATGACCATTCCTAGGCCCTTTTCAAAAAAACAAGCAAACAAGCAAACAACAGCAAAACAAAAACAACTAGTTAGCACTGCTAATTGTCCTCATTGAATAGAGCTGATGTTCCCTTCAAGCAGAGATAACTAAAGAGCTGTTTATGCTGCAGCGAAGATCGTTGCATTATGCAAATTTGTGTTTGATCACATGTTTTTGTCGAGATCGTCACTTGCTTAGTGAAAATTGGGCAGATCAGTGACCCTTATGCATGGTGGATCACACTATGTGCGTGATCCGCATCATGTTTGCTTGTGTAAAGTGTGATGTGGATTTAATTTTCTAGTTGCGGTTTATTGCTGTGCGGTTTTCTGGCTAATCCAGTGTAGTTTTAGTAAAAGGGTGATATAGCTTGCAAAAAATTGCGTTTTGAAAGGCAGGTGATAACTTTTTGCGCTTTAGGATGAATTGGGGTGATTTTGGGTACTTTTGGGTGTGCAAAGCCTTATGGAAAGAGAGTGGGCCAAAATTTTCAAAAATTTTAGCCAAAACAGGCCTTTTTGATGCTCTTGTGATCTGCAATTGAATTTGATTGCGAACATTGCAAATCCTTATCAACAGAAAATCGTCGGGGACTTTTTGAGACATACAATCAAGCCATCGATTGTTTTGGAAAAAAGGGATTTTCTATGAGAAAGGAAGACGTTAAGTTACAAGAGTGCTACAAGCTGTTCATCGGTGGCGAGTGGGTTCCTGCATCTGATGGTGCAACCTTAAAGTCCTACTGTCCAGCTGACGGCTCCGTGCTCGCTTCATTTGCTGATGCTTCAAAAGAGGACGTAGATAAGGCTGTTGCTGCTGCTCGTAAGGCTTTTGAGACTTGGTCCCAGACCTCTCCAAAGGAGAGAGCTGCTGTCTTAAACAAGATCGCTGACATCATTGAAGCCAACAAAGAAGAGCTTGCAATGGTTGAGTCTTTAGACAACGGTAAGCCAATCCGTGAGACCTTAGCCATTGACGTTCCTTACTCTGTAAATCACTTCAGATACTTTGCTGGTGTTATCCTCGCAGAGAGCGGTGAGTCCAACATTCTGGACAACTCCTTCTTATCTATAACCATGCGTGAGCCTTTAGGCGTCGTAGGCCAGATCGTTCCATGGAACTTCCCATTCTTAATGGCAGCATGGAAGTTAGCTCCGGTTCTTGCAGCAGGTGACTGTACTGTATTCAAGCCATCCTCAACCACCTCATTATCCGTATTACGCCTTGCAGAACTCATCCAGGACGTAATCCCAGCAGGTGTATTTAACGTAGTAACTGGTCGTGGTTCTAAGTCTGGTAACTACATGCTTGAGCATGACGGCTTTGAGAAGCTCGCATTCACTGGCTCAACTGAGATTGGTCGTGACGTTGCTATTGCTGCAGCTAAGAAGCTCATCCCTGCAACCTTAGAGCTCGGCGGTAAGAGCGCTAACATTATCTTTGAAGACTGCCGCATAGAGCAGGCTTTAGATGGTGCAATGCTCGGTATTTTATTCAACCAGGGTCAGGTTTGCTGCGCAGGCTCCCGTATCTTTGTTCAAAAGTCAATTTGGGACAAGTTTGTACCAGAGTTAGTACGTCGCTTTAACAATGTTAAGGTCGGTGTACCTTGGTGCCCAGAGACTCAGATGGGTTCACAGATTGACGAAGGCCAGTTAAAGCAGATTCTCGACTATGTTGAGATCGGTAAGAAGGAAGGCGCTGAGGTTTTATGCGGCGGTGAGCGTGTAACCGATGGCGAGCTTGGCAAGGGTGCATTCATGCGTCCTACCCTGTTAAAGGGCGGCAACTGCATGTGTGTAGCACGTGAAGAAATCTTCGGCCCAGTTGCAGTGGTTATTCCATTCGAGACTGAGCAAGAAGTTATCGACATGGCTAACGACTCTATCTACGGTCTTGGCGGTGCAGTATTCTCAACCGATATCAATCGTGCTATCCGTGTAGCTCGCTCTGTACGTACCGGTCGTATGTGGGTTAACACCTACAATCAGATTCCTGAGGGCTCCCCATTCGGTGGTTACAAGCAGTCAGGTATCGGCCGTGAGACTGATAAGATGGTTCTCAACCACTACACCCAGTGCAAGAACATCCTCATCAATCTCAACGAGGGTCCAAGCGGCTTCTACCCAGCTTAAGCGCCTTACAAGGAAAAATTTTACCTATAGGACAGATGGTGTCCATAGGTTCATCATCTAGATTGTCGCTTGCGGTGGCCTAGGGTTAGGCCACCTTTATAGCTAGGGATGTAACACTTATTTGTATGTTGTTTATGCCTAGCCTAGCGTCCAGCTGCAAAGGATAGAAGCTAGCTTTGTGGCAGCGAAATATAGTAGCCAGGCTACTTTTGAGGCTTCTAGTGTTCCCTTAAACCAAGGCAACGATGCTATGGCCTCTCTTTTGTAGAGGCCACAGCCATACCATAGCAGAGTTTCCTTGGTTTAGGCCCTAATCAGACAGAGCCCTGCCAAACCACTACTACTAAATAACAGGCTCTGTCTTACTATGCATAACCTCAAAAATTTTTTGAGGCCTAGCTTTGTGTTTAAGGTGATTAACCTGTTATCTTTCCATGTGCACGCGTGGGAAAGCACTCTTATGCAAGAGCTCCAGTACTAATAATATGCTTTAAATTATTACCTCAGACCTTATTAAGAACATCTCTCCATCTTCTTAATAAGCCATCAAGCCGACCGCTATGCTCATACTAGCTGTCGGCTTTTTTTCTTTGTACCAACTGCAATTATTCTTCTACTAGCAGCCGACCTTTTTCTTCGTCCCAACCACAATTATTCTTCTACTAGCAGCCCGTTTTTTTCTTTGTACCAACCGCAATTATTCTTCTACTAGCAGCCGACCGTTTTCTTCGTTCCAAGCGCAATGGTCATGCATCAGCTTATTTAAGCTATTTAATAAAAATTTTCTCACTACAAGGCTCATCTTAACTTTGTAGGAGTACATTGTTACTGGTATTTTGTGCTCAATATATGAGCATAAGGGGCAGCTAACGCAATGAAAGAGTGCAAAATTATAGTTGCATGGGGTTTGCTGCCATATTTGAGTGCATATCGTGTTATTCTTTTTGGCGGTTTCCTAATACAGGATTGAATTGTGAACAAATTACTAATTGGCATCATTATGATGGCTGGCGCTTCTATTTTAGTTAGTGCCTGTGGAATCAAACACGACCTGTACATTGAGGACAATGCCGCTCCTCAGGAATCTCAAGTAGATCAGGCTTAGGTTGTAATACGGTTTAAAAAACAAGCTTTGACAGCATCAAGCATCTTATGCTGTCGGTGTTGTCGAGTGTTGGCTACTTTTTTTAGGTGGCTGCCTCTTAAACAAAGCAGTTGTTGTAGGGTTTTACCTCATGGATCACTTTAACTACAAAGATAATGAGCTTTACGCTGAGGATATCAAGGTTACTGACCTTGCCAAACAGTATGGCACCCCGCTGTATGTTTATTCCAAAGCAACTTTAGTTCGTCACTTACGTGCTTTTGAAGAGGCTTTAGCTGCTAAAGACCACTTAGTTTGCTATGCCGTTAAGGCCAATAGCTCTTTGGCACTGCTTAGTGTTATCGCTCAGTCTGGCTGCGGTTTTGACGTGGTTTCAAAAGGCGAGTTAATGCGTGTCATCAAGGCTGGTGGTAGCCCTGAGAAAGTGATCTACTCAGGCGTAGGCAAGCGAGAAGATGAAATTGAGTTTGCCTTAAGCCAAAAGATTAAATGCCTGAACATCGAATCAGAGTCAGAGATGTACAAGGTTGAGCAAGTGGCTGAGCGTATGGGCTTAGTTGCTCCTGTTGCTTTACGTGTAAATCCTAATGTAGATGCCAAGACTCACCCATCTATTTCTACTGGCCTTAAGAAGAACAAGTTTGGTATTGCCTTTGAGGATGCCTCAAGACTGTATCGTTATATTGCTCAAAGCAAGCATCTTAATGCTAGTGGTATTGACTGTCATATCGGCTCACAGATGACCTCCGGCGGCCCAATTATTGAGGCTACCGACAAGCTCATTAACCTCTACAAAGAGCTTTTAGAGATCGGTATTAAGATTGACCATATCGATATTGGTGGTGGCTTGGGTGTGACCTACAATGATGAGACTCCTCCATCCCCTTACGAGTACTTAGCTGCAGTTATTGCTCGTCTTAAGGATTTCGATGTCGCTATCTATTGCGAGCCTGGTCGTGCCATGGTTGCTAATGCTGGTATATTGCTTACCGACGTGCTCTACTTAAAGTCCAATACCGAGCGTAACTTCTGTATCGTCGATGCAGCTATGGGTGATTTGATTCGTCCTGCTCTGTATAACTCATGGATGAATATTATCCCAGCGCTCAAGCGTGACAAGTCAGATGCGCTTGAGGGTAGTGATGCAAATGGTAACCGTCTTTATGATGTCGTTGGTCCAATTTGTGAGTCAGATGACTTCTTAGGCAAGGATCGCCATTTAAATGTTAGAGAGGGCGATATCTTAGCTGTACGTGGTGCTGGTGCTTACGGTAGTACCATGTCATCAAATTACAACAGCCGTCCGCTGTGTGCTGAGGTATTAGTTGATGGCAGTAAGGCTTTTGTGATTCGCGAGCGTCAAAAAGAAGAAGATATGTGGCGCGATGAGCGCATGCTCGAGAACAGCACTAGCCACGACTTTAGCTAAAGTATTGTCTTGTAGCCTCTAAGATTGGCAGGTTAAAAGACATTTTTCATCATCATATAGGCAAGGTAGATACCTTGCCTTATTTTTAAAATGTGACTTAAGATAGCAAGGTCATTCAATACCCTTTGATGACCATAGCTTACGAAGGATTGAAGCTATTTCTATTTTGCCCAAGATTAATTATGCGAAGATAATTTGGGATAGAATCTGATAGCGCTATGGAGTTTGTATGAAGATTAAATTTACCAAGATGCATGGTTTAGGCAATGACTTTATGGTCGTGGATGGAGTTACTCAAAAAGTATTCTTTAGCCCAGACCTGATTAAACGTTTAGGCGACCGTCATTTTGGTATTGGCTTTGATCAGCTCTTATTAGTTGAGCCTCCATACAATCCAGATCTAGACTTCCATTACCGTATTTTCAACCAAGATGGCTCTGAGGTGCAGATGTGCGGCAATGGCGCACGTTGCTTTGCCCGTTTTGTCTGTGAGCATGGCTTATGTAACAAAAAAGAGATTAAGGTCTCGACTATGGCAGGTGAGCTTACCTTAAAGCTTGAGGACGATAATGAAGTCGTAGTTAATATGGGTGTGCCTATTACTGACCCACAAAAAGTGCCTTGCACTTATGAGTCAGAGCAGACCATCTACACTATGGCTTTAGATGAGGCGCTAGCAAAGCAATCTTCCATCACCATTGGCGCTGTTTCTATGGGTAATCCTCATGCAGTTACTATAGTTGAGGATATTAATACCTGCGCTATCGATGTCCTTGGTCCTATTATGGAAAGTCATAGCGATTTTCCAGAGCGCGTCAATGTAGGCTTTATGCAGATAGTATCTCGTGGTGAGGTTAAGCTGCGTGTCTATGAGCGTGGTTGTGGCGAAACTATGGCATGTGGCTCAGGTGCTTGTGCTGCTGCAGTAGTGGGTATGCTTCAAGGCCACCTTGATAGCAAGGTCAAAGTACATTTGCCAGGCGGTACCTTATCTATTTCATGGGATGGTCCAGGTAAGCCAGTGATGATGAAGGGCCCTGCTACCACCGTTTTTGAAGGCACTATCATTGTCTAATTTGGCCAAGATTATATCTACAGGTGCAGATATTCATCTATGCTGCACTAATAGACATAAGCTTGCCAAAAGTTACGAGCGCAACATGGCTTTATCAGTACAAGGTCATTTGCTTGAATGAACAAACATTTGTGGGCGTGGGCTGCATAGCTCGCGCTTTTGTTTTTATTGGGGTTATGGATATTTGCCATGAGCTTAAAACAAGACCAAGCACATAATGTCGCTACTGCAGCGCAGCATAATGAGCGCTCAGCTGTTAATCACGCTCATACTACTAACCCTCAAGCACAAAGCCACGCCACTCCTCAAGCATCAGATACAAACCAAGTAGGACATAGTATCCCTGTTCAAAACCAAGGATGGACAGGTGCGAGTGCTCCTATCATGCCCATGCCTGGTAGCAGCATGCCGTTTACGGCTACAGCTCAAATGCCTTTAACTCCTGAGCAAATGCAACAAGCCTATATGATGTCCATGGCTATGAACGCTCAGAGTATGCAGCCAAATGTCATGCAACCTGCTGCGATGCCACAGCTAGGTATGCCAAAGACATCCTTGCCTCAATCAGGCATGCAAGCAATCCCAATGCAACAGCTGGGTATGCCTCAAAGCCCAATGCCTGGAGCGCAAACACCAGATAGCAATATGCCCAATGCATCTTTAGTACAAGGCATGGGGGCTAATGCAAACATGAGCGGCGCTAATCCAGCCATGATGCCTAATATGCCTATGCAGCAAGGAATGCCGATGATGCCAATGGTCAATCCTTTTATGACCATGGGCTTCATGCCTAATGCTATGCAACCACAAGCAGGTGCTCCTAACCAAGCCGCCATGCAGCCTCAAGCAGGAGTTCCCAATCAAGCTGCCATGCAGGCAATTAACATGCAGCCCATGAACGTGCAGCCAATGAACATGGCGCAAGCAATGGGCAATCATGAGCCTATTAATGGTGCTATGCCAGCGCAAAGTATGTCATGGGAGCAGTACAACCAAGCCTTGATGCAGCAGCAAATGCTTATGCAACAGCAGATGCAGCAACAGCAAATGGCTATGATGATGCAGTATCAGCAAATGATGGCCATGCAACAGATGCCAAATGCACCTGTAGGCGCTGCTATGCAGCAGATGCCAAATGCACCTACAGGCGCTGTCATGCAGCAGGTGCCAAATGCACCTGCAGGCGCTGTCATGCAGCAGATGCCAAATGCACCTGCAGACGCTGCCATGCAGCAGCTGCCAAATGCACCTGCAGACGCTGCCATGCAGCAGATGCCAAATGCACCTGCAGGCGCTGTCATGCAGCAGATGCCAAATGCACCTGCAGGAGCTGCCATGCAGCAGCTGCCAAATGCACCTGCAGGCGCTGTCATGCAGCAGATGCAAAATGCATCTGCTAGCGTTGCTATGCAGGCTATCCCAAGCGAACCAATTGGCATGGCTATGCAAAAAGAGCCTCATGGGGACAAGCCAGAGCCTGGCACCTCTACTCAAGATCATCATAACGAGGTACAGGACAAAGATCATAGCCAAGATAATATCAAGCTGCATGAGGCAAAGAGTACTTTAAAGACTCATGAAAGAGAGCAATCAGAGCTAACTAAGACAGATATTAGCGCTGATGATAGTAATGATCTTGCTCTAGAAAAAGAGCAAGAATGCTCTAAGAGCGATAGCAGTGTAAAGAGCGATAGTGCTCGTAGTAGTGAGATAGTATCTGACAAGGTAGACAGTAAGCGTATCTCACAGTCAGCTCGATTCTTAGCTCTTATGGCTGAGGATGATGATGAACTCTTTGCGTTTATTGATAAGGACGATAAAGCTTCTGAAGAAGCTATCGATGAGCTATGGCGTCTAGACACAAAGATTGATGAACAGTCCTCTGAGGTTGGCCCTTTTGATGATGCTGTGGTGTGCGATACAGACGATGATTTATCTGATGTAGAGCATGCCTCTGAGCATATACAAGCTAAGCTAGCTGATCCTAAGTCTTCAGATATCGATGCTCAAGATGATGTCATAGATGAGATAGCTAATATATCAGACGTTTCAGAGGCGTCTTTGAGCACATCCGATGGCGATGAAAGAGGCACATACGACTCATTAGCTAATGCGCCGCAAGAAAGGAATTCCTCTGATGATGGTGCCCAAAGGGCATTAGATGAGTCATGCCTGCAAGATAGTAGTCTTCTGCCTGAGATTGAAGATAGCGTCCATGTTGATGATGTAAAAGATCATCATGATAAAGACCTAGCCTCAAGCAAGCTATCGCTTGATGATCTGGTGGTTTCAGCTGATGAAGAGGTCGACTTTAGCGCCATTGAATCTAAGCTAAAGGCCTCTGATAATCATATAGAATCGAGTGCTAATCTTGGACATGCGACAAGTGACCTCAATGCTAATGCAGCTGATGCACTTCATCTTAATGAAAGCGATGACAATATTGCTAAGCATGGGGCGGGCGCTGTAGGCGCAGACAATCTTAGTTATGCTATGAGTGAATTGCCTGCAGATGCTAATGATCTTAGTGATGCGATGAGCGCATTGCCTGCAGACGCTAATGATCTTAGTGGTGCGATGAGCGCATTGCCTGCAGATGCCTGTGGTATTGAGGGCGGTGAGCAAGTTGCACAGGTGCAGGTCAAGAAGTCACTAGTTAGTACAGGTACGGTGGAAGAGCGCTCGGAGTGGTCTGATGCGCAGTCCTCGGAAAGAGAGTCTATCAAGCGCCGTAATGGTCCTAAGGCACGTGATAACTTTACTGAGCAAGAGCAGCAGGAGATTCAAGAACGCATAGAGCGTTTAGATGTGCGCATCGACAAAGATGTGTCACTTGAAGCGCTTAAGCAAATGCAAAACGAGTATCGAGCTGATGAGCGTACGGGTATGATCATCAACCCTCTTACAGGGCAGGCTCGTAACTGGGGCGAGATGGCTGAGTTCTTTGATAGCGATGAGGGATTGTATGAAGATGCTAATCTCTTTTTAAGCTACATTCGTTTTGAAAAGATGTATTCTCTGGCTACCTTTAAGGCTTACAAAGAAGTCCTCTCAAGAGTGATTAACTTGTTAAACAAACAAGTTGATGAAGGTCTGCCAGCAGTTACTTCTTGGGAGGGATTATCAAAGCAGCAGATGCGTAAGATTCAACGTTTGTTTGCAATCAATAGCAATAACACTCGTTATTCAAGTGCGTCTGTAGCTCATTCTATCCATGCTCTATCATCTTTCTTTAAGTTTTTAATTAAAAGAGAGATCATCTCTAGCAATCCTATAGATTTCATTTCCCCTCCGAGAGTAAAAAACGCACTTCCGCGTGTATTATCTATAAATGAAATCGATCGTCTTACTTCAGAGCCGTTAACTACGCCGAATGATATAAGAGATAGAGCTGTTACAGAGCTCTTGTTCTCATCTGGCCTACGTGTCAGTGAGCTTGTTTCTCTAAATCTTGGCGATATCGACTTTGATATGAAAGAAGTACGTGTCACAGGTAAGGGCGATAAAACCCGCATCGTGCCTGTAGGCGAGGTGGCTTTAGATGCTATTCGTAAATACTTAAGCGTTCGTGATGAGTTCAAGCCTATTGAGGATGCTTTGTTCTTAAATCGTTTTGGCTATCGTATTACAACTCGAGCCATTCAATCGCGCTTTAAGAATGCAGCCATCAGAACTGGACTTGAAGGTAAGGTTACGCCGCATAAGTTGCGTCACTCTTTTGCCACTCAGCTTTTAAGTAATGGTGCGGACTTACGTTTAGTTCAAGAGATGCTAGGACACTCATCCTTGGCTGCAACACAGATTTATACCCATATGGATCTAGCAGCCTTAAAAGATGTGGTTGCTGCTGCGCATCCACGTGCCCAACCAAATGACCCTGTGCTTATTGAACAGACCCAAGATATGCTCGAAAACTCAGAAGAGCTACTAAAAGCCCTTGGATCTAGCAAGAAAGATCAGCTAAAGCGTGATCCTGTCATCTAAAAGAGAGAGCGTATCTGTATTCATGTACTATGCTCGCGCTTTAATGATGATGGGGTGTTACTAAAGCATATGATGCTTTAGATGTACGCAGCGTTTTGATGTGCTTAGGTGTTGTTTGGCACTTGTCCTAGGCTCTTAGGTAGCTGCTTTCTTTGCTTCGTTATCTTTTGAGTGCCACATTTTTTATAAGGTTGTACAGATCATGCCTACATCATTGCTTGATAGCCTTAATGAACAGCAGCTTGAGATTGCTACTGCCGATCCTTGTGACATGTTTGTAGTTGCAGGTGCTGGTACAGGAAAGACTAAGGTATTGATCTCGCGTGTGGCATATCTTGTTAGTACTCAAGAGTGTAAGCCATGGCAGATCCTGGCGGTAACCTTTACCAACAAGGCTGCTGAGGAGATGCGTACCCGTCTAACGTTGGCCTTAGGTTGGGATGATGACGATGTTAAAAGCCTGGTAGTAACAACCTTCCATGGTCTGTGCAATAAGATCTTGCATCGCCATGCGGTTGAGGCGGGACTACCAAGTGAGTTTTCGATCATTACCACCTCAGATCAAAAGACATTACTAAAGCGTATCTACACTCAATACGGCATTAAGAACAATGAGTCTTATGGCGATTTGAAAGATGGTGAGGTTGATCTACGCACAGTACTCAATCGTATCAATCAGGATAAGCAAAAGGACATAAGTCCAGCAATTGATCCAAAAGTACTTAAGGCCGTAAGAGCTTCGCTTGCAGATAACTGGGAGTCATACTCTAGTGAAGAGCTCTATCAGATTCTCTTTGCATGTTACTGCCAAGAATGTGAGACCTCTAGCGTCTTAGACTTTAACGATCTGCTCAATCGTACCAAGAAGCTCTTATTGGAAAACTCAAGCATTCGACAGTATTACACCCGCCGCTTTAAGTACATATTTATCGACGAGTTTCAGGATACCAATACCATTCAGTATCAGATCGTCATGCTAATTAAGAATCAGTACAACCATTTAATGGTGGTGGGCGATGATGATCAGGGTATTTATGCATGGCGTGGTGCTGATATTGCCAATCTGCAGCGTATTGAGCGAGATCTGCCAAATATCAACAAGCATGAGCTGACCATTAACTACCGTTCAACACAAAACATTCTGAACTTTGCAAATGCCATAATTGCCTATAACTCAGATCGTATTATTGAGAAGTTCTTAACTGCACCTGATATTTATAAAGAGCTTTCTAAAGCAGACTTGCAGTTGCTGCTGTCACTCCCAAAAGATAAGGTCATAGAGGCCATTAAGTTTGTCTGTTCTGATGAGACTGGCTCTGTAAAATCTGCAGCTCATGGTGCAATTGTAGAAGACAGTTTTAATGCAGGTAGTGAGTTACTCTCTGATGATGTTGAGGAACTGGGTGCTTCTAGTGGCATAACTTTTAGAGTAGAGCCGTACAGTGCTGATTACTTTAAACAGTTAGAAAGTGTTGATGGCTATCATGGCGCTCTTGAGCAAATGACACCTTCAATGCGCAAAATGGTTATTGAAGCACTGATCTTTAATCACACCATTTCTGATAACAAGGTAAAAAAACGTATCAAGCATACTTGGCAATTGCAGCAAAAAGATACTCCTGTAGTAAATATCGTAAGGTGCAGTTCTGATGCGGCTTTTGTAAGTCGTGTTCTAGAGATCTTGCAAGCTAAGGGCTATGAGTACAAAGACGTTGCAGTGCTCTATCGCAATAACTCGCTTTCATCTCCTATTGAAAGCATGCTGCTTAATAGTCATATTCCATATCAGATATATGGTGGCACCAAGTTCTATGAGCGTTCTGAGATTGTCTTAGTGCTCTGTTATTTGCGCCTCATGGTCAATCCAAAGGACGACATTGCCTTTGAGCAGGTCTTAAATGTCCCACGTAGAGGTATGGGTGAGGCTTATCTGCAGAAGATTAAGCTCTATGCTAGAACCTGCGGCTTGTCATGCTATGAAGCTTTGAGTATGGCATTTAGATCAGGCGATCGCTCAACTACCAATGCCTTTAAAAAAGCCATTCCGTTTTATGAGCTGATTGAGTCGTTAAAGAAAAAGATGTACACCACCAAGCTGCCTGATTTAATTAAGCTGGTGATTAGTGAGTCTGGTCTTGATGAGTACTTTATGTCTTTAGATACCAAGGAGCACTCTGCTCGTTTTGGTGTATCTCGTATGGACAATATTGAACAGCTCATTATTAATGCGGAGGCTCTGCAAGAAAAGCCAACTAGCAATCTCAATGAGTTAGCTTTGCGTATTGAGGATGCTCTCATTGGTGATGATGGCACTGAGATCTCAAGCTATGAGGCTTTCTTACAGTCAATTCGCGATGACGATGATGCAGAGCCAGCCCCAGCTGTAGCGGCGATTTACACCGAGGTTAGTGAGAGTAGAGATTCTCAAGATGAGTCTAATGAGTATGTGTCAGGGTTAACTTCTATCGCTGAGAGTGAAGGACTTTTATCTAAGGCTCAAAAATCACCAGTTAAAGCTGTTAAAGCTACAAAAGAGCCATTTATGAATATGGATGGTCACAATAAAGATCATGATGGTGATGCTAAAGAGAGTGCAGATCATGCACAAGTACTTAGAGAGCAGAGCAAGATCGTGCTTGACGATGGCACTGAAATTTCGCAGTTTGATTTGCTCTTAAACTTTATATCTGGCGTGGCTTTGATTAGCTCAGCTGAGTCAAATGAAAAGGGTCAAAACGGCATGGTTGATGACAATTCAGTTAAGCTCATGACGATTCACTCAGCTAAAGGCTTGGAGTTTAAGGCAGTCATATGTGTTGGCTTTGAGGAAAACATTTTGCCATCACGCTTAAATAAAAATATCGAAGAAGAGCGTCGTTTAGCTTATGTTGCTGTAACACGTGCTAAGCAAGAGTTATTTGTAGGCTATTGTTTACAACGTAGTAGTTACGGTTACCCAGCAGAGAAGGTACATATAAGTCGCTTTATTGAAGAGGCAGTGGGCCTTCTCAAGGATATGGGGACTAAGCCATATGCTATCAAAAAGGTAAACTAGCTTATCTAAGATAGTTGCGCTTATGGCGGCTTTTAATAATGGCGAATACGTTGGCTGCTACTTCAAGTAAAAATGATAAAGGCAGCTTGAAGCTGCCTTTATCGTATGTGATGAGCACCGTGCGCGACACAATGAGTATTAGAGATCCTTCTTTGGGATCACCATGTCCGCAGGGTTAGCCTCAAAGACGCTACCCCACTCGCATGCATCGTAACAGGCACCGCACTCTACGCAAAGATCTGGGTCGATAGTGTGTTTACCGTCGACGATAATAACAGCATCGCATGGACAAGCTTCAATGCAAGCATCGCATGCAGTACAAGTATCTTGATCAATGTAGAACATTAGTGTCCCTCTGTAGTGAGTCTAGCGCTCTCAGGTAAAAGTTATCAGCTTATTCCTGATGCGAGTAAGTAATTTGTATTAAAGCTTTAGCTAAAGTACGGTATCAAGGCTAAGCTTAACTAAGCAGTACTTAGTGAGTTACAAATTAGTATTAGTGCCAAGGTATAAGACTTTGGCAGTCTGATGGCAGTAAACATCCGCAATAGATCATAGACTTTTGTACGCACTATACAAGTGCTATCAAAACAAGCTTTAGCGTAAAGTATGCGTTCGTCTTATCATAAGATCATGCATACGATTAATGAAGGAAAAGTTATTTTGACAAGAGTCTAGATGGTAATCTGTTAGGATGATGCACACAAAGAGTATGATAGTGGCGCAATTTACACATGATACCATGGTGTAATTTAAGCAATCTTTCTTTGTCTTTACTTGCGACATCATTCCTTATTGTACTTTCGGCCTTAATTGAAGATGTGAGTCATGCAAAATATTCTTGAAAATCTGCAACAGGTACACAATCAAATTAGTTCATCATGTACCTCGTCTGGTCGTGATGTAAGTACGGTAAAACTCTTGTGTGTGAGCAAGACCAAGCCTGAACAAATGATTAAAGAGGCCTATGCCGCAGGTGAGCGTTATTTTGGCGAGTCCTATGCTCTTGAGGCTGCGCAAAAGATAGAGTCTTTAAAATCTCAGGGCTTTAATGACATAATTTGGCATTTTATTGGCCCAATTCAGTCGAATAAAACTAAACACATTGCCGCTCATTTTGATGTGGTAGAAAGTCTTGATCGCATTAAGATTGCCCAGAGACTAAGCGATCAGCGTCCTGATGATTTACCGCCTTTAAAGGTGATGATTCAGGTCAATATTTCTCATGAAGATCAAAAGCAAGGTTGTGATGAACATGAGGTAGAAGAGCTTATCAAAGCCACCTCAGTTTTACCTAAGCTTGAAGTGATAGGATTAATGGGCGTGGCTCGAATTGATGCAGATAAAGATGAGCTAGAGCAATCATTTAATAGCCTTAAAGCTCTGCGCGATAGATTAAGCGCCACATATCCAAATTTAACTGAGCTATCTATGGGTATGACCCAAGATCTGGATGAGGCTATTGCCTGCGGCTCAACCGAGGTGAGGATTGGCTCAGCTATCTTCGGTGCTCGCGAATATCACAAGTAAGGATCGTGCTTGATAAGATATCATCTTACGCAGAGTACTAATCTTAATTTTTAATTAAACTTGAGTCTAACTTCGGTTGTCTTGCTATAAGAGCAATGTTTGAGTGGAAAGAATGGAACAGCTGAACATCGCCTTTATCGGTGGAGGCAATATGTCCTCCTGTATCTTCAATGGCATTATCGCTACTCGTGGTAACGTCGATAATATTATTGTGAGCGGCCCTCATGTAGAGAAGCTCGAGCACTTTGCTAATAAAGGTGCCACAGTAACTGCCGACAATCTACAGGCCTTAAGAGAATCTAAGATTATCTTCTTAGGCGTAAAGCCACAGATCATGCCTGATGTTTTAGAAGAGATTAAAAATAGTGGTGTTGATTACTCAGACAAGCTGTTCATCTCCATGGCGGCAGGCTTTAAGTTTTCTGCCTTCTTCTCTCGTTTAGGTGCAGTTCGATTAATTCGTATTATGCCTAACACACCAGCTAAGTTAGGCTTAGGTGTTACCTCAGTTGCCTTAGATAAAGGCGCTACCAAGGCTGATGAGGAGTTGTGCTTAGAGCTCTTAAAGGGCCTTGGCAAAACTGTACTTACTGATGAAGAGGGTATTAACAGCCTGGGTGCTTTAGCAGGCTCTGCTCCAGCATTTTTATATCGCTTTATGGAAGCTTTAATTGCAGAGACTCAAAAGAAAGGTTTTTCAGCCGAACAGTCACGTCAGATTATTGAGGCTATGGCCCTTGGCACCGTTCAAATGGTCATCAACAATCAAGATCAAAGTGTATCAGCCTTACGTGAGGCGGTAACTTCTAAAGGTGGTACCACCTTCCAAGGTCTGTCAAAAATGACCGAGTATCATTTTGAAGAGATGATGTCTGAGGTTATTGAAGCCTGTCTACGTCGTACTCGCGAATTTGAAGACATGTTTAAATAAGCTCAAAAGATAAGTAATTTAGCTCTTATTGAGGCGTAAAAATAGATTTCATGGTGCATTGCCATATATGACAGGCATTAAGTTAAGTATTTAGGATTGATTATGTCACTTTCAATGTTTTGGAATCTCATGTACATCGTGACTGCTGTCGTGATGTTATTCCAGTTTAGGGCTTTGCTGCAGAGTTCGTCAGCTAACTACTACCATCCTATGGTGCAGGCTGTTACTAAGCTTACTAACCCATTAGTAAATATCCCTGTATGGCGTCAGGCTCGTATGGGCTCATTTTTCATCGCTGGCTTTATTGTCGCCATGATTATTTCTCTAGCATGGTGGCTGCTCTCTGCTTTACTCTTTGTAAAGCTGCCAATTGTGTATGCTCTTTTTGCTTCTGTCATTCTCTTTATTAAGAGCTTTGGCTATCTTGTGATCTGTTTGCTGTTAGTTCAGGCCCTGTGCTCATGGTTGCCAGCAACTCGAGAGTTTGGTTACACCTTATCTCAGGCAACTGAACCAATCACTAGCCCGGTACAGCGCATCATCCCACCAATTGGCATGATTGATATTTCTTTAATGGTAGTGCTGTTACTCATTTATGGCGCAAACGCACTGATTTACAAGATCTTAGCCTCTGTAAGTCCTGAGCTGTTCTTACTCTGGCGCATGATGTAGCCTCTGTACTAGCCTCTCTTTAAGCCATAGCGTACGCGTCGTTACGCTTAATGCGTTATATACGTCTAATGTATGGCACTTACAGACATGCCAACGTCTCATGATTTTTAGATTGAGGCTAGGCAAGAATTTTGATAGTTTTGTCGTTTCTTTGATACAATGACTTGCTATTTTTTCCGCGATGTACAGGGGTTTTGACCTGTATATGTCTTTGTAACGGAGCTCTCAATGACTAAATATTTGGCCCTCGGCGCTTTTGCTTTGTCGTTACTTCTTAGTGCTTGTAGCAGTGGTCCTAATGCTGATGAAGTACCAGATGTATCTCCAGAGAACCTCTATAAAGTAGCCCAGACAACCATGGCCTCTGGTGAGTTTGATACAGCTCGTCGTTACTTAGAAGCAATCGACTCTCGCTACCCATTTGGTGACTTTACCTCTCAGGTACAGCTTGACCTTATTTACGTTTATTACAAGCAACGTGAGAGTGAGCTTGCCTCAGCTCAGGTAGCACGTTTCATCCGCTTAAGCCCAACTCATCCAAACATTGACTATGTTTACTACATGAAGGGCTTAATTGAGATGCAAAAACGCGCCGACATGTTCCAGGATTTCTTAGGCTTAGATCGCTCACAAAAGGATCCTACTGAGTTCATTAACGCGTTTAACACTTTCAGCGAGTTAATCGAGTCCTATCCTGATAGCCTCTATGTTGCAGATGCTCGTCAGCGTATGATTTTCATCAAGCGTGAGTTAGCTAAGCATGAGCTCAATATTGCTCGTTACTACTACTTACGTGGCGCTTATGTTTCTGCTGCTACCCACGGCCGCAATATCGTACATAGCTATCGTAATACTCCAGCTTTAAAAGAAGCTTTAGATATCATGATTAAGAGCTATGACAAGCTCGGCCTAAAGGAAGCTAAGGCCAACACCATTCAGCTGCGTGATGAGACCTTCCCTGAGGGCTATAGACCCAAGTTTATGGCTAACGAGACTCTGCCAGTAGATGCTGCAGGTAATGACATTAAGGGTGTTTACAACTTCGTAGTTGATGCTCCTATGGCAGACCGCATTTACTTCTGGCGTCAGTTCAAGCCAATTAATCGTTTCGAGCGTGATGCTAAGATGCGTGCTGAAGCTTTACGTCAGATTCAAGAAGACAAGATGGCTAAGATGCAGCGTCAGAACTAATTAAATAGTTCTTTAATCTGAAAAGCGCTTGATGAATTAATTTCATTTAAGCGCTTTTCATCAAGAGTTAAACTCAGCCTTGCAAGGTAGGGGCTTAGCTTGGCTCTTGATTGTGAAAAAGACACCTTTGGTGTAGTTTTAGGCCCGTTAATGCGGGTTTTTTCGTTTTTGTACCATGCAAGTTCTATCTTGTGCATATGAGTTAGCAAAGATTAGTGCTGTTTACAGGCAAGTCATTTAGCTATCTGCATGAAAAGATAGATGCGGCATTTTTATGAGTACCATAAGATGGCAAGTCGTGAGTTCCACTATGATCCACCGTTAATTCCATTTTTGGACATCCTCCATGAGGATAGTGACATCATGGTGGTGAATAAGCCTTCTACAATTTTGTCTGTACCAGGCAAGCTCAAGATCCATCATGACAGTATCATGTCGCGTGTTAAGAGCATGTATGAAGATGCCTTTGCCGTGCATCGCCTCGATTACGGTACCTCAGGTGTGATGGTGGTGGGCCTAAATAAGCCTGCCGTATCAGCCTTGGGCAAGCAGTTTATTTCTAGAACTGTAAAGAAGGTCTATGTAGCTTGGGTTGATGGCAAGCTTGAGGGTATTGGAGCGGTAGATCTGCCTTTGATTTTGGACATTAATAACCGTCCTTTCCAAAGCGTTAACTTTGAAGTAGGCAAAAAGGCTCTCACTTACTATGAGGCCATGTACTACGATGAGCAAAAAGATCGCACCTTTGTCCGCCTCTATCCGCAAACCGGTCGCTCCCATCAGCTGCGTGTGCATATGCAGCAGCTAGGACACTCGATCTTAGGCGATCACCTTTACGCTAATGATAGAGTGTTTGAGTGTGTACCACACTTAAACCTCCATGCATGTTTACTAAGCTTTGAGCATCCAAGTACTGGTCAGTTATTACGTTTTGCAGCACCTGCGCCTTTTGATGTTCCTGAGTCTTGTCCTATCGACCTTAACTGGTTAGATGTTGACCTTGAGCCTTTAGTACAAAAGGTTACCAACACCATGCTCAAGCCAACTGACAGCGACGTCAAAAGCTCCGCCTCTGTTCAAGCTCAAGCTAATTGCCAAGCTGAAGCTAATGGCCAAACTCAGGCTAATGGCTAAGCGGGTTGATGGATAAGCTGAGGCTAATGGCTAAACAGGCTAATGAGCAAGCTGCGGCTAATGGCCAAGCTCAAGCTAATTGCCAAGCGGGCTGATGGACAAGCTGAGGTAGGCGCGATTGTCGATGCTCATGAGTAAGCAGCAGGTTTAGAAAACGCCAAAAACAAAGGCCCCGACAGCTTAATGTTGTCAGGGCCTTTGTTTTAGGTCATGAGAGTGTAACTGACACTATTTTTTGCCAAGGTGGCGTTTGATAAGAGCAAATGCAGCCTGAATATCTTGAGCCTTTTGGGTATACATGCTCACCATTTCAGGAGGCAGACCCTGAGAAGCTAAGCGATCAGGGTGATACTTAAGCATCAGTTTCTTATGGGCTCTACGGATATCTTCCCATGAAGTATCTTTAGTTACTCCAAGAATCTGATAGGCGTTGTCGAGATCAGAGCTTGAGTGAGACTTGTAGCTGTATGAGTCAGATGATGAGCTGCGTGACTCATCTTGATCGTAGCCATACTTTTCGTAGTTTTCGTAACTATGGTTGCCATAGCTGCTGTAGCTACCCTGATTACCCTGACTCTGATAATGACTTTGGCGAGCCTTAGCATATTCTCTAGAGAAGTTGGCAAACTGCATTTCGGCGATACGGACGCGAATCAATTGCTCCATGTGGTTAAGAGGAATGCCAAATGCCTGAGCTACTTCTAAGAGGCGTTTGTGTTCACCATCCTCAATTACCTGATCTGCCATGGCGATGGATACTTGAATTTCCATCAGGTATGACACGATAGTGCTAGAGCTGTTACCAAATACTGAATAGAGTTTTTGTGCCTCACGATAAAGGTCGAAATTATCTTTCTTACCTAAATTGAAGCTTTCAATAGCTAATGAGCGCATGGCATCATCAAGCTGCATCACCTTCATAAAGTACTCAGCTTGATTGATATGAGATTGATTAATGCGGCCTGCGCCACGGGATACGTAGCCCATCAAACGATAGGTAGTTTTAATCAGGCGCTCACGAGCATACGGATTGATATTAGTACCGGTAAATGCATTACGAGCCTGTGTGTGTCTTTGTACCATTTCGTTGCGTGGCTTATCGTATAAGAAGTAGCCAAGGGCAAAGCCGATGAAAAAGCCAACACCGCCAAATAAAAAACCAATCAGACCGCCAATAATACGGCCTTTCCACGAGATAACATTTGAACTCATGAGTAATAAAACCTATTTGATTTCTGACCCGCTTTTATGAAATACACAATTGAGGTCATGCCTATCAAGATTAGGCCCAATTAGAAACAATAATCTTTATGCAGGAGCATGAGCTCATAATATCCTTGCTAGCCCCTGAGTATCTATATGTTCCCATGTTTAGGACAGATTAAGCTTAGTAAGCGGCATTTGCCATGATCTAAACTGCATATAGTTAGAACAAAGTGCCGCGCTTTTAAGCATCTAAGCGAACACTTTAAGCTATCTAAGCGAACACTTTTAGCTATCTAAGTTATTTCTTTAGCTATTCAAGCTATTAGTTTTATCTTTAAGGTAGGCGTTTAAATCATTAAGACGCTCTACAGTACCTACATCAAACCAACGTGCACTTAGCACTGATGCTGTAATCTGTTTCTCTTCAATCCAGCGATCAAAATAAGGACGCAATGGCTCACGGCTCACTGCTCTACCTGCAAAAGCTTGGGGGTGATACCAGGCAAAACCTGCAAAGGTATAGTCAGAGCCGTAAATTAGATCGCCACTGTCTGATAAGGCAAAGTCACCTTTGGAGTTGTGGGCTGGATTGCTGGTCAAAAAGAGATGAGCAAGGCGTTGTTGCTTAGCAATTTGTTCTGGGCAAGGCAGCAGAAAATCATATGGGGTATCTAAGAAGATATCTCCATTAATCACGAGAAAAGGCTCTGATCCAAGTAAAGGCAGCGCCTTGATAATGCCTCCAGCAGTTTCAAGACCATCTGCATCCTCAGCACTTACAGAAATCTTCAATCCAAAAGGTGAGCCATCTTGAAGATAGTCGAAGAGTACATCTTTAAGATAGGCTCCATTGACTACAAGATCAGTAATGCCAATTGCTTTGAGTTTATCAAAGTGGTGCTCAAGCAAAGTTTTACCGCCAGCCTGCACCATAGGCTTAGGTATGGTGGCAGTGATAGGTCGCAAACGTTTGCCTTGTCCTGCTGCTAATATCATGGCACGCATAGTTTATCCTTATCCTTGCTATAACAAGTATCATCATTCTAGCTATGGCATATGCAATAAGCTAGCTTTCAGGTGCGAAAAGCCAATAATCCATTACTTTAAATAAGTGATAATTCTGGAAAGATGATGCACCAGTTTAGATCGTTAACTGTATTTGTATGTTTAATTTCTAGATATATGTGACTTGATTAACAATTAGAGCGATTCACTACTAAAGGCGTTATGTGGCTAATCTAGACTAAGTACGTTAATAGTTTTTAGTCAGTGGTTTAGCCATAAGTAGCAACATGCTTTGGTGAGGCTCTGGCCATAATTGCATGTGGAGATCACGATGTTAAGAAAGTTTGCCCTAGGTCTGTTTATTACTGCCTTTGCTTGTGCAGGTGCCAGCGCTGCCACATTTAATTATCAAGAAGAAGGCTACAGTGGTTCTCTTGAAATTAATCAAACTAGTCCAGAGAGCTATTCTCTCAAAATAGAGACAACTCAAATGACTAACTTCCACACTTGTGAAATTGATACCCGTAGTTGTTCTTTAGTCGATAACAACATTTTAATTTGCGACTTAGTCGAGTTCGAATCAACTCCAGTTGTGGCCAAGCTCTACGTTAATGGTGTCAAAGTAATTTCTGGTGATAGAGGTGGGCTATGTGGCCTAAACGGCAACTTCTTTGGCTTATATAAGTAGGTCACTGTTCAAGCTGCTAATAAGTACTATTGTGTACATGTGCTTCAACTCATCAAAAAAAGCGTCATATTAATTCTCAAAGCCTGCAGATTTTTATCTAAGATCGCAGGCTTTTTTGTTGAACGCTAAAGCCATATTGGGCGCATCAAAGGCCTCACGACACAAATAACGCCTCTAGCATCTAGTAGCTGAGTCAAATGAGCATGCCATATTTATCGAGGGCTGTAATGTGGCACTAAATATACACTGTAATGAGCCACTACATTTACACCCAAGGTGATATTTATCTTGAGTTTGTTTACAGGTATCAAAGGGAGTAGTGCTGAAGCTTTTTAACTATGGGGGTGTATAAACAAAAGCGGCACTGACCACGTTAAAGGTGGACAGTGCCGAAGTAAGACTCCATAGCGTAGATGCACTATGGGTAGTGTCTCTAGCAAAAAGGTAAGCGTAGCCTATGCTTTTTAAGAAATGTTAAACCTTGCCCTGAATCTTAGTCTCAAGGAAAGCTTTGAAATCTGTAAGCTCATCAAACTTAGCGCAGTTAGCAAGCAGGTAGTTTAAGACACGTGGAAGGTCTTTTAAGTATCCAGACTTGCCATCACGTAAGTTAAGTCGATTGAACAGGCCTAGCACCTTGATATGACGCTGAATTGCGCAGATGTAAACAAAGCGTGCAATGTCTGCCTCAGTTACCTTCTCACCATCAATGATGCCAGAAGCACTATAGACACGATGTAAGTGGCCTATTAACATCTGACGTAACCTATCTTCAATCTCGAAGTAGCAATCATAGGCTAAAGAGGCTAAATCGTAGCCAATTGGGCCTAAGACCATGTCCTGATAGTCAAGGATAGCTAGACGAGAGAGAATTGATGGCTCACCACTGCCTGGGGTTACGAACATGATGTTGCGGCTGTGGAAGTCGCGGTGCATAGCACGCTGCGGCTGCATAGCACACTGAGCAGCAATAAAGTCAAAAGAGCGCTTAAGCATCTCATTTTCAGCATCGCTCAGCTCTAAATGTAGCGTCTTATCTAAAAGCCACTCGGTGAAGATGCCCATTTCCATCTGCATAAAGTCATGATCAAACTTAGGCAGATTTTGCATGGTCACATAATCACTCTCATCAAAGCTATATTCTGGGATGATTTGTGCCATAGAGGCGTCATCTTGTTGAGATTGTGCTTTCTTTTGTGCAATTAATGCTGCTTCTTCCTTAGAAAAAGGCATGCAACCAATCTTGGTCATCTCTACGACAGCCTTAAAGAGGTAGGCTGGCCTAAGGTCCTCTTGCAGGGTCTTGAACAGATCACGATCACCAAAGTCCTCGAGCACCATAAAGCCTTGTTCAATATCACAGGCAACAATGGCAGGGACTAGGACTTTAGAGTTCTTAAGAGCATGGTTGATTGCAAAGAACTCACGGTTCTTTTGTGTCTCGGGCGGAGCATCCATAACGATGACCGAGCCTGAGTAGGCGCTAAAGCCTTTTTTCACACCAGCCTTATCACAAAGCTCGTTGAACTTAGCCTCATCGAGCTTTAAGCGATAGTAACGGCGGAAAGAGGCGTCACCATTGAGTGGAGCTAAAGAGCCTGCGCACTGACAGCCACAATCGCAAGGGTTGCAATCAGAGCAAGGAATGTCGCAGGACTTTAAGAATGCAATTAGTTGGGAATAACGATCAGACACGTTTAAATACTAAATCCCACACTCCGTGGCCTAAACGCTCGCCGCGCTTTTCAAACTTGGTGAGTGGACGCCATTCAGGACGCGGGATATAGCCTCCAGATGGGTTGGTATTCTCAAGACCTTCAGCGGCATTTAAGCACTCAAGCATCTGCTCTGCGTACTCTTGCCAATCTGTGGCCATACGGATGTTGCCACCATGCTTTAAAAGTGGGGTGACAAGCTTTAAAAACTCTGGGTTGACTAAGCGACGCTTGTGATGGCGTGCTTTTGGCCAAGGATCTGGAAAGAAGATTTGTAAAATGTCGATGCTTTCAGGGCCTAAGCACTTAGTTAAGACCTCAAAGGCATCGTACTTAATTACCTTGGCATTGGAAATCTGAGCTTCTTCAATAAGCATCATACAGGCACCAACACCAGGTGGGTGTACTTCGATTCCGAGATAATTTCGCAATGGGTCTTTTTGCGCCATTTCAACAAAGGATGCGCCCATGCCAAAGCCAATTTCAACCACTAATGGAGCTTCACGACCAAAGATAGCAGCAGTGTCTAAGCGCTCAAGTGAGCTTACATCAACTGCATACTTTGGAGAGAGTTCTTCTAAAGCCTTGGTCTGAGCATTGGTCATACGACCAGCGCGGATGACGAATGACTTAACGCGGTGGTTCTTGTGCTCGTTATCATCGCCTTGAGCGGCACACTCGCCTTGTGAATCACAGGCTTGCTCTTGTTTGTTAAGGTCAAGTTCTTGGGAGTCTAACCCATTACGGATATCTTCAGTCATAAAGCCTTTTTTAAAAAAAACAAAAATGCCGTCGCGTTTCAGCCTTAACAAGCTAACATGTGCTTATTAATCTGAGAAGTGACGGCCAAGACAATAGAATATTCGCACTATGCACTGCAAGCGTATGCTTATGAGTATGCTCAATTATGATCTAAATTTAGATCAGCTGCAGTTCCTGCATAGCGCTCTTAATGGCGCTCTTAGTCTCATCGCTAAGTGGCATAATAGGCAGACGAACCTCATCAGAGCATAAGCCTAATAAAGATACTGCGTACTTAGCACCTGCTGGAGATGGCTCACGGAACATGAGGCCGTGGAGCTTCATGAGCTTGTCTTGTAATTCACGAGCTTCAACCCACTTATTTTGTGCAGTGAGCTCTTGAACTTGATGGACTAAGTGAGGGGCAACGTTGGCAGTAACAGAAATACAGCCTACACCACCTGCTACGTTATAGCTAACCTGGGTGGCGTCTTCACCAGATAACCAGGTAAAGTCTTCACGCTTGATTAAAGCGCGTTCAAGCCATGGTCGAGCTAAATCACCTGTAGCGTCCTTAACACCTGCAATACGTGGCAGGGTAGCAATTTTAGCTAAGGTTTCTGGCAGGATGTTAACTACTGCACGGCCTGGGATATTGTAAACAAAGATCGGCAGGTTAGTCTCGTCATGAACGAGCTTAAAGTGCTGATATAAGCCTTCTTGGTTTGGACGATTGTAGTAACCGGCTACATGTAAAAGACCATCGGCACCAGCCTTTTGAGCCTCTTGAGAGTAGTGAATGGCTTCCATTGGATTGTTAGAGCCAGCACCTGCCATAACTGGGATACGTTTTTTGGCAGCTGAGGCAACAATCTCGATAACCTTGGAGTGTTCTTCTGAGGTGAGGGTAGGGCATTCGCCTGTAGTACCTGCAGGTACAAGACAGTCGGTGCCGTTTTCAATGTGCCACTCAACCAAACGCTCTAAAGCCTGCTCATCAAGCTTACCGTTTTTAAACGGTGTAATAAGAGCAACTAGGGATCCGTGAAACTTGTGCATATCAGCTCCGTGTGGGACGAAAAGTGTCATCTAGACTAAGGAGCTAGCAAAAGCTCCTATAGCTTAATGATCCAGTGTATAGCAGGGTCAATGCACAGTGCTTGAAGCAGGGATACAAAGACTCTTGTTAATCTTGCGTACAAAGCTTCATTACAAAGGGCAGCAAGCGCCAGCATGACTATATGAAGCGAGCCATGAAATATACATGACCTTGTGTTAACAATTTTAAGCAACGCAAGGCAGTCTATAAAGATCAAATATAGCTATACGCACTGTTTTTGCGATTTTTGCGCCCTTTTACTCCCTAATTTGCACCTGATAGCGCCAAAGTTGTGCAACAATCACATTCTCATATTAGCAAAGTCAGTTTTTGCATCATACTGGTGCGCTTGCTAAGTTCTTAGTGTTTCAACCTTTAATGACAAAGGCAGCAAGGCAGTGAATATTGGATAAGCACAACGACAAAGAGCAGCTATCCTCTCTAGCAAAATATGAAAAGCCCGCACGAGGCGGGCTTTTCAATACTATGGGCTTACATGAGTACAGCGCACTTGTAATCTCTTAGATGTCTTTGACATCTAAGAGTGTTAGCCCATGTAAGGCTCTAAGAATCAAGATAAGCTAACGAAAGCATCATTGCCTCTTAGCATTTAGAGCCTCATGTTGCGTACAACAAACTAGAGCGGCTTAAATGTACTCTTACTTGTTGTTTTGCAGACGTAAGGTTGGGAATAAGATTACGTCACGGATGGTGTGGCAGTTAGCAAAGAGCATAACTACGCGATCAATACCGATACCCTCACCAGCAGTAGGAGGCAGACCGTGCTCTAAGGCTACAATGTAGTCCTCATCGTAGTACATAGCCTCGTCATCACCGCACTTCTTCTGCTCTGCCTGCTGACGGAAACGACCTGCCTGATCATCTGGATCGTTAAGCTCAGAGAAGCCGTTACCCATTTCACGGCCGCCAATGAAGAACTCAAAGCGATCGGTGAAAGCAGGGTTGACGTCAGAACGACGAGCTAATGGAGAAATCTCAGCTGGGTACTCAGTAATGAAGGTAGGCTGCTGTAACTTAGACTCAGCAACTTCTTCGAATAAGGCAGCAATGTAGTGACCTAATACCCAACCCTTATTCATCTCAACGTGCAGCTTCTTACACCACTCGCGTGCCTTGTCCTCATCTTCAAGATCTTCCATAGTGATCTTGCCATCAGAGTACTTAACAATAGCCTCACGCATGGTCAGACGCTCAAATGGCTTAGCAAAGTCGAGGTCTAAGCCCTCTTCGCCTTCCTTGCCATAGTGAACCTTGGTGTCGCCTAAAACATCTAAGGCCATCTTACGGAAGAGGTCTTCAGTAAAGTCGATGAGATCGTTGTAATCATGATAGGCCATATAGAACTCAATCATGGTGAACTCTGGGTTATGACGAACGTCGATACCCTCGTTACGGAAGTTACGGTTGATCTCGTAAACACGCTCAAAACCACCCACAACCAGACGCTTTAAGTAAAGCTCTGGTGCGATACGTAAGTACATGTCCATATCGAGGGCATTGTGGTGGGTGATAAATGGCTTAGCGTTAGCACCACCTGGGATGACGTGCATCATAGGAGTTTCAACTTCCATGAAGCGAGCCTCATCCATGTAACGGCGGATAAAGGAAACAATCTTAGTACGGATCTGGAATGCACGACGGGACTCTTCGTTAGCAATCAGGTCTAAGTAACGTTGACGGCAACGTGCCTCTTGATCTACTAAGCCCTTGTACTTCTCAGGCAGAGGACGCAGAGCCTTTACTAACAGACGCAGTGAGGTAACGTGCAGGGTAAGCTCACCAGTCTTGGTCTTGAAGGCATAGCCAGTAACACCAATGATGTCACCTAAGTCTAACTTCTTGAAGAGCTCCTGGTACTGACCCTCTGGCAGAGCATCACGGGTAACGTATACCTGAATCTTACCGCCCATGTCCTGTAAGGTAGCAAAAGCAGCCTTACCCATGATGCGGCGGGTCATGATACGACCAGCGATAGTGTAGGTGTTCTTCTCTTGCTCAAGGGTGTCAGCATCTTTATCTGCGTTAGCCTTGACGATGTCGCAAGAAATGGCATCACGGTGGAAGTCGTTTGGATAGGCTTGGCCTTGCTCACGTAAAGCAGCAAGCTTCTCGCGGCGCTCAAGAATTTGAGAGTTGGTGTTCTCAGTGTTTGGAGTAGTAGCCTGAGTCATGGTCGTTATGGATCCTGGTTAAAAGGCTTAAAAAATTCTGTAAAGATAATCGTATGCCTTACAAGAGCATCTAGATTATCTTGTTTAAGGCTCTATCAAGCACATACACTATTGATGCACTTACTATCAGTATGTTTGACCTTGTAACTTACCTAAGTTACAGGACTGATAAGAGCACAGTGAATTTTGTTGCGTGTATGGCCTTAGCTTTAATCGTACAAATAGCCTTAACTATAGGCCTTGCTTTAAGCTTGCCTCAATAAATTGGTCAAGGTCTCCGTTTAAGACCTTGGTAGTGTCACGACATTCAACGTTGGTACGTAAGTCTTTAACACGGGCGTCATCGAGCACGTAGGAGCGAATTTGAGAGCCCCAGCCGATGTCGTCTTTACTATCTTCGATGGCTTGTTGTTCACTGCGTTGTTTGCGCAGCTCTAATTCATAGAGCTTGGCACGCAATTGCTTCATAGCCTGATCGCGGTTTTGAAACTGCGAACGCTCATTTTGGCAAGAGACCACAATGCCTGTCGGAATGTGAGTAATACGTACTGCTGATTCAGTCTTGTTTACGTGCTGACCACCGGCACCTGAAGAGCGGAATACATCGGTCTTAAGGTCGGCAGGGTTGATATCAATGGTGATATTGTTGTCGATTTCAGGGTAAACGAAAGCTGAGCAAAATGAAGTATGACGACGGTTATTTGAGTCAAATGGTGATTTACGTACTAGGCGGTGAATGCCTGTTTCGGTACGTAGCCAGCCATAGGCATATGGGCCTTCAAACTTAACAGTGGCTCCTTTGATGCCTGCAACTTCACCTTCAGTAAGGTCGGTTACAGTGCACTTAAAGCCGTGTTTTTCACCAAATTTGACGTACATGCGCATGACCATCTCAGCCCAATCTTGAGCTTCGGTACCGCCTGAACCTGACTGAATATCTAAGTAGCAGTCGGAATTGTCATGCTCTTTGGAGAACATTCTTTCGAACTCTAAAGTCTCTACTTTTTGTTCTAAAGCATCGCACTCAGCGACTGCCTCATTGAGAGTGTTCTCATCATTCTCTTCTGTGCCTAGCTCATAGAGCATAGCCACATCTGAAAGTCCGCTGTCAATGTCATCAAAGGTTTGAATGACATGCTCTAAAGTCTGGCGCTCTTTACCAAGAGCTTGTGCTTTTTCAGAATCACCCCAGACCTCTGGGTCTTCCATCAGACCGTTTACCTCTTCCAAGCGCTCGCGTTTGGAAGCTAAATCAAAGATACCCCCTGAGGGAATCAGTACGCTCTTGCAAGTTATCAAGGCGCGTTTGTAAAGAAATGTTGTCTAACACTTTGTATTCCCGTGAAAAAAGTGCGATCAATGTCAACAAAATTCAAAAGGGGATTATAACAAAAAGCCCGCGTTAAAGCCGCACAAAAACAAGGAATGCTACAGAAAAATGCTAGAATCTCTAATTGAGTTGCAGCTCTTTAGTTAAGTAGAGTATGCATCTGACACAACAATACGTACTCTCAACCGTACTTATGCCTTGTCACGCAAAGTAGCTCAAGAGTGCAGATGTATCTACTTAAGTAGATGCAAGCTAGCTATTTATGTGCATAAATTAGTATATATAGTAAACGAAATAAATAATTGATTATTAAGTGACATTACCATCGGTAATCCG
>Garnier_p2__coassemble_947_pt1 | contig 56797 bp, 23 predicted proteins | sample Garnier_p2__metabat2_high_PE_037 | metagenome-assembled genome bin Garnier_p2 | reverse complement strand
ATACAGAACAGAATGGAAAGCACCATCCGCAATCAGAGCTCTATTTCTGAGAACGAGTCTGATGCACGTAGCCGTATTCGCGATACTGACTTCGCATCAGAGACTGCCGCTTTAACTCAAAACCAGATTATTCAGCAGGCCTCTCAGACTATTCTGACCCAGGCCAACCAAAGACCTACTGTTGCCTTAAATCTTTTAGGCGGCCAGTAGGCTATTAACAGTTTTCGAATCTCTCATATCGTCTAAGGCTGCCTCTTCGGAGGCGGCCTTCTTGAAGAAGAGATTCACAGCAGACAGTCTATTCGTAAGCAGCATGCCATGCTTTTTACGAATACATTGATTGCATTAAGCAAGGTGGAGATAGTGCTTGTACAGCTCTCTCTACTGAGACAGATACAAGGAGAGAATCATGGCTTTATACGTTAATACTAACGTTAGCTCGATTAACGCACAGCGTAAACTCGCTAACTCTACTCTTGCACTCAATACTTCATACCAAAGACTCTCAAGTGGTCTTCGCATCAACAGCTCCAAAGACGACGCTGCTGGTCTTCAGATCTCTGATCGCTTAACAGCCCAGATTAATGGCCTCAACCAAGGAAACCGTAACGCAAACGACGGTATCGCCTTAGCTCAGACCATCGAAGGTGCCCTCGACGAGACCACCAACATGCTGCAGCGTATCCGTACCCTCGCAGTCCAAGCAGCTAACGGTACCAACACCGCAAAAGATCGTCAGGCTCTCCAAGAGGAAGTTAAGTCCCTCTCATTTGAAATTTCACGTATTGCAAAGAAGACCACTTTTGCAGGTGCGCAAGTTCTCGACGGTGGTGGCGCTAACACCCTCATGCGCGAAATTGCTCAAGCTGGTGGTGGCGCTGGTGCTGCTAAAAAGTATGAATACTTCTTCCAGGTCGGAGCTAATGCCAAGGATGAAATCACATTAGAATGCGGTTCTTTCCATATGCTTGGCATTATGTGCATGGCAAACGAAGGCAAGAATGCTAATAAGATTTCATTCAAGGCTAACGAAGCTGATGCGGCAAAAGCTGATGGTTTTGGTCTTGTTGGAAACACACAAAATCCTTCTCAGGCATATTGGTTAGTTGCTACTCCTGAAGGCGCACAAAGAACCTTAGCCACCATAGATGAGTTTATTCAGGCAGTGGATTCTAAGCGTGCGGCCCTAGGCGCAATACAGAACAGAATGGAAAGCACCATCCGCAATCAGAGCTCTATTTCTGAGAACGAGTCTGATGCACGTAGCCGTATTCGCGATACTGACTTCGCATCAGAGACTGCCGCTTTAACTCAAAACCAGATTATTCAGCAGGCCTCTCAGACTATTCTGACCCAGGCCAACCAAAGACCTACTGTTGCCTTAAATCTTTTAGGCGGCCAGTAGGCTATTAACAGTTTTCGAATCTCTCATATCGTCTAAGGCTGCCTCTTCGGAGGCGGCCTTCTTGAAGTAGAGATTTACAGCAGACAGTGTATTCGTAAGCAGCATTATGTGTTTTTTTACGAATGCATTGATTGCATTAAGCTAGGTGGAGATTGTGCTTGTACAGCTCTCTCTGCTGATACAAATACAAGGAGAGATTCATGGCTTTATACGTTAACACTAACGTTAGCTCGATTAACGCACAGCGTAAACTCGCTAACTCTACTCTTGCGCTCAATACTTCATACCAAAGACTCTCAAGCGGTCTTCGCATCAACAGCTCTAAGGACGACGCTGCAGGTCTTCAGATCTCTGATCGCTTAACAGCCCAGATTAATGGCCTCAACCAGGGCAACCGCAATGCAAACGACGGTATCGCCTTAGCTCAGACCATCGAAGGTGCTCTTGATGAGACCACCAACATGCTGCAGCGTATCCGTACCCTCGCAGTCCAAGCAGCTAACGGTACCAATACCGAAAAAGATCGTCAGGCTCTCCAAGAAGAAGTTAAATCACTCTCTCACGAGATCAGCCGTATTGCTCACAAAACTACATTCGCAGGTGCTAACGTACTGTTAAGTAAAGGTGCAGCTAATGGTCTCAAAGATGACGCAGGCAATTATTTCTTCCAGGTAGGAGCCAACGCTAATGACACCATTAACCTATTAATGGTTCATGGTTTCCATATGCAAGGCATTATGTCTGCAGCAGATGAGGCTACTGGTGCAGGCTACGAGTTCGTCGATGGAGATCCTAAGACTGAACTTATCAAGGCAGGTGCAGACGACAAATTTGGACTTTTCTGCTCAGATGCAGATAAGACATCACTAGCTTACTGGGTAGTGGCATATCCAAGTGCTGCTCAGAAGACTTTAGAGCACATTGATAACTTCATCCAGGCTGTGGATTCTAAGCGTGCGGCCTTAGGCGCAATACAGAACAGAATGGAAAGCACTATTCGTAATCAGAGCTCTATTGCTGAGAACGAGTCTGATGCACGTAGCCGTATTCGCGATACCGATTTTGCATCTGAGACTGCTGCTTTAACTCAGAATCAGATCATTCAGCAGGCATCTCAGACTATTCTGTCTCAGGCTAATCAGCGTCCAACCGTTGCTCTTAACCTGTTAGGCGGTTAATAGGTCGCAAACCGATTTCAAATCTCTCATATCATCTAAGGCTACCTCTTCAAAGGTAGCCTTATTTTTAGCAAAAATGAGATATAGACGCATATTCTTGCGTATGTCGGTGTCATATAATCAAAGCAAGAATTTTGTATCATCCGCATGCTTATGCTCGCTATTTATTGTAAGGAATTGCACAAGGCAATCTTAGTTAGCTCTCTGTCTAATGTTACTCATTCATCACGTATGAGCTAACCTAATCCCTTTCTAATTATCAATATTCCTAAAAAGCTGCTGCTTAAGAAGTAGGCTTTAACAATAAATACCAAACTGCCTTACTCGAAACTGCAAAGTCATTAGGTCAAAATGGAGTTTCCGTAGATGCAGTTTTTGAGGAAACCAAACGTACAAATGAGGGTATGGCAAGGCAGTTGAAGCGGCAAACAATCTTGCTAACAGGATTATGAATACATTAGGAAATATCGTTAGCACCAGAGTTTAGTAACTAAGCCAGATTTACTTGCATTCACACATAGAGCATTACTTTAGCTTGCTCTATGGTGAGTTTTACGAATCTTCTTTCATCTCAAGGCAGCACGGCTTCTGGCTATGCTGCCTTTTTATTCTTTGATATATACGCTTGGCGTGTTAGTTTTTGTAATATACAAAAGGCTGCATATGCAGCCTTTGTTGTTTGATTAAGGTGATTGCGGTTATTTAGAGATTATCAACAATCTCTTTTACCACGATTGGGCCCTGATAGATTAAGGATGAGTACAGCTGAATTAAGGATGCGCCAGAGCTCATCTTATCGCGAGCTGCAATAATGCCGTTGATACCGCCTACACCGATAAGAGGGATGCGGCCATTAAGACGGGCAGCAGCCTTCTTTAGAGTCTCAGTAGACTTAAACTGAATTGGCTCTCCTGATAAACCACCCCACTCTGATGCGTGGCTCATGCCATGAATTTCGCTTCTGCTAGTAGTGGTATTAGTGCAGGTCATGCCATCGATCTTGAGATCAACGCAAGCATCGCACACAGCCATGAGCTGCTCATCAGTAAGATCCGGTGCTACCTTTACAACTAATGGCACATAGCGATTGTACTGCTTTTGTAATCTTGATTGCTCTTCTTTAAGAGCGGTAAGCAGACGGATCAGCGGCTCAGCCTCTTGAAGAGCAGTTAAATCTGGAGTGTTTGGGCAGGAGACGTTAACTGCAATATAGTCACAGCAGTTATAGACCTTCTGCATGCAGATAATGTAATCGCTTGCTGCATTCTCAATTGGAGTAGTTTCATTCTTACCGATTGAAACACCCACAATGCCCTTGTAATGACGATTACGCAGGTTATTTACTAAGTAATCAACACCCTTGTTATTAAAGCCCATGCGATTGATTAAACCACGAGCCTCTTTCACGCGGAACATACGTGGACGTGGATTACCATCTTGTGGCTTAGGGGTTACGGTACCTAACTCTAAGTAACCAAAGCCTAGAGCACCAAAGTAATCAATGGCATCACCGTTCTTATCCATGCCTGCAGCAAGACCAACTGGGTTATCAAACTTTAAGCCCATAACCTCAACAGGCTTTAAAGCTACATTTTGAGAAAAGAGCTTTAAAAGTGGTTGCTTTGATAAGAAACGTCCAGCTGAGATAGTCAGACTGTGTGCATTCTCAGGGTCCATTGAAAAGACCAGAGGACGGATGAGACCAGGATAAAGAGAGTAAAGTGACATCTTCACACACCCCGAAAACAGCTGCAAAAAGACAAATATATGGTGAACCAAAGCGCGTTTGTGCATCGCTAGCTCACATACAAGTGGCTCGGGTCTAGCAAAATACCTAGACTTGTTACCACTATCTATAACGTAGCATAGCACTCAATACTTAGCCCAAGATAAGCAAGCTGCTTTTCGATAAAAATCCATTTTAACTTACTCAAATTGGCTCGAGCGTATTGTACACGAGAATGATAGTTTTGCTATATGCGAAAAACCCCGCTAATGCGGGGTCTAATTTAGTACTACTCCCTAGCTATTCTTAGCCTGAGTCAGCCTTTTGGGCTTGCTCCTTTTTACTTACGTAATGGATTGCTAGGTATTAGTTAGATACGCTCAAGGCGTAAGAACTTATTGGTGTCAGATACGGCTAGACGAAAGCGCCCTTGAACACCGCTGCGAGTGGTAAATTTGCGTAGATGGTTAGCATCAATATCAATGACACTACCCTCTACAGAACGTACACGCAAACGATGCGCAGAGCCGCGATAGACGCGCATTAACTCTTCAGGATCAATATTGAGTATGAAGTGATAGTAGCGTTCACTAGCCATAGTCTTACATCTTGAGTATTGGGGTACTAAACTTTAGTTGTAGGCATTGTATTAATGCCGATGAACAAGCCTTGATGGGCCATCGATCCTATAGCCTCATAAGTGAGCCATTAGGATCGTTGGCCTTATTGTTGGCCTTATCGTTGGCCTTGTGTCTTAAGAGATGGTCTCGTCATCTTGCTTTAAGGCAGCTTCAACCTTTTCAAAAACGGAGCGGGATACATCTGGAATGTTCTTGATCTTGTTGAGGTACTCTTCAGCTTTAGCAATACGAGCTGTATCAAAACGACGGTAGTTAATCATGCCATCGAGAATACGAGCAGCTACTGATGGGTTGATGGAGTTAACCTTGCTTACTACATCATACATCAGGGCGTAACCCATACCGTCACGGCGGTGTAGAGCTACTGGGTTTGAATAGCCCATAGTGCCTACGAGTGCGCGAACACGGTTTGGATTGGTAATGTCAAAGCGTGGGTGATCTAAGAGCTTGCGTACCACCTTAACAGTGTTCTCTGAAGATACGGCAGCCTGTACTGAGAAGAACTTATCGAAAGTTAATGGATCGCTACCATAGCTATCTTCAAAGAGTTCTAAGAGCTTTGCTGAGCATGGTAGATCTAACTCAACTGCAGTACGTAAAGCAGCTAAGCGATCGGTCATGTTGTTAGAATCCTCGTAGGCATTAGAGATGAGATCATCTGCGCTCATGCCATCATCTACAGCAAGGTAACCCACACACAGCATGTGCTGAGCAACAGCATGTACGGCACGGCGAGCAGCAGCCTCAGGCTCGTACTTATATTTACCACGTGAACGAGTCTTATTCTCAAGGCTCTTGAAATCATTAATAAGAGTCTTAGCTATAGTGATGCTCAATCCTTCACGAGCTGCGCTTAAGCCATCAATATCGATCTTCTTGAAGGTCTCCATGAGAGTAGTGATATCAGGCACGCTAATAAGCTTAGCCTTAAGCTGCAGGTCAAGCTTTTCGTCATGGATAACGTATGCAATAGCTCTGATGATGTCCTCAGGGGCCTTCATATCACCAGTCTGAGCCTTATCAATATTCTCATGGATATAGTTATTGATAAGAGTCATGAATGAGTCTACGCGGATGAATGGATCATCGCAGTGCTCAAGTATATTGATAAGGTCAGAAACTGAGTAAATTGCATTGAGCTTTACAGGAGCTGAGAAGTCACGCAGTACTACCGGGATAGTGCCCTTAGGCAGATTAGTAAACTCAAAGCTTTGCTCTTCCTTAGTAAGCAGCAGCACACCATCCTCAGGCAGCTCAGGCGGCACAATGCTCTCACCCTCGGCAGTTAAGAATGAGGTGCGTACTGGAATTACAAATGGCTCCTTGGTCTTTTGGCCTGGAGTTGGAGGAGTGCTCTGATGCATGGTTAAGATAAGCTTAACATTGCTCTTAGTCTTAGCAACCTTAACTGCACTATCCTTCTCTTGGGACTCATCCTCCTCTAACTCATCGCTTTCAGACTCGCTAGCCTTTTGAGCTGCAGCTTCAGCATGGGCTTTTTGCAATGCAGCATGAGCAGCTAAAGCAGCATCTGAGGCCTTATTTGAGTCCGTTGCATGCGGTTCAGAGTCAATGTTCTCAGAGGTTATTGGGTCAACATTGGCGTATGACCACTTAGCAAAGAGCTCTGGAGTACCGGCCTGTGAGTACCAACGGCGGAACTGAGATAAGTCACGTAAAGAGGCTGTTTCCATTGATAGGATAAAGTCCTCAATGGTTGCAGCAGAACCATCGTGATGCTTAATGTACTCAGCTACACCTCTTTGGAAAGATGCCTCGCCTAAAATGGTGTGAATCATACGGATGATTTCAGCACCCTTGTCGTAGATGGTAACGGTGTAGAAGTTATTCATCTCCATTACCTGCTCTGGACGAACAGGGTGAGCCATTGGGCCTGCATCTTCAGCAAATTGACGTGAGCGAATCAAGTTAACTGCATCTAAACGAGTTAAAACACGGCTGTTAACGTCAGAGGAGAACTCTTGATCGCGGAATACAGTTAAGCTCTCTTTTAAAGATAACTGGAACCAATCACGTAAAGTTACACGATCACCAGTCCAATTGTGGAAGTATTCGTGTCCAATAACGCCTTGTACAGTGTAGAAGTTAGTATCGGTGGCAGTCTCGCGATCAACTAACACACAGCTTGAGTTGAAGATGTTAAGACCCTTGTTCTCCATCGCGCCGAAGTTGAAGAAATCAACTGCTACCACATTAAAGACATCTAAGTCATACTCAAGACCAAAGCGCTGCTCGTCCCAAGCCATAGACTGTTTGATGCACTCCATAGCCCATTTGCCGCGACTATAGGCACCACGATCAACATACAGTCCTAATTGAACTTCACGGCCTGACTTAGTGACAAACTTATCTTCGATAATGTCAAAGGTACCGGCTACCATAGCAAAAAGATAGCTTGGCTTTGGGAACGGATCCTCCCAAACGGCAAAGTTACGGCCATCTTCAACACCGAAATCAACTAAATTACCGTTACTTAATAACACGCCGCAGCCGTACTCAGGAGCAACAATGCGTACACGGTACTTAGCTAAAACATCAGGACGGTCTAAGAAGTAAGTAATACGTCTAAAGCCTTCAGGCTCACACTGTGTGCAAAAACAACCTGCAGACTTATAAAGACCCATCAATGAGGTGTTAGCAGCTGGATTGATGACACACTCAGTAGTGAGTTCAAAGTCATCCTGCACATCATGGACAATTAATTCGTTTTCAGAGACGGTGTACTTGCATGGCTGTCCGTTTAACAGTACGTCCTTTAACTCTAGCTCCTCACCATCAAGACGTAATGGAGCCTTGCTATCAGCAGTCAGGCGAACATAGTGAGCAGTTGATCGCACCACGGTGTAATCATTGCCCAACACAAAGTTAAGTTCGATATCAGTAGCGGTGAAGTCAGGCTTCTTATAATCAAGACGCTTTTTAGCCTTAAAGTTGCCAGCAGTCATCCGTGTCTCCCTTGTTCTTATCTAATCAAGCAAATACTTGCAGATAAGTCCTTAAACTAAAACATTGAGTATGCGTCACAGCGCAAATTTCTAAAATTATACAACCGCATGATGCAGCCTTTGCATCAAGCGGAAATAAATAGCACATTGAAGCTCAACAAAAGCAAAGGGCAGTTGCTAATTTAGTAACTGCCCTTTGCTATTTTAGATGAAATCTAAGCTTTAGCGCACCATGCGGATTACGCTCTTATCCTCGGCTACAGCACTATCTTCTTGCATTACGCTTGGGTAAGAGTTGTCGCGCAGATAGTTAACAGTGGAATTGGTGTTGCTGTCTTCGATTAAAGCTTTGAACTCTGTGTCGCTTACTCGTAAGTAAGTATCATCCTCGTTGACAGTACGCCATGGGCCTAATAAAGCACCATCTGCATCCATGTTATTAATCTCGCCAGTGCCAGTTGCATAGCTTTGTGCTGAAAACTCTGCACTATCAGCTTGCATTGAAACACCATCGCTCTGTGGCTCTTGAATCTCTGCTGCAGCAGCTGTAGCTACTGAGCCTTCTAAAGCGGCGGTCTTTTCAGTGCTATCCTTTGTACTATCCTTAGCGCCCTCTTTAGTTGACTCTTTGGCCTTAGCGTGAGCTTTGGACTTAAGTGAGCTGTTTTGTACGCGATCGGCATCAGGACGGGCAGGCATTGCAGCAGCACCTGGAGGTGATGAAGTGCCAGATCCTTTGGAGATCTCATCGCGCTCAACCTGGAAGCGAGTTAATACTGGAGCCTTGCTTGCCTTGTAGAGCTTTTGCTTTTGCGCATCAGCAAAATCTGAGGCAATAGCTACAGTCTCATTTAACACAACATCATCAAACTCAAAGTCATCAGGCAGGTCATCAAGCTTCTTAATTGGCTTCTTGCCCATTAAGGCTAAGCGCTTATTTGTAGTCTTGATACGGTATGCATCGTCCTCATCCTTAAGCGCCTTACGCTTGTCGAGGTTTATAGATAATACCTTATCGTTCTTGAGCTTGTAGTAGCGATCCATGTCTGTCTTCATGATCTTGAAGACCTCGTTCTTGGCGCTACGCTTGTCGCTTAGACGCTGCAGCTCAGGAACATAAGCAGCAATGTTTAAGATAGCCTCGTATGGAGCTGGATTAATCTTATCCCATGGCAGAGCATTGTTCTCAGAGCCCTCACCGTATTCCTCGTGATCTACTAAGGATGGTAAGTAGATATCTGGAGAAACACCCTTAAGCTGAGTTGAGCCGCCATTGATACGGTAGAACTTAGCAATGGTGTAGTGAATTGAGCCAAGTTCTTGATCGTTGAAATCGTACACACGAGCAAGTGGCTTAGACTGCTGTACAGTACCCTTACCAAAGGAAGTATCGCCAACAATCAGAGCACGACCGTAATCACTTAAAGCTGCAGCCATAATCTCAGAGCTAGATGCTGACAGACGGTTGATTAAGACCACAAGTGGGCCATCATAAGCAACCTTAGAATCGCTATCGATCTGAGGCATTACATTGCCACGAGCATCACGTACTAAAACGATTGGGCCCTGCTTGATGAACAGACCTGAGGATAAAGTAGCCTCAGGGAGCAGACCACCGCCGTTGTTACGTAAATCCACAACTAAAGCATCAATCTTAGTGCCTTCAGCTTGAACTCTTTCAATCTCTTTCTTGATATCTAAGTTGAGATTGGTGTAGAAGCTCTTGATCTTAAGCACAGCGATCTGCTTGCCCTTGTGCTTTTTAACTTCGATCTTAGCCTCAGAGTCCTGCATACGTACCTTGTCACGGATAATATCCACGCTAAAGGTAGAGATCTGAGAACCATCACCGCGCTCAATATCTAAAGTAATCTTGGTACCCTTTGGACCTTTAATCTTCTTAACAACTTCATTTAGTCGCCAGCCGATAATATCGTCATAAGTACCGTCAGCCTGACGTACGCCTAAGATCTTATCTTTAGCCTTGAGCTTCTTGGTACGCTCAGCAGGAGATCCAGGCAGCACTGAGTTAATCACAGTGTACTCATCATCTGAGGTCAATACAGCACCGATACCCTCAAGTGACAAGTTGATATTGTCATTGAAGTTCTCTGAATCTTCTGGGCTTAAATATGAGGTATGGGGATCAATTGCAGTTGCAAAGGCGTTCTCAAACACAGAGAACACATCCTCTGAACGGGTTTGGGCAATCTTGGATAAAGCGGCGTTGTAACGGTTGGTTAAACGCTTGTAGGCTTCTTTTTCGGTCTTATCAGACAGAAGCTGTAAGATAAGCTCGTTTTTGAGCTCCTTTAACCATTGCTGCTTTAAAGCATCTTCATCAGCTAAGAACTCTGCATCATTACGCTTAAGCTCAATAGTCTCATCAGTACTTAAATCAACATTGCCTGCCTTTAAGGTATCGACAAAGTATGAGTACTTATTGAAGCGACGCTGAATAAAGAAGTTGTACAGCTCGTATGGATAGGATAAATCGCACAGCAGAATAGATCTGGTGATGCGATCGCGATTAGCGTAGATCTCATCGACCTCTGCTTTGGTAAAGAGGCTCTTGTTGTAATCAAGCATGTACAGGTACTGCTTGATCACCTTATCTACAAACTCGTTATCTACATCGATAGCTTTGTAGTGAGCACGAAGATAGCTATTAGCTGTACGAGTACAAGCTGTCTGATGCATGCCCTCAGGAGCAAGCACTGGCAAATCTTCCTTGGTAGGAATTTCAAGTTTTGCCTCAGCAGTTACTGAGGTTACCAGTAATGCAAGGCATAAGGCTAATCGTGAAAAATTGAGCTTAAGCACAGCTGAAGTTACCTTTGCGATTCTAATTTGGATAGCTATTTGTCTAAAAGTTCATGCCTAGCATACTCTTATAGGCACTTTGGCAAAACTATCCACATATCTCACTACTTATGCGCCCATAACTAAACACCAAGATAAAAGTATTTCGGCCTAGTTTAGTTACGAGCAAGGATTCATTATCCTCACAGTGCAGATAAGTAGTAAAAAACCATTCACACACCAAATTACCTGTCCAAGTTAAGTGCCACATGCTGTGCACGAGGCGCTTTAATGTAATGTTCCCTGGACAATTGTAGAGTGTAGTACTAGATGAGCCCGATCTCTCATCTAATGCGAAAAAACTTATTTTGTTACGTGCAATGCACTTTTGTTGCCTGAAGGCATACTTAATTCGTACAGTGCACCTTTGTTGCTTGCACTGCAGCTTAATACGATGCAATGCACCTACGCGGCAGTCATCATGGCAAGCAATGCTACATGTAACTAAGCCAAATCTAGTTACACGCGCTTATATGTTAACAGCTTGAACATAGCATTAACTTAGATTGACAGCATATGTACAAACTCGAAAGTTTAGCAAATACATGCGTTCTTAACAAATATCTTGCATGCAAAAACAAGTGTATCAGCTATAAAAACGGCAATCTTAGTTGTAAATTATCAAATCAAACGCACTAGCAAAATGATAAATAAGCACCATCACTGGGCAGCTCATCTCCCAAAACACTGTTATTTAGCGCCATATAGCTAAATTCTACTAGGCATTCAAGCATTAATCACGGTTTATTGGGTGCATCTTGCATGAGCTAGTCCCCAGAGCAATTATCAGCACCTGCAACTCCACTTAGCCATTTATTGGCCGATAGCTCTGATGGATTATTGGAGCTGTCGGATAGTTGGAGCCTAGCAGATTGTTGGGGCTAGCAAATTGTTAGAGCCGCCTGATGGTTGGAGCTAGCAGATTGTTGAGTCTATCAAATTGTTATGACAGCCGCAGTGGCGCAAGATGCTGCAGCTTGGTTTAATGCTGCGGTATTGGGCTTTTGGAATTTAAGTGCGTTTTTTTGCTTGCCTCAATAGTAAACAAGGCGGCATAGAGTCTATGTCGCCTTGCTTAAAATCAGGTATGCTAACTAAGATAATTACTGCTCTGAGCTACCCTTGTTGTCGCGTGGAGCGCGATCTGAGTGGCCGTTACGCTCGCCATTATTGCTGTGGTTACGTTGACCATTGCGATAGTTGTTGCGATTGTTACGGAAATTGCCACCACGATTGTTGTTGAAGTTGCGACGTGGGCCCTGACCGCCATGGCTAATGTAGATGCGATTGAGTGGAACTAATGCATTAGAGCCATTTTGCAGACTTACACCGACCATATCGCCATTGAGCTCTTCAGATACAGTACCCTTGTGGTAGCTGCTCTCAATGGAAACGAAGATGTAACGACCTACGCGAATGTCAGATGGCTTAGCCTGCTCAAACTTACGCTGGAAACCTTGTGAGTTACCCTTGTTAAAGCCGCCGCGACGCTGACCGCCCTTATTCTCGCCGTCTTTGTTGAATGGACGCTTGCCATTCTTATTAAACTGCTTGCCCTGAGGCTTCTTAGGCTTGGTAGGACGCTGAGCGTTAATCTCAGTAAAGCGAGTACGTGCATATTCAGCATGCTCTGCGGTAACTGGCTCGACTTCTTCGCCGTTTAAGTTAACACGCATAGCGCCTTCACGTACGCTGTAGAAGTAACGCAGACGAGTAGTATAAATACGTACAGCTGCTCTAACCTTTGAAATGGATAAACCTTCGATATTAGCAATTAAAGGCTTTAAGTCCTCTAAAATGCCGATCTTCAGAGGCTTACAATCGCCATCCTTGATAAAGGCCTTCGGGAAGTGTACATACAGCAGCTCTAGAGCCTCTTTGATGTGCTCCTGATGAGTACCGCTGTTCTCGTTTGAACCCTTGTTAGCCTCAGCATTAGCATCTTTAGCTTGCGCTGTATTTACAACTTCGGCTGCTACAGCCTCGTTCTCTCTAGTTTCCACTAAATAACTCCATATCGTTGGCACGCTCACCCATAATGGGCTTATAGACGAGCAAATGGACTAAAGTAAGTACTTAGAACAAAAGTCCCTACTCTAGCTGCCGTGCACGCAACTCGTCAAAACATCTCACTATTGACTATCAGATATATCTTGAAGGAAAACGGCCAACGATACCGCTTTACCATACACCTGACAATCTCACCAATCCTCAACTGCAATATATAAAAAGCATGGGAAGACCAGAGACTGTGTGACAGCAAACTGTCATCAGTAATTTAGATCAGGCTCCATCACAAGCGCTAGTGTTAGCCAATAGCTAACCTCACGCTTTATCTAGCATGATCACAGTTATTCATAATGCGATTTTTTAGACTGCAAATCAACCTAAAAAACGCTTTTGATCAACTTTTGCTTCTACTTTAATTAAAAACGCACCACTAAGCTGCAGCAAAACACCATATATATCGCATTCTCGACCGCAACAAACATACAAAAGTGAGCACTTTGCAAACTAAGCAAAAGCTTGAACTTTTAATGCGCTTGTCACTCAACTGTATTTGCTAAAACTAAATACTAGCCATCATACGAACTTAGCGCATCATGCCTAGATAAACATACAGCCAAATAACAAGTTCACTAGAAAGTGCCATCAGCACCAGCTTTCCTAAGTAAAGTCGACTGTGTCTATTGTAAAACTAGACACGTAGCTAATACTTAGGTTCCAAGCATCAGCTCGCAATAGCGACATTTTAAGCGCTCTAAAAAATCTTTTAGACCATCACAAGCGCTAAGAGCAGCACCTCAACTTTCATGCGCCCGCTCATGCTATCTGTAGCTTAATCACAGAAAGTTAAGTATATATATGCTCAAAGCAAAAAACGTCAGCCAGGCAGTCACCAAGCTGACGAACAAAGACCATGATGGATTCTTTAATTGCTTGAGCATGCAGCACTCCCTGCATTGCTATGCTTGGCTTGGCTTTTATTTGCATCGCAGTGCTATGCTTGGATTGACTTTGCTTGGCATTGCTATGCTTGGGGTAAGCTTAAGCATCAAATAGCATGATGGCTCGTTGCCTTAGGCTATCTGTGGAATGGATTGAAGCGACCAAACATACTGCGAGGCTCATTATGGGCATGCTCATTTGGTACAAAGGCATTGTTAGGTCTTTGATTATTGCCTTGAGATGCAAATACTGAGCTCTGGTTCTGGCTATGTACTGGTTGTGCAAAGATAGAGCTATGGGGCTGCTGACTTTGCAGATTTGAGGTTACTGCAACATGCTGTGGCAATGAGTAGCCATTAGCACCACTTGCTTTGCCATGCTTTGTTACGTTACTTGAACTTGGGTGAGTGACCACCTGCTGATGCTCACGATGTAAGATGCTACGAGTATCGATATTGCAGCCATCTTCTGAGCTAAATACATCCTCTACGCGAGCAAAGGATGTAGCTTGCAGAGTGTTTGGATTTTGCATCTGCTTTTGCTTTTCGAGCTCTTTTGCATACAGCTCAGATAAAGCCTGCTGCATCTGAGGGGCCACGCTAAAATCTGCCTTAGGTCGATTTTGAGCAGCACCATCATTGCGTCGACGATATGAAGGGCCCATCGCCATGCGATCTCCTGCGCTTAAACTAATCTGCTCCCCCTCAGGTGCAACCTTAGCTGCAGCCACTCTTCTTTCACCTTGCATATTTTCTGACTCCTTTTGGACAGACACATTAGAGGCATTAACGCCCTCAAAATCGTTACCACCAAGTTTTCCTTGGCCATTGGCTACAGACATATTTTGCTCTCTAGCTCCATTAGGCAAAGACGCCCGCTCACCTGATTGCAGTGAGCTTGACGCAGCAGTGCCATGCTCTTCAGCTTGAGTAGTAGCGCCACTCTCTTCAGTTTGAATAGCAGTGACATGCTCTTCAGCTTGAGTCGCAGCAGTCCCTTGTTCTATAGGCGCAGCTTCTCTTTCTGCATGTCTAAATAATGGCGCATCTTCTAACTCTTGCTCATCTTTTAAATCTTGCTTAGCAATGTCAGGCGCGGCAGCATCGCTCTTCTTATCCGCAGAGATACAGCTGATTCTTGCGCTGGTGCTGGTGCTGTTATCGGTCTGCACATTATCGCCACTATCAGCTTGAGCAGATTGATACTCTACACTTTCAGTCTTTGCGTCAGCTGCAGTAGATGCCTCAATTGCTGTATCCGTATCTTTTGTATCTACAGTTACGCTTGCAGATTCGTTTGATGACACTGCCTGACTATCGGCATGAGCTAGGCTCATTTGATCTTGGCTTGCAATCGAGCTCGTAGTTTGCTCATGGTTTGCAATAGAGTCCGTGATCTTTTCAGTATCGGCTAATGAGGAGAGATGCTCATCGACAAAAGAGCTACCTGCACATACTAAATCTAGCTGCATGCTATGAGGTGCTGAAAGTGCTAGTCCTTCTTTTGCAGCAGATTTCATGGAGCTTATGAGGGTATTTAGGCGACTTAAGAATGACTGTAAGGTCTTGGCAATTGCGTTCTTTTCTTCAGTTAACAAAACAAGGCGCTTAATGGCATTGCGCAATGAGTTTTTGTCGTTTTGCTTAAAACTCTGATTGCGCATTTGTAAAACCTGAGACTCATAGCGATTGCACATGACCTCACAGATATAGTGTTTTTCGCTATCAGCAACTACAGGTGCTATGTGTTTACAAGCATCAAAGACTTCATCGGCAGTTGGGACAAAGTGGAATTTAGCTGCCTGAATGTAATCTCTTACAGCCTTTTGGTACTTCTCTAGACCACGCTCAATAGCCTTGTTCTCATCATCGCTATTGCCGCTAGTAAAGACAAAATCATCTAAAGTTGGCTTGCTCTGACCACAGTCTTTTAGAATGCGCTTGTTATACTCAACTTGTAAGCTTTTGCGATCTACTGTGAGCTTGGCAAAATCAACTAAATGCTGATACCACTGCAGACGGCAGCGCAGCACAATCTCTCTTTCAGTTAGATGAACAAAGTCAGTTGCAAACTCGCGACACATGGCAGCAAATGCCTCTATGCTTGAGGCTTTACCGCCCTCAATAGCTTTCTTACAACGCACAAAGAGTTTGCTGCGCTCCTTGCTCATCACTGACTCTGAGGCACGAATAGCCAATCGGTGAGAGTCGACTGTGCAGATAAGATCGTCGGCAAATAACTTACGCATTGCTGCAGTCTTAACACCAACAGAGCTAGACTTACGACGCCAGGCAGCTGAAAGCATAGTTCTAGAGGTGTACTCAATTTCCTGCACAGACATGGTTTTAAACAAAGATGCAATTCTGCAGCTTAGAGTAAACCAATCAGGCAAACGCTCCCCTGTGCTCTCAATAGCCTTAGCAATGGCATTGCGCAGCTTGATACGCATTTGAGTATGCTCATTCTTCTTGTCCTGCAGATAGACGCTATCTCCAACAATACGAGTCTCACTAAGATCTTTGCGGCCACTATGAGCTTTCACCACCTTAGCTCTTGCCTTGCGCCCCACAAAATGCTCATCAGCGGCAGCATCTTTATGATCAGCTCCACTTGCACACTCTAGCTGTGAAGCTCCACTAGCACGCTCCTCATGAGCAGCGTCTGTAGTGGCATCGGCAATGGCTACAGCACAGTTAGCACTGTCAGTCATGCTCATATCCATGGCAGTAGACTCGCTCTTGATTGCAGCTGTGTGTGGGCGTGACTTTGGTGTGGTCTCTTGCAAGATTTGACTAATTGCTTGGTTCTGATCTCTTTGGGCATCTAAAAGTAAATCAGAGTCGCTTAGAAGATCTTGCCCTTCCTCACTGCTCTGCTCTGAGCTTGTATCTTCAGTCTTGGCTGCTACAGTACTTATCTTATCTTCACTGACAGTACTAGCTGCGGCATCCTTTTGAGTGCTTTGTGGTTTGGGCTGATTTTGCTGAGCTTTTAGTGAAGATAACTTTGCCTCTAAGGTGTGAAGATTTGTCTTTGCCATCTCTAGCTTATTGGCATAGTAATCCTCGTTCTCGCCACCTTTAGCTGCATCGTACTTACGCTGCATGCTGCTTAAAAATTCTAAAGCCTCATCAATGGACTGTTGAAGTTCTACTTGTAAGGAATGAGCATTATTAGACATGCATATATCCTCTTGTTTAGTAAGGCCACCACATTAAAAAAGCTGCTAATCGAGTCTTAAAGCGTATGAGAAAAAGTGCTCTGCTTCTTTTAGACAAATAAGCCAGACTAATTAGTGCAGCTAAGATAGCTGCCACTTAGCGGCAAGCAGCAATATTTGCTCGTGATTACTTGGCCTCTAAGTCGTTTTAGTCTGCGTGATCGCCTCTTAGTCTTGAAGCTTGAGAGCCTTTTACAGTTGCTATATTTCTCTCTTAGCACGCTATCTTGCGTATGGTTTTGGCATTACATAGTTATCGATAATCCAACTTAGCTACAAAGCTAAGTTACATCTGTCAATCAAAGCAAAATGAAACTACAGACATGGACACATAGGCTTAGTGCGCGTTTGCTTGATATTGCTATGGCGCTGTTTAAAACTTTGTTGTGTATAAGTTCACTTTGCTAAGGGCGTAGAAAGCCGCCCGCTCAAACTCATAGCTCTTACAAAGAGTTAGGTCTAAGCGGCAGTAAATCAAAAGCGTATTCAGATAAAAACGGATGGTAATAGCACTCGCGCATATCGTCAGCGCTGCGTGCTAGTTCAACATGATTACCAAGATTGTCTTTTGTATATGGCAGCACCTCCTTGTTTTCAGCTTGAGTCTTAGACCCTGCGTGATCAGACCAAGAAGCAATTGCTCCTTGGTCTCAGGCTCTATGACTTAGCGCTACCTTTCTTTTAGGCATGGAGCTTCAAAGGATTAATTGAGGACTTAGATGCATAGTGGCATAGTGATATGGCTATGCCATTGCTGTTGCATCTGCTTATGCATATGCATACTGTTAATTGCACCAATGCTTATGAATGATTGGCATATTGCTCAAAGGTTGCACCCAACTTGTCTTTGGCCTTAAGGATTAGATTGCTGCCAAAGCCTTGCTTAATACCTGCCTTTGTTTTGTTGGCAGGATCTTGTGCTGAGCTTTTAGCTAAACTTGTTGAGGCGCTAAACTCTCCTTTTTGATGGTCAGCTGCCCTTTTCTTAAAGTTTTTGCCTGCATAAGCTGAGCGTCTAGACCCATCTTGGTTGACTGATCTTTTCTGCTCGTAAAAGGCCTCTTGCTTGCTGCTATCTGCGGACTTTGGGTAGTTCTTGCCATCCGAGGCAGTTGTCAACAAATCGTTGACAACTGAATTGCTGCAGTAAGTACCTTCATCTGCCTGTGCAGTCGTACCTTCTTCTTGGCGATTAGAGCTATCGTTAGCATGGTGTTTGTTACTGTGGCCTAATGTGTTCTCGATAAACGATGGCTTGTGATTGGCACTAATGGTCTTAATGATGGCGTTTTCTTCTACCGCCTCTTGATCTTGTGTGGCTATGTGGGTGTAGAAGAGTGGGCCATATTTGTCATAAAGAGCATTGGTTTTAGCCATAGAGTGTTCACCAGCAATGCTAAGCAAAGCTTTTTCCTCAGCTGAGAGCATGAGGTTAAATAAAATGCGCTGATCGCCTTTAACGAAGTAATAGTCTTTCTTAGGCACAGATGAGGCTACCAAGTTAATCTCTTGATTAGATAAACCCATCATGGAGTATGAGTTTCTCAAGGCATCTGAGATCGCATCGCAATTTGGTAAGAAGATACGGGTCTTGGCGCACTCTAAGATATTTTCAAAGTGCTCTGATGCCTCTAAGTCGGTTAATGACTGTGTCGCCAAAATCACAAAGGCATTGTATTTACGTAAGGTCTTAAACCAGTTTAAAAGCTCTGCAGCAAAGACATCATCTTTGAGCATTAACCAAGCTTCATCCACCACGATGGCAAGTGGGTTACCATCTAATTGTTGCTCAATAAGTCTAAAGACTTGTTTGAGCACTGGTACTGAGAAAGACTCAGGTCGTGAGAACACATCTGCACACTCAAAAGTAGTTAAGAAACTTGAGGTGGTAGCATTGCTGTTGCCATCTAAGATGCAATTTTCACTTTGCTCTGCGGTATAGGCAGACAGTGCCTCTTTTAAAGTACGGCTGCACAGTAAACTATGCAAATCCGAAAGACGTCTTAAGTTATGCGGCATAGAGCTTAGTGCTCTAATAGCCATCTGAATCTCGTGTCTTAGCTCTGGGCTACAAGTAGCACCTGACTGACGTAACAAGAGCTCCACGAAGCTTTGGGCATAATCAAGATCGGCATTACTCTCTAAATGATATAGAGGGCAGAGCATGCGCTCTGAGTTGTTTAAGATGATATGACTACCGCCTAAGGCTTTAGTTAAAGCATGGAAGGAACAGCCCTTGTCAAAAGCAAAGACACGCATCCTTTGATAACGCAGCAAGTTGATAATGAGCTCACCAAGGAGCATAGATTTGCCCGCACCAGTTGGACCAATTACCAAGGTATTGGCCACATCCTTGTCATGCAAATTAAGATAGTACTTACTCAAACCCTCTGTTCTTACCTGCATTAATGGAGATGCATGTAAGCCGTATAAAGGATTGGGGCTAGTTTCCTCTCCTTGTGAAGGCAGAGACATTGGTACTAAATCTAAGAGCACATCTTGAGACACTAATGGCCTACGTAAGTTTTCAGTCAAATGACCAGGTAGTGAACCAAAAAATGCGTCATCGGCATTCATAGTCTCTACACGAACACTCAAACCTGTTCTTTCAATAGCGGCGATAGCTGCAGCTACTTTCTCTTGGAGCTTATGGAAGTTTTGCTCATGGATAAGCAAGGTTGCGGTATAAGAACCAAACATCACCTCATTGCTATCTAAAGCTCGCTGCGCTTCATCAATATCTTTAACCTGATCTACAGCATTTTGGTTGACCTTGGCTCTTTCGATATTAAAGACCTGAGATAAGATGCCCTTTTGCGTTTGTGACCAACGGCTGCGGTACTTCATCAAGTAAACTTTTGAAGTTGCATGATCAAAAATGACAAAGCGGCTATTAAAACGATAAGCAAAAGGCAAAGTAGCTAAGGTATTGAGCATGGCCTCATGAGTTGCTGATGGCAGTCCCTCAATTGACAACACACTCATATGCTCATATCCCATCTTTGGGGTAAAGCCAGAGATATAGTCATCCGTTGCTAGCACACTGTCTAAATAAGCTCTAGAACCTGGATAAGCAATGGGATGTGTCTTGGCAGTTAGACAAGTATGAATCACAGTCAATAAGCGACTAATAACGGCTTTACCGTGATGTGATGAGTCAAATTTCTCTTTTGCAATCTGAGCATTGGCAAGCCCTGATAAGCCTACCTCATCACCATCACCACCAGCGCCCACAGCGGTTGCAGCATCTTTAGCAGCTGCAGCTTTGCTAGCGCCGTCTGCCTGAGCGACATACTCATCTGCCTCATCAGCATCTGCATCAGCATCCACGTCATCAATATCATCATGTGCAGCATTCACATTAGTATCAGCACTGTCAGCATGTGTATCATTCGCATAAGCACTGTCGGCATGTGTAGCATATGAATCTGCATGGGCAGCAGCACTAGCGATAGCGCCATTGGCAAGATCTGCATTTTGAGCGGCATTGCTAATGGCATTAGAGTCGTAAGCGTTGCTTCTAGGCATTGAGCTAGTGGCATTGTCATCAAGATCTTGGATCTTCTTAGCATCAATACTTGTTGTTGCAGTGACTTGGCTTGCGTTCTCAATGGAATTATTGCCATGTTCTTGAGCGGCATCTACTGTTATGGTGCTGCCATAAGTTGGCTGCAAGGCTAAGGTGCTGTCAGCAGCTTGCTGCTTGGCAGATTGGTGCTTGGCATCCTGGCTTTCGGGATCTTGAGAGCTTGCTGTATTGTTTGAATCTGTTTTGCCGCAAACAGGTCTAAGCTTGCTTGATAAGACGATCTCTTCATTGCCTAAGATCTTGACTGGGAAGCACTGGCTTAAGGAGTCGGCCACAATCTTTACACGCAGTCTAAACTCTTTAATGATGGCCAAAGTGGCGTTGTACTTATCATTAGACATGGCCTCTTTGGTCATGAGACGGCTGATAAGACGGGTCTCTTTAGATTTGCCAGCATATGTAATAGTTAGATAGATATGAGTTACATAGCTACCTTCTTTGGCAAATTTCTGCTCACGACGACTCTCTAAATCTTTTAGCACTACATTGCTAGTGAGCATGCTTGGCGCATAGGAATTGTCTTTTGATCTAATGGCATCAATCTGAACGGCGTAGTTACCCTCAAGCTTTAATAAAGCTTTTTGGCATAACTCATAACAGCTTTTTAGCTTGGTGTCGGTAAAGTTGGACATGTCTGGAATCATTAATTCCATCATGCTCATTAAGCCACCAGACTTAAGCACAATGACATCTTGTGTTGGCATAGTGGCATAATCGATTAAATCGCATACCGTAGGCATCTTGGCATACTCTGGAACGCTAAGACGCGAGCGGAGGAAAAATAACACTGCTAACACACCACACAAGAGTGCCATGGTTAGGCAAACACTTATTAGGAGCTCGTTAGTTGTCATATCAGCCTCAAATATTTAAAGCAAGAGTAAAGTACTGAGCCCAAGGAGCACTTGCTCCATGGCTTAAGGTCGTAAATAAACTAAACAGCGCTAAGGTTTTACTAAGCTTAATTAGCTTGCAGCTGCTGCAAATCGTGTAGCTCGTGATCATCTTGGGATTGACTGAGCTCAATGTAGTGGTCAATATCGCGAGTTGAGCGGATTGGCTTAATAATAAATTGCTCATCCTCAATGCCATTGACGCACTTGATGCTGCGAATATGTGGCTGAGGACGGCTTTCCATTTGCACGATAATGTCGACGCCACTTGCAACTAAATCGTTGTAGTTTTCTGGGGCTTGTTCATTGCGAGAGATCATGAGGCCTAAACGCTTAATGGCTTCTTCTGCGCTTCCTGCATGCATGGATGAGAAGCTACCTTTATGACCAGTGCACAATGCATCGATAAGATCTAAAGCCTCTGGACCACGTACTTCACCGACCACAATACGATCTGGATGCTGTCTTAGAGCAGAACGTACCAACTCACTCATATCGGTACTATCTGAGGTATAGGCATGAGTACAGTTAGCAATAACCGGCATAAGCTCCGGTGTATCTTCTAAACAAATGACACGCTCGCTTGGGGCAATATCGGCAAGCTGATTGATTAAGGCAGAAAGTAATGTGGTCTTGCCTGAGCCAGTTTCACCTGAGACTAGAATGCTCAGACGAGCCTTAAGCGCATGTTCTAAGATGACGTACTCAGTCATAGTCAACATATTAAGATCCATCAGACGATCTAAGGTCATAGAGCAAGCAGCATGTTTACGAATGACTAGAGTTGGATTAGGCACTACTGGAGGACGATTGCACTCTACACGGCTGCCATCAAGCGGCAAGATGCCAGATAAGATGTGCTTGTCAGAGCCTAAGTCCATATCAAGCATTGAGGAGAGCAAACGCATCAGCGCCTCTATATTGGTATTGCTTGAGTTACTGAGCTCAATTGAGCGCTCAGTATAGGTATTGATAAACAAACGGCGATCGGAGTTTAGTGCGATCTCAGTTACTTCAGGATTAGCTAAAAGCTCAATAATCTCAGGGCCCACTAAATATGTGAGCATGCGTAATGACTCGATGTTGTAATTGCCAGTACGCCACTTGCGCTCAATCTTATTGAGCATCTTCCAAGCACGCTCGCTAAGCTTGAGATCAAGCTCAAGCACAGAGGCGATCTCACAATCTCCTTCGACCTTATCCTCAGCTTTACCGCAAAACTCTAAGGTACGACGCTCCTTAGGAGTCATATTGCGTAAAGCAGCAGCCTTTGGGTCAAAGCGACAATCGCAAATACTGTATACACCAGGATCATCTTGAGCAGCAGCGATCATAGGACCACATACGCTAACTTCATCAGTACAGCGCCACATGGAGATCACTGGTACGCTTGCGTGAGGAGGCACATCGGCTACAAAGTAAAAATTGCCTAAACCTACTCTTCCATGAATATCTGAAATATCATGGTCACGCATGCGCTCAGGCGCATTTAAAAACACGAGCTCACGAACGAGAATATGGATTTTGCTCTGCTCAACTTGTGGTAAGACCAAAATCTCATCTGTCTTGTTCTCATAGATCACACGAGTATCAGTACCCAAGGCAATGGCACATACTTTTGGATCAGCCATCAGCTCTAAGATCGGGCCGCCTAGCGCTAACACCAAGGTAAATAAAGCCTCTTGACGCTCTGCAAACATGCTCTCATCAGCATTCTCAAGCATATCTAATGCTCTTATGCTCATAGGCAGCTTGTGCTTTGCTACAGTAGCTCTATTAATGCGCTTATAAGATTTAAAAGCCTCAGTAAAAGACTGATGTACCAAGCTAAAGCCCTCAGGGCACATACGCTCAGCTTCAGGCACGGTAATAGTTAGAGCGTCAATTGCATCATATTTTTCAGCACTACCTAGGCCATACTCTTTATCAAATGCGCACATCTTACAAAGAAGAGAGCTAAGCTTGTTCTCCTTAACTTCACTAGCACTCACGAGAGCCTCAGCCACATCGCTAGCCCCAGCCATATCGCAATTATCTGCACCAGAGCTAGCAACTAAAGTCTCTTTAGCTGCTAGAGAAGTATCCGCAGTATCTTTATCTGCAGGAGCTGTATCGACATTATCTTTAGCTGCAGGAGCTGTATCGACAGTACCTTTAGCTGCAGGATCTGTATCTGCAGCACCATCAACGTTCTGATTAGCTGCTTTACCTGACTGTACGTTAATTACCTGGTCTAAAGAAAATGCATCAGCAGCGCAGGATGCCGAAGACACATGGCTATCATCATTAAGGCCTATAAATACTCGTTCTGCTAAGACAGGCTTATTGTTACTGCTTTGATGCACATACATAGTGTTATCTACCACTCTATAGTTAGAAGGCTCTTGCTTAGTAACCATTAAGCTAAGAGCAGTTCAACTCTTGCTTAGCTCAACATGCCAACGAGCTACTGCTAGAAGGCATTACTTAAATGCATAACTAAAAAGCATCTCTTGCTAACGATGTCATCAGTCTTAGAAGGCACACAAGCACCAACTATTACAATGATGCTAAACATTCAAAGCACTGATAACAGAGATCTTAAGTACTGCATGTGCTGAGCTAAAGATGGGAAAACTTGGGCGTGTGGCAGTTTGCCAAAGGTTTGCTGTCAATCGCGTCCTGACAAAAGACATCATAGGCACTTAGACAAATTGCTCAAATTATGGCTGGTTAATAATTCACAGTAGATGAGTTTGCATGATTAAGCCTGACTTGAGAGCGATCACACTTTTTTACCAAATCCACACGCTACCACTAAACACGTACGCTCAACAAAGCCCATTTATATCTGTTTTTTAAAGTAAAAAAGATCACACCAAACACCACTAAAAGCACTGCAATCGCAAGCCACTTTTTACCCCAAAACTCGCGAAATTTTGACAAGCTCACCAACACCATAAAACGCTATAAAAGGCATATTTATCGTATTTACAAGACTACTTTAGGCAAAGTAGGCAAGATTAATGAAATGTCTGTGATAGACTTCTCAACTATTCTTAGCTCAAATATGGTATGAGCCGCGCCACAAGCTTTGATCCTTGCTTAGCTCAATTCTTTAAAGTGTGATGCAAGGACGATTTTGAGCATAAGATTTAGAAAAATAGCCAAAAATATTTTTTCTGTGCTATGGGAGCCCTAAGCACTATTGCAAAAGCCAAGTGATGGCTTTTACCCCATAAATGCTGCCTAAAAAGCCCTCTATCTCCCCTGACTAAGGCACTCGCTCGCGCCCAAAAGCCCCAGAATCTGTGATCTCAAACGGTACAAAAAACGTCTCAAAGCCAGAGCACAGCTAGTCTCAAGCCCGATCTTGAATGAACCACAAAATAAGCCTTAATCAGACATCAAAACAGCCACACCGCCGTAATCAATCTAGTTTTCATAGCTAAAAATATGCGTTAAGGCCCTCATCTCCAACAAAAGTAATCCCCCAAAAGAGCCATGGTAAAACACAGCACTTTACCCACACAAAGAGGCAAAGAGTCTCATAAACCTTGGCTGCATCTGCCATCAGCACATGTTGATAGACGTTTTACCAGCATGCTGCTCAAAAGAGCTGAGACTTAAGAGCAAGCGGCCACACTTTGCTTGCTGCTAATGGACTATAGAACAGATCGCTTATAAGCCGTGGATCGCCGTTTATAACTCGTTTATGACTCGTTTATGACACCACCCGCGCAGGTTTAACCAGCTTAAGCAAAGTTAAGCATTCGTGAGCTTGCAAGCGCCTAGCAAAGTGCATGGGGGAGCTAATCGGCTTCGTTTGCACTGATTGAGGCTAACGCTATAGCTATGGAGAGCGCTATTAGTGAGAAAGCTTGAACTGCTAACGCTGGTTAGGATGGCTAAATAATAAGAGGCGAGCAATGCTTGTCAAAGGCTTGAGAATGCTGCTAGTGGCTGAAAGGAGCACTTGTGGTAATAAGTTCTATGGCAGCTTTTTTTGGGGCCTAGCGGATGTGCCAGGCCAGTGGTAGTGGGTATGACTATTCGTAGACCTTGCGTAGTGGCTGCTAATCTGGGCGGCCATCGTGACAATCTAAGATAGATTGGTCAAGAAGCTTATTTTTACGATCTCCGTCTTGGTCAAAGACATTGGTAAGACTTGGGCCTGATGAGAATTGACCGTGATGAATGGTTGGCACTAAAGGCTTAAATACAGAAGGCTCAATAGGCTCACCTGAGAGATTTACCTTGCTATCTTGCATGTGATCGTAAACATCGTAATCAGGTGTATAGATTTGAGTATTGCCTTGTTCATTGATTGGTAGAACTTTGATGTCGGTAAAGTGCTTAACATCAAAATCAGTCTGTCTGCCTGGATGAACAGTGAAAGTATTACGTCTATCGATGGTTTTAGTTTTGTTGGCACTGCTAATTGAGCCTTGAGCTTGTTTTTGTAAGTTAGCATCAGCGTTGTCTAGCGTACTGCCATTACGCATCTCAATAGCATCTTGCTTGAGCTGAGCATTTGTCTGCAGGCAAGCACTGTGCTTTTGAGAATGAATATCTTTGGCAATAGCTTTAGATGGCTGTTTTAAATCGCTTAAAGCGCCCGCGCCATTGTGATTATCTAAGTGCAAGAATAAGGTGCCATCATCATTGCGGCTTAATAGGCCTTCGTGCCCCACCACGGTTGCATCGGATAACACTAGACTGCCTTGATCGTTAACGCTTAAGGCACGATATTGCTCTTCGGTAAGCTCTATTTCATCAACAAAGATGCTAATGAGTGCATCTGTGCCAAATAAAGCGCTGAGCTCATGCGACTCAATCTTGTCTGCTACCTTGTTCATGGAGCTAGAGAGCTCTTCTGACTTTTGTATCGCATGATTAACTGCTTCTTTTTGAGCTACAGTTAGGGACGCATTAGTGCCTGCTAAGCCATGTTGTTGAGATAAAACAGCTGAGGCTACCTTAACTGAGACACTATCAGATAAAGCATCAGCATGCGGATTTACCGCTACAATCTCTTGTTCTTGCGAGCTTACTAATGGAGCTTGCACTGAGTCAGCATGGGCAAAAGTCTGATAGTTTGAGTCTGATTGAGCAGCAGACTGATTGTTATTGTTGCTCTCTTTGACTTTGATCTTGTCTATTCTAGCTAAATTAGCTTGCGCCATAGACGCACTGTCATTTTGCTCAGTACGCTCATTGAGCACGAAGCTTACAATAGAGCCACTTTTAGAGGTAAGCTTAGCTATGGTCTTATGATGTAAATGAGGCATGATGTCGCAGTTTTTGGCAATCTGCGGCAAGAATACTGAGCGATGCTTTTTTCCCTGAGTAGCCATGTGTAAAAAAGAGTCACAATCCTCTTCCACAATGCCATCATTCACACTGTATTCAACGCGCTTTCCATGCTCAAAAAGCTCAAACTTTTGGCTATAACCAAACTGCTTATTGGTACAAATTCCATCAAGATTGATGTAGTCACACTCATCCTCAGTAAAAGTATCAGAGTATGGTACTTGAGGATTGAGTGCAGGAATGCGTACTAAAGTCTTACTCTTAGCTTGCGCATCCTTGTTAGGAGCTACATCATGCGCATCCATGTTATGAGAGGCGAGATCTTGTGAGGCTACAGGCAGCTCAGATGCACCACTTTTTGCTTGTGCCCAAGCGGCCATAGGCATAGCACACATAGCGCTAGTGCATAAGAGCAACAGTGCTTTTGGAGCACCATAGAGTTTTCTAACACGAAAAAGAGCCTGATTGAGTTGCCTCATTGCCTATTTGACCTCAGATAGTTTCTGTCAGCATAAAAGACCGCCAAAAGCTCTATAAGTTCCATAGAACACGCAAAAATTTAAGTAATCTAGATACAGACATACAGCAAAGTTGCAGTAATACGTTCTGTGAAACTAGTTGTACAACTGCGAGTGCAAAAATATTTCTACGCCTCAGAGCACAAGCAGACAACGCTGCCAACGCGTGCCATGCCAGCACGAGGCATGAGCTACGATGCCATGCCCCCACGAGGCATGAGCTACGATGCCATGCCCCCACGAGGCATGAGCTACGATGCAGTGCCCGCACGAAGCATGAGCTACGCTTTCGTACAGCACAGCTTGATAACGCTTAATCAAGCTTACTAAATGAGTATGGAAGCTTAAGCTGAGGCGCTATGATGTATGCCTATTTGATTATTAGGCCTTGCCTTGAGCAAAGATGCGGTTAACACGCTCGAGGTCAGCAATAGTATCTACGCCGATCTCAGGAGGATTATCGGTAGTAGCAACAGCGATCTTCATACCGTAGTGGAGAAGACGTAATTGCTCTAAGGACTCAGCTACCTCAATGTCAGCTGGCTCTTTAGATAAATAATCTAAGATAGTGCCTGCCTTGTAGCCATAAATACCGATGTGGTGATAGTGCTTGAACTTAAGCTCGCTAACATTCTCCTTGCCAAGAGCAAAGTTATCGCGCTCGTATGGAATTGGAGTGCGGCTAAAGTACAGCGCAAAGTTGTTCATATCCATCACGCACTTGACGCAGTTTGGATCGAAAACATCATTGATATTATGGATCTCAGAGCACAGAGTGGACATGGATGCACCGGAGCTAGCTAACAGAGCTGCCACCTCATCAATGTGATCTTTGGTGATAAGCGGCTCATCACCTTGGACATTGACCACAATGGTATCCATATCAATGTGCTCGTTTGCAATCATCTCCGCAATACGCTCAGTACCAGAGCGTGGCTTTTGAGAAGTCATGCAAATGCGCAGACGCTCATTTGCCTGAGCAAGTGGCTCTAAAGCTTTAGCAACTTCTTCATGATCGATACAGGCCATAACGTACTTAGCGGATGACTCTAGTGCCTTTTCACAAACCTTAACAATCATTGGTTTGCCATCAACAATGGCAAGCGGCTTGGCTGCTAATCTGGTTGAAGCGTAACGTGACGGAATGGCCACAATATACTCAACTTTCTGACTCATAATGAATGTTCTCTAAGCAGTTTGGCTTATAGCTAGAAACTGCATCCTGTTAATTGCTCTAAACAACAAAACGATCAATCCACCTCACGATCTTAGCTACTCTCCGATAAAACATCAAAGCAGCCTTCACAGTGACGATGGCAATAGACATCATTGTAGAGCACATTAGATGCTATACATAGACTTAGATGCAAAAAGCCCCCACAATCTTTTACAAAGTGGAGGCTTTTTCATCATACAAACACTAGCTATTCAGCGCTCTTGCTTTTAGTAGTAGTCTTGCGCTTCAGTTTGGTTGGAACTGCATTTGGATCGTAGACATCACGCATTTTCTTAAGGGCAAAAATATCTTTTTCATCCTTAGCGCTGCTACGCGTAGTTCTCTTAACTGTACGCTTAGCCGTGCTCTTAGCGCTAGACTCACTTTCAGATGCACTTTCGGCCTTATCTGAATCTGCCTTGGCAGCATCTGCCTTAGCTGAGTCTGACTTGGCAGCATCAGCCTTGGCGCTAGCCTTAGTTGTCTTCTTGGTTGAAGCTTCACTATCGGCGGCACCTTCAGCTGCAGCACTAGTCTTGGCAGTGCTTGTGCTATCAGCCTTAGCTGACTTCTTGGTAGTTACCTCAGCATCTGATGCGCTCTCTGCCTTGCTAGTCTTCTTATTTGCCTTAGCTGTAGTGCTCTTTGACTTAGTAGTGGTCTTGCTGCTAGTTGCAACCTCTACTTTGTCCTCACTTAACTCAGTGACATCCTCTGCAGCTTTACTCTTTGCAGCTGTACTAGTGCGCTTGCGAGTGGTAGTGCTCTTTGTGGTGCTAGTGGTAGTGGACTTAGTGGTAGTCTTCTTAGCAGTGCTCTTGCGAGTTGCAGTGCTTGCCTCAGCCTCAGTAGTCTCTGACTTGTCAGTGGCTTTGCTCTCACTAGCCTTCTTACGAGTACGAGTTGTGCTCTTAGTAGTCTCTACTGCACTAATTGCATCGTCATTCTTAGTTGCTGCAACCAAAGTGCTGGCAGCATCAGTAGACTCACTTTTATCTAAAGCATCAATTAATGGTAAGACAGCCTCGCTCTTAGCTGCATCCTTGGTAGCTTTAGTAGTCTTCTTGCGAATGCTCTTTGGCAGTTCATCAATAGAAGCAATTACAGCTCGAGTTGGTGCTCGTCTAGTTGTGGTCTTTGACACCGCACTACCATCACCTGCAGCACTCTTAGTTGCAGTTTTCTTAGTAGTCCCTTTAGCTGCAGCAATAGCCTCACCAGGAGATGTCTTAACAGCACTACCAGATGCACTTGCCTTGGCTGTAGTGGCCTTAGATGACTTGGCTGCACTATCAGCTGCACTTGCCTTAGAGGTGGCTTTCTTAGCTGTACTCTTCGACTTAGTAGTCGTAGTAGCAGCAGTTTGGCTAGCCTCTAAAGCTGCAGTTGCGTTATAGCTTGGGAGTCCCGGAATAGATGGAATCCACAGCTTGTACTCCTTGGCAACCTGAACATCAGTTTCAGCCTCGCTCTTAGCCTCTGCATCCTTAGATTCACTGTCTTTAGCACTCTTATCTTGAGCGCCATCCTGTGCTAAGGAAGCATCAATAGCCTGATCCTGTAGAGCAGGCTCAGTTGCTACGCTCTTGGAAGTAGCATCATCTTGATCCTTTGCACTCTTGCTTTCAGCTGCAACAGCATCTATATGCTTGAGATCTTGAGCCTCTTGCTTGCTCTCAAGCACAACTGTTGATCTGCTCTCTTGGAGCATAAACAGTGATGGAATCGATGGAATCCACAGATCGTAAACAACAGGTTCGACCTTAACCTCAGCAGTCTCTTCGGTAGTTACGGACTCACTCTTAGCTGGGGCTGCTGTGGCTGTGATCTTTGACTTATCGGCCTCAACCTTAGGCTCAGACTTAGCCTCGACTGTTTCTTGCTTGGCAACAGTCTTTTCTGTGGCTTCATTTTCAACAGTAGTTACTGCAGCTGCTGCTGAGTAGTTGGAAATAGCCTTTGGAATATATGGCACCCAGAGCGGCGCAATATATGACGCATCCTCATTAGCAGTTGCTGACTCTTCAATAAGATCTTGAGCAGTAGCTTGTGGCTGCTCTTCTTGAGCAGCATTGGTGCTGTTAGCGTTTTGCTCGGCAGCAGTTGACACTGCACTGAGCTCATCTGCTTTAGCCTCAGTAAGCTCTACTGATTGATCTTCGCTCTTGTGAGAATCAGTTGCTGCCTCTTGAGCTTGTGCTTGCTCAGCAATGTTCCTGAGAGTTTCGGCATGCTCATAAAACTTAGCAGCTTTCTCCATAAGCGCTGCTGCTGGACCATACATGTCCTGTTTAGGCTCTACACTCTCGTCGAGATCTGATGGCTTAGCATTATCCTCACTAGTATCGGACTTAGCTACATCAGTCTCATCGGCGATCTGAAGGGACTCAATAGCGTCATCGGCATTGATAGCATCTACCTGGTCATCAGCATGGTTAGCTTCAGACTTGGTGGTGACGGCATTTTCCTCAATCTTGTCATCGTGCTTGGCTGCATCTACACCCTCATCTTGCTTGGTGGCGATGACATTGTCAGTGTGCTTGGTGGCCTCTACTCTTTCATCTTGCTTGGAGTCTACGGCATTGTCAGTGTGCTTGGCCACATTGGCATTGTCGTCGTGCTTGGAGGCGACGGCATTTTCTTGAAGCTGGTCGTCATGCTTGGTATTGAGCTGGTCGTCGAGATCGTCATCACGCTTGCTATCGAGCTTGGATGAGCTTGATTTGCCAATGCCTGGACGGTAGGCATCGACCACGACGGTTTCTCTTTTGACGAAATCAGCGCGAGCTTGATGCTCAAATTCCATCTGACGTGGTGGATCATCGTCTTTGCTAACTTGCTTGCTAAAGTCGATATTGAGCTCTGGATTAATTTCAATATCGTCAGCTGGCAGTACTGGGCCTTCTTTATCGGCTCTTAGAGCTGCCTTTAAACGAGCTTTAGCAAGCTCTGCATTTTGCATCTCAGCAGAAAGTCTAGCTGCAGTTTTAGTAATGTAATCAGCATCAGCTTTAATGCCGTAATCCTCAATACCCTCAACCTTTTGCAGTACATAGCCAGCCTCTTCACGACGACGGCGACGCTGCTCAACGCGGTGTAGTGACAGCTTAATCTTAGAGACAATATCGTCAAAGAAATGCTTGGAGAGCTGAGCTGCTACGTTTAGTACAAAGACATTTTCAATTGCGTTTTCTTTAGCCTCTTTACGATACTTGATAGCATCTTTGGCTGTCATGATGACAGTGCGCTCTGAGGCAAGCTCACGCAGCTTATCAAAAGGCATTTTGTTGTGATCGCCTACTTCAACTTTCTTGACAACCACAAATCCACAGTCTTCTAAAGTCTTGTAAAAGCGACTTGGATTACCAATGCCACAGAAGGCGGTAACCTCTCCTCTTTCTTCTAACTGCTTTGGGTTATCTGGATTGAGAGCAGTGATGGCACTTGGGCGCAGCATCATTGGATTATGACCAAGATGCGCAACAGCACCTGAGACCACAATAGAATTAACCGCGCTCAGACGCCATTCACCTTCACGTAATGGGCCTGCGGGGAGCAGACAACCATTACCGAGCATGCGAGTACCATCTAAGACGCAAATCTCTACTTCTCTGTCTAAAGCATAGTGCTGCAATCCATCGTCTGTAATAATCACATCTACGCCTAAGCCCGCAAGGTAATCAGCACCACGAGTACGTACAGGATCGATAACTACAGGTACACCAGTTGAACGGCGAATTAAAGAAGGCTCATCACCAAAGATCTCAGGATCACAGTCCATTGGAACTTGGGATGGGAAGACATCGCATTTGGCTTTATAGCCACGAGAGAGCACGCCAGGATTAAAACCACGTTCGGTTAGCTCATTAACCAGCGCAATCACAATTGGAGTTTTGCCAGTACCGCCTACAGTTACGCCGCCAACTACAACCACTGGCACCACTGGTCCGGTAGACTTTAAATAGCCTTGAGTGTACAAGCTACGACGTACCGAAGTTACCAGTCCAAACAACGCAGAAAAAGGCAGCAGAGGCACTCTGAGCAATGCTGCTGAGAGGCCCTTTCCGTACCAGAGTGTATCAATGAATGACAATTCTTGGTTCTTCCAAACTGTGTTATGAGATCTAACCAACGCCAGCTCAGCTGCAATAATTAAAGATCACAGCTAAACATAGGCAAATTATGTATGCTCATGAGACCAAAAGTGGACTTATTTTGAGCAAGAAAATTATTAGCACTTAGGCTAAATAAGCACAAGTCTTTCAATACGTTTAGGATAGCGCAGAAGACTTTGCTGTGAATTTGATGAGTGCAAAGATTACACGCATTCTAGACAATAATTTTGACAAGATCATAAGCACCTAACTCAAGCACATAGCGCAAGTCTATCTACCTTGTACTCATGAGCTAGAAGATCTTGTATTGAACTTTTCTTAAATTATTCTCAATAACGCTCATTATAGCACCGTGATTCGGGCTATATAGACTAATAGCGCGTTTGTTCTGTTACTCGCTAATAATTTTGTCATCTAATTACGAGTAATTACGCGGCGATGATCTTGAGCTGTTGTGTATTTGCCGTTAATTAGGAAAATAAGCTACTGCTCTATCTTGCCTCTTAGCTATAACAGCTTGCTTAGTTCTAGTGCGCTCTTTGCAAGCTCTTAGCTATTATCATATGATGGCTATGGTTTTATTATTCAATGCCACTTTGAAAAGGCGTTTGTTTTTTAGTGGCTATAGCACAAGTTTTATGCCTAAGAATGGATTGTGCAAACTTATTGTATTATGGCCAAGAGTTTTGGTTTAATTGCAATTAAAATGGACTTTCTTTATCTACGATTTAGACTCTCATAAATAAGAATTTGCAAGGACATTGATTGCGACTATAGAGCCTAAAACTGAGCAGACAAGCCACATATCAAGGATACATAAGAGTATTATGTTATGTTTATGGTGCAATATTGCGCTATGATTGCAAAGTTTGCGCAATCAGTACGCTTGATTTGCAATCTCACAAGTCATATGCTTATTATTGTGCTTACACATGACAGAGGCCTAGCTATCTAGGTTCAAAATAGGATAAGTTTGAATTGCTTATCAATAAGCCTAAACTTGGCAAACTTTTTTTTGATAGCAGTAGACAAAGCTAACAAGCATAACGATGAGCTTGTATATTCTGAGTATCTAATAACACTCACTAAAGTAAGCCTAGCTAAGCTTTCAAACTGCTAAAACTTGCTCTGATCGATCACGTTATCTCAAGCAAGCTACAGCGTTACCACGCAGAATTTTAATCAAGCAAGATACCAACTTGCTCAATTGCGCATCTATGCCCTGCTTTACATTGGCGTCCACATGATGCGCCTGTTTTACCTAGTCTTCACGCTCACTAACCTTGCTTAGCAAGATCATATTGAGGCTATGAGCAAGCAAGTGCATGCAAGACATTAGATCAGGATAACTCTCAAAACAAAACTAAGACTTGAGCTTACTTTGCATTTAACAACGGAGCATTACTTAGCTGTTTTACCATTGAGCTTATACCTCAAATTAGCTCAGAGTTGGTGTGTGTCACTATCTATTCAACAGCGTATAGTTTTATTTAAGAGGGCATTTTGTACTTCTTATTAAACTAGCTAAACAAGTCTAAGAAATTTTTGTAACTCGATTTTTACTCATCAATGCAACGCAAAGACCCATCTAAGCTTGTATGACTTAGATTAGCTAAGTGCGCTTAGCTTGCTAGTCCATAAGCTTATTTAGCTATTTTGCAAGATTGCTAAGCTCAAGAGCTTATGTAGCTTTTTAGCAAGCTTAGTTGCTATCTGAGCTTAGCTATCCTTAGGTTTAGTATTTTGCGTTCATGCAGATGTAGATATGTGCACGATTAGAAGTAGTGCAATCTTTTTTCGATGGGAATGATGTGTACTATCGCCCCATCACGATGCTTTGTTAATGAGACTTGAGACTGTTTTAGCCTTGGTTTTTATCACAAAGACATACAAAAATAGTGTGCGGTTAGTTCTAGCTAGGCTTTTAAAAGCCTGATGTGGCAAAAGACGAATCAACACTAGCCCACACAAGGCGCAACGACGAAATTTACGAGTTGCTCTGAGGACATAGGATGAATAAAAAGAACTCATCAGCTTCTAACACTGAAGAAAGAGTTGTTTCACCATATCAAAATGCTCGCACTTCTGTAAGCGAGCCCAAAGCTCGTGGGCGCAAGGCAAGCTCCGATCGCACTGAGGATGGTGCTGAGCTTAAAAGCAGTAGAACTCGCCGCACTCGCAGCACTGCAGATAGTCAAAGTAGCTTTGATCATGACTCTGCACCACGCTCAAGATCGCGCAGCAGCTCAAGATCTACTCGAAGCGAAGGCATCAAGCGCACTCGCTCAACTGCCTATGTTTTAGCTGAAGGATCATCAAGAAGCCGTCGTGAGAGCGCATCTGATGTGTATGAGTCTAGCGAAAAGCCAACTCGTACCCGTAGAACTCGTCGAGTTTATGATGAGAGTGCATATGCATCTGAGGAAAATGCTCCGCTGAGTGCACCGCGCCGCTCTACACGCTCAAGCTCCTCTGAGCTTAAACCTCGTAGCCGCACCTCAACTCGTAGCAGATCAGAGAGTGCTAGCTCCTCTAGTTTCCGCTCTGAGGGGTCAACTCGCTCCTGCATTGATAGCTCATCACGTACTCGCAGCGAGAGTTCATCCCGCACTCGTAGCGATAGCTCATCACGTACTCGCAGTGAGAGTCCATCTCGTACTCGCAGCGAGGGCCCATCCCGCTCACGTAGCCGTATGGATGTAAGTCCATCTCGTCGTAGTCGTTCTGAGAGTATTTCATCACGTTCACGTACAGAGAGCTCTCCACGCTCTCGAGCCGATAGTGCCATGTCACCACGTGCTTTTGCTGATGATGGTTATGCATCCCGTACATCTCGTGGCGAAACAAGATCACGCTCCCGTCGTATTGTAGATGGCGATAGCTATTCAAATGGATATCGTTCTGATGCCACTCGCACTCGTGGTAGACGCGTTAAAGATCGCTTAGACAATGAGTCTAATGTACCTGAGGTGGATAACAAGTCTATTGCTGAGCAAGCAGAAATTCTGCGTCGCTTTAAGTCCCTCATGCAAAACGGTCCTACCCAAGAGCCCCAAGTTGTAGAAAGCAGCTATAGTCCATTTGATGTTGATGAAATGGGCATGGTCATGGGCAAGAGAACTCCAGCTCGCAAGGTCTCTGACATCAAGGTAGTGGTAAAGCGTAAGCGCAATATCATGAGTGACGAGGAAATTGCTGCAGCTGAAGCCGAGGCCATGGCTAAAGAAAAAGCCCGTGAAGAGGATGAGGCTTTGCTACAAGCTCAGCAAGCTCAAGAGGCTGCACTACAAGCAGCTGCTGCAGCCGCTGCTGAGGCACAAATTCGCAAAGATGCCACGATTGAGACTGCCTCTGGCGAAATCGAAGTTAAGGTCAAGACACGCAAGAGCCGTAAAGCCGATCTCCTTGCGCAACAAGCTCAAGAGGCCGTTAACAGCGCCTCTGCTGCTTCTGCCGATGCTCAAGTAGCTGCTGATGCTGCTAAAGAGGCCATTATCAAGGCTAAAAGCTCAAGTGCTCAGAGCGCCGAAGATAATGAGCCTGCGCATGTTACCGAGCAGAACTCTACACAGAGCACAGCTAGCGCCACCTTAACTCGTAAGCGCACCAAGCTCACTTTAGCTAAGATTCATGCTAACGAAGCTGAGCACCATACTATTGCGTCTGTAGACAAGGGTGATGAAGCAGTAACTACTTCTAAGTTCCCAAATGCAGCTTTACTGCGTGCAGCGGCTATTGCCTTTGGTGATGATCCTGTCATGGGAGCTCATGATGATGAGCTTAAGGCAGCCAATATCAATCCAGATGATTTAGCCGAAGAAAGAGCTGCTGCTTTAGCTAATGTTAAGTCTCAGGTGGATAAGAACAAGACCAAAAAAGCCAGAACTAGCACCAGCTCCGAGAGCAAAAAGACAAAGACTACCAAGCGCACTAAGAGCACCGCTAAAGATGCAGCTTCACAGTCTGATGCCGATAGCGCCACTGATGCGTCAAGCGCTGCTCAATCAAGCTTAGCTATGTCTAGCGCTGATGCAATTGAAACTACTAGCACAGACACTCAAGTGGCAGTTAAAAAGACTACCACTCACAGCAGATCTAAAGGCTCAAGTGCTAAGAGCACAGCTGATACAACACAAGAAGACACTCAGGTAGTTAAGAGCCCAAAATCACGTAGCTGCAAAGCTACAGCAGCTGCAGATGAGGCTTTATCAGAGACTCAAGCTACCAAGAGAACAACGCGTCGCCGAAGCAGCAAGACTGCTGCAGCTCAAGGAGAAGCTAGCGCTATTGCCTATGAGGCAGCTGAGGTAGTAAAGCCAAAGCGCACTCGCGCTAAGAAAAGCGCAGAGTAGCCACTAGTAATGGCTATTTAGCCTAGCTTTGTCAGCACCACAGAGCATGATGATAGCTGTATGAAATATGCTCAATACACCATGCTAATAGCATCATGGTCATCAACGCGTGATGCTAATGGCATCACGTTGAGCGTTGCAAGATACTAAAAAGCTTGGCTTATGGTGCAATTGAAAGGCTAAATTGGTGCTTAGTTACTGACGATCGCGGCTAGGCAGCTGTAGTTGACTAGTAAAATGGCGAAGCGATGGTTTGCATGACTTAGAAACGATTATTTTTCTAAATTCTGTGCACTTGGCCATGTCTACTTTCTATCTTAAGTGTATGCTGCAATAGATAAGTTAACTGTTGTTTGCCCCTTTGACGCTTAAGGACATGCTTTTTTTGAAGCTTTGAAGTCTTTGAGCTCTCAAGAGGCGCAAATGAAGGGGTTCGTTCAAGGATTTCACACACATATGGCTGAATTTGACGATATCAAGACTATGTTGAACTCTCTTCTAGTAGCTAGCCCACTTAACATGGGCAGCGAAGAGAAGAGTGATAACGAGTACAAGATTGAAGATGGCTATGATAATGACAATCCTCTAGCTATGACAGATCTGTACCGTGATGAATTGGGTAACCGTCTGCCATCTAAGCTCCATGTGGTCCCTCTGTACGGCCGCCCAATTTTGCCATCGCAGATTACAACTATTCAGCTGTCTATCGAATGGCTCGATGTGATTACTGAGGTTATCTCCTCATCCCATCACACCTTTGCCATGTTCGCAGTGGACAATGACAAGCTTAAGAAGTCTCACTTAGCAGTTAAGGACTTTCCTAAGACTGGTACTGTGGTGCGTCTGCTCTCTGCTCGCTCAGGCCCTGAGGAGATTGATATTGTCTGTGAAGGTGTACGCCGTGTAAGCCTCATTGAAGTTGCTGACATCCGTAAGAACTTAGCACAGGTACGCTACCCAGAAATCGAATATCGTCTTGCCAATCCCTCTACTCGTGACAAGCTCAATGCTAACAATCAAGCTTTACGCGATAGCATTGATCGCTCCGTTGCTTTTGATAAGAAGCTGCAGAACATCTTAAAAGAGATGCGTGACTATGGCAGATCTATTGGTATTGATGTCCAAAAGAAGCCAGGCACCTTCGATTTTAACTACTTCATTTTTAGAGATGATCGCACCATTGGTCGTCTTTCCAAGGCTAAATTAGACAGCCTCTTTGACTTTATTGGCTATAAAGATCTCTCTGATGACGAGAAGTATCAGATTGCTATGTTCTTAGCTCGTCCAACTAAGGATGAGCTAAACAAGCTCAACTCATACTACTCCAAGGCTGTACGCATCATCACCGAAAGATCAAAGCAGCTGCATGAAGATCTCGCCCATATTTCTCCAAAAGCCCGTGAGATCGCCCAAAGCCTCATCGGCAATGTTGAAAAGTCCTCAACCAATGGCTCTCCTGTTTTAGAGGCCATCAAGGCTATTTCTGGCAAAAACGATACACAAAGCACTGCTAATAAAGACAAGAGCAATGCTGCAGATGCTGCATCAACTGCTGCGGCAGATACAGCTCCGGCTGATGCTGCATCTAATGCAGCAGCTTATGCTGAGGGCGTTGTTGACGCTAAGGATGCTCTGGATGGCTCTGTCTCAAAAGATGGTGTTTCTGTCTTACCAGGTGAAAGTCAGCTTAGTCAGACTATTGTGGGTAAGGATAGCCAGGGTAATGACACTATTACCATGCGCCTTAACGTTAATGATGATGATGAGATTAACGATAAGACCTTATCTGATATTGCTAAGCAGCTTAGCAATATGTTCTCGATTACTGAGCTGCGTCAAAAGCGTCAGCCAAATAATGATCAGCAGCTCGTTGGCGTTACCTCTAAAAAAGGTCAGGCCGAGATTGATAGTAAGTTAGAGCAAGCCGACAATAAGCTCTCTTATGAGTTCATGGAGCGTATCTCTAAGATCTTAGAAGATGAGTCTGATCGTAGCGCTTCAGATAGCTCAGATCATGAAGCTAGTGAAGGTCACTCTAGAGAAGATCTCTTTAACCTCATTGCCAAAATTGGTGAGCGCGAGGAAGAAGAAACTGCTCGTGCGAAAAAAGACTTTAAGGACGCTGCGATTAAAGAAATCATCGCTAATACTCCTAAAGATGAGACTCCTAACGAAGAGCCAGTTACAGGTCCAAATATCGGCTTTATCAACAACGATACTGCCGTCGTTACCTTTATGCCAGGTCGTGACTCCTCTGAGGATTTACTGCTGCGCTTAACTGAGATTCAAAATGAACACGAGCAACAGTTAGCTAAAGAAGCATCTGCAGCTGAGACTATCAAGGCTGCTGATGACGCTGAGGGCTATTTATCCTCTTTAGATAACAATGAATCTGAGGGCGCTCAAATGCACATTATTGGCGATGTGCAAAATGAAGATGGCTCTCAAGAGACTAACTTAGTTGTCAGTGGCGAAGGTCAAATCAAGCCTGAGCTCAAAGAGTTCTTAAGCTTCTTAATGAAAGGCAAGGACTTAGCTCAAATCACTGCCGATATGGAAGAGGTTGATGAGCTTGATGACGATGAGGGCGAGACTAAAGGATCAAAGAGATCCAAGCGTACCTCTGCCAAGAGTGCAGCTAAGGGGGCTGAAAAGCGCTCTGGCAAGTGGGGCGATCTGCAGCGTGCTGCTATGATCCGCAGCAAGCTTGCTAGCATCTTAGGCGGTAAGGTTGTCTTTGGTGTGAGCTCATTAAATGAGCGCCAGGCAGGTGCTCAAAAAGAGGTTGAGACTCGAGCTTATTGCTTAGGCATCACTGCTGCTCTGCAGGAGATGATTCCGCTCAATCCTATGATCACCGAGGAGATGAGACAGTATCTGTCACGCTTTGACATTTCTAATCCATCTACCTTAGCTGACTGCGCTGCCTCAATTACTCAATCTAAGCCAGAAGAACTGCAAGAGGTGCTCGACACCATCCCAATCTTGCCACGCTTAAAGCTGACCTTTGATCTCATCTCACGTGAGCTCTCTGCTGCTAAGTTACAAGACAAGATTAAAGTATCGGTTTCTGACAAGATTCAAAAGCGCCAAAAGGACTTCTTCTTACGCGAACAGCTCAATGAAATCAAAAAAGAACTGGGTCTTTCAGCTGATGAAAAAGACATCGATATTGAGAAGTTCAAAGAGCGTATGGCTAAGCTCAATCCTCCAGAGCATATTAAAGCTCGCTTTAATGAGGAAATTGAGAAGCTCTCTATGCTTGAAACCTCAAGCTCCGAGTACGGCACTACCCGTAACTATGTAGACATCATCACCTCCATTCCATGGGGCAAGATGAGCAAAGAACGTTTGGCCTCCAATAAGTCTAAGGATGCTAAGAAAGCTAATGCCGTTAACTTAGAGCGTGCCCGTAAGATCTTAGATGAGGATCATGAGGGTCTGCAGGATGTTAAGGATCGTATTATTGAGTTCTTAGCTGTTGGCGCTCTTAAAGGTCATACCTCAGGTCAGATCATGCTCTTTGTAGGCCCTCCTGGTGTGGGTAAGACCTCTATTGGTAAGTCTATTGCCAAAGCCTTGAACCGTCCTTTCTATCGCTTATCTTTAGGCGGTATTGATGATGTATCCGAGATCAAAGGCCACCGTAAGACTTATGTAGGCGCAATGCCTGGCAAGATTGTCTCAGCACTGCGTGAAACCAAGGTGATGAACCCAGTTATCATGCTCGATGAGATCGACAAGCTTGGTAAGTCTTATCACGGTGATCCAGACTCAGCTCTGCTTGAGACCTTAGATCCTGAGCAAAATAAGAACTTCTTAGACGTCTATTTAGATGAAAAGATGGATCTGTCTAACTGTCTGTTTATCTGTACTGCCAACAGCACTGAGACTATCTCAGCTCCGCTTTTAGACCGTATGGATCCAATCAGACTCTCTGGCTATATTGCTAAAGAGAAGTTTGCCATTGCCAAGAAGCACTTACTGCCACGAGCTTTAGAAAATGCCGGCATGAAGCGTAATAGCAGCGCCCTGCGTCTGCCAGATGAGTGCTTAACTGCACTTATCGATGGCTATGCTCGTGAAAGCGGCGTGCGTTCTTTAGAGCGCTCCATTGCTAAGCTGATTCGTAAGGCTGCAGTAAAACTCATTCAAGGTGAGAGCAAGGTCATCATCAACGAGTCTGATCTTGAGACTTATCTTGGTACTGCTCCATTTAAGCGTGAAAAGCTCTTAGAGGGTATTGGTATTCAAACTGGTCTTGCTTGGACTGCCTCAGGTGGTGTGACCTTACCTGTTGAGTCCATTATTACTAGCCACGATACTGCAGGCTTTAAGCTAACTGGATCACTCGGTGACGTGATGAAAGAATCAGCCTCGATTGCTCTTTCTTATGTACAGTCACACCTGAACATGTTCTGCTCTACTAAGACACAGACAGCTTTCTTTAAGAAGAAGACCGTACACTTACACGTTCCTGAAGGCGCTATTCCAAAGGATGGCCCATCAGCTGGTGTAACTATGGCTACTTCATTGCTCTCGCTGGCCTTAAACACCGCTCCTGCTGCAAGACATGCTATGACTGGTGAGCTCACCTTAACTGGTCACGTACTGCCTATTGGTGGTCTGCGTGAAAAGGTGATTGCAGCTCGTCGTGTTGGTATATTCGATCTCATTATCCCAATTGGTAATGAGGGAGATGTTAAAGAGTTACCTGAGCACGTACGCTCTGGCGTAACCTTCTACTTTGCTGACAAGTACGAGGATGTGGCCTACACCCTATTTAGTCAGGTTCAGCCACTCATTAAGAAGGCACTCCCAGGCTACAACGGTCCAAAGGTAATCCACTTTGACGATGATGGCCTCTATCCAGAGGACGCCAAGAATAAGGCCGACAAAGCACAATCATCAAAGGCAACTACCAAGGTAGCATCCAAGGTAAAGACAGCAGCAAAGTCTACAGGCACTCCAGGTTCAGCCACACCTCGCAATAGTAAGGCCTCTACTGGCTCCTTTATTGGCGACAATGCTGAGGCCATCAAGCAAGCCGGTGCTGCCAAGCGCTCTGCTGCCAAGGCAAGCGCCGCTAAGAAGACTGCAGCTACAAAGACCACTGCCGCCAAGGTAAAGGCACCAGCAGCTAAGAAGCCAGTTGCCGCAAAGGCTAGTGCGGCATCAAAGGCCAAAGCCCCAGCAGCTAAGAAGGCTACCGCAGCCAAGTCTACTGCTGCTTCAAAGGCCAAGGCTCCTGTAGCCAAGAAACCAGTTGCTGCAAAGACTACTGCTGCTTCAAAGGCAAAAGCCTCAGCAGCTAAGAAGCCAATTGCTGCAAAGTTTAGTGCAGCGGTTTCTAAGGCCAAGGCTCCTGTAGCCAAGAAGCCAGTTGCTGCAAAGTCTACTGCATCCTCTAAGGCTAAGGCTCCTGCAGCCAAGAAGGCCGTTGCAGCAAAGGCTACTGCAGCCTCTAAGGCTAAGGCTCCTGTAGCTAAGAAGCCGGTTGCTGCAAAGTCTACTGCAGCTTCTAAGGCTAAAGCTCCTGTAGCTAAGAAGCCTGTTGCGGCAAAGGCTACTGCGACTTCCAAGGCTAAGGCTTCTGTAGCCAAGAAAGCTACTGCTGCAAAGGCCAAGACTGTTAAGAAAACTACTAAGAAGAAGTCTGAGTCTTAAGACTAGCTTTGAGTTAGTTCTGGCCTGAAATGGCCATTGAAACGGTGGATCGATGCAAATTGGTCTGCCGTTTTTGCTTTTGAGATAGGTGCTGAGCAAGTGCGCCTTTTATGGGACTTATCTGATACTTTAGATTCGGTTTTGGCTTTGGCTTTAAATGGAGCTCAAGCAAAGGATGCAGCTAAGGTTGGTCGTGATGGGCTGCGCGATGATAGGCTTTTTTTTTGGATAGGCCTATTTGGGGGCGAGGTTGGCGCTGCGAGATTTTGCAGTGGCCAGAAACGAAAAAAGCACCTTAAGGTGCTTCATCTACTGGTCGGTGATGTAGGATTCGAACCTACGACCCACTGCTCCCAAAGCAGTTGCGCTACCGGACTGCGCTAATCACCGACGGCGCTCATTATAGGAAAGCGCCATATGAGTGTCAACAAATTAAATAAGATTTTTTCCAAAATATGCTTAACTTGAGCGCCCTCATTGGCTCATGCCGCTATAAAAGCTGATAGATATAGGCTTTTTGAAGAGAATTTGCTTACTTGTGGCGGTGGCTTTTTTGCCTCTAGCTCATGTTGTTAAAGCCATACACTAAAGGCATTAAAGCTATATTACATGCGCATTCTCGACAAAAGCCTTACGTTGTTTGCTGCGCTTTTGGGGTGCTCACATGGTCTTTCTATTTTTGTTGTTGTGGGCACAGCGCATGTGATGGTGCTGCGATGGGGTTGTTTCTCTTTATGTGGTTGGGCTCTTAGTGCTCAAAGAGGGCTTGGCAGCTTGAACTGTCTAACTTGAGCTCGCTATCACCCTTAGCTACGGTGGCGATGACCTTAACAGAGGTCATGGTCTCCACCATCTTCTTGTTGTCTTCATACATTGGGTTGGAGGCAATGAAATTATTAAGGATGATGAACATATCTTTGGTATCAAAGCCAGCTTGAGTAAGCGAAGTAACTGTGGTTAAGGTATTGTTGATAACGCCTAAAGCAGCATCAGCCACAATCACGACCTTTACGCCTACTTCCTCTTTTACAATGCGCATTAAATCTAAGATGGTAAAGCGCTGTAAGTTAAGCTTATTAAAGTACTTGCTAGATTTCAGTGCGTCTAGCGCTGCAGAGCTCTCTTGAGCCATGGCTGAGTCGGCGCAGCAAGCTGCAGCATAAGTATAGAGCTCATCATCCCAGCGTAATGGACAGTAAACACCACCACTACCCTCAAGCACAGTAAGCTTGGAGGTGTCATAGACTTTGTAAAAGCTCTGCATAATCTTGTCAAAGCTAATTGGCTCGCCGCCAGCGTGCTTTTGAGCTAAGTGTGGCGAGACGGCCTCTTCATACAGATATGAAGTTAGGTCTTCATCTTTTTGGCCAAGTGATGCAAAGCTATTGACGTAACCTGCATCGGACTGAGCAATAGAGTTTGCACCGCTAATTGCAGCCTTGTAATAACCAACTAAGCGAACAAAAGATGGCGTCTCTTGCCATGGACAAACTTCACCCTTTTGGCCTTTGAGGTAGTCAGAGGCAAACTTACACAGCATGGCAGTTACGTAGGTTTTACCCACATCAGTACCAGTGCCAGTAACAAAGATCGGCTTTAAGTTTGACTTAGTCATAATTACCCTCAAAAGTCGTTAAAAACTTGTGCTAAACCTTTGTCTTACGTGCTTGGCAGCTTAATAAGACCAAGTTTTTGTGCATCTAGCGACTGCATATCTTACACGCTCTAGTCAATTGCAACAAATAAAGTGCAAAATGAAATCTTTACCTAAGCTTTGCGGCGCTTACGCGGGATATTTTTGTAGTGAGCATCCTTATTAGTGCAAAGACAATGGTTTTTATGCACTAAGTTAGATCAACTAGCTCTAAGTGATGATCCTTATTGTGCATTGACCTAGTTAGCTTAGTTATTTGATTAAGATGAAAACAAATCAAGACATACATTGCATAGTCAATCTGCTCATGAATGAGATCGCTAAGCTTTTAACCATGGCTTTGCTTAAAACCATGTGTCGACCACATAAGATAGTGCAGGTCAAATTAGCTTTAGCTATGCTCTTAAGCTTAAATAAAGCTTCCTGAGATAGAACAGATAATGCGCAGCTTTAACTTACTTGTTGATACTACCTTTTCAAGCTACTTGCTGTTACTCAAAAGTTGGTGATTAGCTGTTTAGATGCTCTTGTTTTAACTTACCGCGTATTGGCAGTGCTAAGTAACTTACCTATTGCAGGGCACTTTAAATGAACCTACCGCACTTCATTAGCCGATACATCCGAGTCAGGGTTACCTTTTTTTGCCCTGAAACTACTCTGCGCACTTTTCAATTAAAGCTACACGTTTACCGACAGTAGCCACAATCAAGCTAAGACCATTAGCTTTGCTAAGAGATTATCGGAAGGTTAGTCATTTACAGGTTTTCTATTATCGGCAAGGTGGGGCCGAGTTCTCATCAAGGTACAAAAAATGGCGAATTACTTTAATTCTTTGAATTTACGTGAGCAGTTAGCACAGTTAGGCTGCTGTGAGTTTATGGAACGCTCCGAGTTTGCAAATGGTTGCGACTTCTTAAAGGGTAAGAAAGTCGTGATTGTAGGCTGCGGCGCACAAGGTCTTAACCAAGGCCTCAACCTCCGTGACTCTGGCCTAGATGTGTCTTACGCCTTACGTGCTCAGGCCATCGAACAAAAGCGTGCTTCTTTTGTTCGTGCAAGTGAAAACGGCTTTAAAGTCGGTACCTACGAAGAACTCATTCCAACTGCGGACCTTGTCATTAACCTTACTCCAGATAAGCAGCACTCAGACGTAGTTAGTGCTGTTATGCCTCTCATGAAGAAAGGCGCAGCTTTAGGCTATTCCCACGGCTTTAACATCGTTGAAGTTGGCGAGAAGATCCGTGATGACATCACCGTTGTGATGATGGCTCCAAAGGGCCCTGGTACTGAGCTGCGTAAAGAATACGAGCGTGGTTTTGGTATCCCTACTTTAATTGCTGTTCACGCTGATAACGACCCTGATGGCAATGGTATGGAAATCGCCAAGGCATGGGCTGCTGGTACTGGCGGCCACCGTGCTGGAGTCTTACGCTCTTCATTCGTAGCTGAAGTTAAGTCCGACTTAATGGGTGAGCAGACCATTTTATGTGGCGTGCTGCAGGCTGCCTCCATCTTATGCTATGACCACATGGTAGATAAGGGTGTTGATAGTGCCTATGCTTGCAAGTTAATTCAGTATGGTTGGGAAGTTATCTCCGAGGCTTTAAAGCACGGCGGTATCACCAATATGATGAACCGTCTTTCCAATCCAGCTAAGCTCAAGGCCTGTGAAATTGCTGATAGCTTAAAGCAGCAATTAACCCCTCTGTACTTAAAGACCATGGATAACATTATCTCTGGTGCTTTCTCTGCAGGCATGATCGAAGACTGGGCCATGGACGATTTTGATCTGCACTCCTGGCGTGAAGACTTTGCAATGTCTGGCTTTGAGACTGCCCCTGATTGCTTCATTGATATTAGCGAGCAAGAATACTTTGATAAGGGCATCTTATTAGTTGCCTTTGCTAAGGCAGGTATCGAGCTTGCCTTCGAGACCATGACTAAGAGCGGCATCTATCCAGAGTCTGCATACTACGAGTCACTCCACGAGCTTCCATTAATTGCTAACCTGATTGCTCGTCGTCGTCTTTACGAAATGAATGTAGTTATCTCCGATACTGCTGAGTACGGTAACTACCTCTTTGCTAATGCAGCAATCCCACTTTTAAGAGACTACGTCAACAGCTTCGGTTTAGATGTGATTGGTGAGGGCCTCTCCGGCGACAACTGCGTTGATAACACCGCCTTAATCGAGGCTAACGAGTCAATCTACCATCACCCAATTGAAGTCGTAGGTCGCACTTTACGTGCCTACATGTCAGACATGAAGAAGCTTAGCTTCCAAGGCTAATGAGCCTTGTAAAGGCCCAGATACTTACAATGGGCCACACAAGTTAATCTCACAAACCAGCAAGGCCCAGGGAAACCTGGGTCTTTTTGTCATATTCAAAGCAATATTGACAAAAACCATAAGCTTGCTTGCTTAACTGCCACCCAAACAGCTCCTTTGCCCTTAACCTAGGCCTTTTGGCCTTCACATTTGCTTTAGGCATATGCTGTTAGCATTTGGCTGACAGCCTGTTTCTGTTTGCATTTGCTGTAGGCATTTGACTTTGTGCGCCTTGGTTGTTGGGCTGTCGCGTTTGGCTGAGGCTTTTAGCCTTGTGCGCCTTTTGCTCCTTGTGCGTCTCGTGCGCTTTTTGTTGGGCAGCTTTACTGATGGCATGTGGCGTAGCTTTAGTAGTTAACTTGTTCTATTTGATTCTATCTGACGACTACTCATATGAAGCTGATTTAAAAATAAGCCTTGCTTTAACCTTTTGATCGCGCTTTTAACAATTATTGAGTAGCTACGACTTATACTTACGTTTTAACTGCACACTTCTCGTGACTGCAAACCATTACTAAACCTTTTGACCATATCAGGCTAGCTTAGAGGCATAGACTTTTATAAGCCTATGGGCTTGCCATCTAATTGCCCTGGGCGGTTACTGTTGCTGTTAGTGTTACTAGTGGCCATGGGGGCTAATATTATTTTGCCTTTGATGGATCTGAGGTTTGGTGCCTTAATTTGCTTAATTACACGCAATTTAATAGCTTTACGCACTACTTATGTAGTGATCCTGGCAAGTAGAGCATAGTTGATATCACATGGCCTTTATATGAATGATGGGACATGTGGTCTGTTTAGTTTGTTGTTGTGTGATAGCTTGGTTTGGGTTGTTAGAAGCTGTCAGATACAGGTCTAATGTGGAGTTGGGCAATGACAAAGATGTCGGGCGCACAACAATTAGTGCGCACCTTGGAAGACTTGGGTGTTGAATATCTGTTTGGCTACCCTGGCGGTGCTGTAATCGATATCTACGACGCGCTGCAGCACTCTGAGTCAATCAAGCACGTATTAGCTCGCCATGAGCAAGGTGCTTGTCATATGGCTGATGGTTATGCACGTACCACCGGTAAGGTGGGTTGTGCCTTAGTAACCTCAGGCCCAGGCGCAACCAATGCAGTTACCGCGATTGCAACTGCCTATGCTGACTCAGTGCCAATGGTGGTACTGACTGGTCAGGTTGCAACCTCACTTATTGGTACTGATGCTTTCCAAGAAGTTGATACTATGGGTATTACTCGTCCTGTAGTTAAGCACTCCTTCTTGTGTAAGACTCCGCACGATATTCCAAAGTATATTCGTCAGGCTTTCTACATTGCATCAACCGGCAAGCCAGGTCCAGTGGTCGTTGACATTCCAAAAGATTGCGTCGGCTTTGCCTCTGCTGGCACTGACTTCCAGCCAATCCATGAGGAAGATTTAAAGTTAGTTACTTACAACCCTACCTCACAAGGTCACAAGGGTCAGATTCGCCGTGCTATCAAGCAATTGATGCGAGCCAATCGTCCTATCGTGCTTGCTGGTGGCGGTGCGATTGTGGGTAATGCTTGCGAGAACTTAAATAAGTTTGTTAAGCGCTTTAACTTACCTGTAGTTAGCACTTTATTAGGCCTTGGTGCCGTACCTGCCTCCTCAGAAAACTTCTTAGGCATGCTCGGTATGCATGGTACTTATCAGGCTAACTCAGCTATTGCTAAGAGTGATTTGATCTTCTGCGTGGGTGCGCGTTTTGATGACCGTATCACCAACAACACCAAGAAGTTCTGTCCAAACGCTAAGATCATCCACATCGATATCGATCCTTCAGCGATCTCCAAGATCATTGAAGCCGATCTGCCAATCGTGGGTGATGCTGCTACCATCTTAGGCCAAATCTTAGATATGTCCGATGAGATGGGCGTAAAGCAAGAAGAGGCTCAACTGCAGACGTGGTGGGAGTATATCAACAAGATAAAGGAAGTTGATGGACTCAAATACCACAAAGAAGATGGCATCTGCCACCCTGCTGAGGTTGTTGAGACCATTTACAAGGCATGCAAAGGTAAAAACGTGATCATCTCTACTGACGTGGGTCAGCATCAGATGTTCACTGCCTTATACTACAAGTTTGAAAAGCCACGTACTTTCATCACTTCAGGTGGTTTAGGTACCATGGGCTTTGGCTTCCCTGCAGCTATTGGTGCTTGGTTTGGTAATCAAGATACTGAAGTGGTGCTCATCACCGGTGATGGCTCTTTCCAGATGAACATTCAAGAGCTCTCAACCTGTCTTGAGTACAATGTTCCAGTTAAGGTCTTTATTCTCGACAACCACACCTTAGGCATGGTGCGTCAATGGCAGACTCTGTTCTACCAAGGCCGCATCACCTCTACAAACCTCAATCACAACCCTGACTTTGTTAAGGTTGCTGAGGCTTATGGCCATAGCGGTTTTGTGGTAGGCAAACCTGAAGAGCTTGAGGAAACTGTGAACAAGGCTTTAGCCATGAAGGACAAGCTCGTAGTTGTAGACGTAATGTGCAACACCTGCTCACAAGTTTTACCAATGCAAAAGACAGCTGGTGCAATGGATGAAATGCTCCTGCCATCAGATGAAGCTAACCAGGCTTAAACAGCTATAAGTTTTGATTGCCAACCATAATTGCAGCGCAGTACGCTCAAGCAGTTTATGCTGCTTTGCAAAGCACTGTTCAAGCTGAATGCAAAGACGTATAAGACGTTATATGCCAATAAAGATACTGTGCAGCTAAACAATTATGCAAACCTACACTAGTCACATTTAAACTCTCATGCTCATGAGCAAGTAAAGCAGCATAGCCAAAGCTACTTATGCAGCTATTTTGTAAGGCCGCTTTATTCCATAGGCTACAAAGTAGAAGATAAGATGCTCAAATGAGTAATCAAACTCTAGTGAAAGTGTAGGCTCTAGCAATCAAAACGGACTACAAGGACAGTTTTATGCGTCATTTAATTTCTATCCTGCTGGAAAATGAGACTGGTGCGTTATCTCGTGTGGTCGGTATGTTTTCACAGCGCGGTTATAACATCGAGACTATCACTGCTGCTCCAACTGAGAATCCTCATATGTCTCGTATCACCATCTCCACTATTGGTGATGACGTAGACTTAGAGCAGATTAAAAAGCAGATTCACAAGCTCATTAACGTACACACCGTATCTACTTTAGAAGATGGTAAGTCCGAAAACACCATTGAGCTTGAACTCATCTTCTTAAAGGTCAAGGCCAACAATAACGCTGCGCGTGAAAACGTTAAGCGTATTGCTGACATCTTCGATGCCAAGATCGTAGATCTGACCCCTGAGGTTTATACCGTATGTCTCTCTGCTGGCCGTAATAAGATCAATCGTCTGATGAAAGCAATGCAAGAGTCAGCCGAAATCCTCGAGACCGTACGCTCTGGCGTGGTTGCCATTTCACGTGGCTCCAAGGCTCTTGGCCACAAATAGCTACAAAACCCTTTTCTCTCACACTACTCATGGCTAACTGAACAGCCCCATTAGTTAGCCATCTGACTAGTCTTTATCAAAAAGGCCCTCATTTTGAGGGCCTTTTGCATTTGATGGGGGCCATAATACCTTGATGGCCGTTTCGTGCTAATGGAGCTTGGCAATCACGTAGTAAGGATGCCACGTAAGTCGCACGCCCATCTTCTCAGTAAAGCGCTCTTCATACTCACGCATAATGCGTCTTAGCGAGCCGGCGCTTAATGGTGTAGCAGCAATGCCATTGACGCCAGTAACATGTAAGTGTCTAAAGAGCTCAACACTAGAGTTAAAGTACTGCAGCTCTTCATCAAAAAAGATCTGATAATCAAGCTGACAGCGCTCAAGCGCCTCAATCACCTTCTCTTTAGTAAGATAGTTTAAGCCCACATCAGTAAGCTCTTTAACCTCAGCAAAGTGCCCTGCATAAAACGATGAAAACGCAAGCACACTATACCCTTGTCCTAAGGTGGCAGCATCTTCTTGGGTAGCTTTTTTCTTGTGGCTTGCTAGCTGTTTAAAGCCAAGTAAGGCTGCAGCTAAATCTTCAAACCACTGAAACGATGCATTGCTGACAATAAGATCAAAAGAGGAGCTAAATACACCTGCAGCTTCTCCTGCAGCTACTTCGCCCTCAGCTTGCGCATGATCTTGCGCCTTAGCTTCAGCTTGCATAGGCTCATGTGCCTTGGCTTTAGCTTGCACATGCCCATGTGCCAGTGCCAGTTCGTGTTCTTGCGCTTGCGCCTTGAGCTTGCTAAGCAAGCGGGCATCGCCACAGATGGCACTAAAGCTCCGCAGTTTATCAGTGGCTTGAGGCTGATCTGTTGCTTCGTGAGCTTGTGTCAGTGGCTGCCACTTACTTCTGTGGCCTTGCATGGACAAGATCTGCTGATCTCGTGTGATGTAGCCTTGCTCATAGAGATTGAGCATATTTTGCTCAAGCATCTGCAAGCTAAGATCATTTAAGCATAAGTCTTTGATGGGCAGCTTGTTTAAAAGCTGTTTGGTGAAATTACCAGGGCCACAACCTATCTCAAGCACTTTGTAGCCTTGGATATCTTGGCTTTGGTGCTGTGCTTGTGCGGAGCATGAGGTATTTGTGCTTGGCAAATTGCTGCAAATGAGATCGATGAGGCGTGAGGCCATCTTACTTTGCATGACAGCATCATCGTAATAAGACGATGCTGCTTTTGAAAAGCAATCACGTACACGCTGAAAATCGACCATAATGAGTCTAATCCCGACCAAAACACAAGGACAACAAAGTTTGCGGTTAGGTATTACACCAAAATCTTAATAAGTTCGCAATTTTGAGGGCACGAATACCGTCTAACTATGACAAGCTACTTGCTATAAACAAAGCACAACATTAGCTACAACATACAAGCGGCATATCACAATAAAGACTAACTATCGCCTCTTTGCCTGACTCATAAGCTGCTTTTGATGCAATGCCTTATCGCCTTTTGGACGGCCTTTGATGCTGTTGCTTGGCGGCTTTTTGGACGGCCTACGAGTCTATAAATGTGCGAGGTTGCGTGTGGGGCAATGCTGTAGCTATTAGTGCTTGCAAGCTACAGATGGAAAGCTTGTTGCAATAGTTATTGTGGTAGCAGTATGTCCTTTAAGACAGCTGAGTTGAGGGAGCTTGGCTTTAGCAGAGCACTCATGAGCATGGCGCAAAAGTGCGGGGCTTTAACCTTGTAAATATCAAGGCCGTTGCCTTGGTACATGGTCCAATAGGCTTGCTGATTGCGCGGCATGATGATGCTATCTTCTGTAGAGATAATGGCAGCGTTATAGACAAGCGGAGGAGTAGCAGCGCTTTTTTCTAAAGATAACAAGGTGCTATCCCATGCCTCAGAGAGCTTGATATATGGCATAAAGCGCAGCTCGCTTTTTAAGATAGCCATATCGCGACAAGCAAGTGAGTGCTTAAGATCATCAAACTCACTGTAAGTACTTGTATCCTCTGCAAAGTTCACATTTGCCTGCACTAGCTCATCTTCGGTGCTAATTAAGGTGTTCTCAATAAAAGCATCGTACACAGGAGAGGAGAAGCGACGATAAGTTGGATTAAAGTTCTTTTCAGTGATGCCGTAATTGTTATCTACGCTAAAGATGGTGCCGTTAAGGGCTACGGCAAAGCTAATCTTTTCGCTTAAATGTGGCACCTTATCAGCAAGAGCACGGGCCATACGTACACCAAAGCTCCAACCAATAATTTCCACTTTTTCGTATTTAGCAACTACTGCTTCAAGCTCGCTAGTATCGAGTAAGTCCTGTTCAAATATAGAACAACGCGGTCCTAAAGCATCAATGTCCTTGGAGATGTTATCAGCATACTCTGCTGTCAAGTAGACATCTGGGCAGGTCTCTTTTTCAAGATCATCAGAGCGCAAAATCTGCTGCAGTACTGCAGCATCTTGGCCAAAGCCTGAGACAAAGAGACGCATGAGTTTGTGAGTTACTAGGTCTTGATGATTGAGCTTTACTAATTTCATACAAATTTCACTCACAATTTGATTAATTTTTGAGCTAAATACGCTTAAGCTGCACGGGCAACTTAAGTCCAACTTTCTTATATATATCGAGATTATTGCTAAATTGTTTAGGTAATTGCCAGTCAATTATCCTGAAAATTAGGCATTCTGCACAAATAGTGACATATTGCGCTTAACTAAAGCACTAATCAGCTCAATATCATCGATTCTTAAGTTGCAGTTTAAGCTAAGTCTCAAACGGGCCTTATTTTCTGGTACGGTTGGATGACGAATCGGCATAGCAAGAAGTCCGGCATCCTTAAAAATAGCATAAGCCTTTAACGCCTTTTGCGAGTCGCCAGTAATGAGCGGCTGAATCTGGCTTTGAGATGGACTAATACCTAACTCTTGCAAATTAGAGTGCAGATAGCCGCTAATCTTACGTAAATAATCGCGCTTGTAATGCATGGCATTAGCTCTAAGCAGGCCTACTACGTACATCGAGAAGGTGATATTAACTGGGGGCAGAGCCGTGCTGTAAATTAATGGGCGCATGAAGTTAACAAGATAGTCTTTAACCTCTTTAGAGCAGATTAAAAACGCTCCATGTGAGCCAATGGCCTTGCCTAAGGTGCCCATCAGGAAATCAACCTTGTCTAAAAGATTAAGCTCCTTACACAGGCCTAAACCATCATCGCCAAACAAGCCAAAGCTATGTGCCTCATCAACATAGAGTAAGACATTATCATAGCGTTCTTTGAGCGCCACAATTTCTTTGAGCTTGGCCTGATCGCCGTCCATGCTAAAGACAGACTCAGTCACAATGACTACACTTTCATATTCGTGAGCATGCTTTTGTAAAAGCTGTTCTAAGTGCTGCATATCATTGTGCGCATAACGTAAGGCCTTAGCCTCACTATGGAGCATGCCATCAATGATAGAAGCATGGCTAAGCTTATCTACTAAAAGTAAGTCATGCTTGCCAAACAGCGCCGATAAAACGCCACTATTAGCATCAAAGCCTGAGTTTAGGTACAGGCATGCGCGAGCCTTCACATCAGGTGCTTTATAGCCCGTGCGATCTTCTTCACTTGCTAAAGCATCATAATCGTTGATCTCAGAGCCACCCTTTGGCACACGCTTAGAAGCTCTAGCCTTAATCGCATCACTATCGTCATCATGGTGTAATGAGCTATTAGCGTTATTTAGATCTTGAGCTGCACTTTCGCGATGATCGTTAGTATCTAGCTCTTGAGTTACAGCGCCGGTAATCGGATCAGATGAGGCTAATTTAAGATCATCACCGACACCGTCAGTGCTAAAAGCATAAGCTGAGCTTGCTTGTGAGCAATTGCCTGAATCGCTATCAGCACAGCAGCAAGAGCCTTGCTTAAAAGCCTCTACTTCGTCCTTGGCTGCTTCATCGTATTTAGGAGTATTAGCGCTTGCTGTAACACCATATAAAGATGACTCATCCTCTCCATTAATGGATGAGAACATGGAGCCATTAAACAATGATGCAATCAGATCTTCAGCAAAGTAGTAAGCAGTGTGATTACCTGTTAAAAGACGGGAGCCAGTGGAGCCTGCACTAATAGCGCTGATGAGGAACTCCCCTGCAAATTGAGAACCCGAGCTCTTACTATCGAGCATGGTTTCAATAAAAGTGGTAAAGAACTTCGGATCGCGAGCAATACACAGGTAATCATTGCTTGATAAGTCGATATACGGCATGTTATCAAGCATGATATTGTCGCCTTGGAAAGATACGAGTGGCAGCTCGCGTAAATTGCCTGCAAGCTGACGAGCTTTAAGCTCACTTCGTAATCTCTGATAAAAAAGCTTACCCACTTTATTCTATGTCCTATGTGCTTAGCCTCAAAAGAAGCATGAGCACTAAACTTATATTGCCTAAACTACGCTAGAAAAATGTACTCCTAAGCATAGTTAACAAGTCTTGATCTATTGCCTCTTGCTCTAATATCGGGCCGATAAGTTTCTTTAAGCTACATTCACTGAGCGCACAGAGACAAGTTCACATTGTCGCACTCTTGCTGCCTGTTTACTCTACTTTTGCAAAATGCGTAAGCAAAACGCTTATTTAAGCACTATTCGGCTCAAAATCTTTAGCAACATATCGTAGCTTATGCTTAGTAAAACTATCCAAAGCAAAGGCTTAAGCTAAAACTCTGTTCAATGTGTATACAACGCAAAATTGAACTGCATATTGCTTGATAACGCTAGTGTTTTGAACATTTTTGTAACGAGCCTTAATTATAGGGTCTGTTTAGCCTGCCCGCAATTATCTTATGCTTTGCTTCTTGCAAATGTTCATCAATACCCAAAGCGTAAGTATGCAAACAATTTGCGAGTAATAAGCTCATGCGACCTAAAAAACAGCAATCAGCAAGCAATAGCTAGCACACTCCTTAAAGACAAGTTAAGTATGTAAATTTGGCATTTGAGCAATTGATTATCTAACCTAGCGTCTACATTGCCTATTGATAGATTAAATTGGCATATATAGGCCATCTAATCATAAAGTAGATAGCATACAATATCTGTCTTAGACCTAAGTTAGACTAGCTTAAAAGCGCTTAGATGATAAGCTTTTTTAGTGCTTTTGCACAAAGTGCTTCTGTTAGTGATGGCTATGCTAAGATGAGGGCCTTTTTAGAAAAAAAGGAACTATATTGATGCTAGATTCTTCTGCTAACAAGACTCAGGCAGCTACCTGCTGTGCTGATACTGTAGAGAACCACACTCACTGCTCTTGCTCTGACATGTCTCATGACCATGCTCGAAGTACCGCAGGAGCTTCTAGTCAATGCTGCTCTTCTACATCAGCAAAGTCCTCTTCTACCAGCACCAAGACCGAAGGTAGCTCTACTTGTGGCTGCCATGAGGCTCTCGATGCTTCTACTTGCGGCTGCAACGATGCAGTCGATGCTCCTACTTGTGGCTGCCATGAGGCAGTCGATGCATCTACTTGCGGATGTGAAGGCAAGATAACTGGCGATATGAGCGGTCTTATTGATGGTGAGTGCCACTTTGAGGGCATGTCCGATGAGGCTGTAGCCGCTGAGATCGAGCAGCGATTGGTAGCTGGTGGCAATATCAATGGTGCTGAGGCGCTCTACTGCATGGAGCGTATGGGCCTTGAGACCTTAATTGAGCTTAGCCACAAGATTACTTCACAAGTTGCATCAGCCCATGTCAGCCTGTGCTCTATCACCAATGTAAAGTCAGGCAAGTGCACCCAAGATTGTAAGTGGTGTGCTCAGTCTGCTCACTTTGCTACTGGCGTGGATATCTACGATGTAAAGAGCAAGGAACAGTGCCTTGAAGAGGCACGTCTGTGCTACAACAAGGGCGTCGAGATGTTCTCCTTAGTTGCAGGCGGTCGTAAGCCATCTAAGGTCGAGTTTGAAAAGCTTATCGAGATCATCGATTACATCAAAGAAAACCTGCCAATTAAGCTGTGTGCCTCTTTAGGCTTAGTAGATAAAGAGCAACTTACCGCGCTCAAAGAGCACGGTATCGAGCGCTATCACTGCAATTTAGAGACTGCACCTGATTACTTTAAGAACGTAGTTACCCGTCATACCGTTGAAGACAAGATAAAGACTCTGCTCGATGCACGTGATATTGGCATGGAGCTGTGCTCAGGCGGTATTATTGGCATGGGTGAAAACGACAAAGAGCGTGTAGAGCTTGCTCTTGCAGTGCGTCGCTTAGGCATTAAGTCTATTCCTGTAAACGTACTCCACCCAATTGCAGGCACTCCACTTGAGAATCAGCGCCGTCTTAGTGATGAAGAAGTCTTACGCGCTATCTGTATCTTCCGCCTCGTAAACACTGATGCTCACCTGCGCTTTGCTGGTGGTCGTGCATTACTTAGCGATGAGACTGTTAACAAGGCTATCTACTGCGGTATCAACGCCGCCATTGTGGGCGATCTCTTAACTACCTTAGGCTCAGTAGTAGACGAGGATCGTGCTCGCTTTGCTAAGCATCACTATGATCTGCCTGACATCCCGGCACAGGTATCAGCTAAGGCCGATGCTCCAACTCTTCAAGCCTAATAAGCAAATCACAATTATCTCTTAGCAACATGCCCATAGCGAAAGTTATGGGCATGTTTGCTATTGAGGCTTATACAAGCTAGCTGCTTATAAAAGCTATAGTAAACGAAATAAATAATTGATTATTAAGTGACATTACCATCGGTAATCC
>Garnier_p2__coassemble_942_pt1 | contig 57718 bp, 37 predicted proteins | sample Garnier_p2__metabat2_high_PE_037 | metagenome-assembled genome bin Garnier_p2 | reverse complement strand
ATAAAAATATTACACTATTCGGGTTATTTTAAGCAGCTAAGATGTCGCAGCTATGGTTCTGTATTGCGCCAAGGGCCGCACGCTTAGAATCTACAGTCTGAATAAACTCATCAATGTACTGCAGGGTTTTCTGAGCAGCTGACGGGGTTGAAACAACCCAGTAAGCAAGGCTTAAAGCGTTAGTAGCATCGGTTGCGACTAGACCAAATTTATTGTTAGCACCAGCTGCAGCTTCATTGGCAGCAAACTCGATTTTGTTGTTTGCTTTACCAACGTTTGCCATACACATAATGCCTTGCATGTGGAATGCGCCGCATTCAAGTGTAATTTCGTCCTTTGCGTTGGCTCCGACCTGGAAGAAGTACTCATACTTTTTAGCGCCACCACCACCGCCACCACCACCAGCTTGAGCAATTTCGCGCATGAGGGTGTTGGCACCGCCACCGTCAAGAACCGGAGCGCCAGCAAAGGTTGTCTTGTGGGCAATACGGCTGATCTCATGAGAAAGGGACTTTACTTCCTCTTGAAGCGCCTTACGATCCTTTTCAGTGTTGGTACCGTTAGCAGCTTGGACTGCGAGGGTACGAATACGCTGCAGCATGTTGGTGGTTTCGTCGAGGGCACCTTCGATGGTCTGTGCTAAAGCAATACCATCGTTTGCGTTACGGTTGCCTTGGTTGAGGCCGTTAATCTGGGCAGTTAAGCGATCAGAGATCTGAAGACCAGCAGCGTCGTCTTTGGAGCTGTTGATACGGAGACCTGATGAGAGTCTTTGGTATGAGGTGTTAAGCGCAAGAGTAGAGTTAGCAAGCTTACGCTGAGCGTTAATAGAGCTAACGTTAGTGTTTACATATAAAGCCATAGTTGTATCTCTATATAGCCGATCCAGCTGCTCGTAAGCTGTGATCTTATGTATGGCGCTTTAGAACCTGTTCGCTATATTCTGCTGAGGCGAGCACCTTATTTTGTTTGTTGATTGCTACCCCAAAGACTTAAAAGATTTTGAAACTGCATATCTATAAAAGTCATGAGTTGCCTGTATATATCGGTTGCAACACAAGTGCCATTTTTAAAATGTACACAAGTGCTATTACTGTTGATGTGTTAAATTTTGTGTGTAATTAGTAAATATGTTTTGACAAAGTATTCATCGTAAATGTTTGATTCCCTTGATATTACGGAATACTTATCATTTGAAACATTTCAATTTTGGTTTAATTCAAAAGTGTGATAGTTTTAACAATTACATGCCTTTCACCATACAACAAGTGAGATTTTGCATAGTCAAATTTGCCGCCATGTTTTGTCAAAAAGCTAAGAAAGTGGCATTTATGATTCAATGATTAAGTATGTGTTGGTAACGCAGTTTCTTTAATTTAATTATTGACACACCAAGATCAGAGCGTAATGAAGCGCTAAGATCAAAAGATCAGCGATCGTCGATTTATAGTGGATATGAGATCGAAGTAAAACGACCAGAGATCGTGGAAAAGTAGTTATTGGTATGCTGAGATCGTTGTTTGGTGCTGAACTGTGATCTTGAGAACTTGGAACGTGGGTATATATGGTTGTGGTCAAGATCGTGACTAGCGATCTTAAGAACTTGGAACGTGCGTACATGCATGGTGAAGGTTAAGATCGTGGATTGCGATCTTAAGATCTGGGGTCTTGGGTATATATGGTTATGGCTAAGATCATGGATGGCGATCTTGAGATCTTGGATCGTAGGTGTCTATGGTTTGGATTAAGATTATGGATGGCGATCTTAAGATCTTAGATCGTGGGTATATATGGTTAGGGTTAAGATCGTGGATGGCGATCTTGAGATCTTGGATCGTGGGCATATATGGTTGAGATTAAGATCGTGGATGGCGATCTCGAGATCTTGGGGCGTGGATACATATATATGGTTAGGGCAGAGATCTTGTACAGCGATTTTGAACTAGCGATCGTAGAGTTTGATCTTCGGCAATGATATTGAGTGGTGATCCTTGATCTCTGATCTTTGATCTTTGATCTTGTGGCGTTGATCTTAATTGGCGAGCTGTGAGCGTAAGTGGAGTAGTGCTGGTGTTTTGATCGCGGCTTAACTAGATATTGAAAAAATGTATGGGGATTCTGGCTCAATCTAAATTGAGTCACCCGTAATTATGTTCAAAGAGATGCTTGGTTTGGGCTGCGTTTTAAGTTCTCTTTTTGTGGATGCGTGGCAAGGTTTTGCCTAGGGATTGTGTATCGTCAAATGAGCTCTGTGGCGTGGAACATTTCTTAACTGGTTTTTAGTAGTGTTGTTTTGGCATAAATGGCTTGTGTAAGCCAGTTGTTATGCTTGGTTAGTTGGTTTTGTTTTTTCTGCTGGGGTTTGTATTGGGTGTCGGGATTTTGGTGAAGCGCTTGTGTATGAACTTTGCATGAGATTTCGCCATTGTGCACTACTATTGGGCGGATCCTTGGCATGTTCCACAGTATGGCTTTACAACCTTAGATGGAAAGATATTTTCATACAAGATAATTTACATTCTTGTTATGGAGTGTTCTTGGCTCTGCTTAGCTTAGAGCAGCTGTCTAATAAGAGGCTTATACATGGGATTTTAGCAAGATCTTATGCTTATGAGTGAGAGTGTTCTACACATGTGTTTGAGATGAATTTTGGCTCAGAGTGTGAATATCTTTTGTCAAAATTTGTTGATGAGCGTGTCACTTTGTGTTCGTGGGACATATTTCTTTGCAGATCTTTGCTAGAATGTTAGAGTGCAGTAGGTTGTCTAAAAATTGATGACTTACATTGTTGAGTTTTGCCTTTGGCAGATACTTAACTTTTATGTTCCACAGATCTTTTGCTTGATCTGTAGTACGTGCTTTGCTGTTAATGTTTGATTTGACATAGATAGACTTACAGCGATAGCAGCTTTATACAATCTTGTTGGCATGACTTAGTTTTGGCGCCCTCATATGCAGCCCAAGCTTTTAAATAAGCTCAAAGGTTGTTTAGTAGCTATTTGTTAAAACTGTTCTAGTCTGATCTTGTTAGTAACTCTCAAAATCAAAGTACACGCTTACGTAGCCTGATCTTGGATTTGACGAGTAGGTGGCTAAATAGCCCATTGCACTGCTTTACTAGTTTCTATAGTGAATTAAGTAAAGTTCATCAGTACGTTGATGTTACTTTCATTTGCTCAAGTTAGAGATACTTGAACATGAGCGAGCTAGCTATAGAAGTGCATGAGTAAGTAGTTTTCAATGAGCATATTTGTCTAAGGTATTCCGTATGAGGATAACTCCGAGCGACTCATGGACATGGTCCATTCAAAGCGTAGAGGGACAAGTGTATCTTGGCATCAACCTCTCGCTAGATAATGGACGTAGGTTCTTTTTTAGAACCAACTACCGTGTCGAAGCTCTAGCATCTTTCCCTGAGATTGGAGAGCCGTTTTGCATTTTAGACGGTCAGATGCTTAATGACTTTACTGCAGGTCTTAATGCTATTGGTGTCCCTGACGTCAGTGCTGTTGATGAAGTGTCTGCAAACATGGAGCTATCTTTGAATGCCGTAGCTGGTGCACGTTTTGTTGCACCTCCACGTAAAGCCATCATGTGTTCATTCTTACCTTACACAGGCAAAAGCTTCCAAATTAAGCGCGGCAGTGTTATCTCCATGTGCACAAGCAAGACTAAGGAGATTTACGACTTCATTGTGTTAGACGATCCCAACACTGTTAAGGATGACGTCTACCGTGTGATGTTCTGTAACCGCGAGTTCCTTATTGACGCACAGCACTCTGTTCAGGTGGGAGCCATCTTTAAGGTTCTCAGAGAGTTTATGTGCCCATATCGTCAGGTTGTAACCGATCAAGGCCGCAACTTAGCCTAGTTACTTATTACAACTCATAGCTTTGGCTAAGGCCAAGGCTGTGTAGATATGTATTGAAGCTAGCTATTCATTTTTAAGGCTGATTGGCCTTTTATACCTTTGTATATTTTTAGCTAAGCTCATTACCATCTTTAGTGCCAGTCAATCGACTGGTATGGATTCTTCAAGACCTCCTTTAACCTTTTATCTTTGCTTAAGGTGCAATGTTTGTTGCAGCTAGGGTAAGTTTTCCCTTAGCGTTTTTGCTCATGATGGTTTTTGGTTGGTCTTATATTGGCGCTGGATGTGAAGAGATTCCTTTCATATATACAACGCCGCATCGTAGATGAAGTGATTGAGATACACGCTCTCCTTCATCTATGAATTTAAAACAGTTTTTCAGGCATAGCTGCATCTATAGCAGTATCCGGATCGCGCCGCATTGAGATTAAAGAGCGGATTCGGCTGACAAAATTTGCATCTGTCGCCACGCCTTGAATGGCAGAGCTAAAGCCTTGAGATAGTTGTGTTGCTATCCGTTTATTAGCTAGCTATTGCTTAGCATGATAGAGCGGTATACAACTACATCATGGCCTGTAAATAGCATCTGTTTAGTCTATGCGTACTGAAAGCATCTATCTGTCAATGATTGTCAGATAACAACTAATTATGCCACTGCAGTATGTTTTTCACAGTGGACTTAGGTAGCAGTTACCTAAAAATCGTTGAGCAATTTACGTGGTCGTACATGTAAGAGGCTAGACCAAATAAAGTGTACAGGTTAGCTCAGGTTGTATACCAATAAAGACCAGTTATAAAAGTGCTCAAAATAAAGTAGGTTGTCACGATGCTGATATTTACAAGACTCATGGGCGTTTGAGCATGTCAGTTTGGTTGACTAGTAGGCAAAATAGGCATATAATTTACTGTTGAGCCTTTTTTCAGCCGATAGATTTTTTTGGGACGATTTGATGGATAACAATTCCGCAAGTACCGAGTTTAAGCAATTGATTGCCCGTGGTAAGGAGCAAGGCTACCTTACTATCGAAGAAATCAATGACCTGATCCCACCAGATATTATCTCTGGCGATCAGTTATCGGTCTTCATTCAGACCTTCATTGATATGGGCATCAATGTGTGTGAGACCCCACCAGATCCTGATGAGATTCTTTTAAATGAGAACTCACAGTCAGTGGAGTCTGATGACGTTGAGACCGTAGCATCTCAGCTCGATAGCAGTGTTGAAATCGGCCGTACCACTGACCCTGTACGTATGTACATGCGTGAAATGGGTAACGTATCACTGCTGACCCGTAAGGACGAAATCGAGATCTCTAAGCGTATTGAGCGCGGTACAAACAATGTGCAAAAGTGCATTGTTGAATACCCAATGGCTATGTTCGATCTCTTTGCTCGTTACGAAGAAGCTTGCGATCCTGAGACCGAGACTAGACTGTCCGATGTTATTGTTGGTTTCTCTGATCCTTATGTAGAAGAGGAAGATGACGTAACAAAGGAAGTTGAAGTTGAAGGTGATGAAAATGAGCAGATTGATGCTGAAATCCCTGATAACATCGATGACATTGAGTCTGATGCCGATGATTTAGAAGGCCTTGATCTTGATGAGAGCGATGACGGCGACGTTAAGAAAGCCTCCAAGAAAGGTCCTAAGAAGCGTACTAAGTCAGCCAAGAGTGCAGCTGTTGAGCTCGATGATGACGAGGATGAGGATGCTGCTGATGATGCTGGCGGCTCAGGCAATGACTCAGGTCCAGATCCAGAGCTTGTAAAGCAGCGCTTTGCAGAACTACGTGTACAGTTTGATAAGGTTCAAGCTCTGCGCGTTAAGATGAATGCTGCTAAGGTTACTGCTGCAACTAAGCGTAAGTACGAAGAAGAGCTCAAGCGTTTAGTTGAGTTATTCTCTACTTTCCGTTTAGTTCCACAACAGCTTGAAGCACTGTTAAATCACATGCGTGACATGATGGATCGTGTTAAGACCCAGGATCGTCACATTCGTGAAATTGCAGTTAACCGTTGCGGTATGAAGATCGAAGACTTACGTACTCTGTACACTGAGTCTGAGATGGAAGCATCCATGGATTGGTACGAGAAGGCTATTCGTCCACGCCGTGCATATGCAACTCGCTTAAAAGAGTATCGTCCTCAGGTTGAAAAGTGCGTAGAGGCATTAGCAGATATTGAGGCAGAAGCCGGTATCTCTATTTACCGTCTGCGTGAGCTCTCCCGTCGCGTTATGATGGGCGACGCTATGGCTAAGAAAGCCAAGAAAGAAATGGTTGAGGCAAACTTACGTTTAGTTATTTCTATTGCTAAGAAGTACACCAATCGTGGTCTGCAGTTCCTCGACTTAATTCAGGAAGGTAACATCGGCCTGATGAAGGCAGTTGATAAGTTTGAATACCGCCGTGGTTATAAGTTCTCAACTTATGCTACTTGGTGGATTCGTCAGGCTATCACTCGTTCTATCGCTGATCAGGCACGTACCATCCGTATCCCTGTGCACATGATTGAGACTATTAACAAGCTCAATCGTATTTCTCGTCAGATGCTCCAGGAAAAGGGTCGTGAGCCTACCCCTGAAGAGCTGGCCTTTAAGATGGGCCTGCCTGAGGAGAAGATTCGCAAGGTAATGAAGATTGCTAAGGAGCCTATCTCACTAGAGACTCCAGTTGGTGATGATGATGATTCGCATTTAGGAGATTTCATTGAGGATAGCTCAATTGCAATTCCTGCTGATGCAGCAACTGCCGAATCATTAAAGAACGCCATCAACGGTGTATTAGATGAGATGCCTCCAAGGGAAGCTCAAGTTCTGCGTATGCGTTTTGGTATCGGCATGACCTCTGACCACACCTTAGAAGAGGTAGGTCGTCAGTTTGGCGTTACCCGTGAGCGTATTCGTCAGATCGAAGCTAAGGCCTTACGTAAGCTGCGTCACCCATGCCGTTCAGCTGGCCTCAAGGGCTTCTTAGACTAAAAATTTAGTCTCAAGATAATCACTAATCATTTCTGTTTCCATAAATCCCAGCACTACGCTGGGATTTTTTTTGACCGCTAAATGCATTTTGGCTGCAGCACTTGCCAGATGCTCGACAAGTACAAACAAAAACAGCGGCCTAGGCCGCTGTTTTTTAGAGATAGTAACATTGGGCTACTACGAGTAATTAGTTGTACTCGTGATTGTGCTTAACAGGCTCTTCACCCTCATCAGGAGCAGGAAGATTTTGGATCTCTTCAATCTTCTTCCAAACTTCTTCTGGGTTGTGCTCCCATAAGATAGCGTGAATGCCGACCTTGTTAGCCATGTCAACGTTAGCCTGATTGTCATCGATGAAGATGCAGTCATCAGCCTTTAAGTGATAGCGCTCAAGCAGTGTATAGTAGATGCGCTTGTCAGGCTTGTTCATCTTCTCTTCGCCGGAGACTACGATGCCCTCAAAATCATCGAGGAAGCGGTAGTGACTAAAAGCAAATGGGAAAGTTTCAGCAGACCAGTTGGTCAGACCATAGGCCTTAAAGCGCTCATCTGCAAGCACACGCTTGAGCAGCTCAACGCCATCAGCATGCTCGCTCTTGAGCATCTTGACCCAACCTGTGTGGTACAGTTCAATTGCCTCAGCCCACTCAGGATACTTCTCTGAAAGTTCTTTTACACCCTCGGCAAAAGGCTTTCCAGCATCCATCTGAGCGTTCCACTCACTATTACAGATCTCAGAGAGGAATTTCTCCATCTTTGCGTCGTCATTAAAATAGTCACGGAACAGGTAACGAGGATTCCAATCAAGCAGGACTCCGCCGAAATCAAAAATAATGTTGCTTCTGGTCACAGTTAGACTCCACTTAACAACAAACATTAACGTATTATCTAGCATAGCGCAGTGAGACTGTCTTTAAAACCTAAACCGTGATTCTTTCATCTCTTTTGACGGCAAGCTCACCTTTTTGCACAATTGCATTGTCTTTTTACCATGAATTGGCACAAAAACTCACATCAAGAATGCGCTTGTGCACTAAAACATAAGCACAAGCACGCTTTGTCTGACTAAAAAATATCAACGCACCATAGCCTCTCTCTTAATGCCATTCATCGTTCAATTTCAATAGCTCTTGTATCCGATTGCCGCCCTTTCAGCACCATATCTGCAGCAATACAGTACCAGGTGCCCGTCATACATGTATACAGCCATGCCTGGTGGTTAGATCATGCTCTATCTAGTGTGTCTTGCTGTGTTTTGCTTACCTCTCAGGGGATTTTTCATAATAAACACTGCTTTATTTACTCAAATGTGCACGCCTTTAATGCATGGCTATGTGGAGTTTGGTGCGTAAAAATTGCTGAGGTATTGCGCAAATAGCGATAGATAAAGGGTTTATGGTTATGCATCAATATGGATTTCTGGTGTGCAATTTTGGGGCGATTTTGCGTTAGACGTTCTATGTAGTGTGGTTGTGCGTATGATTGACTCACACATAAGCCTACAAGGCAAAGAATATTAGACAGCAAAAGCGCAGTTGTTGTTTGCATCTTGTATAAGCGCACAACTAGTGGCAAGTAATGAGCTAAGTTTAGATGCTTATGAGCTACAGACCAAAGCGCAACACTAGCTGTCATGATCGGCAATTACATCAGGTGGATTATAGATTATGGGTTACTCAATGTTTAAGCAAGCCATGTGCGCAGCCGCAATGTGCTCAGCTGTTTTTGCAACTTCTGCCGCATCTGCTGAGGATAAGCTCTTAGTAGGCACTGAGTCTTCTTATGCACCGTTCGAGTTTACCAATCAAGACGGCAAGCTCGTTGGCTTTGACATTGACCTTACCGAAGCTATTGCCAAAGAATTAGGTCTAGAGGTTGAGTGGATGCAGATGCCTTTTGATGGCCTCATTCCAGCAATGCTCACCGGACAAGTAGATATGGCTGCAGCTTCATTCACTATTACTGAAGAGCGCAAAAAGCGTATTAACTTCTCTGACCCTTACTACACCTCCGGCCTTACTTTTGTAATTCGTGCTGCAGATAAGGCTAAGTATCCTGATAACAAGTCACTTGCAGGCAAGAAGCTGTGTGCACAGCTTGGCTCTGTATCAGCTATGAAGGCTAAAGAGATCTCTCCTGACAACACCGTTACTTTCAATGACGCTTATGCAGCATACTTAGAGCTACATTCTGGTGGTTGTGAGGCTGTGCTTAACGACCGTCCTGTAAATCAGTACTACTTATCTACAGTTAAGAACCCAGAGCAATCTTATGAGATTGATGAGGTTATGGATGCTGAGGACATGGCTTTAGTGGTACCAAAGAACAATGAAGAGCTTTTAAAGAAGGTAAATAGCGCTTTAGCTACATTAAAGAGCAACGGTACTTTCCAAGCAATTCACGACAAATGGTTTAAGGCTGCTGACTCTCAAGCAGCTGCTGAGGCTAAGTAAGTTAAGCCAAATATAAGCATCTAATTGCTGAAACTTGCCCCACTATCCATCCGATAAGATAGGTAGTGGGGCTTTGTCTTTAATGTAGCTCCAATAAAACTTCACATTGCAAATAGCACGCAATTACATATTGGCAGAAACATGCAAGTAAGTATTGGCAGGACATACAAAGACGTATTGTCTGAGACATGCAAGTTCAATTGCGCAGTAGCTGCTGACCATGGTTGCGAAAGTAGGGCGTTTTTAAGAGTCTGGTCGATCTAAGACCTGTTTGCCTCCAATTTGCATGGTTTCAATAGCATGGTTTTTGAGTACTATGTTAGAAACATTGTGCAATGATAGGCTTTTGTATTAGGTCACTTTTAGTGCATTAGTCTCTAAACTGTGAGAGAAAACACTTTTAAGCTGATTTTTAGGGTGACTACATGCAAAGTTGCAATGTTTTGTTGTATAAATAGATACCCCGCATGATGGGATCCCCATCAGAGGTAGTAGTGGCTTATGCAGCCTTAGTTCTTAATGAACGCTACATTAGCTAATGCTAGATTTAGTTTTTGGTTAAGACTCAAGTATTGCAGGGTCTTTGCGATCGCAGGACGCAACTGAGTTAAATAGGAGTTAGTTATGTCTTTAAAGTTAAGCGGTGCGCTCAAAGCCTTAGCTTGTGCAACTGTTTTTACCTGTGCAGGCTTTAGTGCAAGCTCATATGCTGAGACCTTACGCGTTGGTACTGAGGCTACCTATGCACCATTCGAGTTCGCAGCAGAAGATGGTACTTTAACCGGTTTCGACGTTGAGCTCATCAAGGCAATTGCTCAGGAAGCTGGCTTTGATAATGTTGAAATTAGCAACATGCCATTTGACGGCTTAATTCCAGCCATTTTCACTGGCCAGATCGACACTGTTATTGCAGCTATGTCTATCACTCCAGAGCGTTCTAAGCGCGTTGCTTTTACTGAGCCTTACTACACCTCTGGTCTTTCTGCTCTGATTTTAGAGAGCAACAAGGATAAGTATCCTAATGTTAAGAGCCTCAAGGGTCAGGCCATCTGCGTTCAGATCGGTACTACTGGTGCTTTAAAAGCTGAAGAGCTAAGCCCAGGTAAGGTTAAGGCATTCAACACCCAGCCAGAAGCATTCATGGAGTTAAAGGCAAAGGGCTGTGAGGGTGTAGTTAACGATCGTCCTATTAACCTCTACTTCCTCTCCAAGTCCAATGTTGCTGAAGGCGTTGCTGAGATTCCTGAGATCTTAACTGCTGAGAAGTACGGTATTGCTGTTAACAAGAACAACAAAGAGCTCTTAAACAAGCTCAATGCTGCTCTTAAGACTCTCCACGAGAACGGCAAGTACAACGAAATCTACCAGAAGTGGTTCAAGCTCTTACCTCACAACGAGTCATAATCGACTACAAAAGGTAACAAGCTAATATAGCTTATACTTCACAAGAAGGCCTGGCATTTGCCAGGCTTTCTGCATTTTGGCCAAAGCAAAAATGCAGCTGCTGCCCTTCATCAAAAAGCCAATGGCCAGCCTAGGCCACAAAGCCTATGCCCATCCCTGGCCATAATGCAGGTGATCAACCATGGTCATAATGCGCAAGCTCAGACATGGGGCTCATGCCTATGCGCAAAGCTTACAAGCACAGAAGGCTACCTTATCTGAATATGGTGGGCCAGTTGGGTTAGCTGTGGTTAAAAGGTTAAGTTTGCATGAGCAAATAGTCCATATTAGGCAAAGAATTTGTGATTAAGCTCTAAACTAATAGCGATTGAAAGTGTTTTGAGTTACAATCTTGCGTTCTATGGGCAATGCATTTTAGCCCAGATGGATCAGAATACGGGGCTACCCGCATTTATTAGTCGCGGCTCATTTTAGAGTCGTTCATGGTTGCATCCTAGTCTCATTGAGACTTGGGTCATCAGTCATAGTTTGAAGAGACTTTCTAACACATGTCGATACCGTTTGACTTCAGCTTGATTATTGACAGCTTGCCACTCCTTGGCATCGGTGCTTTAGTTACCATTGAGATCACTGCTATGTCAGTGTTCTTAGGTACCTGTATCGGTCTTTTTGTCGGTATTGCTGAGCTGGCACGTTATCCGTGGATCCGAATCCCTGCAAAGATCTACGTAGACTTTATTCGCGGCACTCCACTGCTCGTACAGATTTTCATCATCTACTTTGCACTTCCAATCGTATTTGGAACCAGAATTGAGCCGTTTGTAGCTGCAGTTGCAGCCTGCTCCATTAACTCTGGTGCTTATGTAGCTGAAATCTTCCGTGCAGGTATTCAGTCCATTGACAAGGGTCAGATGGAAGCTGGTCGTTCATTAGGTATGTCCTGGACTCAGACCATGCGTTACATCGTGATCCCTCAGGCTTTCCGTCGCACCATCCCTCAGCTTGGTAATGAGTTCATCGCCATGCTTAAGGACTCCTCATTAGTATCCGTTATCGGCTTCGAGGAGCTGACTAGAAAGGGTCAGTTAGTTATTGCATCCACATACGGCTCTCTTGAGATTTGGACTGCAGTTGCGATCATCTACCTGATTATGACCTTAACTATCACCCGCTTCGTGGCTTACCTCGAGAAGCGTTTCAATTAGTAATTTAGTCACAGCAAACAGCAGCGCATCATTTGCTTAGCGCTGCTATCAAAACAAGCTTTAAAGCCAAAATTATGATGCAAACACTAGCCATCATAAGTTGCTCTTTAGCTTGTATATGTTGTGAACAGGTACTTAGAGATTTATTAGAGGCCAGCTATGATTAAGATTCGTGGTCTGAAAAAGAAGTACGGCAAGAACGAGATCCTCAAGGGTATCGATCTTGATGTAAACAAGAGCGAAGTAGTGGTTGTTATCGGCCCATCAGGCTCTGGTAAGAGTACTTTACTGCGTTGCGTTAACTACCTGGAGGTTCCAACTGACGGTGTTATTGCTATCGATGGCGAAGAGATTACTCGCAAGGTAGACATCAATACCATTCGTGCTGAAGTAGGTATGGTGTTCCAGCACTTCAACCTCTTCCCTCACATGTCTGTTTTAGACAATATTACCCTTGCTCCAATCAAGGTTCGTGGTAAGAGTAAAGAAGAAGCTGAAAAGATTGCCTTAGAGCTCTTAGATAAGGTAGGTCTTAAGGATAAGGCTGCTTCATTCCCATCTCAGCTCTCTGGTGGTCAGCAGCAGCGTGTAGCTATTGCTCGTGCCTTAGCAATGCAGCCAAAGATCATGCTCTTTGATGAGCCAACCTCCGCACTTGACCCAGAAATGGTTAAGGAAGTACTCGAGGTTATGAAGCGCTTAGCTGAGTCAGGTATGACCATGATGGTTGTAACTCACGAAATGGGCTTTGCTCGTGAAGTAGCTGATCGCGTAATCTTCGTAGACGGTGGCAAGATCCTGGAGATGGGCCATCCAAACGAAGTATTCGAGCATCCAAAGGAGAAGCGTACTCAAGAGTTCTTAAACAAGATTCTCTAAGCGCAACTACCCATGCTTTAAAAAAGGCTCTTACCATCTAGGTCAGAGCCTTTTGTATTTTTAGCTCTGGCAAAATTGAAAGAATGTCCCAAAGGCCAAATAACTAACAGCCTAAACCCAAACCTCGTCCATCATACAAATCACATCACTAAAACCATCATCATTTACGCTTGATGGTCGCAAGTATCAACAAAAAGCGCTTATCTATCGCAGCGGCTCAAGATTCTCCGCCCGTGCATCATTATTGTTAATAATCCCTTATAATTACGTGTGCTTTTCTTATTTAGCATCCGCACTTTATAGCTAGCACGGCGTGCAAAAACAACTGCATCCCATGCCACGCTATAACTACTATGCGAATCTATTAAGCAGCAAGGTCCATTAGCTTATTTGCCTACAGGGAGTTACCACATGTCCAATACAGATGAACTCAAGACTTCACAGCCACGAGACAATTGTGCATCCACTCCCGTAGCTAAAGCCAAAGCTGCCCCAAAAGCAGATCAAAAAGCTGCACCAAAAGCCGCGCCTAAGCGCAAAGCATCTGACGTTAAAGCCGCCCCAAAGGCAGCGCCAAAAGCCACGGCAGCTAAGGCTGATCCAAAAGGCACAGCAGCCAAGGCTGATCCAAAAGGCATAGCAGCCAAGGCTGCTTCAAAAGAAGCTTCAATAACAGCTCCAACAGTGGCTCAAAAAGCCGCCACTGCCAAGAAAGATCCTAGTGCTGCAGATACAACAGCTACTGTTAGTGCACCGACTACAGCTCCAAAGGATCAATCACCTGCAGCCACTGTTAAAACAGAAGCTAAGGTAGAGATTAAGGCTGACACTAAGAGTGCAACAGCCACTGTCGCATCAGCTCCAAATACAGCTGAGCAAAACAAGGCTGAACCAAATGCCGAGGTAAAGACTGGGCTTAAGCATCAGAGCAAGGCATCAGCTGCAGCTAGCAATGCTAAAGCATCAGAAGATACAGCTCCTACATCTGCTAATGCCGCCGAATCAGCAGCTGCTTCCAATGCATCTGCAGCTTCAAGTGCTGCTAGTGCTGATGCAGCGAAAGCAGAGTCTACTGCAAGCGCTAATGCAGCAAAGGCAGAGTCGACTGCTAGTGCTGCCAAGGAGGATGCTAGCGATCGCAGCAAGGCTCAAGCTAAAGCAAAGGCTAAGAGCGGTGGCAAAAAGGTTATGGGCTCGGGTGGTGAAGAGGATGTGGAGCACGCTGGTTTTGATCCAGATCAGTGGCAACAGCTTCTGGATGTAAAGTACTGGCCATCATGGTTCGCGCTAGGTATTTTGGCTGTACTTGCTTATGTGCCAAATCGCATTCGTGACTTATTTGCTATCTTGATTGCTTATCCACTGTCTCTTATTAATATCCGCTTTAAGAAGGTGGTATTTGCTAATTTACGTACTGCATTTCCGGAGAAGTCAGAAAGCGATTACAAGGAAATTTACCGTAAGCTTTTAACTCACGCCATCATTACTGGATTTGCCTTTGGTGAAGGTGTTTTCCTGCCACGCTTTATGGTTGAGCGTAGCTGGATTGTGAAAAATCCTGAAGTACTCAAAGCGGCTTTAGATGATAAGCGCCCAATCATTTTCTGTGTACCACATACCTTCTCATTAGATCGCGGTGGTCTGTATTTAACTGCCAATCGCCTTCCAATGTTTGGTGTAGCCAATGATCAATCTAACCCAGTGTTCAACTGGTTTATGAACTATCAGCGCGTGATCTATGGCGGTACTATGCATACCCGTGCTGCAGGCTTTAGATCAATTTTAAAGGCTCTCAAGCAAGGTCGTCATTGCTACTTCCTGTGCGATGAGGACTTAGGCGATGATGTACCAAATGTCTTTACCGACTTTTATGGTGTGCCAAAGGCTATGGTAGACACTCTGCCAAAGATGGCCCGTTTAACCAAGTCTCAGGTAGTAGTTTTAACCATTACTTACAGCATCTCCAAAGCACGCTATGAGCTTGAGTTTACCCGTTTAGACGATTTCCCATCTAACGATGTTGTAGCCGACTTAAACCGTGTAAATAAGGTCTTTGAACAGCACTTAAGTGGCCATATTGAGCAGTATATGTGGTTCTTACGCTTGTTTAAGACTCGTCCTGATTTACGTTACTTTACTGACTGCTATGCTGATTGTCATGGCACTAAGGACGCTAATAGTATCAAGGTTGACTACTATCACCGTCGTGTTCCTCTATTTGAGCCTCAGATAGTATGGGATGGTTACGTACCTCCAAAGGACTATAGCGAGATTGCTGCTAAGTTAAAGGCTGAAGAAGAGGCTAAAAAGGCCAAAAAAGCCTAACACTCTTAGACACATACATCTAAAGGCTTTAGCTCCATGCTAAGGCCTTTTGTCTATCTAAGAGCCTAAAACCACCATTTGCTGCGCAAATAGGACAAAAGCCAGCCAGTGAACCAGCCAGCAAGCTAGTAGGCAATGCCCAAAAGACATGTTGGTAGCTAAGTGGCCAAAAGCCAGCCAGCAAGCAATCAAGCAATGGGCTATTAGTTAGTAGATCACTATGCTCGTACTTATGCTCGACTCATTTGATGCTCAAAAAGCAAGATTAAATGAAAATGTCGGCTATGCTTTAAAGCCTGTTATGCCGATAGAGCTCAACAGCTGAGTGCCAGCAGTGGTGAGTGCAGTTCTGTGCTTATGCTGCAGGATTGATGTGCGTAGTGAACGCTGAGCGTCTCTGGCCGTTGTTTAGGTTTTGTTCTACGGCGTGGACGTGCCTATGTGGGAGTGCTTGGTTTTAGCGTGAAGCTAAAGCGCTAGTAAGAGGGGATGGCCATAAAGTTTGGCCAGATGAGTTGATTGCGCTGCTCAAGATCTGATGGGATGATGGGCTGATGCGAGATTAGCGAGTTGGGTTTACGCTTTTAGTTATTGCTGGGCAGTAACCTTGGTGTTTTCATCGCGCTTGACAGCATCTTGCAAGTGCTGACGGGCAAGCTGTTGCTGCTTGTAGAAGGTAGCAGCATCGGTTTGCTCTTTGACCTTGGTAGTGAACTTAGTGATATTGTGCTTAAGTGCGTAGGCAGACATGCCGGGCTGCTTTGGTCTGCCGGTTTGGGCCTTTGGAGCATTGCTTGGCTCCTTAGGCATGGCACTGTTTCCAATCTGAATTGGGTCGCCTAAGAAAGTAGGCTGAGTGTTCCAAAAGTAGATATCGAAGATGCACTTAATTCTGGCAAAGAACTCTCTTACATAAACGCTGTAGTGAGAGAGGATAGACTTTGGATCAGATGCATTAAATGCAATTGCCTCCATGCCTAAGTTCTTAGCAATGAACAGAGCACGCTCGTTATGGAACTCTTGAGAGATGATGGTGACACTCTTGAGCATAAAGACCTTGTTGGCACGCGCTACTGAATCAATAGTAGAGAAGCCTGCATAGTCAGAGACGATGCGATCTTTTGGAACACCAGCCTTGATTAAGGCATTAGTCATCTGACGTGGCTCATTGTAAGAGATGTGCTGATTGTCACCAGAGACCAAAACATAATCGATCTTACCTTTACGGTAGAGCATAGCTGCTGCACGAATACGATTGGTGAAGAATGGGTTTGGATTACCATCTGACATCTTAGAGGATGTGCCGAGCAATAAGCCTACCTCATTGTGAGGAATGTTATTGAGCGAATCGTAAGTGTCAAAAGCGCTAGCAGAGATTCTGAATAAAGCTAAGACAACGAAGATCAAGAAGCTGAGTAAGCAGATAAGCGAAATGTAGCAAAGTGCTCGGATGAAGTTTCCGAACTCGCTATCAAAGCCATTGCCATCAGAGGAGCGCTTTCTCTTTTTCACGTGTCCAACCTTTTAATGATGCTCTGCTATGTGCATAAGCATTGCTTAAATTATGAGAAATAAAGCCTTTGCTTAGGCCAATGTCTGCCTAGTGTAGCATGTTTGTGCTGATAGGCTGCGCCTATTGTTATCCTGCACAACAACCGCGCTTAATTGCGATACAAATATGCAAGTTAGTTACACTTTGCAGCGGTTTTGCATGACTTATATGCAAGTTGCAGCCGTATTAGCATGACATGAATGCATACTGCATCAGTATTAGCATGCTTTCATGCAAGAAGTCGCTGTGCAAGGCAGCGCTGCGGTGTGTTATAGACTCTGCAGCGCTGTTGCAGTGTAAGTGCGCATTGTGCTGACTGCTGCCGTGAGGCAGCATATTGCTCTTTGTGTGCAGTCGTGTGCTTTTAGAGCAGGTGCTTTACAAATTCGTACTTAGGCAGTTTGTCGTAGAGCATTTCGATCTCTTCGGCGCTGTTAAAGCGTACGCGCACGGTATAGGAAACGTACTTGCCATTAGCCGAGTTGCGTGAATCAATCACGCCATCAACTGAGGTGCACTCAGGGATCAGCTCATTTAAGATATCAACAAGCTTGATTGGCTGTGAATCTTCGTTATTCACGATGATGCGCATGTGCTGATCACATGGGAACTCAAGTAACTCTTTAAACTTGTACTGAGCCATAATTTTACCTACAAAAACATGGCAGCCCAAAAGCTGCCTTAATGAATCTAAGTAATAAAACCACTGTAGCTACAAAAGCTGTTGCGCTTTTAAGCCTGACCTTGCTGAGGCCTCGTCTTGTTTAGGCCTTGTGTTGTATTGGCCTATCGCTACGTAAGCGGTTTTTGCTTAAGGCGCTGTTGCCTAAGCTTTTGGCTGTATAAGCCGCTGTTGCTTAGGCTTGTGGCTGTATAAGCCGGCTTGCGTTGCTGATGCAAGGCTTTAGTTATGATGGCTGTTACTTGCCAAAGGCCATCATAATGCGATCCCATATACGGGATAAGAAGCCGCCTTCGCGAACATCTTCAGCAGCAACTAATGGGTACTGAGCCAAGATCTTATCGTTGAGCTTAAAGTCGATGGTACCAAGCTGAGTGCCAGCCTTAATTGGGGCCTCAAAGGTAGCCTGATTTAAAGCATAAGAGATCTTGATGCTCTGCTGAGCGCCACGTGGGATCATGATGTTAACTGGGGAGTTAATCGCTAAGTTTACAGTGTCACGATCGCCTAAACGCACAGGACGGTTTAAGAGGATCTTGCCTTGCTCAAATGGTTGATAGGATTCAAAGTAGCGGAAGCCATAAGAAAGCATCTGCTTTGAGAAAGAGGCACGATCAGATTCACTCTTAGCACCAATGACAGTGCCGATAAGACGCATATTGCCCTGAACTGATGAGGATACTAAGTTGTAGCCTACAGCAGAGAGGTGACCAGTCTTGATGCCGTCTACATTTAAAGTCTTATCCCATAACAGACGGTTACGGTTAGTCTGCTTAATGCCGTTGAAGGTAAATGACTTTTCAGAGTAGAGCTTATACTCCTCAGGTAAGTCACGAATTAAGGCACGGCCTAAGATAGACATGTCATAAGCAGTAGAGTAGTTCTGCTCATCAAATAAACCGTGAACGTTAGCAAAGTGAGTGTTGTTCAGACCTAATTGCTTAGCATAGGTATTCATAACACTGACGAAGCCTTCTTCAGAGCCAGCGAGCACAATAGCTAAAGCTACGCATGCATCGTTACCAGACTGAATCACAATACCCTTGTTAAGATCGCTAACCTTAACCTTCTTGCCCACCTCGATGAACATCTTGGAGGAGTCAGAGTACTTGTCTAAAGCAGCCCATGCGCTCTCAGGGATGGTTACATAGCTCTCAGGATCAAGACGACCGGCCTTGATCTCCATACCGATAACATAAGAGGTCATCATCTTAGTTAAAGATGCTGGCCAAATACGCTTGTGCTGATCGCGCTCAAAGAGCACCTGACCAGTGGCATAGTCCATTAATACCCATGACTCAGCATTAAAGGTTGGAGCCTCAGGAATAACGATTGGAGCAGCTGGAGCAGGGCTTGGCCCATTGGCAGTTGGAATAGCTGCAGGAGCAGCTGACTGTTGGGCACGAACAGCGGCAAATGGATCTGGGATCTGCTCGGCAAAAGAATTTGGGGCGATAAAGAAAGTGCCTAATGCAAACACTAGAGCATATTGCAGTTTCTTAAAGCCCTTACGGCTAAAAGTCGTAAGTTTGTGTCCGTTGCTGTGATCCATGCTTCCTCCGAAAAAATCAAACTGCCATATGCAGTTTAGCAATCTTGATAGCTACTTTAGCTTTGTAGCACACAGTGCAGGAAACTCTAAGCTAGAAGTCATTTCTTGTCGTAAAACTACCTGCACTGCAAACTAAAAGCGTGCCTTAAGCGTCAAGCTCTTAGCAAAACAAAACGATCTAAACCATGCACTCATTTCTAAGGCTAAGATCATTGCATTGCAATTGATGCTTGGCAATAGCTTTGTCAGGAAAGCTATTTTAGTGATCTCTTAAGGCACATCAAGGTCAGCGACAGGATCGCTGACCTTGCAAAGTTTGGATGATTATCCAAGGTTTAACTGCACCAAAGTGCAGCTAAGGTTGATTAAATTTCTAGCACGTAATCTTAGAGGTGCTTAATGAAGGCATCAGGGTAGCCTAATTGCTTCATGTACTCTAAGGTGGTGTGCAGATCGCTATTAGAGAGCGGTCCAACACGTACGCGGAAGAGGTTTTCCTCTTGCATGATGACTACAGGAAGAGGAGTTTGAGCTCTTAACTTAGCCTGTAGCTTAGATGCACCTGCTTGAGTTGAGGAGCTAAAGACCTGTACATAGCTGGTACCAGGAATAGCTGGGGTAATCTTGAACTCATCAGTAGACTGCACAGTAGTGGTTTGTACGGTTGTACTCTGAGTGACGACTGGAGCTGGTGGTGCTGCGTAATCTACGGTGTAGTTGGTAGCGCTGCTAGTATCAGCTACAGCACGTGGAGCAGGAGCGGCGCGTCCTTTTTTGTCATCATCGCCTAATGTATTTTCGATGATCTTGCCTGCTACATAGATGCCTGCGCCAATAGCTGCTGCAGTACCTGACTTAGGAGGCTTTGATACAGATGAACCATTGCCAAATACGCCGTTTAAAACACCAGCGATGACCTGACCGCCTACGCCTTGGGTCTTATCTGAAACATTGGAGCTACCACGCACATTGATAAGCTCAAGCTTAACCTTGGCCGTACCCTTGCGGGTCATATCAATGGCTTTAGCCGCACCTTCAGATAAGTCAATAATACGAGAGCCGTGGAATGGGCCGCGATCGTTAACACGCACGATTACGGCTTTGCCATTTTCAAGGTTGGTTACCTTTAAATAAGATGGTAAAGGTAAGTTCTTGTGAGCTGCAGTAAAGCCGCGCTGATCGTAGCGCTCACCATTTGAGGTGTTATTACCGTGGAAGCCTGGACCATACCAAGATGCAGTACCAACTTCCTGATAAGAACTGCAGCCTGTCCATACCATATAGTTTTGGCCTAAGACTTTGTAGTCTTTGTTACCGCCACGAGAAACAGGCTCGTACTTTGGCTTAGCGCCAGGTACACCCTTGACGATGACTTTTTCTGACTGTGGGTATGGCTTGGTCTTGTTTGGACCAGTACCGTAGGTATAGCCATCACCTGCCTTAGAGCCATGGGTGGTAGTAACTACATCATCTAAGCTAGATGCGCAACCGTTGAGTAACAGCGCACTACAACCAAACGCGGCCGCTAAGATGACACTGCTGAATTTGAGCTTGTTAGCCTTCATAAACTATATAGATTTTAAGATTGAATGAAAAAAACTGTTGAACCCGCTAAAGTAAATCTAAATCCACTGCCTTAAATCATCTTAAGCATGTATATGCATACTTGCTGCAGCTTGCACCAGAGTCACTAGATAACTCTTATTGCTAAGATCATAGCTTTGCCCTTACTTGCTCATATGAGCCTAAAAAGCTCACAAGACCTTTATTTGTTCTTATGGGTCTTAAAAGCTCACGTGGCCTTTAAGTGCTCTTATTGGACTTAACGCCGATCATAAAGAGAGGAGCTATTTTTTTATTATCAAGCAAGCAGGCCATGATCTTGCGCTCATTTTGGCAAGGCTATGAGTGTTAGTTCATTTGGGCAAGGCCATGATTGATAGCTTGTTGTGGCCTTGCCTGTAGCAACGAAGCTACTAAACGGGTTATGTAAATTGGTCCTTACTGGGTCTTGCCCTTAACTGGAACGTAAGTGCCCTGGTTTAACTTGGCCTGACGATAGCCCTGAGCAATAGCCTCAGAGAGCTCGAAGACGGCACGAGCATAAAGTGGGCTCTTGTTATAGCGAGTAATGGTGTAGAAGTTTGACAGAGCAACTTGGTAGTCATACTTACCACCCTCAAGCTCGAATGCGTACAGACGAACCTTTTGATCAGAGGTAAGAGCCACCTTGGTGGTGATACCGGCAGCAGTTAACTCATTTGGAGTTAAATCCCACTCCTTTTTAACTAACTTATCTAAAGTAGCCTTGGAAACGCCTTGACCTTTAACACCCTTTAAGTGCACTGGATACATAACAGCAGCGCCAGTAGTCCAGCCATGACCTCTAAAGTAGTTAGCTACAGAGCCGATAGCATCAGAGCTGTTGTTAAAGAGGTTAACGTGCTGATCACCATCAAAGTCGATGGCAAAGTTTAAGTATGAGCTTGGCATGAACTGACCCATACCCATAGCGCCAGCGTATGATCCCTTGATGTCAGTTAAGTTCCAGCCTTCACGCTGAGCAAGCTTTACGTAGTTGGCAAACTCTTTTGAAAAGTAAGCCTGACGAGCTGGGTAGTGGAAACCTAAGGTATAGAGTGCATCTAATACCTTCCAAGTGCCCATAGAAGAACCATAGAAGGTCTCAACACCGATAATGGCACAGATGATCTCTGGAGCTACACCGATCTCATTACGAGCACGCATAAGCTCTTGCTCGTGCTTTAAGTAGAACTCAACACCGCCTTGAATGCGCTTATCTGTCATAAAGAGCTTGCGGTACATATACCATGGCTTGCCCTCATAAGGACGATTCATGGCATCGATGATCTTCTGCTGATACGTAGCTGCAGTGATAGCTTCATTTAAAGCACTGCGCTCAACACCTGCATACTTAGCAAGTTCGTCTAGATTTACATCAGCTGCTTGAGCTGAAGCAGAGATGGTAAAGGTAGCACTAGTTAAGGCTAATGCACTGGCAGTTACGAAAAGAGAGGACTTGATTTGCTTAAACATTGCGATGGGCTCTGTCAGTCAGATAAGAGGCCGTATCAGAAAGGCTACAAAGGGCCAATCTGCCATATAAAATCACCTCTGATCTTGAGCTTAAAACTCTCACAACATCAGAGGAATTGCATCTAGGACAAGTTTGTCCGAAATCCAATAGAATAGCACAAGTATGTGCTTTTATTAAGATCTTAAGATCGAAAGCAGCGCGATTTGACTTGCAAAGATCAGAGAGTTTTACAAGATCTCAAACTATCGTAGTGATCTTGCTTGTCAGTCCCAATTTAATTGAGTTTTTCGGCCTCACAAGTATGCCTGCAAAAACTTAGTTGAAGCTTAGTTTTGCTAAGATTAATACAAGTTTTTTTTAACCCAAGCCCCGTCCAAAAACCATGATCTTGCCATATGACAGCCATGATCTTTATTAGTGTATGTCAGCTCACCACGATCTGTAAGTAATGATCTCAACTACCTAAGATCTTAAGATCTTAAGATCATCACACCTCTGCAAAAAAGATCATAGCCCACTCCAATACAATGCCTCAAACTAAGTAAAGATCACAGGGCACTTTCTGGCTAGCTTTGCAATCAGACTGCTTGCCCATCATCATGACATCTTGCTGTTTAAGTGGATCTCTTTCCCGTCATCATGGCATCTGAGCTTTATGAGCAAGCCTCTTAGCCATGTCCTTAAGATCTTAAAGGGTTGGCAACATGCTGCAGCTCTGCTAAAGGTATATGAACAGGGCAAAACATCAAGATCTTGGGGTGGCAGCAAGCTTAAGGCTGCTGCCAAGTAATGGTGTGATCTTATTGCATGATCATGGCACGATCGGGAGCGTGGAGATCAGCTGCTTACGAATGGTTGATGATCGCTTTTTTTAGTTACGCGACGAGAAGTAGGTTTGTTTCTTGTGCGTGTGGATCGACATGATGATGCCGAAAGTAACGGCTAGAATAATCATCGAGGTTCCTCCATAACTTACCATTGGTAGAGGAACGCCTACTACTGGCAGAATACCGCTCACCATACCGATATTAATGAAAATATAGAACGGCAATGTGAATGTATAAGTACCAGCTAAGATACGATCAAAGTTGCTACGAGCATTAAGAGTAATATAGACACAGCGAGAGATGATGAATAAGTAAATGCTCATCAAAATAAGGAAGCCGATAAGACCGGTTTCTTCAGCCAGAACTGCAAAGATAAAGTCGGTATGAGGCTCAGGGAGGAAGTCTAGCTGTGATTGTGATCCTTGTAGCCAGCCCTTGCCGTAGATGCCGCCTGATCCAATCGCGATCTTGGACTGAATAATGTGGTAACCAGCGCCTAGTGGATCCGATTCAGGATCAATTAAAGTGAGCACACGTTGCTTTTGGTAATCATGGAGAACATAGTTCCACATAATCGGGATCGCCACGCCCACTAGACCAATACCAGCTGCAATCCACCAGAAACTAAGGCCAGCTAAGAAAATAGCAATTACACCTGATACCGCTACTAAGATACCGGTACCAAGATCAGGCTGCAGCACTATGAGAATAGTTGGAGCGCCTACTAATAAGAAAGCCAAAATAATGTTGGTGTTCTTTGGTGGCAGGGAGTCACGGGCTAAGAACGCAGCAATAGTTAAAGGCATGGTGAGCTTTAAAAACTCGGAAGGTTGCAGACGCATAAAGCCGATATTTAACCAACGCTGTGCACCTTTCGAGATGTCGCCAAAGAGCTCCACTAACACTAGCATGATCAAGCTAAAGATATACAAGTACAAAGCACCTTTAGCTAGGTACTTTGGTGGGATCTGAGCAAAGAGGATCATGGCTGCAAAAGCTGCAGAAGTACGGACTACCTGACGCTCAAGCATCTCGATATGCTGACCAGAGGCTGAGTACAGCACAAAGAGCGACAAAGCTAAACACATGAATAAACCTGAGAGCAATGGCAGGTCGATATGCCAACGCTGTAGCAGTGACAAGTTACCGTTGTCATCAGGCATTTCTAAGTTAGAGTTTTCTGATTTTGCCATCTTCGCTCTCACATGTGTTGCAAGTTACAAGCACTTGCAGCATCAGTCTTTTAGCTAAAAAAATTTCTGTATAACGCCACACCATCAGCCTTGCCAACATTGTACTTGGCTAAGCCGTGCAATTGGCCAATGGCATTGGCATTTAATTGCTAGTCCAATGCCAATTAATTGCCATTAAATTGCTAGTACAATGCCAATTAATTTCCATTTAATTGGCAACGAGGCTTTTGCATGGAAGTGTTGGGGCCATGGTCCTTAGTTAGGTGTGTCTTGAGTGTTGTTAGCGGACTTCAACCGTGCCGCCCATACCAAACTTCATGGTCTTAGGCTTTGAGCTGCCCATGTAGCCATTTGGATAAAGCTCAAAGTACCGATCCATGAGCTTACGGACTACCGGAGCACCAACTGAAGAACCGCCACCGGCGTTCTCAAGAATGATACCAACTAAAATTCGTGGTCGATGATATGGGGCAAAAGCAACGAACAGCGCATTATCACGGTGCTCGGCTTTAAGCGCATCGGCGTTGTATTTTTCACCTTGCTTAATAGACACCACCTGAGCAGTGCCTGACTTACCAGCAGCCTTGTATTTGGTACCAGCAAAGGCACGACGACCAGTACCTTCTGGGCCATTAACCACGAGGTACATGCCAGCACGGCCTACATCGAAATAACTCTTGTCTTTAACCTTGAAGTAAGTGCTATTGAGCGGATCTTTAAAGGTCTGCTCAATCTTCATCGATTTTGGATCGACGATATCTTTCATTAAGTGTGGGGTAACAAAACGACCATGATTTGCCAGTACAGCATGAGCTTTGACAAGCTGAATCAAGGTAGTTGTCCAATAGCCCTGACCAATACCAATAGGTACTGTATCACCTAAGTGCCATGGCTGTTTAAAGCGACGCTGTTTCCATTCAGCAGAAGGATTTACGCCTAAGGATTCTTCGGAGATATCCACTCCTGAGATCTTGCCAAAACCAAATTGATCAAGATACTTGTTAATAGTACCGATACCTGCACGGTTCGCTAAATCGTAGAAGTAAGTATCAGCAGATACTTCAATTGCACGATAAGCATCTAACCAACCATGGCCCCAGGCACGCCAGTCACGGAAGCGGTGAGTAGAACCTGGCAGCATAAATGCCGGTTGACCAAAGAATGAAGAAGTTGGGGTAATGAGATTCTCATTTAAACCCATAACGGCCAAAAGTGGCTTAATAGTCGATGCTGGAGAATAACCACCTTGGGTCACACGATTAATGAGTGGTCGTCCAGGGTTGTTAAGCAGCTGATTGAACTCCTTTTGACGAATGCCTCTAACAAAGAGGTTTGGGTCATAAGATGGATTGGAGTAAAAAGCTAAGATACCGCCAGTAGCAGGCTCAATTGCAACAATAGCACCCTTGTGATCGCCAAGTAGTTCTTGGGCATAGTACTGCAGACGTATATCTAAAGTTAAGGTGATATCACGACCATGAATTGGCGGATTGTACTTTAAGGTACGCAGAATCTGGCCGTGGCTGTTAACCTCAACCTCACGTGAACCAGTGATGCCATGCAGCTCGTCTTCATAGAACTTTTCAATACCGAGCTTACCAATAGCCTGTGTACCTTCGTAGTTATCAATCTTGCCTTGCTCAGTAAGATTGTCTACGTCGGTGGTGTTAATTCGAGATACATAACCAATGGCATGAGTGGTTGTGGTATCAAATGGGTAGTAGCGCTTTAAGTTAGAAGCGATCTGTACGTTTGGATAGCGATGGCGATTAACGGAGAACAGGGCGATCTGTTCTTCGTTAAGCTGATCGGCAATTTCTACACCGGAAAAACGCTGACGAGTACGAGACTGACTTAAGATGGTTTTGATGTCAGACTCAGCTAAGTTTAAGGTTAAGAGCTTATCTAAGGCCTCAACTGTTTCTCGGGTGTCGATATTCTTGTTTGGGAAAATGACTAAGTGGAAAACAGGGCGATTTTCAGCTAAAACAACGTGGTTGCGATCGTAGATAATACCGCGCTGTGGTACTACTGGCAGTATACGAATACGGTTTACGTTAGAGCGAGTTTGATAGTCATCATAAGAGAGCACCTGCAGGTAGTACAGGTTGCCAAATAAGATCGCAAAGCAGACAAAGACAACGCAGCAGCCAATGAACACGCGCAGACGGAAAATGCGATTCTCCTGCTCGACGTTTTTTACTTTAATGGCCGAGTTCTGCTTGAGCTTGCGTTTCTTATCTTTCTTATTGAATAGAGCACGCTCTTTCTCTTTGCGTTTTTTGGAAAACACAGACTACTTCCTAACACTCTTCCTGAACGCAGGACTCAAACATACTACAGCCAAAGCTATAGCAACCACAACAGTTGCACCATGCTAAGAGCCACAAGAGGCCTCTAAAACTAAGCGCAATCACTAGATCTTGCACTAGAGCATTTCGCATCATGCTCAAATTATCTCTAGTGACTAACTTGTGCCGCCCTCAAGCATGTGCGCAAGTTATCGCTGCACCTCATGCAAATGCCACTAAGCAACAGCTAGTAACCAAATGCCACTAAGCTAATGTCGGCTGCCAAAGGCATCAGGCAAATGCCGTAAGGCAAGATTCTTTAGCCAAATGCCATCAAGCACATGTCATATGCCAAAGGCATCAGGCAACGGCCTTTAGCAAAATGTATTTAGCTTACAGCCATCAACACGCCAAGTTGCGATTGACCTAATGCAAGTCAATCTAAGCTTATGGGCATAGAAAATGGCATAGCTTAGTCAAAGCAAGTGACTATAAATTACTCGCGGTGATATGGCATACCAGCATCAATGCTATAGGCACGATACAGTGCCTCTGCAATTACTACGCGTACCATTGGGTGAGGCATAGTAAGCTTAGATAGAGACATGGTCTCGTTAGCTTTGCTTAAAACCTCTTGAGTAAGGCCCTCTGGACCACCAATGATGATGACAACATCACAGCCCATTTGCTGATAGTCATGAACCTTAGAGGCTAGCTCCATCGAGGTAAACTGCTTGCCATGCTCATCAAGAGCAATGATGTGGGCGCGTTTTGGTAAAGCCTCTAAGATGGCCTTGGCCTCAATTTCCTTAGCCTTGCCGGAGGTTGACTTACTTACGCGGCGTACTGGCTCAATTTCTTGGAGCACTAACTGCATATGAGGAGGCATACGCTTTTGGTACTCGGTAAAACCAGTAGTCACCCACTGCGGCATCTTAGTGCCAACAGCTAACAGTATAAACTTCACGTCCCACCCCAAACAGGCATTGTAAATAGTATTGCAGCCAATATAGCTTCACTAACCTAACTTTAAGTGAAGCTATGAGCATCAGTCTTAATCAAAAAGGATTAAGGCTTTAAGCTAAATTAGGCTTAGGCATCAGACTCAGAAAGACCAGCAGCCATGGACTGATAGAGGTTTTCAAGCTGATAGCGCTCACGCTCAGACTCTTGCATGACGTGAACCATTACTACACCAACGTCAGCAATAACCCACTTACCCTCTTGCTCACCAGAAAGAGAAACGCCATGAATGTCGTGCTTAGCAAGGTGCTCAACTAAACGATCGGCAACAGCGCAGACGTGACGGTTAGAAGTACCGGTGGCAATAACCATTACATCGGTAATTGAGCAGTGCTCACGTACGTCAATTGAAACCATTTCCTGGGCCTTAGAAGAGTCTAATGAGGCCATAACGAGATCTAAAATCTCTTCGGTGGTGTAATCTTTTGAACTGATCAAGAGAGTTTCTTCCCAAAAATCTTATACAAGCTCTGTGCAATGCTTTTAACTAAGCAGTCAGTAGATGCATGAGTACATCATCGTTGATGTATGTTTACATCAATGGTAATGGCACACAGAAAGCGAAAATAAGCAAAATGTCTTCGCGCTAACATCTATGTTAAATCCATATTTAATAAAGTTAGTCTCAAAGCAAAGCTGAAACGATAACTTATACAAAAGCCAAACGGCTTTTGCAAGCGTTTTTTGATTTGTATGACGAAATTAGTCAGCAAGTAGTCTGCAGATTGTCTAATTAGACATCTTAAGTGCGTTTTGGTTTCACCACAGAGGCAAAAAAACTTAGCAAAACCCAAAGCAACAATCAGCGCAAATACTAAATACCCAATTCATCCTAGCCATCACCATAAGCTGATCTTACAGAAAGTTATTAGCTAGATAGATTATTAGAGCGCACAGCTACTACGCCATTCTTTTAGAAGCCTTAGCTGTACCTGCCAAGCCTAGAACTGACTATGTTTTGCAAATACAAACTTGCTAATTCTTTCCTAACAGAGCAAGGCTAGAGTGGTGGTAGATAGTTTAGTTATGAGGATTTCAAATGAATACTAAATTGATATCACTGCTCAGCGCCTTATTTCTAGCCACTGTGCTCAGTGCTTGCAGCTCTAATGCAGATAATGTTGTCAATGAGCAAGAGGCTTCTCAAGCAGATGAAAAGTCAGATTCAAGTTCAACATGGGAAGAAACCTATGTGAATGACGTCTACCCAGATATCTCATAGCAATAAAGCTGCTCAGCCGCTTGCTACACGCAGCTGCTTAGATGGTGCTGCAGCTTAGTTGCTGCAGCAGTCTGGGTGCAGCACGTATTTGTGGGCTGATAGCTGCAGCTTAGTTGGTGCTGCAGCTGTTATGGATGGCTGTGTGTGAGTTAGAAGTAGAAGTGCTTGAAAACGCCTACTTGCAGGCGGTCACACAGGGCAGTTAAGAACTCAGCTGAGTTTGATGGGAGACGCAGACCAGTTTCATTCATGAGGCAAGAGGTCTCGCCCTTAGCATCCTTAAGCTCGGATTGATGAGTTAAGAAAGCTGAAACGTACTTAAAGGCTGCATAGAGGTTTTGAGCAAACTCGCTGTTCTTAAGTTTTGGATCCATGATGCTCTCAGACTCATCCCAATCTACCTCAGGAAGATTGTCGTCACGTTCAAGAATAGTAAGTGGCTCATCCTCTTCATTAGAGATCATGAAATAGCCCATCTCACGGACTAAATCACAAATAGCTTTGTCCTCATCTAAGGTGAAGGTGACGCTATTGTTAAGCCAAGATCCGTCATAGCAAAAAGAAATAGCGATTTCGTCTAAGAAGACATTTTTGTCCGTGGTGTTGGTGCTCACTAAGCTTGGAGCAAAGCTATCGTCCTTTGGCTTATTGTAAGACAGACGACCAATCATCAGACCACTTAAACGACCGCACTCAGGGCATTCGCTCAGATCAAAGACTAAGTTCCAAGCTGGCATCTTGTAAAAGAGATCACAGGTGTTTAATAACACAGGATCGCCGTGATCTTTAGCTTTTACATGGATGATCTCGCGGTTTAATGCGAGGGACTGATAGAGCATTGGAGTGGTCAGAGCGCCAGTAAGATCATCGTGATCGGCGCTTTGTACATTAAAGAATGACTCTGACATGCCCTTGCCATCCATGTTCAAGAGAGCCTTAGCCACTTTGTACATGTCAGCATAGACACTGTGAGTAGTGCTTAAGGTTGAGGTGCCCTTGTAATTGCTTAAGATGGCATTGATGATCTTGTTAGCCTCTAAAGCTGCACCAGAGAGCTCGGCACTATCTTTATTTACACCACCTTTAGCGCTAGCAGAGCCCTCTTTATCTGCATGGCTCTTGCCTTTACCACCTTTGCTGCCACCTTTGTTAGCTTGCTGAGCTTTGTTTTGCATATGCTCAACGTGCAGACGGAACAGATTGTGGAAATCTGAAGTAGCCTCATCATCCATTGCAAGGTCTTCAAAATAGTCTGCAGCAGCGCAGATAAGGTTAGTTAAAAAGGCCTGCTCGTTCTCAGTCATAAAATTTCACGCGCTCCCATTAATACAAGCAGGCAGTGGTGGCATATGTGATCACCACAGTGCAAGCTGCATTAAATGACGCGTCCTCCAAAATATATGTTAACGATGGACAAGATGAGACTACATTGCCTCTAAAGTTCGTCTTTTGTGAGGCAAGGTAGTGATTTGATTACCAGCATCTTTAAGCTGGTATTGCTTTAATTACCAGCAAATTTAAGCAGGTAGTGCTTTTATTACCAGCAACTGTAAGCAGGTAGTGCTTTGATTGCCAGTAAGTTTAAGCTTTGAGTGCTTTAGTCAAGGTACAGATGGGTAACAGCTGATGGGGTGCCAATAAGCTCGAATGGATCGTTTGGATCAATGCGAGTATTGGCACTTGGGTTGGCTGCAAAAGAGGTCTTATTACCCTGAGCATCCTTAAGCTCACCACTGTGCTTTAAGACATAGGATAAGTAAGAAACAATGAGCTTCACAAACTCATGGTTTTCAGCAGCCTGAGCCTTAACTTCCTCAACATTTTCACCCTCAATCCAGGTGCTATCAAAGAGGTTGTCGTTAAAGAAAGCAAAGGTAGCATCGATAGACTGACCAACAGTAGTGGTCTCATCAATGGCAATGGTAGGGCCAAGATCAAACTTACCGTCTTTAAAGAAGATTAAGGTAGACAGATAGTTCATCACTGAGGCTGGTTCACCGGCTACTTTAACGCTTGCCTTTAACTCCTCAGGCATATCATCAGGTGCATTTGGGATTTGACCAATGAAGGAGCGAGCAAAGCTAATACCGGCTACTTCTTTGCCTAAGTACTTTATGTCGTGATCCATTACATTGATTAACACGGACCACTGAGGGAGTTTGATAAGCTCGGCGGTGTTTAACTTTAAGTCTTCGCCATTAGCTACTTGAGGAGCCATGTGAACAATAGTTCTGAGCTTTTCGGCTGGAAGCAAGTGGTTGGCAATTAAAGGTAAGTAGAGATCACCCTCAACACTGTTGCTCTGCTCATCAGCATTCTTATCGCCAAAAACATCTGGCTTAATCTCAAGAAAACCAAAGATAGCTAGCAGCATGTCAATTGATACATAGGCAGTATCAGTAGGCCATGGTGCACCATCAGCAAAGTTATTCTTAATGCTGCTGCAGCGGCCCACGTTTACGGCCTTGCTAAGCGGAGCTGCATCAGCAATCACGCCATCGATGAGCTCATGAATAGATTTGTCAAAGTCAGCTGCATCAGTAAAACAAATTGTTTTCACTTGTTCCAAGATAAATTCCCTCCAAAATAATGAGTCATCTTACCACAAGCCCATTAAGACAATATGAGACAAACTATCCTAGCTCGCCTCATAAACAATACATGCTGATCCAGCCAAAAATGCTTTGTGCATCCTGCAAATAAGGCTTTGCTGAACCAGCAAATTATGCTTTGCGCATCCAGCACCATTTGACCAATGGCGATCTTAAAATCTATTCGATCTTAAGAATGGTCTTGCCCTCTAGATTTGGGGTTAACAAGATCGGACTATCTTTAGATAAAGGAACACTCCCAACAGGGTTAGGTTTAAGCGTTGCGCTCTTACCATTAGTCTTTTTGAGCTTATCAAGATTGTTAAGAACAAAGATCAAGTAAGTCAGCATGAGGATTGCTAGATTTTTGAATACTTCGATTGCTTCATCATAAGCGTCATTGAGCCCCAAATGTCTAGCTGTGCGATTAGCTCTTTCTACGTGAAGTGTAATGGCCTCTTCAAGGGATTGACCAATGGTTAAGCTATCATCAATTCTAAGCTCAAGTAGAGGAACGCATTTTTCTTCATCAGTAAATGCAGCTAGAGATAAGAACCTAAATGGTTTTGCATCTGTGTCGGCGTTGAGCTTAGTGATGTCATCTGAGCTTCTGTAGCCACTACAGAAGCTAAAGGCACCAAATGTAAAGCCGCCAAACGCGTGCGCATAGTTGAATACGTTGACAACAATATCCCACTGAGGAAGCTTGCCAAGCACCGTAGAACTCAAGCTTAAAACATTACTATCAAGCTCAAGTTTTGGAGTGCGGATCATGGTGGAGAGCTTCTCAAAATTGAGGAAGTGGTGGATTTTACGCAGTTCATCTTGGATATCACGTATGATCTTTAACTTAATCTCATTGTGAATAAGATCACTTTGCACTGGGATATCTTTAGCCAAAGCATAGTAGATCACCTCATCTGGCACATACACCTCATCATATGGCCACTTAGGCAGGTTTTCGTCTAGCCCCTGCATTGACATGCTTCTTAAGCAATTGATATCTCTAGAAAACTCTTTGGCTGAGCGAAAGTAGTTTTTGATCACATCAATGTGTAACTTTGCATAATCAGTTGCAGTACGAACCTTTTTGGCTGCGATTGAACCTTTCATGAAAAATCCTTTAGATGGTGCTAGACACGATATGGATGCCTAGCACGATATACAAAAAGCTCTGTTATGGCTTTCTCTTAGTCAAGGTAGAGGTTGCTTGCTCTCTTGTAGCCTTGGCTTAGTCAAGGTAGAGGTTGCTTGCTCTCTTGTGATTGCTATAAATACGGCTTTTGAAAGTCTCCATATACAGGTCTTTAGGTGGATTAGGCCTAAATGAAGCACGCTTGCCGGATGCAGTGTGTAGTTTGTCTAAATTGTCGAGAAGATAGAGCAAGTAGCAGAGCATTTCAGATGCAAAAGTGATGTCGATGTTGGAAAATTCTAAGATTTCCCTATCAGAGTAACGCTCATGGGGCGGACGATTCTTTCTATAGGTTATAAGTCGATTTCGTGCAGCATCTAAACAGTCTAAAATGGTCTTACTATCATCAAGTGGAATGTCGCAAATATGGAAGTACTGATGCTCCGTGATGTATGCCATCAGATTCAAAAATCTATATGGCTTGGTCTTATGACCTTTGCGTTTTGCAGCCTGATTATCCGATGCCTGATAGCCACTGCAAAAGCTTAAAGCTCTAATCTCTGCGTCGTTGTAGCTAAGGCCATTCCCCATTACATTCATAACCACGGACCATTGAGGCAGCTTACAAAGCTTTTTAGCGCTTTGCCTAAATGATAAAAAATCTAAAGGCACATATGGCATATTCACCACAGTACGTAACTTCTGAAGACACAAAAAGTGAGTAGCTAAACGAATGTACTTCTGATGATAGTCAAAGATGCCAGCATCTTCTTCATCCATAAGATTCTCTGCAAATACTCCATTTGTTGCTGTAGCAAGAGAAGCCATCATGACATCTACAGAGGCGTAGACGGCATCATAATCCCATTGCATGTCCTTGAATTCTTTTGCTTTAGATTTTGGAAAACTACAAACGAATTGATTGATAAGCTCGCTTAGTCCGTCTATTTGAGATAAATCAAAATCGTTATATGCAATAAGCTGCTTATTGAATTCTTCTCGTGTGCTGAAATATTGTTCTTGGTTTAGAAACATATGCATATTCCTAGTTTAGTTAAGATGGTGACTCATTTTTCAAAGAAACCATCATGGTTAATGTCTGTGTCAGTGTATGACAATCTCAAGTCAGAACGCCAGATAGTTTTTGCAATGACTTAATTTGCACCATAGAAGTGGCGTGAGTAGATGATATCAATAACTGCTCCACTTAAAAACTCATAGAGCTGCTCAGGTGCTTGCTTAGGACTTGAGGCAATGAGTTCACGCAATTGCGTGGATGAGACATCAAAATCTTGGTTCTGAGCAAAATGAAATTGATGGCCGCATGCACAGTATGGTTCATCCTTGCAGATATTTAAGTCATCACATGCAGATGGAGCATCATCGCCCATGTTTAAGTGGGCTCGATCAGATGGCGTATCATCTTTGAGATTTAGTGTCTTACATGCAGATGGATCATGCTCGCTGAGATTTAGTGCCTTACAGGCAGATGCGCTAAGGTGGCGGCAAATGCACTCTTTGGTGTCTGCATTGAGATCTTTTAGATCATAGCCAGGACGATTTAAGATAATGATGTCGCACAGCTCTATGATCTCTAAGCCGCGTTTCCAAGTATGCAATGCCAACAGCGAGTCCATGCCCATAATGAAAGCAAAGCGATCGTTTGAATGTTCTTTACGTAGCTCAGTTAAGGTCTCGTAAGTATAGTGGGCAATGGAGGAGTCTTGCTCGGCAGTGCTGATCTCAAGAGGCAGATCTTGGCACTCAGCTAAGGCTGCTTTGAGCATATCCATACGCGCATCATACGGCAGCTTGACCGTATTTTTGTGCGGTGGCGAGGCATTTGGCATAAACATCAGCTTATCGAACTTAAAGTTCTTGATAAGCTCAATGGCAGTCTTGATATGACCATTATGAATGGGGTTAAACGAACCGCCATATAGTGCTATGTATGCCATGACATGTCCTCAAATTATGCTTTGCTATCCTTGATGCGTTTTTGCCAATGCTTTGGCCAGGCAAAGTTCTACTTAATTGCTCTTTCACCCTTAGGCCAAAGTTGAGGTAGCTTAGTTACTTGCTATGCTAGGCAAAGAGGCCGTCAGAGAGATTGGTAACGGAGCGGCGATTAGCTTATCGAACTTAAAGTTCTTGATAAGCTCAATGGCAGTCTTGATATGACCATTATGAATGGGGTTAAACGAACCGCCATATAGTGCTATGTATGCCATGACATGTCCTCAAATTATGCTTTGCTATCCTTGATGCGTTTTTGCCAATGCTTTGGCCAGGCAAAGTTCTACTTAATTGCTCTTTCACCCTTAGGCCAAAGTTGAGGTAGCTTAGTTACTTGCTATGCTAGGCAAAGAGGCCGTCAGAGAGATTGGTAACGGAGCGGCGATTAGCTAGACACATGCGCTGCAGGGCGCGATAGGCACCTTCAACATCAAAGTGGGAGAAAGCTTCACTTGCCTCAGTAAGACAGAGGTTTAAAAAGTCGAGCATCTCATCAGGCATGCTACGAATAGCTTTAAGATGAGCCTCTTGCGATGGAATGACCCTGATATTATTGGCCATGAAGAATGCCATACGCTTATTGTAGTCAGCTTGATGAATGCCTTCTTTCTTGCCTTGATAAACTGCGTTGATGCTCTCATCCATACGTGAAATGAGTAAGGATACAGCAGCAGTTTTATTCATGCCCTCACCAGAGCAGAAAGATGAAATGATGTTTAAAGCCTTAAGGCTGTCGGTAGAGAAAATGGCCACTGGAAGCTCAAAGCCGGTGTAGCGAGAGTCTTGAGTAAAGTAGACCTCAGCATCTTCAAGGCTTAAGGTGGCATTAGCACTATTACCCTCACGCATCATTTCCATAAGCTGCAGTGAGTGGTCAATAATGAGCAGATTGTTATCACAGGCTCTGGCGATGTAATCAATAGCGTTAGCATCAATAGTCACGCCATACTTGTGGCCACGAGCACCAATCCAATTACGCAGCTCATCACCCTCTGGTGGATACATTGGTAAAAACTTAGCACCGACAGCAAGCATGTAGCCTACGGCTTCTTTTTTACGTGTCTCTAAAGATGGAGTGCGCTTACTCTTGCCTTTGGCCTTGTCCTTACCCTCAAGTAAGGCTGCACCGCTGCTGCCTGGAGCAAAGCTTAAGATGTGCTTTAAAGGAGTAGGATCAACTGGCTTTACATTGATGGTAGCTTTAGTGACACGTGGCAGATCGATAACGATAAATAAACCCGGTCTAAAGGAGCCAGCAATCAGTTTAAAGAGCTCTACAGCGGTAGCATCTAAGTCTTTTAAGATGATCTTGATGATGCGATCACCACCAAACAAGCCTGGATCACTCATCTCATTTTCTAAAAGCTTAAGATTGGGTGCACCTCCAGCTGGGGAGAGGTCCGAGTGCGTAAAGAGCATAAACTCAGCATCAGGCAACTTGCTTCTGCCTAAGGCAATGAGCTCTTGTGAGCAGTCGAGTTTGAGCAGAGGATCATCTGAGCACATTACAAAGATGTCACCGTTGCCGTAATTGTTTGTGGCCATGATTTCCCCTGTCTAACTAAGATGAATCTAGTGTTGCAAGCTAAGCTAAGGTGCGCTCTAAGCACCGCGATACTATGAAAGTACAGCAAAGAACTGCGATGCTATGAAAGCACACAAAGCAATGTCATTAAAGCAAAGTACTGCGATGCTATGAAAGTACAGCAAAGAACTGCGATGCTATCAAAGCACACAAAGCAATGTCTTTAAAGCAAAGTACTGCGATGCTATGCAAATTTCAGCATGGCACAGAAAAAAGTACTGCAAAGTAACAGCCTGCAAGTGCAAATTATAGCCTGATATTGGTCTATCTTTTTAGGATGTGCAAAACGAAAGTCCCAAACCATACAAAGACCTTTGCAGTAATTTGGGATCTACAAATAGTTAGCCCCGCATAGGCGGGGCTAGAGGTGAAATTGTTAAGCTATAGAATCGAGCAAATTTGCTAGGACAAGATTAGCTTATTGATGAGGAGCGGCAAGATGGAGACGCTCTGGTTTTACCTTTGGCAGCTTATAAGTACGGTTTAAGATCTGATTACCGTTGTTAAGCTCATCTAAGGAGACGCTCTTTGCGTGAGCCTGATCGTTGAGATCTTGCATTTGCAGAGCCTCAAGTAAGGTTAAACCCTCTGAGTTTGTGTTGTTATTTACGGCCTCAGGAACATACTCACCTTCAGCACTAATGAGCTCATATGGCTGTGGAATAGCTGCATTTGGATCGGATGGACGACCTAAGTAGCCTAAACGAGTAACGAGCTGATCGGCTAAGTGCTCAGTGGTTTCGTAAATTACAGTCTGCTTTTCAACATCAGAGTTTAAAGACTGACCTGGCTTATTAATCACCGAGCGAGTAATGGAGTTACGCATTAAGATTGGTCGGTGATTTGGAATAGACAAAGTGGCGGATACTGATACATTCAACGCATTCTCAATACTCTGTGCGCGAGTATTTACCGAGATAACTTCATCGATAACCTTTGGAGCTGGCAGCATTAAGGTTGGGATGCTGTCGCTTAATTGAGGATCGTAGCCTGAGTACTGAGCATTAACCTGTACACCGTTAGCCTTAAGACGGTTTACTACCATCTTATAAAAAGGCTCATGGTAATCGCCAGTTACGTTAATAGTTGGAATTGTCTCTTTTAAGCTAGCCTGATTTGGCAGAGTAAAACCACATGAGCTCAGGAGTAAAGAAGCACCAACTGCAGCTGCGAGCTTTAAAAAGCCGCGCTTAAACAGAGCACGCTTGTGTTGTGGAGTTGCGTTGAGTTGTGCCATGGACTGCTCCTGATATAAAAACTAGCTACTGCACTTACATGTATTCAATGACTTGTCGGCGCAATTGTGCAGTCAATTCTAATGCAAATTAGCTCAAAGATAAACGCAAAAGCGCAGCCCTGTACAAGTATCAGCACAGATGTGGCATCGAGCCATTTACAAGTATCAGCACATATGTGGCATCGAGCCATTTACAAGTATCAGTACAGATGTGGCATTGAGCCCTGTACAAGTATAAGCGCAGATGTGGCATACAGTCAGGTGCGCTCATGTAGCCAAGCATAAAAGAAGTGAGGTGGGGGTGCCTTTAGATGGCCTTAGATAAGATAGTGTTGGGCCTAAAATGACAAGCGGCCACATGGGCCGCTTTAATGGCCCATGTAGCCGCTATGAGGCAGCCGTGGTGTGGCTGCCTAATTGCCATGCCTTGGCTTATAGGCAGCAAGGTGGTGCTGCCTTATGTTGGGCGGGCGTTTATTAGTTTTTGATTAAACTACGATAGAGACTAAGCGGCCCTTAACGTAGATAACCTTCTTAACTTCCTTGCCCTCGATGATCTTAGAGACTGCCTCATCAGCTAAAGCAGCTGCCTTGATCTCGTCTTCGGAGGCCTCAGCAGAAACGTTGAGCTTAGCGCGAACCTTGCCGTTTACCTGAACTACGATGAGCAGATCTTCAGCCTTTAAAGCCTCTGGATCAGCAACTGGCCAGGTAGCGGTATTGTCGAGCTCGTCGGTATTGCCGAGTAATTCGTAGAGCTTGAAGCAGATGTGTGGCACGATTGGGTAGAGCATTACAACTACAGCGTTGTAAATCTCATAACGCAGTGCACGAGCAGACTCGTCATCACCATCGTACTTAGCAACCTCGTTTAACAGCTCCATGATGGCTGCAATAGCGGTGTTGAAAGTCTGACGACGACCGATATCATCGGTAACCTTCTCAATGCAGGTGTGCAGGTGGTGACGCAGCTTACGGCCCTTAGCATCAAGCTTGGACTTGTCTAAAGCGACAAATGGACCTGAGGCAACTAAGTCGTTTACCTGATTCCACAGCTTTAATAAGAAGCGCTTAGCACCATCAACACCAGACTGACGCCACTCTAAGGTGAGCTCAGCAGGGGAGGCGAACATCATGAACAGACGTACGGTATCAGCGCCATAGAGCTTAACCATATCCTCAGGATCGATACCATTGTTCTTGGACTTAGACATCTTAATCATGCCTACGTGCTCAAGCTTATGGCCCTCATCATCAACAGCCTCGATGATGGCACCCTTGTCGTCTCTAGTTACCTTAGCCTTGAGTGGGCTTACCCAAACCTTAGTGCCATCCTTGGTGTAGTAGAAGGCATCGGCTAGCACCATACCCTGGCAAAGGAGACGCTTAAATGGCTCATCGGCCTTAACCATGCCGCAGTCGCGCATTAACTTGAAGAAGAAGCGAGCATAGAGCAAGTGCATAACAGCGTGCTCAATACCACCGATGTACTGATCTACAGGTAACCAGTAGTTAGCCTCGTCGTCAATCATGCCAGTCTCACAACGTGGTGAGCAGTAACGGGCATAGTACCAAGAAGACTCCATGAAGGTATCGAAAGTATCGGTCTCACGGATAGCCTTTTGGCCATTGTAAGTAGTGGTGTACCAGCTCTCGTCTGTTGCCAGTGGAGAGGTTACGCCGTCGATCTTAACGTCCTCAGGTAACTTAACTGGTAAGTTCTCATCAAGCTCAGGAACCAGCTCACCATTTTCTAAGTTGAGCATTGGGATTGGAGCACCCCAGTAACGCTGACGAGAAATACACCAATCGCGCAGACGATAGTTAACAGTACGCTCGGCAATGCCCATGCCCTCGAGCTTCTTGGCAATAGCTTCCCATGCGCCCTTGAAATCAAGGCCATCAAACTCGCCAGAGTTAACTAGCTTACCGTGCTCAACAAAAGCACCCTTAGTTAAGTCGATCTCAGAGCCATCTAATGGAGCAATAACTTGCTTAACTGGCAATTTGTATTTCTGAGCAAATTCCCAGTCACGCTCATCGTGTGCAGGAACAGCCATAACTGCACCAGTACCGTAGTCCATAACTACGAAGTTGGCAACGAGGATAGGTACGTTCTCACCAGTTAAAGGATGTACTGCGTTAACGCCAGTGTACATGCCCTTCTTTTCCATAGTGGCGATATCAGCCTCAGCAAACTTCTGAGTACGGCACTCTTGGCAGAATGCAGCAAGCTCAGCATTGTTCTCTGATGCCTTGCGAGCAACAGGGTGGTTTGCAGAGATAGCCATGTAAGTAACACCCATGAAGGTGTCAGGGCGGGTGGTGTAAACGGTAACAGTCTCATCAGAGCCTTCGATCTTGAAGGTAATGGACAGACCTTCAGAACGACCAATCCAGTTGCGCTGCATGGTGCGTACGCGCTCTGGCCAGCCTTCGAGCTTATCGATATCGGCTAAGAGCTCATCGGCGTACTTGGTGATCTTTAAGTACCACTGTGGGATCTCGCGCAGCTCAACTTTAGTACCGCAGCGCCAGCAGCAACCTTCTTCTACCTGCTCGTTTGCAAGCACGGTGTGGTCGTGTGGACACCAGTTAACAGTTGAAACCTTCTTGTAAACAAGACCCTTCTTGTACAGCTCGGTGAAGAACTTTTGTTCCCACTTGTAGTACTCAGGACGGCAAGTAGCAATCTCACGAGCCCAATCATAGGAGAAGCCTAAAGTCTTGAGCTGATGCTTCATGTAGTCGATGTTGGAATAAGTCCAATCAGCTGGATGAGCATTGTTCTGAATAGCTGCGTTCTCAGCTGGAAGACCGAAAGCGTCCCAACCCATTGGGTTTAATACGTTCTTACCATTTAAGCGGTGGAAACGTGCAATTACGTCACCAATGGTGTAGTTACGTACGTGGCCCATGTGAAGTCGGCCAGATGGATAAGGAAGCATTACGAGGCAGTAGAACTTCTCCTTGTTAGGATCGGCCTTTGCCTTGAAAGTCTGATGCTCATCCCAGTACTTTTGTACCTCAGACTCGAGCTCTTGTGGGTTATACGCAACATTGGTTGCCATAATTAGTGCTCCAATACTTAAACTTACCGCCAAACTTATAGACTTAAGCTTTAGCGATGGGTAGTTAACCGCCTTAGCAGTACATTTTTAAAATCGGTAACGACGCAACGCGCCGCATTAGTAGCTAAGTACAAGCTGCTCAAAACTGCAGCATCGCCTAGCTAATAAATCAGCACAAGTTAGCGTAAGCAGCAACTAAAGTGTTCTAAAAAAAGACACAGCTGCATACATCCAACTTGCTAAGTATTCTTGTCTTGCTGCCTTGCCATGTAAGGGCATTTAGACACAAGATTTTTCTACAGCCATGCATCAAGCTTGGGGTAAAACTTCTATCTTAGGGCTCGCATAAGAAAAACTACAAGCTTAAAGCTAATAACCTTTAGCTAAGCTTAGTCTCAGTAAGATAAGAGGCTATGTAGTTAAATAAGATAGAAAAGCAGTGCTCGTGCATTTGCTGTTACTTTTGATCAACTCGGTAAAGTTTGATCTAGGCATTGTATTTTGCCATGAAAGTGCACTGAATTAACAAAATGGGGCAAAAAGGTTCTACTACATACCCACGAGGCCCCGCAAATGAACATGTCGCTAGCCAAGCTACAGCAAATAATTAACCACTAGAGTATCTAGTCAGATGGCTAGTTGCCTAGTTTTTACCAATGACATTAACCTCAAAGCCTTATGTCTTTTGCGCAATTATATGCATCTCTTTGGTGCAATACCTCAAAGTCCCCTTTGAACAGGCATTTATAGCATTTTGGGCCTTACAACCACCAAAAACTAGCCAAACATCCACTCAAAGTCAGCAAGACAATATCAGTCACCATGCAGTCAGGGGTTAAGCAAGCTAGTAGCTATAGCAACACATTGCAAAGCAGCAAGCTTGTAAACAGCAACAGTGCAAAGCAGATGGCATGTAAACAGTTCAAGAGCAAAAGCAGCCATACAGTTTCTGCTGCTTTTGTGGCTATTTACGCTTGCCACTTCCATGACCGCCTTGCGCATAACCACGGTAGCTTAGACGTATTGTCCGAATAAATACAAGTTGCTCATGGCGCTTTAAGCTAGCGATGCAATGGCAAAGGTGGCGCTTTGAGCTTTTTAGTGAGTGTGGGGGAGGTAGCTAAGCTAGGCCTAATGTTTTATGGCGATAATAGCTAGTACTGAGGATCATTTTGTAAATAGAGTTGCACCTTTTGTAAAAGGTTATGCCAAATAGAGCATGGCGATCATGGCGGCCTGATATAGCTGAGCTTTTGGCTTTGGCTGTATGGAGGCGTAGCGATCTGCGCTTGTCTTGCTATGCGTTTTATCTCAAGATGATAACTAAAGTTAGTGTTTAGGCCTTGTTGTATGCATCGGCACTTTGTAGAATTGACAAACCATTGCACGGCATATTCATGTGCTTTGTTTAATCTAAGGCGCATGGATCATGAGCTTGGGGCGACAGCTTTAACCCTTTACCATGGGTGACAGCTTCGAGTCTTTAGCTTGGGTGACACCTTTGAGTGTTTAGCTTGGGGCGATAGCTTTAAGCCTTTAGCTTGTAGCTTGTTAGCTGCTTGGCAACTATGATCTCTTAATGAGCTTGGTTTGCTTGAGAGTTTAGTTAGCTTTTTGCTTGTGATGCTGGTGCTGGGCAATTTATCTGAATTTGTGGTTGTCACTAAAGGATTTTTTGATGAGAGCTGTTTCTTTGAATTTGATTAAGTCTGTTGTGCTTCCAGCAGCCTTCTTAGCTGCATCATGCGGCATGGCGCAGGCTGCGTCTTACCCAATGACTGAAGGTCAGGTCATGGTTGGTGAGGATACAACCTATGCAATTTCAAAGGATGGTACTACAACCTTAGAGTATGTATCAGCTCATTACAAATTAGGTTTGTCCAATCTTATTGAGGCTAATCCTGGTGTTGATCCAATTGTGCCAATCAACGGCACCCAACTTATTATTCCTAAGCGTTCCTTGCTGCCTGATACTGTTAAAAACGGTATTGTGATCAACTCACCTGAGATGCGTCTTTACTACTACCATGATGGTAAGGTAGATGTGCTGCCAATTGGTATTGGACAGCTTGGTACTGACACTCCATTAAATTGGACCACCAAGGTAGAACGTAAGAGAGCAAACCCAACTTGGACTCCAACAGCCAAGATGCATGCTGAGTATCGTGCACGTGGTGAGTTCTTACCAAAGGTATGGCCTGCAGGCCCTGATAATCCAATGGGTTTATTTGCTCTGTACATTGGTCGCCTATACGCTATTCATGGCACCAATGCTGATTTTGGTATTGGTCTGCGTGTCTCTCACGGCTGTGTACGTTTACGTAACGAGGATATTGAGTACTTATTTAACAATGTTCCTGTGGGTACTCGTGTACAGTTCATTAACGAGCCAATTAAGACTGCAGAAGATGCTGACGGCAATTTATGGATTGAGGTGCATCAGCCACTGTCCATGAGCGAAGAAGAGTTTGAGACCTTAGATAAGAACTTGCCATTTAAATTCACCAAGGCACAACAAGAGTTCTTTAAGCGTCCTGAGATCAATCAAGAGATCTTACAGCAGGCTTTAAATGATCGTACTGGTCGTGTAACTCTGCTAAATCCAGCTACCTTCTAAGTAAGAGCAATTAACAACACGCTAGTAGCATCTCATCTAATTGGCATGAGATGGATGGCGTGAAGCTTTACTAAAATTTTTATAAAGCAAGGCCCTCGTATCTTTAGTGGTGCGGGGGCTTTGTTTTTTTTACTGAGGCTCTTCGATGCCTTATTTATTATGCATTTAATTTGATTTTGTATTTTATCAGCGCAGGGTAACTCAACTTTTTGGTTGCAGAATAGTTGCACAATCTCGCTTTTGTCACATTGTGTGTGCACAGTCATAGATATAAAAGGTCAGCAAGAGTATGATCGAAACGTAACTGTATCCTCTTTATTTGTCGACTGTATTGGTCATTTTTGGTTTGCACATGAAACGTTCTGATAGCCGCTTAAAACGTAAGTTAGCTAGCTTCAAACAGATCTTTAACTCTGATCCCAACTTTCGCTCAATTGGTTTCGGACTAGCTTCATGCGCACTCTTTCTCACTGTCAGCAACGGGGCCATTGTCTATGCCTCAGACAGTAATGCTAAGAGCGATACTCTCATTGAAAATCAAAACGGCACAGCTCAGATACTTAGTGCAAACGACGGCATTGCTCCAACAGATATTAAGTCTTATGCAGATAATCCTCATGAGTATGTTCCAAATCATGCAGCCGCTGACTACCATAACATTGCACCAGAAGCGCGTGTAAATGAGGGCCTATGGAGGCGCTTCTTTGGTTTTGCTGATGCCACTGCAAGACAAGTTGCACCAAATGAACACGAAAATATGCATATGGTGCCGCATACTCTTTACAACGTCGACAGTTTAGGCAAAGAACACGACGGCTCAGAGTTACTGTGGGATACGCTCTTATACAAGGTTGAAAATAGAAATCTAGAACCACGCGCCGAATACCATGATGATATGGTTGATCAAATGCACCGTGGTATTACTTTTGTATCCTACCTTCTGCACCTTTATACCCCGCAAGCTTCTGATTACAACGTACCTTTGTATATCGTCAAAGCTGAAGATATGCGTCAGGCGGTTAGTGCTGTTGATATCGGCCATGCTATAACCTCTAATCGATCAGATAAGAGCTTTGTAAAGCCATCAGATATTTCCTCCCATCATAATGGCGAAGCTACTTTAGGTACTCCAGTAGATAGCGTTAAACGCGGTGGCTATCCACTGTACTACATGTCTCAGGTACGTGATCGCGTCTATGAGGTCGGTCCATGTGATGGCATGACTTATATTGAGGCTGACTTAAAGGGTAAGTGTAAGTCCCATCAAAGATACAATGGCTTGTTATTGCTCTCAATGCCGCTACCAGAGGTGGCAAGACAGGGCGTCTTTTTAGGTGAGCCACAGTCAGTGGGCGTTAATGCCATGAGCGCCAACTACTTGCCTCAAGGTATGGAGATTGGTGCCCGTTTAGTTGGCTTTAACTCATCATTTGAGACTGAGACTAGTTCTTTTGGTAAGACACTCCATTCTTTTGATAAGCATTTGTACTCAGTAGGCTTAAAAAAGTTTGTTGAGCCTAATACTGCCTTAGCTTCTTTAGGCAAGGATTGCTCGCACAGTAATCAAAAGAATAATTGCCAACTGTTCTTTGTGGGTAACAATGTTAATCACCTCTTATCTGTAGGCAATGTTGATAGCAAGTTTGATCTGCACTCTTCAGCAAGCCTCGATGTGGGCACACCTGATGCCACCATCGCCATGCAGATCGGTGCTGATTTACGAACTGATCTTGCCGATGTGCGTCCTAAGGGCTATGAGAGTCATGCCCATCCAGCTTTAAAGGGCTCGGCTATGCACAATGCCAAGTCCGATACCTCCACTGTGCTTAATAAAGTCTCCGAGGTTGCAGGGAGAACCATGGACATTGTGGGTGGTAAAGAGAATAAATCTACCTCATGGCGTGAAGTTGGCAAGGCAGGCGAGGATTTAGCTCAGCGTGCCGCCATTGTTGAAAACCGCAGCACCGTCGTCTCAGATGACGCTACAATCGAAGCAGAGGTCACCTCTGCAAGCAATGCTGCAAACGCAGCAGCTACCCAGATCGCAAGTGCTGACAACCAGGCTTTAGCTAGTGTTAGCCAGGATAGCAAGAGTGAGAATAACCAAAACCAAGGTAGCAAGAGTGAGAGTAGCGCAAGCCTTGGCAGTAAGAACAGCTATAGTCAGTTTAACCGTGAGATTTATGGCGAGGCTCAAAATGGTCAGGATGTAAAGCCTGAGGAAATTGCTGCTGCTTTAGCTAGTGGTGAAGTAGATGAGTCCGTGTTGTTAAATGCTGACTTGCAGGCAGTAGCTAAACAGCGTCGTAAAGAGCTGCAAGGTGAAAACGCTCGTGTTTATGATGTACCGGCCATTGAGTCCATCCCAACTGCTATTGAATACCGTGATAGATCAGTTAAGCATGAGCTTTATGGTATTCCGGTGTCATTTTCTATTACCGGCAAGCCAAATTTAGAGCTGCGCAATACCATCTTGTCTTCTGAGCAGTACAAGAACTACTCCATGCTAACTGAGCTTGAGATGTCCATGCTCTCAGATCTTGGCTATCGCATGGAACCACGCGAGTTCTATGGTACCTCCATTTACTCATTTGGCTCAGCTGGTTTTAAAGTACCACGTAATGTCCGTTCTAACTTCTCTTACTATGACCATGAGACAGGCGGCTACAATCCAAAGCTCCCATCCCGTGCGCCTTTAGCAACCGGCGTGCATATTTACGGTTCATACAATGACGTTATGCATGGATCCAAGATAAGCTCAGTAGGCGCAGGATCAATTGGCGTGCGTGTTGACGGCTCAAATAACTACTATTACCAAACGCCTAAGTCATCGATTGTGGTAGCTGGTAGAAATGGTATTGGACTTGCCTATACATACGGCTGCAATAACGATGCTTATTTATCTGGCTATATCGGTGCTTTAGGCGATGGTGGTATTGGTGTTAAGGTCGATATGGGATCTAACATCTACTCAGATTTAATTGAGTATCGTGGCTCATACACCCGTGTCAGAACTCTTGATTATTTAAACCACAGCTCCTCAAAAGCAAAAGCAGCTGAGTTAGAACTACCAGATGATCTTAAAGGACCTCAGATTGTAGATCTCATCATTGATGGTGTCGTTGAAGGTGAAAGAGCTGCTATCTATATTGATGACGCCTCGTTTGTTAAGAACATTCACATAACTACTAATGGTGTAGTTAACGGTGGCATTTACTCACTGTGGAATCCAGCTCCAGATGTATCAGGCAAGATTGTCATTAGACAAGATCATCGCAATACCGATTTAATTGACGGTGTAGTACAGCTGCCTCGTACATCAGCTATGAGCGGCTTGACCACTAACTCTATCATTGCTCGCTACTTAACTACGGACTTAAACTTAGGTGTATTACTTGATGAGAACAATCATCCTGTAATCCATGATCCAAATAAGCTTAGCTATATTGGAAATGATAAGTCTCGTGTAGTGCTCGCAGGTGATATTATTGGCCGCACTATTAATATTAAGCACTTTGCTGGAAAGAGCTCCATCTTAGGCGATGTGGTGGCTAAGAATGTAACCGTCCACAATGGCATCTTGAGCCTTGCAGGTCCTGATGGCTCTGTTTATCAAATGCGCTCTTTACAGCTTGGAACTAAGTCAGTTTTGGATTTAGTCAACGGTGCGGACTCACAAACCTACGTTACTTCCTTATTCAAGGTAGGCCGTGATGTTGTACTCCGTGTGGATACCGACGAAAAAGGCAGGCCAATTGATAAAGTTTCTTTTGGCGGTAATGTGGCAGTAGCTGAGTATCAGCTTACTGTTGAGCCAGGTGTAAGCTATGCCGATATGCGACGCTTTGGTGCTGATCCAAAGGCCTTAATGCGCTTTATCACTGACTTTATGAACCACAACAATAAGGTCTTTGCCTCTAAGAACATCTCACTGCGCTTCCCTCACTATATTTGGGATAACGCCGGTGGCTATGGTCGTGAGATTAAGTGCACTGCAAGCGGTTGTCATATGGGCGGCTTTGTCTCAAATCACGGTCGTACGGATGTAACCGACGTACAGCACTGGCGCTACTACGTCTCCTTTGGCGGCATCATCTTATTGATCTTATGCTTCTATTTGCGCCACTTCTACATTCGCCACATCAAAAATCGTAAGAGCAAAACAGCATACAAATAGCCTAGAGCCCCAATAGCCAATAGCCCCGTAGCGCAACACGCCACTCTCGAGGCAAGCATCACCTTGGCTCTACAGATCGCATCGCTCCTTTGATACAGCTACAGCTACAGCTACAGCTATAGCTGCAGCTAAAGCAGCAGCAAAATCTCAGGGGCAGCTATCTGATAAGTATATGAAAGCGGCGGAGAGTTACATTTGAAGAAACGAGTAGGCGGCAATCTCAGCACATAGACATTATGGCGTGAAAGATATGTATGAGAACTAAAGTGAGCGGGCGCTGTTTTAAATTGTCCTAAGAGGCTAGATTGGCGGGGAAAAATATGTGGTGTCCTCAGGGCTGTGCCTGAGGACTAAATGAAGATCTTATCCTAGCGGATAATTAGAGGCGATACTTGATAGTTACTCGCCTACTGATATGTGGAAGGTCTTTGGCAGATTGTGGGTCTTAAACAGATACACAATACGGATGATGTAGAGTATGGAGGCTACAGTTAAAGAGGTGATAAAGCCAATCCAGAAACCTTGAGCTGCCATAGGATTACCAGTAAAGAGACCGTGAGCAAGGATATAGCCAACCGGCATACCAGCAATCCAGTACGCGACGATGGTAATGGCAAAGATGACCTTGGAATCTTTAAAGCCACGCAGTACACCAATAGCAATTGCCTGAATAAAGTCAGGTAATTGATAGAAGGCACAGAAGATTAAGAGTAAGGAGCCTAAGAGCATAACTTCTTTATCATCAGTGTACAGATCGACAATTTGCTCTCTAGTAATGAGCAATACCGAGATACTCAAGACAAAGAAGATACCGCCTAAGATAAATGAGCCAAGGGTAGTTCGCAAGGCTCGTCTCCAGTGCAGCGCACCCATAGCTTCACCCACACGAATAGTTGTAGCAGAGGCTAAGGCCATTGGGATCATGAAGATGAATGCCGATACATTCATGGCAATGGAGTGAGATGCCACAATGATTGGTCCGAATGGGCTTAACAAAAGTGAGACTAAGGAGAAGCAGGTAACCTCAACAGTTAGTGAGAAAGCTAGAGGAATACCAAAGTGCAGTAAGTCTTTAACATCTTGCTTCTTGATTGGGAAGCTGTGCTCATAAATACGGAAGCGTGCAAAGCATTTGGCTCTACGTACGTACAAATACATGAAGATGCAGGTTAGGTACATAGTAAGCGAGGTTGCAATGCCACAACCAATACCGCCAAAAGCCGGAATACCAAAGAAGCCGAAGATAAAGATGTAGTTAAGTGGGATATTTAGAACTAAAGCGATAAAGCCAAACACTGAGGTTGGTAAAGTGTTGCCAAGGCCCTCCCAATAGCCACGTAAGATGTTATACATAGCAAAGGCAGGCATACCAGCAGACACAGAGATTAAATACCACTGACCTACATGAGCCATCTCAGGATCGGCCCCTGGAATCATCTTATAGATTAGCGAGAGTAAGCCTAAGATGATGCCCACAATAACTGAGGTGATCAGAATGATGACAGTAGCAAGATGCATCTTCTGTGGGATGAGCTCAGTTTTACCAGCACCGCGCAATTGAGCTACGGTTGGCTGAATAGTAAGAGACATACCGACTAAAAAGAGTACACCTGGCCAGAATAAGGATGCGCCAATGGCTACACCAGCTAATTGCGTTGCACCTGCCATTCCGGACATGACTGTATCTACAACTGACATGCAAGTAGTAGCAATCTGACCTAAGAAGATAGGTAAGAACAGCTTAGAAGTGCGCCGCATATCCGAGGCAAAACTTGGAACAATCTCATCGCCAGCAAAGAGCTGACGTGGACTTCTTTCGTTGCTTTCCATTTGTAAATTAATTCCTGCTTAACGCTTTCTTGCACTCTTATATTGTTAACTAAGAGCTCTAGTGAGTATCTAGCACATGTCTAAAGAGAATCATCATGCATGAGATAGATACTTTAAGATCAACCACAAACTTTTCCTGTCTAACAGGAGATAACAAAAACACTCTTTGACACAAATAGATGGTCAGAAAAAGCCACTTGCCAACATCATGGAAGAGACAATGATTCCATCAATAACTACGAGATGCGACGGGTAGATGAGACACCTTTACAGCATATGCCCGCCATCACTAAGATCACCTTGTTTTGATGGCAAGTTAAATCGTCTTTCTATGTCTTGAGCGTATAAACATCTTTGCCAACAACCTCAAGCTAAAAGCTGCTTTAAGGTTGTGATAGTCAAGATTAGAGAATGTTGTATTTTCAAATAGATTGCTAGCTAAACATGTAGGCAGACAGACAGTAAAAGTACTTACCCATCAAGCCTAGCTAAGCCTTGTAACAACAAGCGCAAGGAAACAGTTAACTTAAGTTTCTTATATGCACTACATATACAAAGTACTCAGCTCATTTGTATTGGCTAAACTTGGCCATGAACATCTATTCGTCTTGATCTAAAGTAGAGCACTAGCATTTGTATATTAGTACTATTGAGTACTTATTCAGTAGCGGAGGCTATCATATAGCAATACATCCTCAAAAAGCTAGCAAGTGCGATATTTTTCTTATAAACGCCCATTGATAACGTTCATCGTTGCCCATCTTGTCTTTATCCACCGCATTTAGGTGCCGCAAGATCAAAATTTATCAAGCCCACACAGCCATCTACACCTCTAATTCATAAGGATTGAACCAATCAATCCCACATATTCTTCAAGCACCAATCTCTTGCACCTCAAATAGATCCGCCATACAGAACAAAGGTAGGCAAACGTAGCATGTCTATACAAGGCAAATATAGGCAAAAGTGGCTCCCGTATACAAAGCAAAGATAGGCAATTGCAGCATCTCAATACAAAGGCAAAGGTAGGCAAAAGTGGCACCTGCATACAAAGCAAATGTAGGCAATTGCAGCACGTCTCTATAAAGCTTCAAGAGCAGGAGTGTAAATGTCACCAAGGCTCCACAAAAAGGCCAACTTAAAGTAGACAGATAACATAGAGCTACCAAAGCATTTAGGATCATATTGATTGTTAAGCCTAAGCCTAAGCCTAAGCTATAGCTGTAGCTTATAACAAATAAACATGACTGCTATGCGCAACAGGTTCATACAGGTGGAGGTCAGAGCATTTTTTCGAGTGTGTTAATTATGTGGTGACCATGATGTGAGATCTAATACAAACTTGTATGCAAGATCGTGAGTTTTGTCGTCAAAGATCGCATGTATATGCGGATCTAGATACATGAAATAGGGCTTTAGATGTGTTTGCTATGATTTTGTAAATGGCTTGTTTATGCTGTTTTTAGCGTTGCATTGCATTTTGTTTACAAAGTTTTGGGACTTGAGACACGTTTAAGGGAGTTTTGGTTAAGTTGTTGTGAGTAACAGATAGAACGCGTTGATTTGCTTAATCGTAGATGCAATATTTGTATGTAATAAAGATAGCCTACGAAAAAATTTCTGCTCTAAATCACACATTTAACTAGCGCTTAACATTTGAGCAAGAGAGGCCATTATACGGGCAATGTCAGCTGATCTAGGTAAATGGGGATCACTCACTTAACTTTTGTTTACAAAAGATTTTTTGATGTTTATAAATGGCGTTTATATGGGGTTTGAGCGCGTTTAGTGGTGATCTTTTAGGAAGCATTATTAACTTTTTTGGTGATTTACGATCTTTTAACAATTGGGCCAAAATTTTTTAACTTTGAGTTTCTAAGATAGCGACAACTTCAAAACAGGAGAGTTATTTTATGAAGTTTTCTAAGTTATTTACCGCTATCGCTGCTACCGCTTTCATGACCGTTGCTTCTTCAGCTTACGCTGCTGGTTCTGTTGCAACTGAGGGTTCAACCTCCATGGAGCACCTCATTGGCGCAATCGGTGAGTCTTTCACCAACCAAAACCCAGACGTCCGTTTCACCTTCAACCCAACTGGTTCAGGCGCTGGCATCCAGGCTGCTGCTGAGGGCCGTTGCGACATTGGTCTTTCTTCACGTGCTTTAAAGGGTGACGAGACCAAGACCTTAAACGGTGAGACTGTTGCTTTAGACGGTATCGTTTTAGTTGTTAACCCAGCTAACCCAGTAAGCGACTTAAGCTTAGAGCAGATCAAGAAGTTATTCTCTGGCGAAGTTAAGTCATGGAAGGAGTTAGGTGGTGCTGATAATCCAGTAGTTTTAATCGGTCGTGAGGCTGGTTCAGGTACCCGTGATGGCTTTGAGTCTGTAACTGGCACCAAGGACGTATGCAAGTACCGTCAGGAGCTCACCTCTACTGGTGACGTTATCGCTACTGTTTCCAAGAATCCTAACGCTATCGGCTACGCTTCTTTATCCGCAGTATCTGACAAGATCAAGCCTTTAACTGTTGGCGGTGTTCACGCTGACGTTAACACTGTTCAGGACGGTTCTTACAAGTTACAGCGTCCATTCATCTTAGTAACCAAGAAGGATGCTAAGCAGTCTGATGCTGTTAAGAGCTTCTTAAACTACGCCTTATCTAAGGATGTAGATCAAATCGTTAGCGACACTGGTGCTGTTCCAGTTAAGCGCTAAGAGTTAAGAGCGGTATCAGAACAATCCGCCGCAACTCAAAGTACATATATATGTACACAGCTAGCAAAGTATGTTGTTAGCATGCAGTAAAACTGCAAAGCTCTCCTCTGGCTGCACTTAACGGTGCAGCCTGAGAAAGAGAATAAGAAGAAAGTTAGACACCTAGTTACCCCGATCAGGGCTATGCAGGTGCATTAGAACACAGAACTCTAAGCCTGAGCATGTAAAGACTGAAAGAAAGTGGTCTTAGTAATTGAGTGGCTCTGCTTAGAGATTCCTGTGCAGTGTCAGCTAAATGATTAGCTGCACTTGCGGCTTTAAAGTCGCTTGAGCCTTACAGGCTTTTTGATTGAACGAAATCCGGTTTGTTTAAATGATCAGAACAAAGTCTTCTAAATGGGATATTGAAGAGGCAGCCCGTTATTTCTTCCTCTGCTTCGGTCTTATCAATATCGCTCTTGTTGTCCTCATCAGCATCTATTTAATCATCGCAGGCTTACCTGCAATCATCGAAATTGGTCTTTTCGAGTTCCTCTTTGGTGATACCTGGGCATCAAATGCCATGGAGCCAAAGTTTGGTATTCTCCCATTCATCCTTACCTCCATCTACGGTACCGTTGGTGCCATTATTTTAGGTTTACCATTAGGCTTCTTCTGCGCTGTTTATTTAGCCAAGTTAGCACCAAAGCGTATTACCGATGTTATCGAGCCAATGATTGACCTGCTGGCTGGTATTCCATCAGTAGTTTACGGCTTCATCGGTATGCTCGTGTTAGTACCTTTAGTACAAAGCGTCTTTAATCTGCCAGATGGTGCTTCATTATTAGCAGCTATCTTAGTACTGACCATCATGATTCTGCCTTCAATTATTAAGGTATCCATCACTTCCTTAAGAGCAGTTCCTGAAGAGTACGAGTTAGGCTCATTAGCCTTAGGCGCAAACAAGATTGAAACTGTTTTCCGCGTCAGCGTATTAGCTGCAAAAAGCGGTATCGCCTCAGCAGTAGTTTTAGGTGTAGGCCGTGCAATCGGTGAAGCAATGGCTGTAATGATGGTTGCTGGTAACGTACCAAACATGCCTTCTATCTTTGAGTCTGTACGTTTCTTAACCACTGCAGTGGCATCAGAAATGTCCTATGCAGCTGGTTTGCAGCGCGAGGCTCTCTTCTCCATCGCGTTAGTGCTGTTCGTCTTCATCATGATGATCAACGCTACTTTAAACCTCATCTTAAAGAAGGGCCGCATCTAGTCGGCTGATTGAAGTAAAAGTAGTCCATCTCCATGTGTAGATGGATCTACTTAGCAAGTGCTGAATTACAAAGTTTGTACTGAGTCATACACCATGTCAGACACATCAGTTTCAATTTCAACTAAAGTTACTAAGAGCAAGGGTCATTCTATGAGCGATACCCATCACCTTTTCGAGCCATCAAAGAACGCCACCCAAAGAAAGCTTTATGCTTTTGCCATGCGTTCCATGATGTACCTTTGCACTGGCCTTACCGCTAGCTTAGTTATCTTCTTAATCGCATACATTCTCTTTCAGTCAGTCCCATACTTTTCATGGGAAATTTTAACTAGCTCTCCAAGCTACTTAAAGCGTACTGTTGGTGTGCTGCCAGATATTCTAAACACCATTTACATCATCATCGCAGCTTTAGTATTAGTGCTGCCACTGGGTGTTGGAGCAGCTATCTACTTAAATGAGTATGCAACTTCACGTCGTTTAGTGAACATCATTGAGTACGCAATTGAGACCTTAGCAGGTATCCCATCTATCATCTACGGTCTTGTGGGTATGCTCATCTTCTGCCAGTTCTTTGGTCTTCAGACCTCACTTTTGGCAGGTGCTTTAACTTTAGTAATCATGACTCTGCCAACTGTCATCCGTACTACTCAAGAGAGCTTAAAGACTGTTCCATCAGGCTATAGAGAGGGTGCTTTTGGTTTAGGTGCTGCTAAGTTCCGCGTTATCCGTACCGTAGTTTTACCTTGCTGTGTAGACGGTATTGTAACTGGCTGTATCTTAGCTGTTGGTCGTATGTTAGGTGAGTCTGCAGCTCTGCTCTTCACCGCCGGCTTTGCCCACACCTTAAACGGCTTTATCGACGGCATGATGAACTCAGGTGCAACCTTAACCGTAGCTCTGTATGTATACGCAAAAGAGCAGGGTAAGTTTGAAGTTGCCTTCGTTATCGCAGCAATCCTGCTTGTATTAAGCTTAATCATCAACATCGCAGCCTCTACTGTTGGTGCTCAGATGAAGCGTCGTGCAGGCAAGAACGCCCGCTAATACACACTAAGTGGACTGATACAAACGCAGTCCACACCAAAGACAAAGTAAGAAAGCTAACGAGCACGTGCAAGCAAAACAAACATGCATGTGACTTACTCAAAAAAGATTCCAGGCTCACAAGCAACAAAAAAGATCACAAGATCAAGACTTGCCCTCAGCGCGAAGGAAAACTCCAGTGAAGCTATAAAGGAGGAGCGCTGAAAAACAGTTGTGTTGTGTGCACCACGATTTTAGTCGTTCACTTGTAAGTGACGGCTTATTTGGATAGAAGTATGAACTCAGATATCGTTTTTAACGTAAGTAACTTCAACCTCTGGTACGGCAATGGTTCTCACCATGCTCTCAAAGACATCAACATGCAGATCAAGCCAAATGCTGTTACTGCATTCATCGGTCCATCTGGCTGCGGTAAGTCCACCTTTATTAAGACATTAAACCGCATGAACGACTTAGTTGATGGCGTTACTACCTCTGGTTCTATTAAGTACTACGACACTGAGATCTTAGAGCCAAACTTAGACGTGTCTGCTTTACGTAAGGAAGTAGGCATGGTGTTCCAGAAGCCTAACCCATTCCCAATGAGCGTGTACGATAACATCGCTTATGGTCCACGTACTCACGGCATCAAGAATAAAGCAGAGTTAGACGAGATCGTAGAGCGCAGCTTACGTCAGGCAGCTATCTTTGATGAGGTTAAGGATCGTCTTAAGTCATCAGCTTTAGGCCTTTCTGGTGGTCAGCAGCAACGTCTGTGTATCGCTCGTGCATTAGCTGTTCAGCCACACGTATTGCTCATGGATGAGCCAACTTCCGCTCTTGACCCAATCTCAACTTCTAAGATTGAAGATTTAGTCGCTGATTTAAAGAAAGACTACACCATCATCATCGTTACCCACAACATGCAACAGGCTGTGCGTATTTCTGATGACACCGCATTCTTCTTACTTGGTGACTTAGTTGAGTTCAACGACACCGACACCTTCTTCTCCAAACCACAAGACAAGCGTACCGAAGAGTACATCACCGGTCGTTTTGGTTAATCGTACTTTTTACAACCTCAAAAACCTGTGCCGCCAAGGCGGCACTCCAAAGCTTCAACAAACAATTTCGGTTAATTACTTTGCATCCATAAGAAGCTTTAGATGTTGTTAAGCAAGTCGACTACAGGATTTAGTTAGCTACCTGAGAAAAGAACCATTTATCAGTCCTACGACCAAAAGAGCCTTTATAAGTACTACGACCAAAAGAGCCTTTATAAGTACTTAGGTAGCCCCCACTAGCTCCTCAAAGTGTGTGTATTGATAAGGAGAATACAATGCGTGACCTTTACAATAAACAGCTGTTAGATTTAGGTAATGAGATCGTACAGATGGGCCACTTATGCTCAGATGCATTAGCTGGTGCCATCAAGTCTTTACATGAGAAAGACATTGATCTGGCAAATAAGATTCAAAAGTCAGATAACCTCATCGACGCTAAAGAGCGTGAGATTGAGCAGATGTGCTTAAATATCTTCTTACATCAGCAGCCAATTGCCTCTGACCTGCGCATGGTATCTGCAGCTTTAAAGATGATCACCGACTTAGAGCGTATTGGTGATCAGGCCAGCGATATTGCTGAGATCGTCGCTTGCATCGATTTCAAAGAGCAGGCTCACTTTGCCATTATTGAAGAGATGGCAACTATCGCTCAGAAGATGTTAAAGGAGTCAGTCGAGGCCTTTGCCAACTCTGATGTTGCTTTAGCCAAGTCAGTTATTGAGGCTGATGACATGGTAGACGACCTTTTAGAGAAGGTTCGTCTTTTAATGGTTGATCTCATTGTTGAGCACAACCATAACGCCGTAACCATCATCGACCTGTGCATGATTGCCAAGTACTTAGAGCGTATTGGCGATCATGCAGTAAACGTTGCCAATTGGGCAGTGTTCCGTGTTTTAGGTGAGCATCCAGATAAGCACGCAGCTCAAAGCGTTGCCGGCACCTTAGCCGTTTAGTCTTATCACCTTGGAAGCATAGCTTCCAGCCGCTTAAAAAGATTGTGAAAATCAACCAGAAGTTCAATCGTGGGGCCTGTATATCAGGCCCTTTCTATTTATCAAGGCCATGTATATCATGCCCTTTGACTTTGAAGCCCCAAACTCCCACTAATCATTGCGCTATTGCAGTATATCCACTATAAGCGCTTTCCTGCCCCAAAATCCTTCCCAAGATAATCGATCAAACGTTAACAAATAATTACTAGACGCCAGCATTTGCCGCACAAAATGATCAAATATCGAGCACCTGTATAGTTCAAGTGGCAAAGTATGTCTTAGCCCATAGGCAAAGATGGTTATTGAGCATTAACTTACATACAAGCCAATTATTTTTAACTGTAAATTCAGGCCATATAAGCCTTTGTAAATTGGTACGCTCGTTGCTTGAGTTGTATCAAGAATAAGGATACATCAGCATTTGGGATGTTTTCTTAAAACAAATTTACAAAACTATTAGCTACCTGCGTTTTAAACGCACGAATTTCTTATCGGCAAGATTGAGTGGCATTAAAAGTGATGCTGGCTCTCTGCTTATAACGAAAGGAGAGAACTGCAATGGCTTTATACGTTAACACTAACGTGAGCTCCATTAACGCTCAGCGTAAGCTCGCTAACTCAACTCTTGCTTTAAATACCTCATATCAGCGTTTATCTTCAGGTCTTCGCATCAACAGCTCTAAAGACGACGCTGCAGGTCTGCAGATCGCTGACCGTTTAACATCCCAGATTAATGGCCTCAACCAAGGCAACCGTAATGCAAACGACGGTATCGCTTTAGCTCAGACCATCGAAGGTGCCCTCGATGAGACCACCAACATGCTGCAGCGTATCCGTACACTCGCAGTTCAAGCAGCCAACGGTACTAATACAGCTAAAGATCGTAAGGCTCTTCAAGAGGAAGTAGATTCACTCTGTGCAGAAATTACCCGTATTGGTCAAAAGACAACCTTTGCAGGCGCTCATGTTCTTATGAGTGTTGGAGCTAAGGACGGTAATAACAACCCTCTTGACACATTAAAGGATGCCACTGGCAAGTATTTCTTCCAGGTCGGCGCAAATGCCCAAGATATGATTACCTTGGCTATTTCCGAGGGTTTCCACTTGAGTGGTATTGCGACAATGGCCAATATTAAATTTAACGAAAAGGATGTTGGTCTATCTAAAAACGGTGGCACAGTACGTTGGGTTATCAGTTCAGCAAGCTTAGCACAAGCTACCTTGGGCAACATCGACAAAATGATTGAGATCGTCGATTCTAAGCGTGCGGCCCTAGGCGCAATCCAAAATCGTATGGAAAGCACCATCCGTAACCAGAGCTCAATTTCTGAGAACGAGTCTGATGCACGCAGCCGTATTCGTGATACCGATTTCGCATCTGAGACCGCTGCTTTAACTCAGAATCAGATTATTCAGCAAGCCTCCCAGACCATTCTGTCACAGGCTAACCAGCGTCCTACCGTAGCCCTGAGCTTGCTTGGCGGTTAATAGGTCGCAGATAAAAGTTTAGTTTTCTCATATCGCTTAAGGCCGTCCGCCATAACGGCCTTATTTAAGCGCTTATAAGATCGCAGACTGTTTATTCGTAAGTGGCATACACTGCCCTTTACGAATACATAGATTGCATATAGTACATGGTGGGGATTGAGCTCGTTAGGCTTCTCTCTACTCGAGTATTCACAAGGAGAGATTCATGGCTTTATACGTTAACACTAACGTGAGCTCGATTAATGCTCAGCGTAAGCTTGCTAACTCAACACTCGCTTTGAACACGTCATACCAAAGACTCTCAAGCGGTCTTCGCATCAACAGCTCCAAAGATGATGCTGCAGGCCTGCAGATCGCTGATCGCTTAACATCCCAGATAAATGGCTTAAATCAGGGAAATCGTAA